>Ga0187769_10000289_pt1 | contig 27723 bp, 23 predicted proteins | sample 0116_SJ02_MP02_1_FD_133140 | JGI IMG/M metagenome (GOLD analysis project Ga0187769, IMG submission 133140) | Tropical peat soil microbial communities from peatlands in Department of Meta, Colombia - 0116_SJ02_MP02_10_MG | ecosystem: Environmental > Terrestrial > Soil > Wetlands > Peat | place... | reverse complement strand
GGCAGTCCGGACCCGCTGGCGCCCACCGACACCCCTGACAGCGGTTGGGTGGTCTGGTCGTGGACCTCGGTCAGGATGCCCCCGCCGGCGGGCGGCGAAATCACGCTTTCATCGGTGGCGAGCGTCTGGGTCGCGCCCGTGGCTGGGTCGGCCCAGGTGACGGTCGAGATCGTCTTGAAGTACGTCGCGTTGGCGCCGCCTTGCGCCGTGCACGCCTGCCCACTGGTGCCGTTCAGGTACCAGGCCTGCGAGTTGACCGTGAACTTGTTGTTGTCAAGTGTCGCGGTGTAGGTCTGGTTCAGGTCGTCGAGCTGCTCCGATGAGAGGCCCTTCAAGCGCTCCTGATCCTGCTGGGCGAGGTCCTGGGCCTCGGAGCGGCGGTGCTGGTCGCCGGCGAAGTCGGCGTTGCCGATTAGGGCGCCGGCCACCGCGCCGGCGATCAGGGTGACCAGCAGCGCGCTGATCATCACCTCGATCAGAGTGAAGCCCTTCTGGGAGCGGGCGCGAGCGCGCACACGAGAGAGGCGGTCTCCAAGTCCTCTGGTCACAACCGGTGGATCGACCCCGACCCCGGCGTGCTTGAGGATTTGCGGCCGCCCGTAGGCCCATCGCCCCTCCTCGTCGGTGGGCTCGCGGCGGGCCGATGCACGGAGGGCGCGGAGCATGGTGAGTGGCACAGCGAGTCGCGTGGGCAGCCGTCCTGGCTGCTCGCGCGCGTTGTGGACGTTTTCGACCCGCGCCGCCGCCGATTTAGGAGACGGCGCTCGGATTCGACATTTGATCGACCCGCTCTAGGCGCCGGCGCAGCCGCCGCCGCAGAAATTCAAATCCGCCGGCGCAGAATCGTCGCCACGTCCGCCGGCAGCAGCGGATCGGCGAGCGCCGCCCGCACGTCCGCCGGCCGGTGCAGCGCCCGCTCGGCCCGGAGGATCCCGACCTCGAACCCGACCTCGCGGATCGCGGTCAGCGCCACCCCCATCACGTCGTTGCGCCACGCCCGCTCGGGCAGCGCGAACAACTCCGGCAGCGGCCGCGCGATCCCGACCAGATACAGGCCGCCGTCGATGGCCGGCCCGAGCACGACGTCGCACCCGGCCGCGAGGTCATCAAGGGCAGCGGCGGCGTGCGCAGCCCGGAGTCGCGGCAAGTCCGGCCACACGATCAGGAGCGGGCCGCGGCTCCGGGTGAGCACGCGCGCCGACGCATCCGCCAACCGGCCGGCGATGCCCTCTCCGTTCTGCGGGAAGAGGACGGCGTCGGCCCCGACCAGCCGGCGCAGCTCGGCGCCGGCATCGGGTGGCTCGTGGGCCACGTGCGGCGGGCCCGAGCCGACCTCGCGCCCCCACCGCGCGGCCTGGGCGATCAGCGCGGCCTGGAGCTCGACGCACCCTTCCCGCCCCAGCACCGGCTCGAGCGCGCGCCGGACCTCGCCGGCACGCGGCGCGCGCGCCATGATCAGGACAGCGGGCCGCGGGCCGCTCATACCGACGGACCTAGTCCACCCTCCGCCAAGGCGACCGCACTACCGCGGCACCCGCCCACCCTCGGCCCCGCGCTCGTTGGCGGGACCGCGCGGCGCCGCGATGCCGAGCACGCGCATCGCCTTCAGCCCGAGCGACAGCTTCTCGCGACCGTCCGTCGAGGACACGTCGAGACCGGTCAGCTCGCGCACACGCTCGAACCGGTAGCGGACCGTGTGGCGGTGGGTGATCAGCCGCGACGCGGTGGCGTTCACGTTCGCGTCGCACTCCAAAAACGTGGACAGCGTCCCCAGCAGATCCGTCTCGTACTGCTCGTCGTAGGAGACGAGCGGGCGCACGGTGTCGTCGTAGAAGCGCCGCAGCTCGGCCGGGTCGGTCATATAGGGCAGCAGCAGCTGGTAGGTGCCGGTCTCCTCGTACCCGAGCTCGCTCCGCTCGGGCTCACCCTCGACCACATTGGCCGCCAGCAGCGCCTCGTTGCGGGCCCGGCCAAGATCGAGCGGGTCCTCGGTCCGCCGGCTGCGTCCGATCGCAAAAGCGAATCCGGGGAGACCCGACTCGAGCTCGCGCAGCACCGCGGAGACGACGCGCCGGCCCACCTCCCCGTCGGCGTCGGGCACCAGCACCGCGACCTCTCCACTCGCCTCCTCCCCGCTCGAGGCCGCGATCGACCCGGGAGCGACAGAGCGCGCCCCTCGCGCCGCCAGCGCCAGCATCCGGCGCCGCCAGTCCTCCTCGGTCGGGTTGCGCGGATGGGCCCGGACGATGACCACGGCCCCTCCTGCGCCGAGGTCGGTGCCGAGCTCCTTGCCGCGCGCGATCAGGTCGTCCCGGCCCTGGATGCGCCCCTCGAGCACCGCGCGCTGGAACCCCGTGGCGGCCTCCTCGGAGGCGCGCTCGGGCGCGCGCACCCGCTCCACCTCGGATGCGATCAGTGTCGTGACGAGTCGCAGCACCGAGGCATCAACCGGCCGGTCTGAGGTCCGCATCCGCAACCGACCGACGGTGGCGTCCGCGACCTTCAGCTCGATCGTCGTCACATCCTCGGCGTCGCGCATCAGCGAGCGCTCGTCGGCCGGAGAGCGTGCTGCCACCGCCAGCACCGTGGCCGAGCGGTCGATCAGGATCAGGCTGGTGTCGAGCGCCCGCGCCGCGGCGCGCAGGATCGACGGCAGACCGGCGCCGCCCTCCACCGCATCCGTGATCGCGGCCAGCGCGGCGAGGTCGGGCGCGGCCGGCGCCGACTGCTCGGATGCGCGGTCAGCCAAGCCGCGCGACTCCGGGGCGAGTGAGGAAGCCCTCGGCCACGGCGGCCGGTCCCTCGCGCCGAGTCAGAACAGCCTGGGCCACTCGACCACGACCAGCGCGCCGAGCAGCACGCCGATCCCCACAAGCGCGGCAAGGACGTACAGCGAGAGCACCACCACGGCCACGCGCTCCAGCGGCCGCCGGTACGCCGTGATCGTCGGAACGATCACGAGCGCACAGAACGCCGCCAAGCCGAGCACGCCACAGCAAGCGCCGACGAGGTAGGTGACGGATGTGTTGCTCACGAGTCTTGTGGGGATTGTGCCCGACGGAGCGTTCGGGCTACCCGCTGCGCGGGCGGGCGGCGGTTAGCTTCCGCGCGGAGCCCCGAACTCCTCGCTCACCGGGGTCGCGCTGGCCGCCCCAGGGTAGCGATCGGTGAGGGCGTCGACCGCCTCCGACGCCAGCCGGGGCGCCTCCGCCCCCCACCACACGCCGAAGACGGTCGGACCCGAGCCGGAGACCATCGCGTGAGCGGCCCGGGCCTCCCGTACCGCCTCGAGCGCCCGCCCGATCTCGGGCGCCAGCGACAGCGCCGCGGGCTCGAGTTCGTTGACGAGCAGCGTCGCGGGCAGCTCCGCCCTGGCGTCAAGGGCGCGCCGCAGGTCGCGGTGGCGGGCGGCGAGCGCGCCGGCGTCCCGGGGCAGCCCGAGCCGATCCGCCTCCCGGTAAACCTCGGCCGTGGACAGCTCGAATCCCAGCGGCACCACCGCAAACGCATGGGGCGCGATCGGCTCCGAAAAACGGTGGACCGCCTCGCCGGCGCCCGTCCCGATCGCCACGCCGGGCACGAGCTGACTCGGTACGTCGGCGCCCAGCGACGCCGCGACCTCCTCGACCGCCCCCGCCGCCACCGGAGAGAACGTGGGAGCCATACGCAGCACAGCCGCCGCGTCGGCCGACCCGCCACCCATCCCTCCTGAAACCGGGATCTGCTTCTCGATCGTGACGCGCACGGGCGGCGCGTCCCATCCACGCTCACGCAACCCGGCCAGCGCGCGCTCGGCCAGATTCGGCCCGTCGACACCGGGGCACGCGACCTCGTCGAACGAGCCCCGAGCCAATGTCGCCACCGACACCTCATCCGCCACCGACACCGATTCGAACAGCGTCACCAGCTCGTGGCGACCGTCCTCCCGCACCGGCCCGAGGAACAGGCACAGGTTGACCTTCCCAGGCGCGCGGGACGTCAGCTTCACGGCGACGAGGCGAGCCTGGCCGCGAGCTCCCGGAACTCCTCAGGGGTCAGCCGCTCGGCTCGCTCGTCCGGTGGGTGACCCATCGCAACCAGCGCCTCCCGCGCCCGCTCGCGCACCCCCGGCGCGGCGCCCGGCGTCAGGGCCAGCGAGCCCGCCAAGGCCTTGCGCCGGTGCGCAAAAGCGTCGTGCACGAGCGCCCGAACCGCCGGATCGACCCCGTCCACGCCCGAGGACCGCCGGCGCAGCCCGACGAGCACCGAGTCAACCCGCGGCACGGGCCGGAACACCGTCCGTGCGATCGGTCTGAGCACGCGCACCTCGCAGGCCAGTTGCGCCAGCACCGAGGGCGCTCCGTAGGCGGGATCGCCGACCGACGCCGCGAGCCGCTCGCCCACCTCGCGCTGGATCATCACCACCCACTCGTGCACGGTCGGCAGCTCCTCGATCGTCCGCAGGATTACGGTGGCGGCGATCGAGTAGGGCAGGTTGGCCACCACCGCGGTGGGCGCCGGATCGAGCGCGGCCAGATCGAGCGAAACCGCGTCCGCCATCCAGACGGTCACGTTCGAAAACTCGGCGAGGACCTCCCGCAGCGGGTCTTCCAACCGACGGTCGACCTCGACCACGTGCAGGTGCTCCACGCGAGCCGCGAGCCGCTCCGACAGCACGCCCTGTCCCCCACCGATCTCCAAGACAACGTCCTCCGGCGAGAGCGCCGCCAGCCGCTCGATGACATCGAGGATGTTGCGGTCGATAAGGAAGTTCTGACCTAGCTTGACCACCCGAACACCTCGGCGGCCGACGCCTCGACCGCGGCATCCAGCTCGTCATACGGCACCCGCCGCTCGACCGCCAGCGCCCGGGCCGTGTCGGCCACGTACGCGGGCTGGTTCGGCCTGCCGCGCACGACCTGCGGCGCCAGGTACGGGGCGTCGGTCTCCACCAGCAGCCGCTCCGCCGGCACGCGCAAAGCCGCCACCCGCAATGACTCGGCCTTCGGAAACGTGACGTTGCCCGCGAACGAGATCCACCAGTCCTCGTGCGCGAGGCACTCCTCGATCCGGCCGGGCATCGAGAAGCAGTGCAGGATCACGCGCAGGCCCCCGGCCTCGGCGTCCAGCAAAGCCAGCGTGTCGTCGTCGGCCGCCCGCGTGTGAATCACCAGCGGCTTTCCCGCCTCGCGCGCCAGCGAGATCTGGGCGCGGAACGCGCGCTCCTGGTCGGCCCTCGGCGCCCCCTCGCGATAAAAGTCGAACCCGGTCTCCCCCACGGCAACGCACTTCGGATGCGCGGTCAGCGCCGCGAGCTCGGCCAGGTCGGCGTCGTCGAAGCCGGTCGCGGCGTTCGGGTGCCGCCCGATCGCCGCGTACACCTGGGGGAAGTCCTCGGCGGCCGCCAGCGCCGCCCGGCACGAGACGCCGTCGGTCCCGACCGTGACGATCTTCGAGACCCCGGCCGCAACCGCCGCGGCCACCAGCTCGGAATCCGGCGGCTCGCACAGGTCCAGATGGGTGTGGCTGTCGATCACTTACGAGCGCTTCGGGAACAGCGGCTCGAGCGCCTCCACCGGCAGCCCGCTGCCGCGTTCGGCGAACAACGCGCGGTCGTAGGTCACCTCGGGCGCGCCGAGCGCCAGCAGCAGCTTCTCGACGGTGGCCGGCATGTACGGGTGGAGGAGCACGCTGACCGCCCGCAGCCCCTCGGCCAGCGACGCCAGCGTCTCGTCCAGCGCCCCCGCCGCGTCGGGATCGCGCGCCAGCTGCCACGGCGCCTGTTCCTCGACGTAGCGGTTCAGGCGCCGGACACGGTTCCAGATGAGGTCGAGCGCACGCGTGGGCTCGGCGCGGTCGAGTACCACCGAAACCTCGGCCGGCAGGACCTCGAACTCGCGCGCCAGCGCGGGGTCGGTGGCGGCCTCCGGGATGACGCCCTCGCGATAGCGCTGGATCATCGCGATCGTCCGGCTCGCCAGGTTTCCGTACTCGTTGGCGAGTTCGGACTCGTAGCGCGTGCGCACGGCGTCTATCCCGACGCTCCCGTCGGCGCCGAACGACACGTCGCGCATCAGGTAGAAGCGCAGCGCATCGGTGCCGAACTCGTCGATGACCTCGAACGGGTCGAGCACGTTGCCCAGCGACTTGCTCATCTTGCGCCCATCGGCGCCGAGCAGGAAGCCGTGCACGAACACGTGGTGCGGGACGGCCAGGTCGGCGGCCATCAGCATCGCGGGCCAGAACACCGTGTGGAACTTGAGGATGTCCTTGCCGATCACGTGGTACGTGGCCGGCCAGAAGCGGTCGGTCAGGTCCTCACCGGGCCGCGCGTACCCGAGCGCCGTGTAGTAGTTGAGGAGCGCGTCGAACCACACGTAGAACACGTGCTCGGTGTCCCACGGCACCACCACGCCCCACTTCAACCGCTTGCGGGACAGAGAGATGTCCTGCAGGCCTGACTGAATGAACGAGCGCGCCTCGTTGAAGTGGTGCTGGGGCATGACGAAGTCGGGCTGGTCGGCGTACAGCCGCTCGAGCGGCTCCTGGAACGCCGACAGCTTGAAGAACCAGTTCTCCTCGCTGTGGCGCTCGAGTGGGATCTCGTGGATCGGGCACCGGTTGCCCTCGAGGATCTCGTTCTCGACCTTGAAGTCCGCGCACCGCGGGCAGTACCACCCCTCGTAGATGCCCTTGTACGTGTAGCCGTTGTCGTGCACCCGCTGCATGACTTCCTGCACGCGGCGCATGTGCTCGGGATCCGTGGTCCGGATGAAGAAGTCGTTCGACGCTTCGAGCTGCGGAGCGAGCGCCTTGAACTTCTCGGCGTTCAGATCGGCCAGCTCCTTGGGCTCGAGGCCCTGGGCGGCCGCCGCGTCCGCCACCGGCTCGCCGTGCTCGTCGGTGCCGGTCAGAAAGAACACGTCTTCGCCCCGCTGGCGCATGTGCCGCGCAAGCACGTCGCAGGCAATCGTCGTGTACGCGTGGCCGAGGTGCGGCTGCGCGTTCACGTAATAGATCGGGGTCGTGATGTAGAACGACATCGGCACACCTGACTCTATTGGGCCTCGCTTCGCGCAGCGTCCGCCGGATGAGTCGAGGCCGGCCCGTGGGGCGAGGCCGGATTCCGAGCGGGCCGAGCCGAGACCGCCCGTTCCGCCGGGCGTCCATGCCCGACGGCCCCCTCGTCAGTTCGCGTGCTCAGCTGCGTGTGACTGCCGAAGAGGACCGCGCGTCCTGGACAGTGACAACGACGACGCGGTCCTCCTCTTCGAGGTACTCGTAGACCAGCAGCATCCACCGCCACGGCCCGACGAGGCACCGCAGCCCGTGCCACCGGCCCGGTAGAGCTACGCCGAGTCTGGGGAATCGCTCCAGCGCCCTCAGTGTCCGCGCCACCCGAGCGGGCGTATCCGGCGGAAGGCTCAGCATCACCACCAACCGCTCCATGTCCTCGACGGCCGCTCTAGCCAGCTCGACTCTTGCCACCGGCTCCCTACGCGAGGTGCTCGAGCGACACGGTCTCGCCGGCCTCGGCCTGCCGGCGGCCGAGGTCGGCGCGCTCGTACGCGTCCGGAAGCCCGTCGAGGAGCCGCACGACGTTCTCCGCGTCGACCGCCGCCTCGTCGAGCGCTGACAGCAGCAATGAGCGGGCGAGCGTTCCAGGCTGCAGGTGCATCCGCTCGGCCATCCGCGCCAGACGCTCGTACTGCTCATCGTCGACCGTGATGTTAAGTCGCTCCACCATGCAAACCCTACACGAGTCGTGACAACCCGTGCAGTTCTATTCAGTCAGTCCACGGTACAGCCGATTCGCCGGGACGCCAGTCAGCTCGGACACGACACTCGCGGCGGGCCGCGGCTTTGCGCCGGCCTCGACCAAGCGCTTCAGCGCCTCGAGCGCCGGCCCAATCTCGTCCTGCACCGAGGGCGCGCCACCAACGACAAGCGCGACCTCGCCACGCGGCGGGTCCTCCGCGTAGCGCGCCGCCAGCTCGCCCGCGGTGCCCCGGACGACCTCCTCGTGCACCTTGGTCAGCTCGCGCGCCACCGCCACTGGGCGCGCGGGATCGAGCTCGGCGAGAACCTGCAGCGACGCGGCGACCCGCTTCGGCGACTCGAACGCCACCAGCGTCTCGGGCGACGCAAATGCCTGCTCGAGCGCGGAGCGCTTGCGCGGCAGGAACCCCGCGAACCGCCACCGGTCGGCGGGCAGCGCGCTCGCCACCAGCGCGGCCAGGGCAGCCGACGGCCCGGGCAGCACCTCGACGGCCAGCCCGGCCGCCACGCACGCCTGCACGAGCACAAACCCCGGATCCGAGACCAGCGGCGTCCCCGCGTCCGAAACCAAAGCAACCACGGCGCCCTCGCGCATCCTCGCCACCAGCTCGTTCGCGCGCTGGCGCTCGTTGTGCTCGTGGTAGCTGACCAGCGACGCGCCGACGCCGTAGCGGTCGAGGAGCACGCGCGTGCGCCGGGTGTCTTCGCAGGCGACGATGTCGGCCTCGCGCAACGCGGCCAGGACCCGCAGGGTGACGTCCTCGAGGTTGCCGATCGGGGTCGGGCAGATGACCAGGCGACCGGGGCTCACGGTCGCGTTCATGACCGCTGCTCGAGCCCGTCGAAGGCCAGCGCCGCGGCCCCGAGCATCCCAGCCTCGACCCCGAACGCCGCCGGCACGATCTGCGCGATGTCCCGCGAGGGCGGCAGCGCCCGCCGGAGCATCTCCGCCCTAGCCGCGTTCAAAAGGAGCTCGCCGGCGCCGATCACGCCACCGCCGATCACCACGACTTCGGGGTTGAAGATGTTCACGAAGCTGGCGATCGCCACCCCCAGCCGGGTGCCGATCAGCTCGATCGCGTCGATCGCGGCCTGGTCGCCGTCGTGGGCCAGCTCGGTGACCAGCGGGCCCTCGAGCTCGCGCCCGGCCGCCAGCGCCCGGCCGAGGCTCGACTGCGGCCGCTCGCGGGCGACCCGCAGCGCCTCGCGGGCGAGCGCGGTGCCGGAGGCGAGCGACTCCACGCAGCCGTGGTTGGGGCAGTTGCCCTGGCACGGCGGGCCGTTCATGTCGATCACCAGATGCCCGAGCTCACCGCCGGCCCCGACCGCGCCGCGGTAGAGCTCGCCCCGGAGGATCAGGCCGCCCCCGATCCCGGTGCCGATCGTCATCACCACCGCCTCGTTGCACCCCCGGGCCGCGCCGGCGCGGTGCTCGGCCAGCGCCGCCAGGTTGGCGTCGTTGTCGACGAACACCGGCAGGTCGAGGCGCTCGGCCATCACGTCCGCGAACTGGACGTCCTTGAGCGGGAGGTTGACCGCGAGGACCGCGTTGCCGGTGCGCTGGTCGATCAGCGACGGGATTCCGAAGCCCACTGCGTCGATCTCTCCGCCGGCGCCGTCGCGCGTTTCCTCGACCGCCTCGACCACAACGTCGAGCAGGTAGGACTGGTCGAGGCGGTTCATGCTGCGCTGCACGCGGTGGTGGACCGAGAGCCCTGAATCGACCGCGCCGGCCAGCAGTTTCGTACCGCCCATGTCGACGCCAATCGTGCGCCGGCCCGGCATGCCGTCACTATATGTGTAGAGATGCCGAACGACTTGGGACCGCCCCCGTACAAGATCTACCGCGCCGGACCCCGCGGCCTGAAGGCCCGTCTGCGGGGCGAGGAGGACGAGCTCCAGCTGCAGCCGGAGTACCACCGGTACCGCTCTGGCCGCGACCGTCGCAGACCGTCGGGACGCCGGATCACGTGGAAGCGGGTGGCGCTCGGGGTGGTGGCTGCCGTGGTTGGCTGGCTGCTCTTGTCGTTCGTCCTGTTCATGATCAGCGCCGAATCGCATTCGGGCGGCCCACTGGTGGCGGCGGCCGAGCCGGAGCTGAGCTCCGGAGGCCCGATGCTGACCTCGGCCAACACGATCCTCATCCTGGGCCTCGACAACCGGCCGACGACCGGTCCGGGCTCCAAGGAGGGTGGTGGCGCCAACACGAACGAGGCCGACGCCAACACCGACACGATCATGCTGTGGCGCGTCGGGGGCGGCGTCTCGCGCCGACTCTCGATCCCGCGCGACACGCTGGTGAACATCCCTGGCCACGGCGAGGCGAAGATCAACGCCGCCTGGGCCTACGGCGGGCCGGCGCTCGCCCTCAAGGTGATCAAGCAGTTCACCGGCATCCAGATCAACCACCTCGTCGTGATCGATCTCGCCAACTTCCCCAAGTTCATCGACGACATCGGCGGGGTCACGGTCACGACGGGCAAGATCTGCTCGAACATCTCCGGCGGGACCGCCGACGGCGGCTTCACGCTCGACCTCAATCCCGGCACCCACCACCTCAACGGCGAGCAGGCGATGATCCTGGCCCGGACCCGCGAGAACTCTTGCAATCCGGCCAGCACCGACCTGACCCGCGAGGCGGCACAGCAGCAGATTCTCAACTCGATCAAGTCCCAGCTGCTGACGTTGCACACCTTCGTGCACCTGCCCTGGGCCGCCTGGGATGCGCCCAGCGTGTTCCAGACCGATATGGGCGGCCTGACCCTGATGCAGATGTTCGCCGCCTCGGAGATCGGCGGGTCGGCTCCGACCAGCCTGCTGTCCGAGACCAACAGCACCTACAACGGCGAGGACGTCCTGATCCCTAACCAGGCGAACGTCCAGGCCCAGGTGTCCAAGCTGCTCAACGGCTGAGGCGGACCGGGGCCGATCGAGAGCGGGTTTTGAGCGGCCCGCTACATTGATTCCCGTCCGTTTCCCGACGGCGGTAACCGGGGGCTTGAGGATTTCGTCGAGCTGCCGATAGGGAGCATGTGACTGCTGTGCTGCCACAGGCCCTCCGGTTGGTCGCCGTTTCGAACAAGCGTCCAGCCCGGAGAGCATGAAGGAGCTTCTCAGCCTGATCCGCCGCCACCCCCGCCTGTCGGGCGGGATAGGGGCGATGCTCCTCGCGGCGCTCGTGGTCTTCACGGTGCACGCGGCCGAGCCCGCCCATGCCGCCGCCGGAACGGCGCACGCCGCCGCCCAGGCACCGGCCGTGCCGACCGCGCAAGGCTCGACGGCCGTGCGCGGTCCCGCTCCCGCGTCCCACAGCGCGTTCACGGCGCTGACGCGGCGCGAGCGGCACCAGCTGCGCCGGGTGACGGCAACCGCCACACGCGGTTCGAACCAACACGGCGTCCCGACCCCGGCGCCGACCACGGCGGCGCTCGCGCGCTCGCTGCTGCAGGCCACCGGGCTCTCGCCGGCGCAGGTGGAGAGCCGCAGCGTTTGCCCGGCGGCTCATGCCGGACAGGCGACGTGCGCCGCCGATGCGCTCGTGCTGCGCGCGAATGGCGCGCTCGTGCGTCCGAGGGTCCGGGCGCAGGCCACCCTGGGACGCGTCCACGCCCGAAGCTCCAGCGCCAAACCGTCCACCGCCACGCCAGCGTCCGCGGCTGAGCCGGCGCCCGGCACCCCCGCATACCTCGAGCAGGCGTACGACCTCTCGTACCTGTCGCAGACCAACGGCGCCAATGACACGGTGGCGCTCGTCGATGCCTACGACGACTCGACCGCCCAAGCGGATCTGGACAGCTATCGCTCGACCTACGGGCTTCCGGCCTGCGACACCGGCTGCTTCACCAAGGTCAACGAGATGGGCAAGGCCTCGCCTCTCCCTAGCAGCACGTCGGCGCTCGCCCTCGACTGGGACGTCGAGATCTCGCTCGACCTGGACACGGTGTCGGCGATCTGCCCGAAGTGCCACATCCTGCTGGTCGAGGCGCGCAGCTCCGACACCTCCGACCTGGAGCAGGCCATGCAGACGGCCGCCTCGATGGGCGCCACCCAGATCTCCGACAGCTGGACGATGACCTCGTCGTCGTCGCCGGGGTCCGGCTTAGTACCGTCGGGCGTCCCGATCGTGGCCGCGACCGGCGACGAGGGCTATGTGGGTCCCGGCCAGGACAACTACCCCGCGGCGCTCGCCGGGGTCACCGCCGCGGGCGGCACGTCGCTCGCGTCCGCGTCGGCCGCCAGTGCGCGCGGCTTCGGCGAGAGCGCCTGGTCGGGCGGCGGCTCGGGCTGCGACCTCAACGTCACCAAGCCGAGCTACCAGACCGACACCGGCTGTACCGGCCGCTCCTATGCCGACCTGTCGGCCGACGCGGACCCGAACACGGGACTGGACATCGACGACGACGGGAACTGGGAAGTGGTCGGCGGGACCAGCCTCGCGACGCCGATGATCGCGGCGTACTACGCGATCACCGGCGTCAACGACGCGACCGCCCAGTGGGCCTACACGGACAGCGGCCTCCTCAACGACATCACGTCCGGCTCCAACGACGGCACCTATTCGTGCGCTCAGAACATCCTGTACATCTGCAACGCCGGGCCCGGCTACGACGGCCCCACGGGCGTCGGCTCGATCTCCGGCGACGTCACGAGCGGCGCTCCGGGTGTCGGCGGGCCTTCGATCCCGACCGGCTCGGCCAACAGCTACACCGAGGCCACGCGCTCCGACGGCGCCACGATCGCCGGCGGGATCTACCCCAACGGGCTCGACACCACCTGGTGGATCCAGTACTGGCCGGCGAGCGGCGGCACCACCCAGGAGACCCCCGCGGCCGACATCGGCGCCGCTACGACCGCGGTCATGGTGACCGGCTATCCCACGCACCTGGCCGCCAACACCACCTACGACTACGAGCTGGTGGCCGAGAACAGCGACGGCACCACGGACGGGTACACGTACAGCTTCAAAACGGCGTCCGCCTCCGCAACCACCCCTGTCGCGTCGTTCACGTCCTCGCTCGCGCTTTCCACGCCCGACTCGGTCGGCTTCAACGCCGGCGGGTCGACCGACGCCGGGGCGACGATCACCGACTACAAGTGGGACTTCGGCGACGGGAGCACGATCGACGATGCGGGCGCCACCTCGACGGTGACGCATCAGTACGCGGCCCCCGGCGCCTACAACGTCACGCTGACCGTCACCAACGGCGACGGACAGACCGAGACGACGACCCAGACCGTCGTCGTGTTCTCCGTCTCGCCCACTCCGCTGACCCCGGGACAGGCGACCTTCACCGCGAGCAACTCGACCACTTCATCCGACACCTACAGCTGGAGCTTCGTCGGCCCCGCCGGCCAGAACACCACCACCACCACCGCGACGGGTGCGAACCCGACCGAATCTTTGCAGCGGGGCAGCTACCAGGTCACGCTGACCGTCACCAACGTCGCGGGCCAGACCGCCTCCACGACGCAGACGCTGGTCGTTGACGACCCGCCGACCTTCACCGCCACCTCGCCGAGCTCCCCGACGGTGATCACGCCGGGGCAGAGCGTGTCCTTCAGCGTCGCCGCCACCAGCTCTGACGGATCAACCCCCAGCTACAGCTGGAATTTCGGGGACGGGGCCACCGGCACCGGAGCCGACCCGACCCACACCTACACGACCGCCGGGGTCTACACCGCGACCGTCACCGCCACCGACGATCTCGGAGCGAGCGCCTCCGAGTCGATCCAGATCAACGTCGATGCCCCACCGACCGCATCGTTCACCACGTCGCCCACCCAACCGGCCCCCGGGACATCGGTCAGCTTCAATGCGAGCGGCTCGAGCGACTCGGTCGGTACGATCAACCAGAGCCTCGACAGCTGGAATTTCGGCGACCCGAGCAGCGGCAGCAACAACACTGCCTCCGGCCCCACCGCCAGCCACGCCTACGCCAACCCCGGCACCTACACGGTCACGCTGACCGTCACCAACGACGCCGGCCAGACGGCCACCAGCCAGCGGCAAGTGATCGTCGACGACCCGCCGACGGCGACTGTCACCCCCTCCGCGACCCTCACCACGCCCGGCTCGGCGGTGAGCTTCAGCTCCACCGCGGCGGCGAGCCCTTCAACTGGCGGCACGATCACCACCTACAGCTGGAACTTCGGCGATGGCAGCACCCTCAATGGGACCGACGCAGACCCCAGCCATGCGTATGCCTCGCCCGGCGTTTACAACGTGACCCTGACCGTCACCGACAACTTCGGCGGGAGCTACACGGCGAGCACCCAGGTCACGGTCGACGCGGCCCCCACCGCCGCCTTCACCGCGTCGTCCAATCCGGCCACCGTGGGATCGACGGTCGGCTTCAACGCGGGCGGCTCGAGCGACGCGGTCGGCACGATCACCGGCTACAGCTGGAGCTTCGGCGACGGCGCGACGGCCGCCGGCCCCGCCCCCAGCCACGCGTACTCGAGCCCGGGGACCTACACGGTCAGCCTGACCGTGACCAACAACGCTGGCCAGACCGCCACCCAGACCGGTTCCCTCACGGTGAACAGCGTCGCGAGCACGACCCCGCCGACCACGAACCCGTCCAAGCCCGCCCCGGTGCCGACCCCGAAGCCGCTGACCGCCAGCCTGACCGGCGCCAAGAAGCAGAAGCTCGCGCCCGCCCTGGCCCACGGTGTGCACGTCAGCCTCGCGGTGAGCCAGGCCACCAAGGCCTCCTTCCAGATGACGCTTCCGGTGCTCGAAAGCAGGCTGGCCGGTCCCAAGCACAAGACTGGCTCGCTCGTGCTGCTGCGCTCGGCTCAGACGCTCGGCGCCGGAACGCACGCGATCACCCTCAAGCTCTCACGGTCCGCCGCCGGCGAACTGGCCGGCAGCGGCCCGCTCGTGCTGACCGTGAAGGTGACGCTGACCGAGCCGAGCGGCGGAACGGTCAGCCGCACGCTGAAGATCACGCTCGCGCGCTGAGACCGCGTGGTCGAGCCGGTCCGGCGCCTAGTCCGAGGACTTGGACGCGGTGCTCTTGGAGTCCGAGGAGGACTTGGAGTCCGATTTCGAGGAGCTCGAGTCGGACGATGACTTCGAGTCCGAGGAGCCCTCGCTCTTATGGCCGTCGGAGCTCTCCCGGTTGCGCTTGCGCGTCCCGTAGTCGGTGTTGTAGAAGCCCGACCCCTTGAAGTGGACGGCGGGCGGACGGAACACCCGCGATACCGGCGCCTCGCACGTCTCGCAGGTCTCAACCGGGTCGTCGCTCATGCGCTGCATGACCTCGAAGTTGTGTCCCTGCTCGCACCGGTACTCGTAGATCGGCATCGCTTCAACAAGTATAGCCTCGGAATCTTGGCACTCTCAAGCCGAGAGTGCCAAATCAACTCCGTAGATTGCCACAGATACCATGCGCATCGTGCCCGAAGACCCCCCGGTGACCTACGACGACGTCGTGACCATGGACAAGATCGTGTCGCTGTGCAAGCGGCGCGGTTTCGTGTTCCCGAGCAGCGAGATCTACGGCGGCCTCGGATCGAGCTACGACTACGGCCACTACGGGGTCCTGCTCAAGAACAACATCCGGACGCAGTGGTGGCGGGCCATGCTCCAGGAGCGCGACGACATCGTCGCCCTGGACTCGGCGATCATCCAGCACCCCGAGACCTGGCGAGCGAGCGGCCACCTGGCCGGCTTCACCGACCCGCTCGTCGACTGCCGGACCTGCAAGCTGCGCTTCCGCGCGGACCACATCGACCAGTCCGCGTGCGGCCGCAAGCCCTCCAAGCACCCCGGCGAGACCCCCGAGTGTGACCTGACCGAGGCCCGTGACTTCAACCTGATGTTCCAGACGACGGTCGGCCCGGTCCAGGAGGAGGGCTCGACCGTCTACCTGCGCCCCGAGACGGCCCAGGGAATCTTCCTCAACTTCAAGAACTACCTGCAGTTCTCGCGCAAGCGGCCGCCCTTCGGAATCGCCCAGATCGGCAAGAGCTTCCGCAACGAGATCACCACCGGGAACTTCATCTTCCGCATGCGCGAGTTCGAGCAGATGGAGATGGAGTTCTTTGTCCCGCCGGACGACGCCGCCAAGTGGCACCAGCACTGGCTCGCGGAGCGCATGAAGTGGTGGACCGAGCTCGGCCTGCGCCCTGACCATCTGCGCCTCCGACCCCACGAAGCCGATGAGCTGTCGCACTACTCGAGCGCCACCAGTGACGTCGAGTACCTGTTCCCGATCGGCTGGTCGGAGCTCGAGGGAATCGCCAACCGGGGCGACTTCGACCTGACCCAGCACGCCAAGTTCTCGGGTCAGAAGCTCGAGTACGTCGACACCGCCACCGGCGATCGCTACGTCCCCCACGTGATCGAGCCGGCGGCCGGCGTCGACCGGGCCCTGCTGGCCTTCATCGTCGATGCCTACGACGAGGACGAGATCGAGGGCGAGCGCCGCACCGTGCTGCGGCTGCACCCGATCCTCTCGCCGGTCAAGGTCGCGGTGCTCCCGCTCGTGCGCAAGGACGGCCAGCCCGAGCTCGCCACCGAGGTCTACCGCGACCTGCGCGAGCGCGTGCAGGCCGAGTACGACGAGGGCGGGGCGATCGGCCGGCGCTACCGCCGCCAGGACGAGATCGGCACCCCGTGGGCGGTGACGATCGACCACCAGTCGCTCGAGGACCGCACGGTGACGGTGCGCGACCGCGACAGCCTGTCTCAGGTCCGGGTCGCGATCGAGGATCTCGGCGAGGAGATCGAGCTGCGTCTGCGCCAGCCGTGGCGGACCCCCAAGCTCGGGAACGGCTGACCTCGCGGCCCCGGAACTGCACGTCGGCTCCCCGCCCGGGGAATGAGCCACCACTCGACCTGCTCCGCATGGCGAACGCCGGTTCAGCGCCGTATGTGGCGCTGGACGGACATTCGGCCCCAGAAGCGAGCCGAGCGGGCGGTTATGACCCACGGTGGGCGTGAGGTTCGTCACATTGGTGACGCCGACCGGCCCCTCGGGCCCGGCGCATGAGGGAGACTCTTAGGCCCATGCGCGCCACCGTCGCCGCCGACCAGGTCTCCTACGCCGATCTGTACGCCCGCTGGGAGCAGGGCAACTGGCGCGCCACCGAGATCGACTTCTCGACCGACCGCGAGCAGTGGCAGCACGCCCTCAGCGACCTGGACCGCCAGAGCGCGCTCTGGACCTACTCGTTGTTCTTCCACGGCGAGGACTCGGTGGCCGACAACCTCTCGCCGTTCATCGACGCCGCGCCGCGGGAGGAGCAGAAGTACTTCCTGGCCACGCAGCAGGTCGACGAGGCCCGGCACGCGGTCCTGTTCGCGCGCTTCATCCGTGAGGTGGTCGGCGCCGGCGCCGACATCGGCTCCTCGCTCGAGCAGACCCGCCCGAAGCTCACCTGGGGCTTTCGCAAGGTGTTCGAGCGCCTCGACCGGATGGCCGATGAGCTGCGCAGGAACCGTTCGCGGCCGAAGCTCGCCCAGGCGATCACGCTCTACCACGTCGTGATCGAGGCCTCGCTGGCGCAGCCGGGCCAGCACTACATCGAGGAGGGGCTGGCGAAGCGCGACCTTCTTCCCGGGCTGCGCGAGGGCATCGGCCACGTCGCCCACGACGAGCAGCGGCACATCGGCTTCGGGGTCAAGATGATCGCCGACCTGGTCCGGGAGGATCCCGACTGCGAGCCGGCCATCGCCGAGCTGCTGCGTGGGGTGCTGCCGTTCACCACCGCGGTGTTCGTGCCGCCGGGGTGGGATGAGCGGTACGTCACGAGCTTCGGCTTCACCCTCCAGGACATCTTCGCCCACGGCGCCGAGGCCATGGAGGGGCGACTGCGCGCCGCCGGCCTCGACCCGATGACGATGCGCCTCGGGCTCCCGTTCGACCTACCGCCGGCCGAGCGCGCCCACCGCGGCCTCACCCTGCTGCGGGCGGGCTACCTGGGCGAGCCGAACGGGCCGGTCACGCCCAACCGCGAGGCCACCGCGATGCTGTTCGACGGCCTGCGCCGCACGATCGACCCGTCGGCCGCCCCCGGCGCCACGATCCAGTGGGACTTCAGCGACGCCGAGCCGTGGCACCTGCGCATCGACAACGGGAACACGTCGGTCGCGCCGGGCCGCGCCGAGCATCCCGATCTCACCTTCCACTGCCGGCTGGTCGACTGGGTCGACATCGCGGCCGGGCGCACCGAGCCCTGGCGGGCCCTGCTCCAGCGGAAGGTGCGCCCGACCGGCAGCCTGCGGATGCTGCTGCGCACGCCGAAGCTGTTCGGCTAAGGCGCCGCCGTCAGGCGCCGCCGACAAATTCGAGTTAGTCGCTCAGCGCAGCGACGCGGCGACCTCTTCCAGCAAGCGCATCGCGTCCTGGAGGCCGTCCTCCATGCCCGAGTTGATGTGGGCGTCGCGGTTCTCCCGGCTCGAGTGCTGCACGAGGATTGAGAGCGTGGTGCGCCCGCCGGCCTCGGCGAAGGTCACCGTATCGAGCGCCGGCGCGTCGGGCGCCCCCTCGTACACCTCGGTAGAGACGAGCCGCTCGTCCGGGACGATCTCGCGGTACTCGCCGTGGAACGCGACCTCGAATCCGCCGTGAGCGGTCATCACGTAGCGCCAGGTCCCGCCCACCCGCAGGTCGATCTCGCACAGCGTCATCTCGCCGCGGTTGGCGTGGAACCAGCGCCGGACGAGCTCCGGCGTCGTGTACGCCTTGAACACCAGGTGCCTGGGCGCGTCGAACTCCCGCGTGATGAGGATCTGCTCGTCGCTCGGAAGCGTCACCGTCGCCCTCTTGCTACTCGTCACCGCCATCTCCTTGCTCCTTCCGTTTGAGGTCTTCCAATACGACATCGAGCTCGTCGAACCGCTCGGACCACAGCCGCTCGTAGCCCGACACCCAGTCGTGGATCGGCTTGAGCGCCGGGCCGTTCAGGCGGTAGAGCCGCTGACGCCCCGCGTCGCGAACGTCGACGACCCCCACCTCACGCAAAACACGCAGGTGCTTGGACACCTGCGGCTGGGGAACGCCCAGCCTCCGCACCAGATCGTTGACCGGAAGCTCGCCGCCGGCGAGGGCGTCGAGGATCTCCCGCCGGCGGGGTTCGGCCACCGCGTTGAACGCGTCCGTTGTCGTCGCTGCTCGTGCCATTTCGCTCACGAATCATATGCCCATATAGGAATGTGTCAAGAGGGTGCATAATCCGCATCAGCCCCAGTAGTTCCGCATTGCCAGGAGGTCCGGTCTGCCCGACGAGCAGCAAGCGTTGGTGCTCGAAGCCTTGCGTCGTGCCGAGGGGAGGCCGGTGAGCTTCTCCGAGCTACGCGCGGCCGGGATCGAGTTCCCGGCCAGCATCGTGTCCGAGCTCGAGCTGGCCGGCATCGCCATCGAGCGCTGCCGCGACGCCGCCAGTCGCGGGGCATGCGTCCGGCTGGCGCAGGCCGCCGCCACCCCGGTCGCCGCCCCCCCGGCCGCTGCGCCCTCCGCGCACCCCGCACCCACCGCGACGTCCCCCGTCGAGCCTTCTCCCGCGGTCACGGCCGCCGTCGAGCCGCCCCCGGCCGCCGTCGAGCCCGCCGCGGCCACCACGCCCGCCGTCGAGCCGCCCCCCGCCGCCACCACGCCCGCGGTGGCGCCGCCCGCCGCGGCCACCTCGCCCACCGTCGAGCCGCCCCCCGCGGCCACCCGCCGGCCGAAGCGATCCCCGCCTCCCACACGCCGCCCGAAACCCGCCCCCGTGGCAGCGCGCCCCGAGCCGGCGCGACCGGAACCCCCCGGGCCGGGCGAGGACGAGTGGAGCGTCGTGCGCCGCTACCGAACGTCGAGCCGCGACGGGGTCCTCCTCGCGCTCGTGAGCTCGAAGCGCCTGCTCGCGCCGCTGGCGCTCGTGGTCGCGATCGCCGCCGCCGCGGTGATCCTCCTGACCGGCACCGGCAATGGCGCCGGCCGAAACCCGCCGCCCACCCACCTCGCCCAGCGGTCCCGCTCCCGAGCTCCGGCCAAGACCACCGCCGCCCACGCCGCCACCGCCACCTCGAATACGTCACCCGCGACCACGACCACGGCACCGGCGAGCACGCCACCGACCCCGGTGTCGCTCACGCTGGCCACGCAACTCGAGTCACAGGGCCACGTCCTGCTCACGAGCGGGCAGTACACCGCTGCCCTGCCGGTCCTGAGGCAGGCGGTAGCCGCCACCGGCGAGAACGTGAACGCGTGCGTGGAGCCGGAGAGCACGATGTGCCTGACCTACGCCTACGCGCTTTATGACCTCGGCCGTGCCCTGCGACTGAGCGGGAATCCCACCGCCGCGATCCCGATCCTCGAAAGCCGGCTCCAGATCGACAACCAGCGCCCGACCGTCCTCGCCGAGCTCGCCCTCGCCCGCCAGGGCGCCACCTGATCGCGGCGGATCAGCCGATCGTGACGCCAAGCGGTGGCGAGGCGCCGGCGTCGTAGCGCGCGGTCGCCGGCGTTCGCGCGACCAGCACGAATCGACCCGACCGCCGCGCCCCGAAGCCCGCGGCGAACGTTCCGCCGGCGGTCGCTACCCGCTTGCTCGCCACCTGATGGCGCCGTCCGCCCGTCACCCGGTACAGGTCGACGGTCACGGGGGAACCGACGGGCGAGACCGTGCCGCTCACCTGCAGGGGCGAGGACGACTCGAGCGTCAGGTTGAGGATCGGCGCCACCCCCAGCGCCACCACGTCCGAGACGGCGGCGGGGGCAGGGCGGTGCAGGACCCGCACGAGCACGTTCTGCGCGGGGGTCAGGGTGAAGCTCCAGCCGCCCCCGTCGTCGGTCGTCCCGGTCGCGATCGTCGTCGTCACGCCGCGCACGACGCCTACCTGCTGGAGCTCGACCGTCGCGCCCGTGAGCGGTGCCCCGCCCGCAACCTGCGTTAGCCCTCCGGTCAGGGTCACGCTCGTGCCGGCGTTCACCGCGGCCGCCGGCGCGGCGATCGTCAGCCTCGCCTGCGCGCCGGCCAGCCCGGCGATCGCCGGCCGCATCGACGGCAGCCGCGCGTAGAACGCGTTCCCCGGACAGTCGGTCGTGTCGCCGTCGCGGTGCCCCGCGACGCGCGGAAGCGAAACGTGCGATCCGGGCGCGAACGGGGTGTAGATCGCTCCGTCCGGCTCGACCTCGACCGTCACCCGCCCGAGCGTCGGCACGCCGTGGAGCGAGAGCTTCCAGGCCAGCAGACGCTCGAGCGCCGCGATCGCCGCCGGCGAGGGCACCACGTCCATGAAGGTGCCAAGCACGACCATGCCCGTCGACTCGGCGTTGTAGCCGCCGGCGTGCGCGCCCATCACCGGCAGGTCGATCCCGCCGGCGCGCGCCTCCCAGATCCGGCCGAAGGCGTCGACCGCGAAGTTGTACGCGATGTCCCAGTAGCCGCGCACGTACACGTGGTAGGCGAAGATCCCGAGCAGGATCGAGGGCACCTCGCTGGGGCCGTAGCCGTTAGCCCCGTCACTGTGGTGGACGAAGGCCAGCTTTACCCTCTCGTACACGGGCAGGTGGGTCGGTCGCGCCCGGCCCTGCGCCCACGCGCCGCGCGCGATGATCGGCGGCTGCCCCGGGCCGGCGTCGAGGATCGGCTGCGCGAGCGGGAAGGCCCGCGCGGCGTGCGCGTCGCCGGAGGCGACGGCCGGCAGCGCGACGAAGTGCAGGTGCACCCCCGCCACCGCGATCGAGCTCCGCAGCTGGACCTGATCCGCCGGCCCCGTCCAGACCGGCTCGCCGAACCGCTGCGAACCGGCGGAAGAGCCGTCGCCGTCGTGGCCGAGGACCGAGGCGATCACCCACGGACTCCACCCACCCCCGACCGAGCGCGCCCGCAGCTCGATCCGCGCCCCGGACGCGCCGCTCCATTCGACCCCCGCGAGCGAGAACACACGGGGGGCGGCGATCGGGCTCGACTCGCGGCCGGCCCCCAGCGCACCGACCGAGCGGCTGAACACGTCCGGAACGCGACCGAGTCTTGGGCCGCCGGCCCGCGCCACCGCCGCGCCCGGATCGACCAGCGCCGCCGCGCCGGCCACGGCCGCGCCGCGGAGCACCGTGCGCCGGGTGACGCCGTCGGGTGGGCCGTCGGGTGGAGGCGAACCGGTCATCGTCGCGTCGCGACGATCGCCAACCCGGGCGCGAGGATCAGCACGAGAACCGTGAGCGCTCCCGCGATCGCGACATCGGCGAGAAGCGCGTTACGTCTCACAGCGGCAGCCTGCGGTAAATCGGGCGGGGCAGGTGGCGAAGCACCGCGAAGACGTAGCGTACGACCTTTGGCACCCAGATGGTGTGGGCGGACCCGGTCAGAGCTCTGACGGTCGCGTCGGCCACCGCCTCGGGGGTGGTGGCGAACGGCGGCGAGGGCAACCCTTGCGTCATCCGGGTCCGGACGAAGCCGGGACGGACGACCAGCACGCGGACGCCGCTGCCCGCCAGCGCGTCCGATAGACCCTGGGCGAGGGCGTCCACCCCGGCCTTGGCGGCGCCGTAGACGGGGTTGCTCGCGCGCGGTCGCTCGCTGGCGACGCTCGAGAGCACCACCAGCGTCCCGTGCCCCTGCTCCCGCAGACGACGGAGCGCGGCCAGCATCAGCGATCCGGCGCCGACGAAATTGACACGCATGACGCGCGCGGCGTCGTCTCGGTCGGCGTCGAGGCCCGCCTGGGCGCCCAACACCCCCACCGCCAGCACGGCCACGTCGACGCCGCCGGCGCGCTCGAACGCCGCGGCGATCACCTGCTCGTGGGCGTCGAGGTCGTCAGCGTCGAGCACCTCGTGATCGACCCGCGCGATTCCTGACTGCTCGAGCGACGCCGCCGCGCGGGCGAGACCGTCCCGGTCGCGCCCGACCAGGAACGGCCGCACCGGGCCCTCTGAGGCCATGCGGCGGACGATGGCGAGCCCGATCTCGGATGTGCCGCCGAGCAGGAGCACGCGGCGCTCGGCGCCTGAGCCGCCGTCAGAGCCCGACGCAGACGGCCAGGCACCGACACCCGCGCCGGGCGAATCGCCGAGCAGTCCCGTCCGATCCGCGAGGTCCGAGCGCCACACGCGGTCCGGATCGGCGCCGTCGCGCACCACGCGCCACTCCTCGAGCCGGGGGTACATCGCGCGCAGCGCGTCAGGGCGCAGCCGGGCGTCCTTGCTGAGATAGACGCGCCCCCCCGCCTGCGCCACCAGCTCGTCGCAGCGGTCGAGCGCCGGCCCGATCCCGGGCGCGGCCCGGGGGAGATCGAGAGCCAGGGTCCAGCCGGCGAGCGGGAACGAGAGCGGGGCGCCGTTCGACTCGCCGAGGTCCTTGAGCACGGCCAGGTAGCACGGGACCCGGGCCCGGCGCAGCTCGGCGATCACCTGCTCGAGGACGTGCTCGGACCCGAATGGCACGACCAGCTGGTACTGGAGGAACCCCGCCCGCCCGTACAGCCGCGGCCATGCGTCGAGCGCGTCGAGCGGGAACATGTGGGGGCCGATCGGCTCGATCCGCTCGCGCTCGCGCGCGGGCGTCCGGCGAAGGCGCAGCTCGTTGAAGGCCCGGACGCTTGCCGGCCGGAGCAGCCCGCGGGGCCAGCCCGCGGGCACCGTCGCCCGCGCCGCCACCGTCGCGCCACCGAGCATGCCGGCGGACACGGGGGCCCGATCACCCGGCAGATGCGCCGCCCGGGTCACGACGCCCCGCCCCGGCCGGCGCCCGAGCAGATCGAGCCAGGCCACGCGGTGCGGCCCGCCGGGCTCCGACAACGCCGCCAGGGCTTCGTCCAGGTCGCCGACCCGATCGCTGTCGACCGACAGGAACGGACTCGAGACCGGCGCCAGCCGGATCCGCGCCCACAGGATCACCCCGGTCAGCCCCATGCCGCCGAGCGTGGCCTGAAACAGGGCGTCATGCGGGCCCAACGACAGCTCGTGGCCGGCGGAGCTCATCAGCCCGATCGCCTCGACGTGACTGCCGAAGGTCCCCGCGGTGCCGTGGTTCTTGCCGTGGATGTCCGCGGCCACGGCGCCTCCGACCGACACGTGCTGGGTACCGGGGACGACCGGCACGATCCACCCCACCGGAACGAGCTGCTCGAGCAGCTCGCCGATCGTGACCCCCGCGCCCGCCGTCACCACCCCGGAGTTGGCATCCAGCTCAAACCCCTTCAGAGCTCCGGTCTCAAGGACGAGGCCGCCGCTCAGCTGGGCGGCGTCGCCGTAGCTGCGTCCCATGCCGCGCGCGAGCACGCCCCTCCACGGCTCCGAATCGCTCCCATGCCGCCGGAAGAGCCGCAGGGCGGCGGCAACCGACTCGGCGCGATCCGCCCGCACGAGCCACCCGCCGGCGCCCGGACCGCCGCCCCAGCCGCGCAGCGTCGCGCGTTGCGGCGTCGGAGCGCGCAACTCGGCCGCGGGCTCGCCGCCCGCCGTCATGAGCTCAGCCGGTGGCATGCACGGTGAGCGCGAACAGCGCCAGCCAGAGGACTCCCCCGGCCTGCAGCCAGCGGTCGGACAGCAGTAGCTCCTCGGGAGCCTCGCCTCCGCCCGCGCGGACCAACGCGCCGTAGCGCAGCAAGCAGGCCGCGAACGGAATGATCGTCAGCGGTCGCCACGGGACGTCGTCGACGTCGGGCACGGCGAACGCCCACACGCAATAGGCGAACAGCGCCACCGCGGCGCTCCCGCCGATGATCACGCGAAGCCACGCCGGCCGGTAACCGGCCAGCGCCTTCCGTGCGGACATCCCGGTGCTCTCGGTGCGCCGGAGCTCGGCCTGGCGCTTGGCGGCGGCGATCAGCACGGCGGCGGCGGTCACGACCAGCACGAACCAGCGCGACAGCGTGACCGGCGCGGCGACACCCCCCGCGGTGGCGCGCAGCACGAATCCCCCGGCGATCGCGGTGACGTCGAGGATCGGCACTCGCCTCAGCGCCAGCGTGTAACTCACTGTCAGCAGCACATAGCTGACCGCGACGACGGCCAGCAGCGGCCGCGCCAGCGTGCACATCGCGAGCCCGATCGCGATGAGAGCCGCGCCGAGTAAAAGCGCGAGACGTGGGTCGAGCTGGCCGGCTGCCACCGGACGGTGGCGCTTGCGGGGATGCAGGCGGTCCTCCGGCGCGTCGCGTACATCGTTGATCGCGTAGATGCCGGACGCGAGCAGGCAGAACGCGGCGCACGTGACCCCGATCCGAACCGGCACGTCGTCGTGCCCGAGCGCGCCCGCGGCACCGGCCGCGGCAATCACCAGCGCGTTCTTGATCCACTGCTTGGGACGGAGCGTCACGAGCACGGCGCGCACCAGCAGGGCCGCCTGCGTACCTGCGGGCGGCTTGCCCTTCCCGCGCCGTGGCCTGCCCAGCGCGAGCGAATCGCCGCGGACGTTTTCGGGCAGCCACGTACCTCCACCGAGAGCTGGCATCAGGATGACCGTACGGCGCGTTTCTTTAGTTCAGGTGTGGAGCGCATGAGGACGCTTTCACCATCCCCGCCGGTCTCACCTGCCGTCCATGAGGACACTTTCACCAATTGTTTTTTTTCACCGCGGTGACGTGTACAACGTAGGCACCAATGGTGGTGGAACCCTCATCGCCAGTTCGGCCGCAGCGGCCGCCGACAGCTCCAGTTCTGGTCCGCCGGCGCGCGCGACGGTCACGCTGGCTGCGCGCGCGCCGGATTGCGACGATCGCGGCGCTTCTGTGCCTGGTGCCCGTGCTGGGGTCATATCTGAGCGCCATGTCCCAGCGGTCGGACTCGAGTCTCAGCATCCGCACCGTCGAGTGGATGCGGGACAACGGCGCCCGCGGGCTGGTGACCACCGTCGAGGACTGGTACTACTCGCTGACCGCGCCCGCCAAGGGCGGTCCCGCGCTGCGTGCGCTGCCGGCGCAAACCGGCGTCCTGGCCGCGCGCCCGCCGATCGCCAAGCTACGCGTTCACGATTACCGCCCGCCTCCAATCGTGCCGGTGATCCGGCCGGCGCTGCCGGGTGAGGGTGTCTGGCACGCGACGTTCGCCGGCGGAGGGTCGCAGCCGCCCGTACTGATCACGAGCTACCGGCCGAACCCCGACTACCCGCGGATCGTCGCCGGCGTGGCCTGGATCGATCACACCCGCGCCTCGGTGCAGCTCTATCCGGGACTTCAGGAGCCGAGCGTGGCGATGCCATCACGCGGGCCGATGGAGGTACCGCAGGCGTTGCGCGGGGGACTGGTGGCCACCTTCAACAGCGGCTTCAAGCTGTCCGACGCGCGCGGCGGGTTTGCGTACGGGGGACACACCTACGCACCGATGATCGACGGGATTTCCGCGATCGTGCGCTACACCAGCGGCAAGGTCGACGTGGTCGACTGGACCGGCGGCCCCGACGTCGGCAACGACGTGACCTACGCGCGGCAGAACCTGCCGCTGATCGTGAACCACGGCCGGCCCAACCCGAACCTGTCGGACGGCCCCGAATGGGGAGCGACGCTCGGCAACGCGGTGTTCGTGTGGCGCTCCGCCGTCGGTGTCGATGCACACGGCAACCTCATCTATGCCGCCGCCCCCGATCAGACGGTGGCCTCGCTCGCTCAGATCATGGTCCGCGCCGGCGCCGTCCGCGCCATGCAGCTCGACATCAACTCCTACTGGCCGAGCTTCATCACCTATCGCTTCGCGGGCGCCAGCCAGCCGTCGAACCTGCTGGCCGACATGGTGCGCTCGCCGTTCCGTTACCTCACCCCCGACGACCGCGACTTCTTCGCCGTTTACCTGCGCTGAGTGACCGCCCCGCGCCGTCGAGCGTCACGGCGCGGCTACTGCACCGTCGCCACCGCCACCAACTTGAACCCGCCGGGCACGGTGACCGCGCTGACCGACTGCACGCGCACGTGCGGGTCGTTGAACAGCGTGATCGTGGCGATCCCGCCGAACGGGACGTCGGGCGCCACCACGAGCGCTCCGTCCCGGGTCCCCACCACCGCGTTGACGCTGGCGGTCAGCCCGAACAGGCTGGCCGTGCCGCGGACGATCAGCTGACCCCCCGAGGACGCGACCGGCTCAACCTTGTCCAGGAACGGCACCGCGGAGCGGAGATTGGATTCCATGATCGTCGCGGAACCGGTCATCTCGCTGCCGCGCTTCTTCAGAGCAGCGTCGTGGAGCGTGAGCACGCCCGAGTCGAGCTCCTGCGCCGAGACGTCGAGCCTGCCGACCCCGACAGCTTCGTTCAGCAATCCGCCGATCTGACTCGAGCCCGACCCGTACCGACCCAGACGCACCGCCACGCTGTCCGCATCGCCCCACAGCAGCTTGATGGCTGGGAATGCGCTCACCTTGACCTCGAGCACGGTGCCTGCGCGCGAGAGCTGGTCGCGCACCCGCTGGGCGGCGATTCCGGGCAGTACCAGCTGGGCGACGATCAGCACCACCAGGACCGCCCCGGCGACGCCGAGCGCGATCATTCGGCGCACTACTCCTGCCCGGGCCGCGGCACTATCAGCTCAGGACGGCGCGGGCGGCGGCGATCGCCTGCTCGGTGAGCGGTCCGATGTCGAGCTCGGGTTCGCTCAGGCGCCGGACGATCACCCCGTCGGCCAGCGCGAACAGGAACATCGCGGCCAGCTCCGCATCGACCCGGAGCGCCAGCACGCCACTCTGCTGCTTGCGTTCGAGCGCATCGGCGAGGTGCGACCGCGTCCGCCGCCCGAGCGCCGCCAGCTCGGCGGCGATCTCCTCGTTGCGCTGAGCGAGCGTGAGCATCTCGTAGATCATCACCGGCGCCGGCCCGTCCCCCAGCCAGTCCTCGAAGCTGCGCACGAGCGCGTCGAGCACCTTCTCGGCGTCGGCCGCCGCCTCGATCGCCTCCTCGAGGCGCTCGGTTCGGACCTCGGCCTCGCGCCGCACGACCTCGAGCAGCAGCCGCTCCTTGGTGCCGAAGTAGTAGTGGAGCAGCCCGCGCGAGACGCCGGCCTCGCCGGCCACGGCGTCGAAGGTGGAGCCGGCGATTCCGCGGGCG
>Ga0187769_10000287_pt1 | contig 27791 bp, 27 predicted proteins | sample 0116_SJ02_MP02_1_FD_133140 | JGI IMG/M metagenome (GOLD analysis project Ga0187769, IMG submission 133140) | Tropical peat soil microbial communities from peatlands in Department of Meta, Colombia - 0116_SJ02_MP02_10_MG | ecosystem: Environmental > Terrestrial > Soil > Wetlands > Peat | place... | reverse complement strand
TCTCCTGTCCTCGGTAGTTGACGGTCATTGCGGCGACTGTCCTTTGGTACTTCTGCGCCAGGGTTGACTCCGTTCTCTCGAGCTCCACGTTCTCAGGTCTGAATATCGACAGAGCACTCTTCCTCCTCAGGTCCTCCAGGCCGTAGGTCTCTCGAGGAAGTGAGCTCCTGAATTGTGAAGCGGCATACTTCTGGAGAAGACCGAACTTCGCCACCTTCAGCCTTGGTTCGAGCTCCTCGGTGTACCTTTCGTAGGCCAGCGTGAAGTCAGGGTTGTCGGTCTGCCGGGTGCTGTTGATGTACCGGATGGTCCGCTGCTCATAGGTGTAGGCGTCAAGCTCGGACTCGTCTGCAAGCCAACGCTCAAGGTCGGAGAGCGAGCCCAGGTTTCGACCCGTCAACTCCTCATACAGCTTGGAGAGCTCGCTCCATTCGAATTTCAAGTCCTGAGGGAGATATCGGCGTGAGAACTCTCGCGGGAGGCTCGAGTAGTCGAAGACCAATCGAAGACTCGTTCCAGCGGTGGCAGGTTACCGTACTTATGCTTCGCTGAGAGACCCGTGGCAGCATCCCGTTAGGTTACCAGGAGTGCCGATACCCTTATGCGAGGTCGCTCGCGGACGCAACTCGCGGGCCTGAGTTGTTAGCAGATTCAATAATGGCCGACGTCCCGATTACGCTGGTCCTGCTGGCGTGGATGGGGTTCGTACTACTGGTGGCTTCGAGGTGGATCTACAACTACGTCCTGAGACGAGGCTGGGACCCGAAGAGAGGGACCTACCTCGGTAGGAAGTTCGTGCACATATTCGGGGCCGGGATCGTGGCGGTCACACTGCCTTTCGAGTTCCACGAGCCCCTCTTCCCCTTCGCCTTCGCCATGATGCTGGCGGTACTCACTTACACGCTCCACAGGACGAATCACATATGGTACTGGTTTCAAGACCCGGCAAACTACTCTGAGACCTACTTCGCTCTGACCTGGGGAACCGCGGTCCTTTTGACCTGGGTGGTCGACCGCACGTTCCTGCTGGCCGTGGTTCCGACATTGTTCATGGCCTGGGGGGACGGGGTGACCGGGGTTGTGCGGAATTTGATGTACAAGAAGAGGACGAAAGCGTGGGAGGGCTCAATCGCGATGCTCCTTGTCTGCCTCCCCGTGGGAGCCCTGATGGGGGTAGCAGGTGTGCTCGCAGGGGTGGCAGCGACGGCAGTGGAACGGTTCGAGAGGATTGACGACAACATCAGCGTCCCACTGGTGAGCCTGGGGCTGTTGATACCGGCATTCGTGTTCAAATTAAACATCCCAATCCTGTAGTCCCAAGCAGTCGGAGAGAGTCGGGGTCCGCCGAGGTTAGAGTTGGTTCCCGCAGTGGCAGGGATGGTGGATGCCGAAGGCAACTTCCGGGCGCGTGGGAGTAAGTGTTGTGGCGGGGAGTGTGCAACACTTACTCGATTGTGTGGTAGTCAAGGAGTTGAGATTGCGCTAAGGGGTTCAGCGGGGCTGACGTGCACTACTCCACACAGGGGTATTAGTCGTCCAAAACCAACAAAAACGCTAGGCCGTTCTCAGTAGCGATGGACACGCTCGGTCTATTCGACCAGAACGGTGAAGTGCGGTTCCGAACTCACGGATGTGTCGAATCCCACCGAATCCGACATCTAGGTGGAGCTCAGAAAGGCGGCCATGCATTCGGGGGCGAGCCGATAACTCAGGCTATTCCGCTCCTCGTCAGACATCCTTAACGCTGTCAGGGCAAGATATCGACATACCCCTAAGAGAAGTATCATAATCCCAGTCGCCGAGTTTACGGCGGTCTCCCCCACCGTTCACTGTGACCATTCCAGTAGGGGCGAACTGTTCTGGTTGTTCTATGTTGGGTTGTGTCTAGGTGAGGAACCTAGTCTAAAAACCCTTCCGATGTAGACTCTATAGTCGCGATTCATTCGGCGGGTGCCCGGGTCGATAGCCCGCTTGGGTGCGTCGGGACGGTTCTGATCGCCTCACGCGGCTAGGTTTCTCTGTCAGGACGGGAACAAAGCCTAGCCCTGCCAGCAAGAAAGACAAGGAGCGGCGTCCTTCGGGGGATATCGACGTTGCGCGAGCACTCGGGATTCTGGAGTTCCCTGCTATCGTCCGCTGGGGGAACGTGTTTCGGACTCTGATTCGGAGAAGGAGCTCATTTTGAGCGCGACCGAGGAAAACAAATGGCCCAGGCGAGGCTCGGGGGGTGGGAAACCATGCTACGGGGGGATTTGAGCGCGGGAACTCGCGGTCTTGCAAGGTCCAAATTCAGGCCACAAACACCATTAGAGTGACGAGGACGACCGAGACGATTGCCAGACACCAAACCCAGCACTCTTGGCCAAGTCCTGAAGAGCCCGCTCGCCGGGAGAATCGTCTCGTTCATGGCGTACGTCACGGCCCTTGGCACGCTGCTCGACGTCTTGACCACGTTGATAGGACTGTCGAGAGGCGGACAGGAAATCTACGCGGAGAGCATAGCCATAATGGGCGTCGTCGGAGTAACCGGGTGGGTTCTCTTGAGGATAGGGATGGCGACAGTCTATGTTCTGGTCGGCGCAGGGTTCAGGGTCTGGTGGAAGAAGTTTCCCCCGCCCCTCTGCCTCTTCTTACTAGTCGGCTTTGCGACCGATTGCGTCATTACTTTCAGTCCCGTTCTCTTCAACCTAGGACAACTTCTTCACCTGTGAGACAAAACGGGGAACTTAGAGGCACGGAAGCTAGTCCCAATAGATCCCGCAGATGAGTGACTGGGCTTCAAAACGGGGTGGGGCTTTCTTGCAAAGTCTGCGAGTTGACACAAGATCTGCACAATTCCGTAGAAGGTCCGCGTGCCAGCAGGTCAGCGACTAACCGACAGCTGGGCTTCTCTCCCCGAAGCATGATCTCTGCATGGCCTTTTTTGATGAAGGGTCCCAGCACTTTCGGCGCCTGCAAAGGGGAGAGGGGACCGCGGATTTGACGGACAGGTGGATGATTGCACCAGTTTCAGAGTCCATAACCCGTTAATTATGAATCTCGCCAGAATTTGTCAGTGATGGATACCTCTTACTGGTTCCTGCCTCTGACCGCAGCCGGCATCGTGGCCAGCACCGTTGCACACTGTGTTACTCTGTTGGGGTTGGCCAAAGGTTTGGTCATTGAAGGCAACCCGTTCGCCATCTTTCTGAGCATGGGTAGGCTTGGGGTTCCATTGACTTCGAGCATCATTGGAGCGGCCTATTTGCTTACCTGGGTCGTAGGCCAAAGGCCAGCAAGAACTCAATCGGATATTCTCGCATTCCGCGCGGCAGTCATTGGGATGACGGCTTTCTTTCTTCTGGACATGATGAACGATCTAGTGGTCGTCTTTTGAAGTGTCCTGCTTTTCTTTGCTCCCTCGTTTTGTACTCTGCCTGACGCGCAACTGATTCCCGCGCGAGACCAGAGGAAGGGAAACGAACCCGAGGTTGGAGTCCCACGGGGGTTTGCTGCCATTCGGGTTCGATTCGCTGCAGATGAAAATGTTGAACTGACCCTTAGCCCTTGAACTCCACGGACAGCTCCCGCAAGACTCCCCCGAGGTTTTCGACGGCGTGAGTCTCGGCCCCGTCCGAGTCTGACCAAGAAACCTCTCCTTTCCTCACGTTGACCACCGTAGACTTCCCTCCTTCATTCGTCGATTTGATCTTGCCCTCATTCAGGGAGTAGGAGAGGCCTCTGTTGTGGGAGTGCATGGGCATCCTTTGGCCACTCTTCATCGTGATTTCGATAACGCGGACCACGTCGTTCTCGAAGACCACCCTCGCAAACCTCGGAGCCACTTTGAGGATGTGTTTAGCCAAGGTGTAATGCATCTGCATTTGCCATATTTCAAGATAAGCCGGACATCCTTTGCCGGCGGGGTCGCGCTCACCTCCGTCAGACGAAGCTGTGATTAGCAAATGGAGAATGCGAGCACATAACCCCGCTCAGGTTGGCTTACGAAAACACACCTTCCTTTGCTCTTGACGAAATGCTTAAGCAACTATCGCAGCAATTGGTGCTTAATCATGGCTCTCTCTCGACAGGTGATAAGTGTTGACGTAGGCTCACTTTTTACCATCCTTTGGTCAGTCCTCTGGCTCGGCTTACTCGTCTACTGGTTGAACTGGTTCTACAAGGCCGTGAAGAGAATTGAACGATCAGTTGAGTCTATCAAATCACAACTCGAAGGCATGAAGCAGACTCAGACATGAACTGGCAGAATCCGGGAACGTCAAGAATGTACCGAAGCCAAACGACTGAAGAAAGGATGGCAGAGGCCTATTAACTTTCCAAGCGAGATTTGGGCGCGGGAACCCGTTTACTTCCGCGTAAAGACGCAGAAGAACGCAAACACCATAAGAGAGACGACCAACCCCACGACGATTGCGAGATACAAGACCCACCTTCGGCGTATTCCTGAGAGGCTCCCGTATCCAAAGAGTCGCTTCATACCTTGCATACCTCACAGTCGTTGGAACTCTGCTCGATGTCTTGACTGCGGTCATGGTCTTCTCGATGGGCGGGCATGAGATCAACCCGATAGGTACCAGCATCATCGACGCGACAGGGCTCGTTGGATGGACAGCCCTGAGGGTAGAAATGGCAGTTACATTCCTCTTCCTTGGCTTGGGGTTCGGACGCTACTGGGCGAAGTTCCCTTATCCCCTCTGTCTGCTCTTCCTCGTTGTGGTGAGCTACTTCTGCGTAGTCTTTGGCGCCCCATTCTTCCATAACCTCATACAACTGTGAGACAAGAGAAACCAACCGTTAAGCTCCCCCTAACTGCGAAAACAATCGACCATCAACTCAACACGTTTCGAACTCCGATTGAGTAAAGTAGCTCATTTCGAGTGTGATTCAGAAGAACGATACAATTTGGCCGCTCTCCTGACACGCATGTTCTGAATGCCCCAGGCGAGACAGAGGCATGGGAAACGAGGTTCAGGCTCAGGCTCAGTAGGATACGTTTCCGGATAGGCTCGAATGTCGACGCTGTTTAGTTCGGGACTGAGCCAGGACCCCCTTCTACCCCACTGCCTTCCGCTGGGTCGCGTGATGGATGTGGACCCAGAATCTGAATTGATTGTTGCTCTTTCTCAAATACGGGGAAGGAAGCCCAGCCCCGTATGCCGGCTGTCGTGGCCCACAGCCATTCAAGTTGCTCGCCAATGATGCGGGAGTCGGTGGGCTATGGCGACGGGTCCCTGGTGGCTTCGGCTTGGTAGAGCTGTTTCTGGCCGTCTTCTTGATGCTCGCAAGTTCCTGGATTCTAGGAGAGACGGTCAACAGGGTAGGACAGCCGGCAGTCGTGGGTCAGCTTCTAGCGGGTGTCATAATCGGTCCCTCTCTGTTCAACATTGTTCAGCCGACCGCGGACCTTGGCGCGATCCAAAGCGTGGCGCTCTTCTTCATAATGCTCCTTACCGGCCTCGCAGTGCGACCGTCCAAGATTATCGCTGCGGGCAAGCGAGGTGCAATCGTATCTTCGGTCGCCTTCATTGTCCCGTTCGTCGCGGGGTCCGAAGTGGCAAGAATCTTTGGAATCGGATTACTTAGCTCGCTTACGGTGGGCCTTGCTGTCTCAATCACCGCCGTCCCGGTGAACTCCATAATTCTGATGGAGATGGGAATCCTTGACAGCGAACTGGGGTCCGTGGTAATCGCTGCGGGGGTGATTGACGATGTGGTCGCCTTCGTGGCGCTGGGGATGATTCAGCAGCTGGGCTCGGGACAAACAGCAGGGAGCCCAACCTTCGGCCTGTCAATCAGTGAAGTGACATTCTTCCTCGCCGCTCTCTTCCTATGTGAACACCTGCTCAGAATGAACGTCGTGCGGGTGCGCAAATTCACCCGTCGGTTGGCCTCCCAAATGAGAGCACCTGGGTCGTTCATTGCCACCCTCTTCACCTTCGCCGCAGGCGTGTCCGTGCTGGCCGAATGGGCCGGGCTACAACTGCCAATTGGCGCTTTCTTCTCAGGGCTCCTTCTGAGTGAGCTAGCAGGGCCCGAGAAGCTTGGCAAAGCTGACGAGACTATCAGGGGAGCTGCCTTCGGATTCTTCGGACCTCTAGCATTCGCCTTCATCGGCACTGAGATGGCCGCTACCTCAATTGGCCAGGCTGGGTTCCTCATTGCCGCCCTTCTATTCGTTGCAGTTGCTAGCAAACTCTTCGGCGGGTATGTGGGTGCTAAGTTGGCGAGGTTCCCCTCGGCGGAGAGTGTGACAATAGGATTCCTTATGAACTCAAGAGGCTTTGTGGAGCTTGTTGTCGCGGCCGCCGCATTTCAGTTGGGACTAATCAACGAAGTCCTTTTCTCGGTGGTAGTCTTTGTCGGAATAGTGACTACGATAATCTCTCCAGTCGCTTCGCGGATGGCAATCAGAAGGACGCAGATGGGAATCCCACGCCTTGGTATCATTGTGCAACAGGCGCAGAACGAGTGAGATAGCGGGTCCAAGGACCTCTGGGTCAGGCAGGTCGTTGTGTAAACGGGCTGCAATCAGGTTGGTTGGGGGACTGCTGTAGCGCGAAGAATCTCCTTAACTTCCTGCTGCGTCACGTAGCGGTACGTGATTGCTAACAAGAAGAAGGTCCACACGACAAAGAAGATGTCGAATGAGAAAACGACAGATGGCAGAGTGAAGATGCTCGATATCCCCGCATCAATGGAGAGCATCGCAGCGGACAGTAGGAACGCTAGGCTGGCCAGCCTCAGCAGATACTTCCTTGAAAACGCCTTCCCGTACACCAGGCCGTAGACAACAAGGAACTGCACAACTCCGACGATGACCACAAGGACACCGATTGGGACTTGCAACAATGCCAAAAGGCGTGCCGAGTTGGGCATCGGGCCCTGATACATGTAATTCGCGAACTGGAATGTACCCTCGTTGGCACCCTGGATGACATCGATGATTCCGCCGACAAGTGAGAGAACAGTGAGGATTCGAAGGAACATAGATTTCCCTCCCCTTCGATAGAGCTGCTTCGCTGGCGTCGCAACTTCCAGACTGAAGCCGCAGTAGGGGCACGCCACATAGCCCGGCCTCAGCTCCCGCTTGCATGATGGGCAGAACGGCTTCAGCTGTGTCGCGCAATAGGGGCAGTAGCCGAAGTCCTCCCCAACCTCCTTCCCGCAGTTCGGACAGGCTGGGCGGGGGTTTGCCATCAACCTGATGCTCCTCTAATCACCCTTGATACCATACGGCCATCTCCTAAGTCCTCTCGTCATGCAACGCGCACGGTCGATTCCGACTCATGAGCAGTTTCTCATTTGCCCGATTCATATTTACCGAATATGGAGTATGAATTCAGGCTCCCACCTTTCGTTACCAAGAGCGCTTCCACAATTGAGATGAGACTGGGACATGGTAAACGAGGTTCAGACCTGCTCGCTGAGAGAGCGAGGGTGAGCAGCCAGTTGCACCACGTGGATCACGAACTCGGCACGAAAGGATGACTGATTATTCGGAGGTCTCATCCTAGCGGAAAGCCCGAGCGTTCTCTACAGTGTTCAAGTTTCGAGGCTTGAACAATAGGAGGCCTCTAGTGCCTAGCTGGCATGGGAACTCCAAATGACCTCTGTTCACCAAATTCGGCTAAAATCTGCCCCGGGCGAGACTGGGGGATGGGAAACCATGCCCAAGTGCCTAAGCAATCTGCATGCAACTGGCACGGAGTAATGGCTCTCTCTCGATAGGTGATAGGGGTCGACGTAGGCTCGCTGGTTACTATCATTTGGTCCGCCATCTGGCTCGGCATACTCATCTACCTGCTGAACTAGATCTACAAGGCCGTTAAGAGAATGGAGGAGATGCTTCAGGCAATCGAGGCCAAACTCGATGGCAAGCCTCAAGGTTGAGGTCGGGCCCGACGGAATTCACAACCAGGTGGGTTCCCTTTGTCGGCCAGCTTAGACCGGATTAAGCGCCGTGCCCTGAGCCCCCGAAGCGTCATGAAGGTCTCGCTGTTGGTATTCGTGCTCGTGCTTACAACCTGGGCACGTTAATCTGAATGTGGAGGCTCTATCCGGCTTGGCTCCGAAAGGCACAGGTATCCATCTCATGCAGAAAGGATTCTTGCAGATGACGGCGGTTTTTTTGCCTCGAGAATCGGACGGTGGGTGTCGGGCCATTGGTGATCACATGTGGCATCCCCCTGAATTAATGTTTGCCAAGCACACTCGTTCGAGCCAATTACCGCGTGCTGTGAATCGGCCAAGAATGGACTCGGTTTGTCAGATTGAGTCTGGAAACTGCCCCGGGCGAGATTTGAACTCGCGTCGCTAGCTGTCTCTCATCTTGGTCGAGAGGCTAACATGCTTGACCGGGCTACACCACCGGGGCCCCGCCTGCCTTCTTGAGGTGTGGTTATAGTGATTTCCACATGTAAACGGTCCACTAGACTCGAGACCCCTACAGGAGGTTGACCTACATATTCTGCTTGAGTACCGACTTGGCGGCGAGCTTGATGTCTGAGGGCTTCACAGTCTTCCTGCCGGCATGGGCGGCCAGCTCCACCGCGGCCTTGGAGATCTGCATCCCCACGTTCTCGAGCTCTGTCCTGAGCTCGATGGCAGCGTCGTCGCCGACCCTTTCCGCTCCCGCCTTCTTTATCACCCTGTAGACAGCCGCAAGGCCGAACTCGGAACTGGACATTCGCCTTTCGACTATACGCGGTATATTTAAAAACTTTTGGGCATTTTGGCCTGTTTTGCAGTCCGTTTTCGGCTTCAAAGAGCCCAAGCTCACCCCTATTTCGAAAATAGGTAGAAAAATCGCACCCAGTCGTTCCTACGTTCAGCTTTGCGTCGGAAGGCCATGGAGTGGGCTGAAATACTACCCTGACAAAGGAGGGGCGTGCGTTTCGTCGATTCGCACCTTCATCTCGAAGGCCCCGAAACGGGTTCGTTGTTAGACTTCGCCATCTCGAACGGAGCGCTGCTGATGATCTGCGGGGTCGACAGTCTAACCTCGATGAGGGCCTTGGAGCTGGCCGCAGCCAACCCCCAGCATGCGAGGGCGTTCGTCGGGGTCCATCCTTCGGAAGCTGCGAAGGAGGCCGGCCTGGGGTGGCTCTCCGAGGGACTTGAAAGGGCAACCGGACTGGGGGAAGTGGGCCTCGACCCCAAGTACTCGGCCACAGGTTCTCGGAGCACCCAACTGAAGGCGCTCGAAGCCCAGCTCAGCGCAGTCGAACGCATGAGGAAACCCGTCCAGGTGCACTCCAGGGGAGCTGAAAGGGAGTGCCTGGACGCCTTGGCCCGATTCGACCTCACTTCAGTGCTGATGCACTGGTTTCAAGCCGAGGATGAGCTGGAGCTGGTCATGGACAGAGGTTACTTCGTGTCTTTCGGCCCATCCCTTGTCTACTCGAAGAAGCTACAGCGAATGGCTGCGAAGTGTGACCGCGGCCTGGTGATGGTTGAAACGGACTTCCCAGTCAGCTTTGCTCCCCTTGGTGGCGCACGTGGGTCGTGGCTGGTGCCCTCGGTGCTGTTCAAGCTCGCAGATGTCTGGGGAGTGGACTTCGAACAGACGAGGGAGACCGTATGTCAGAATTCGTTGCGCTTCCTTGGCGCGAGCGAGAAAGGTTAATCATGGCACCCGGACGGGCTTGACAGAAGTTGGACAGGACTCGGAGGCTTTCAGAGGAGATCATGGAAAGGCACCCTGAAGCTTTCGGCCCTGACTTCGAGCTGAACAAGAAGGCGTTGGAGGAACTAGCGCTGATTCCGTCCAAACAGCTCAGAAACCGGATAGCTGGTTACATCGCGAAAGCGCACCAAGAAGACGCATCTGAAGAATCAGAACAATCCGGCGAAGAGACAAAGGAGTAGCCCTTGGCCCTGGCGAGGACGGGGTTCACCCTGGGGATAAGACCCGTGAGCTCGCTCCGCCCACACGAAGACATCATCGCCGCCAATGTCGAGCTCATTGCGTCGGAGATGCTGAAAGACGGGGTGCAGAAGGACCCGATAATCATAGACAGGGACAGCGCCACCGTGCTGGATGGCATGCACAGGCTCGCTGCATTCGGCGCGCTTCGGATAGAGAACGCAGTTTGCTGTTCCGTGGATTACAGTTCAAGGGCCATCACCCTCCGCCGCTGGGCCAGGGTCTACACTACCTCTTTCGGGGATTCCTTCGATGATGCCCTTGGGGCCCTCGGCTCGGTCCACAGGACCACTCTTGCCGAGGCCTTTGGCTCCCTCGAGACGAGGGAGTCGGGCTACGCGGTGCTGACCTCCCAGGCTGCTTTTGTGCCTGAACCCAATTCAGACTTGGGGAGGGCTACGAGCGCCGTGAGGAGCCTTGATAGCATTTCGCAGGAGAAAGGGTGGAAAAGGCGGTTCGTACCAGAGGACGACATCGACCTTCCGCTCCAAGAGCCTAGGAACATGGTAGTCCTCCTTCGAAGGCTCCTCAAGGACGATGTCGTGTCCGCAGGGATGACGGGGAGGCTGTTTCCATGTAAGACGTCGATGCACGTCATCGACCCCAGGCCAGTTGCAGTCGACTTCCCCATCGCGGAGCTCAACATGGCCACCTCCGAAATCCTCCGTAAGCGCCTCGAGGGAAGGGAGGGCCGGCTCCTCCCGGCAGACTCTGTCTATGAAGGAAGAAGGTATAAGGAAAGGCTGCTCATGTTGAACCAGTAATGATCCTGGTCACGTGCCTCGGTCACATTGGGACCAGCGTGGGCGCTAGGGAAGTCGAACTGGAGGGGTCAGAACTGGACGCATCCGAGATAGTGGAACGGCTTCGCACTCTTTCCCGCGAGGCAGACCCCGGATTCACGAAGTACAACACGCTTATGCTGGTGGAGGACGGCGAGGCTTTCGTCCCTGCCGGAGCGGCCAGACGCGTGAAGAGCGGCGAGAAGGTCGTACTCATCCCCTTCTCCCACGGGGGGTGAAAAGATGAAGGTCTTCGCCAGGGCGTATCTGTGCGGATGGGATACGAGACCAGAGGAGATGAAACGGAGGTTACTTCTAATCAATCCGGGCTCGATGGTCCAGGCTGCAAGGGCTGGCACGGTGAAGAACGAGTTCCTTGTGGAGATGCTGGCGGCCCAGACCCTACAGGCCGAGGCTTCGGGGAGTCTGTTGGCGAAGAAACCTGAAATCGACTTCCTGCTCAGGCTCGCAGGCACCACTCAAATCTCCAGAGCCATCAGGGAACACGGGGCGAGAGAGGGCTCGCCCTTCATCCTCGTTGTTGCCGGTCACTCGGAACAGAAAGGGCTGGCGGAATTGGAAGGGATGGAGCTCCCGAGGAGAACCTTGGCAGCGTCAGAGCTCGGCAGGGTCGAGCGGGCCGCCCTGCTCAACGCACAGAGGTCCTAGGTCGCCCTCTTCAGCTTCTGGATGCTCACAATCTCGTGCGGGGATATGACGGAAATCCCTGCATACTCGCCGAATATCTCCAGAAGGACCACCTTGTCGGGGGAGTCGAGGCTCACCTTCCTGTCGACAGCATCTGCGATTGCGTCTATCAACTCCTTGTCCGAGTAGGGAGAGTCTCTTGCTTCGATGGTGATTCTGAACGTCTCTCCGGGCCCAATGGCAGGCGCAAGGTCCTTGACCACCTTGACGATGTCTTCAACCTTGGTGTCGACGACTCTGTCGACGGGGATTATGCGGAGGATGAACCTCACCTTGAAAGGCTCAGAACGGACGAACTCGGTGATGAACGATAGGAGAGCTTTCGGATCCTCGACGTCCACTTCTGTCACGCCGTCGTAGGCTGACCTGTCTATGGTGAGTTTCCTGATTCCTGAAAGAAGGGCAATCTCCTTGAATTCGGCAGAAGCCCTTGCTTCGAGCCCCTTGGCCGAAGTCACTATGAGGTTCGTCGGCCGGTCACTCGACTCGGACCTCGACAGGACCAGTTCTTAAGATTGCGACCTGGGCCCCGACGACCTTGACCACGGTGGACTCCCTGCCGCTTAGCACTCCCCCGTCCAGGACCAGGTCGACGGACCCGCCCAGTTGGCCGACAGCCTCTGACGCGGTTCTGGCTGAGGGCCTCCCGGAGAGGTTCGCGCTCGTGCCTGTGAGCCAGCCGCCGCACTTGCCGATGAGTTCTAGGCAGGATTGCTGGGCTGGGACCCTCACTCCAAGGTTAGGGAGCCCCTGCGTCAGCAGGCTAGGCACCCTTCGCCGGAGAGGGGCAACTATGGTCAAGGCACCTGGCCAGTGAGCCTTCGCCAACTCGAGGGCTCTCCCCTTCAGCTCTACGAGCTCGCTTGCCTTCTCAGCGGAATAGCAGAGGACGGAGACCGGTTTCGAGGCCCTCCCCTTGGTTTTGAACAGTCGTGTGAGGGCCTCCGCGTTCATGGGGTCGCAGCCGAGACCGTACACCGTGTCCGTTGGGAACACGATCAGGCCCCCGCGGCGAACGATGCTCGCAGCCTTTTCGATTGGGCCTCTTTCCATGGGGAGGATGTCAACGGCCAATGGGAGACCTCACCCTCGACCGCGACATTTAATAGTGCAATCGAAATCGCCGGGGCCGGCAATGTCTGAAGAGGACCAAGAACTCGACGAGGACCTGGACGAAGACCTGGACGAAGACGGATGGGAAGAGGACTCGGACGAGGAAGGCTTCTAGGACAGAAGCGTTCTATCCGAGGAAGGGCGAGTAGCCTGCTACACTTTAAGAAACCTTGCCGTCTCCTCCCGGGGCTGCACCCATGAGGACACTGATAGTCAATTTCAAGAACTACCCCGAGGTACTCGGGGATGGCTCAGTCCGTTTGGCCCTGGCCATCGAGAGGGTGGCCGGCGCAACCGAGGTGGAGGCGATAGCGGCTCCCCCGGCGCCCATGCTGGCACTCGTGGCTTCCAGGACCAAAGTGCAGGTCTACGGCCAGACCGTGTCGAGCACGTCGGGGGACAAGACAACGGGGGCCATACTTCCAGAAGCCATCAAGGCCGCCGGAGCGTCAGGGACCATTCTGAACCACAGTGAATCGAGGCGACCGGTAGAAGAGCTCCAAGAGCTTGTACCGAGACTGGAGAGAATGGGGCTGGGAGTCTGCCTCTGCGCCCAGGACGCGCCGGAGGCCGCCAGACTCTCGTCCCTCGTTCCAAGGTACATAGCCATCGAGCCCCCGGAGCTGATAGGCTCGGGCGTTGCCGTGTCCAAGGCGAAGCCTGAGCTCGTTGAAAGGACCGTCCAAGCCGTGAGGAGGGCAGGATTCGATGGGAAGATACTCTGCGGTGCAGGAATAGTGACAGGGGAGGACGTGAGAAAGGCGGTGGAGCTAGGGGTTGACGGAGTCCTGGTTGCGAGCAGCGTAGTGAAAGCGGGCGACTGGGAGTCGAAGGTCAGAGAGCTGGCTGGTTCTCTAAAGTGAGAACGGGCGCACCCGGTTAAATACAATATTTTTAGGGCGGCTCTCATGGTTCAGAAAACCGAAGCGAAGCAAGTGGATCAATCCAAACCCAACCCGTTCGAGAATGCTACCGAGCAGCTGAGGATTGCTGCAGAGTACCTGAAACTTGAAGACGGCATTTTCCAAATCCTTGCCAATCCGAAGAGACAACTCACAGTTTCCCTCCCAGTGAGGATGGATAATGGGAAGACCCATGTGTTCACTGGGTACAGAGTGCAGTACAACGATGCAAGAGGGCCATTCAAAGGCGGCATTAGGTATCACCCGGGTGTAACGCTGGACGAAGTGAAGGCGTTGGCTGCCTGGATGACCTGGAAGACCAGCGTCGCCAACATCCCCTACGGCGGTGCAAAGGGTGGAATCATCTGCGACCCGAAGCACATGTCTCTAGGAGAGCTGGAGCGCATGACGCGCCGCTACGCGGCGGCCATTGCGCCAATCATCGGGCCTTACAAGGACATCCCTGCACCAGACGTCTATACCAACTCCCAGACTATGGCCTGGATCCTTGACACCTACAGCACCCTAGAAGGCTTCATGTCGCCAGGAGTAATCACAGGCAAGCCCATATCCCTCGGAGGCTCTCTCGGAAGAGACAAAGCGACCGGAAGAGGAGCTGTCTTCACGACAGTCGAGGCAGCCAAAGTCAACAAGATAGACCTGAAGAAGGCCACGTTCGCGGTGGAAGGTTACGGCAACGCAGGCTCCTTCTACGCGCAGATCCTCCAGACCTACGGTGCGAAGATGATGGCAGCCAGCGACTCAAGGGGTGCCATCACGAGCAAGACACCCATCGACGCCGACAAGCTCATCGCCTTCAAGGGAAAGACAGGCTCAGTCGTGGGCTTCCCCGGGAGCGAGCAGATATCGGGCAAGGAACTCCTTCAGATGGACGTCGACATCCTCAGCCCAGCGGCACTCGAGAACACAATCCTCCCTGACATCGCAAAAGGAATCAAGGCAAAAATCATCGCAGAATGCGCCAACGGGCCGACGACCCCAGCGGCGGACAAGATTCTCTTCGCCAACAAGGTCTTCGTGGTTCCTGACATCCTCGCCAACGCGGGCGGCGTAATCGTGAGCTACCTGGAGTGGGTGCAGAACCTGGAGAGGATCACCTGGTCCGAGACCGAGGTGAACGCCATGCTGGAGAAGAAGATCACAGGCGCCTTCCAGGACGTGCATGCAGCAAGCCTGAAGCACGGGACGGACATGAGAACGGCAGCCATGGTCGTCGCCGTGGGCAGAGTCGCTGACGCAGTCAAGACACTAGGGACATTCCCATAGGCACAACCCCCGCAAAACCAAGGCGCCTTCGGCGAAGCACCGACGGCGCTCTTCCTTCTGTTTTTGAGATGATGAGAGACGGCTTTCTGCGATTGACCCGAACTGGCCCTTCTGGCCTGCAGCCGAAGCGGAAGGAGAGGCCGCTCTCCGCTTTTCTAGAGGACTTTTTCTTCCCCTGCCATGGCCGCAAGACCGACCTCGCTTCTCTGCGACTTCGACGGCACGGTCACGGCAATCGACACAGGGGTCCTCATCCTAGACAGGTTCGCCAAAGGGGACTGGCGGACTCTCGACGAGCTCTACGACCTCGGCCGCGCAACGATAGAGGAGGTCCTGAGCCGGCAGTTCGCGATGGTCAGGGCGGAAAAGAGAGCGATTTTGAACGAAATTGACGCGAAGGTGTATCTTCGACGCGGGTTCAACCAGCTGGTGAGATTCTGCACGCGAGCAGGAATCCCCCTCACAATAGTCAGTTACGGCCTGGACTTCTGTATCGAAAGCATCCTCGGTCGGGCGGGGCTCAGAGGCCAAGTTGAGCTCTTTTCTCCCCGGTCAAAGGTAACTCCGGAGGGGATTGTCTTCACCTACCCGAAGCGACTGGCTTCGGGCTCGGTCAACCTGAAGGACGACATCCTATTGGGTTACAGGGAGTCAGGATACAGGGTCGTTTTTGTGGGGGACGGAGCATCTGACCTCCCGGCAGCAAGAAAGGCTGACGAATGCTTCGTCGTCAGAGGGTCAAAACTCGAAGAGCTCTGCCGCAGGGAGGGCGTAAGGTGCACGTCTGTGTTGAGCTTCGACCCGGTCGAGAGGAGCCTCCGAAGAGAGCTGAGGGCAGGGGACGACCGATAGCCTGGGCTGCCCTGATGCGTAGGCATCCGACCTTCGGATTCCCAGTCGCAGTCTGAAGCCTAAATACCCAGAGGAATCCCGGTAGTCCATGCTCGGTGCCGATGAGGTCGCCAGGGTCGACAAAGCCGGGCTCTGGCGGGCCTACCAAGAGTGGCCAAACCTTTCGAAACGCGCCCTTGCCCAGAGGCTCGAACTCCCCGTGATCCATTCACCCGAATCCATCGTTCTCGGAGGGATGGGAGGGTCAGGGGCGGCCTGCGACGTGGTAGCAGACTGGCTGTCGGCAAACTCTCCCATTCCCGCGACGGTGGTGAAGGACTACCATCTCCCCAGGCAAGTGGGGAAGAGGAGCCTTGTCATCGTGGTGAGCCTCTCCGGAAACACGAAAGAGATGACAAGCGTACTACAGGAGGCCGTCGCTCGCAACTGCGACGTAGTGGCACTCTCATCGGGAGGTGTCCTGGAACAAATGTGCAGGAGACTGGGAGTCCCCCACAACAAAGTGGAGAAGATGATGGTTCCCAGAGCCTCCATGCCTGGGATGGTGTTCGTCGCCCTCCGGGTCTTAGGAGAACTCGGGCTGGTCGACTGTCAAAAGGACCTGCGCGAGGCGGCCCTCGGCCTCGAAAGGATGGCCCCGAAGGTCACGCCTGACGTTCCATTCCGAGACAACGGTGCGAAAAGACTGGCGAAGGTCCTTTACGGGAAGAGGGCAGTGATTTACTCCCCTTCATACAGCGAGTCTGTCGGCCACCACTTCAAGGCGTCGATGAACGAGAACGCGAAGGTCTCTGTTGACTCTGGGTGCTATCCAGAGATCTTCCACAACGAAATAGAGACCTGGAAATCAGCCGAGGATCGGGCGGTGGTCCTACTTAGGCACACTGATGAGGACGATAATGTGACCAGGAAGCTCATCAGAGCCAAATGGATCCTTGCCAGGGCAGGGATCCCGGTGTTCGAGGTCCGCGAAGAAGGGGCCCTCCTCTCGTCTCTTCTGGACTGGTGCCTGTTCCTGGACATGGTTTCGACATACGCAGCGGTGCTTAGGAAGATTCCTCCGATCTCGACCCCCCTGCTCGACAAGACTCGGACCGTATAGGGCAGCGGAAAGAGCACGTCGAAGCGAGCCGAATTTCCGAGGGCTCGTCCTAATCCCGGTTAGTTGTTTCACTTTGGCGACGCGGCACGGGCGTAGACTTTGGTGACGTAGTCGCGTGCCATTCGGTAGGAGTTGAAGAGAGACCCGGCGGTCGCGATGGATGACTTGGACATCTCCAACCACCTTTCGTGGCCATTGTAGTAAAGAGGGATGACAGCGTCTGCGAGCTTCTGGTAGAGCGCGTTCTCGTCCTCTCCTTCGGCAGGCCCACTCGTGTCGGCCCACTCTGTCCTTCTTCCGATTCCCCAGCCATTCACCCCGTCGATTCCCGCTTCCAACCACCAGCCGTCGTAGACGCTGAGGTTCAGAACCCCGTTCATTCCCGCCTTCATCCCGCTTGTCCCGCAAGCCTCGAGCGGCCTTACGGGGTTGTTGAGCCAGACGTCCGACCCCGCCACCAGGAGTTTGGCCATCTCGATACCGTAGTTCTCCATTATGGCCACCCTGACCCCTGTCGTGCCGCGATTGAGCAGGTCGGCCTTCTTCATCACGTCGACGAGTATCCCCTTTGCCGGGACATCCAGAGGGTGGGCCTTCCCCGCAATCACGACCTGAATCTTCCCTCTTTGAGAAGCGATTCGACTGAGGCGATCGGTATCTGAAAGTATCATGCCATTCCTCTTGTAGGCGGTGAACCTCTTTGCTACCGTGATGGTCATTACCCCCTCTGAAAACCCGACGCCGGTCCTTTGGTTTACAAAGGAAACCAAGGCGCGCTTCGCTTCGTCATGCGCCTGCCCGAGCTCCTCTGGTGGAATCGAATCAGCCCCTGCCAGCAGAGCGGGAGTTTCTTCCCACCCGCGAATGTACTTGTCAAAGACGGACTTCACAGTCGGCCACACCCATCTTCTGTGATAGACCCCGTTGGTCACGTAAGCAATGCTGTCATGGCCGATCACCCCCCTAGACACGAACCTGTGCTTCAGCGAGACCGCGTTGGTCACGCCGCTGTACTTCCCAGCGAGCTTCGTCAGGCTGATCCTGCCGTCGATGACCTCTGCGTCCCAGTTCATCCATCTATAGTTCCTGAACGCCTCACGGACCGAGTCCGCGGGGAAGACGTCGTTCCCAGCAGCCACAGGAGTATGGGTCGTGAATACGCACTTCCTCCGCACCGCGTCGGCGCTGCCGAAGTCTCGCAGGAGTTCCACTACCGCGAAAGCGGCATGACTCTCGTTGAGATGATAGATCTCGATATCCAGCCCGAGAGCTTTCAGGACCCTGTACCCCCCTGTCCCGAGCACCATGTCCTGGTTGAGCCGACTTGACTGCCCACCGCCGTATAGCCGGTCGGTGGCATCCCTGAATTCCGGATCGTTCCCCGGGATGTCTGTGTCGAGGAAGATTACTCTCGTGTCCGTCTTACCCTTCACGACATACTCCCAAGCACCAACCTTCTGAGTCCTATTCCCCATCTCCAGGGCAACAACGGCCTTCGTCTTGGTGAGTGTGGACTGCCAGTCCCAGGGCTGAGGGGAGTCCGATTGCCCGACGACTGCGTCCAGCTTCTGAGAGGCGTATCCGTTCCTTGAAAGGAGCGTCACGAATGTAGCGGGAATGCCGAGGTCCGCGAAGGAGTAGGCCAGGTCCCCTGCAAGTATCCCTAGTCCTCCGCTGTAGGTGGGGATGCTGTCATTAAGGCCCACTTCCATCACGAAAACGGCGATTGCCAAGAAGTGTTCGGCAAGCCTTCTGAAGCAGGCCTATAAACGAATCCTGAAGCAGATTCTGGAACAGACAGGGTGTAGGGACGTAGCGGCAGAAATGCTAAGTACGGCAGTAGGACGATTCACGCGAACGAGAATTGAGGATTTTCATGCTTAGCTGGGAGTATCCTCCCAGAATCATTGGCGGCCTCGCGCGCCATGTGGAGGGATTGTCGAAATCACTGGCTGCCATCGGTAACGAAGTGCACGTCGTGACTCTCGACTTCCCAGGAACCCAGTTGGAGGAAAGGACAGGCTCGCTTTTCATTCACAGGGTCAAGGTGGAGGTCCCTGCCCCGACTTTCCATTCTTGGGTCCTTCTCTTCAACCACTTCTTCGAGAAGCGGGTGGGACAGCTTGCAAATGAGTTTGGAGCGCCGGACATCCTCCACATTCACGATTGGCTCACCGTGTCTGCTGGAGTGGCGAGTAAGCACCTGCTGAGGGTCCCTCTCGTCATGACATTCCACAGCACCGAATCCTCCCGCTCATCATCATCCTCATCCCCCGAATCGGCTATGGTGCAGGGGCTGGAATGGTGGGGTTCCTATGAGGCCGCGAGCGTGATAGCCGTCAGCGGCTGGATGGGGTCAGAGGTGGTCGCCCAGTTCAAGCTCCCCCCGGGGAAGGTACAAGAGATCCCAAATGGGGTCGACGTGGAGAAGTTCTCGAAGCCGGTGAACGTTGAGGCCACGAGGAGCAAGTGGAAAGTCCTTCCTGGCGAGAGGCTGATCACTGCGGTAGGGAGGTTGACCTCCCAGAAGGGTTTCGACGACTTGATAAGGGCGTATCCTGAGATAAGGCAATCCATCCCGAGTTCGAGGCTCCTCGTCATGGGGGACGGTTACATGCGCAGCGAACTCGAGTCACTGGCCGAGACGGAGCGTGTGAGGGGGACGACCACCTTCGCGGGCTTCGTGAGTGACGCCGACCTGATCGATGCCATCAAGTCATCTGACGTCGTAGCCGTTCCGTCCCGCTTCGAGCCGTTCGGGATAATCGCCCTTGAGGCCATGGCAGGCGGCGCTCCCGTCGTAGTTTCCCGAGTCGGGGGTCTCGCCGAAATCGTCGAAGATGGGGTCGATGGCCTCGAGGTTGACCCGAACAGCCCGTCGTCACTCGCCAAGGCAGCGGTGAGGCTACTTTCAGACCAGGAGCTGGCGTCGCGGCTGACGGCCAGGGCAAAGGAGAAGGTCAAGGCGTATAATTGGCAGGCCTCCGCCCTCAAGACCCTCGACGTGTACCAATCTGCCATCAAGGTGACGAGGTTTGAGTGAGCTCCCCAAGAGAATCCTTTCTCTCCTCATGGTTGGGGGAGCCCAGTCTCCTGAGAAGGCAGTAACAATCGAGGAGCTAGGGACCAAGCTCAGCGCCCCTCCTGAGGCTGTTTCAACGGAACTGAACGAGCTGATTGTCGGAGGTTACGTGCAACTGATAATGGGCGAGGGACAAGCCCGGGCCTATCTGACTGGGACCGGAATAATAACGGCCTCCTCGACCTATTCCTGAGTTCACAGCTCTGAAGACCGTAGCGAATACGTGCTCGACCTCAAATAGCCGAGGAGAACAGAGCCTTGCGCTTGTCCGCCCTTGATGTTGCGGAGCTCCGCGTAATCATCCCCGTGGGCGGAGAGGCGAAGAGGCTGAGGCCCCTTACGACCGGCTCGTCGAAGGCAGTCGTCAGGATATTCAACAGGCCCCTGGTGGAGTTCGCAATGGTGGAGCTCGCCCGGCAGGGAGTGAAGCACTTCATTTTCGGGGCGAAGGGGTACATCAACTACAGGAATCTCTTCGACTACTTCAGGGAGGGGATGGGTTTCTCCGCACAGTACGGAATCATGCCCAGGGTCCACATCAAGTACCAGCCCAGGATCGATGACGTGGGGAGCGCGGACTCGGCCAGAATCCTGATGGACTACTACGACATTAAGAGAGACTTTCTGGTCGTCCAGGGGGACAACCTGTTCGAACTCGAACTGGGTAGCCTCCTCGAATACAAGAAGAAGAAAGGAGCGTTCATGGTCGTCGTCCTGACGCCCGTCGAGGATGTGGAAGCCTACGGCGTGGCAGACCTGGATGACTCGGGAAGAATAAGGCGGTTCGTCGAAAAGCCGAAAAGGGACCAGGCCCCTTCGCGGATGGCCAACACCGGGATATACCTGATTTCCCCTGAACTGAGGAAGGTGTTCGAGGAGTCCGAGATTCAGCGCATGATCAAGGTGAACAAGAGGCTCGACTTCGGCCTCGACCTCATCCCTTACCTTGTCCAACGGTACCCCGTGTACGGGTACTATCTGCAGGGGGATTGGCAGGATGTTGGCACGCCTAGGGGGTACCTCAAGGCGGTCACGGGCATCCTGGCAAAAGGGGGCTGGCCGGGAATGGACCTGGGCGAGCCCGTCCCTCAGCTCCCCAACGTGTGGATTCAGGGGGGGTCTGTCGAATCGCTTCGAAGGAAAGAAGAGATAGTACACAAGGCGCTTGCCAAGGAGGTCCGCCTCGAGGGGAGGGTCTTCATCGGTAGGCACTGCCAGGTCGAAAAAGGGGCAATCGTGCGAGACTCCTGTATCGACAACTTTTGCATCCTGGGGAGGGACGTGACAATCGAACGTTCCTCTATAATGGACAGGGTGGTGATAGAGGACGGGGCCGTGGTCCAAGATAGCATAGTCGGGCGGCACGCCAGAGTGCGGTCGTCTGAGAGGAAACCTACATGGGTGATGGGGCTCAGTGTGGTGGGAGACGACGCAGACGTAGGGGAGGGGGCAATGCTTGCGTCGACAAAAGTCAACCCGTACAAGGAGATCCCTGCCGGAGCCAACCTTTCGGACCAATTTCTGGAGTAAGATTCAAAAACCGGCAAGGGCTGGAGGCCAATGTGTCATCCAGCAAAACGACGTCTAGGATTCTCGAGCCTGTTTCGGCGGAGAGGGCATTCTACTTCTACGTCGACGTCGGGCGACCCCTCGGGGTCATAGCATCAGGCATGAAGGAGTTCGGATCTCAGCTCAAGACTGTAGAGGTTGCCTCATTGGAGTTCCACCTCAAAAGAGGGGACTTCGAGAAATGGGTGCAAATGCTTGGAGACGCCGACCTTGCTAGCAACCTCGCCAAGCTCCGCGAGGGGGGCCTCGCCGGGGAGAAGCTCAGGGCCGAATTGGTAAGGGTAGTTCAGACGAGGGTCAGGCAGCTGCAAAGAGTCCCGTCGAGGAAGTAGGACCTTATTATCCTCGGCCGTTCGCCGAAGTGAGTTCCCCTAGCCTCTTGAATAGATCGTCTTGTAGCTCAGAAGGCAGGGCCCGCCACATCCAGTTCCCCTCCGACTTCGCAGGATTGTTCATCCTGGCTTCGCTGCCGAGGCAGAGGAGGTCCTGCATCGGGACCACTGAGACATCGGCGATCGAGCCCATGGCCAGAGCGAGGAAGTCCTTGGTCACACTCTCCTCCGTCACGGTATGACCGATGAATCTGGCTAGTTCCTCTCTTTCCCTTGCTTTGGCCTCCTCACGGAACCACCCCCGGGTTGTGTTGGTGTCGTGGGTCCCGGTGTAGACGACCGAGTTCTCCGTATAGTTGGCCGGGAGGTGAACGTTGTCCCTCGTGCCGTCAAAGGCGAATTGCAGGACCCTCATACCAGGGATTCCAAGGCGCTCTCTTGCCTCGTTCACGTCCTCTGTGATTACGCCCAAGTCCTCAGCAACAAACGGAAGCTCAGGAAATGAAGCCATGAGGAAATCGATGAAGCTCACGGGGACCTTGACCCATCTCCCGTTGACCGCTGTCGGTTCCCCCGATGGAATCTCCCAGTAGGCCACGTACCCTCTGAAATGATCGAGCCTGACCATATCGGTGTGCCAAAGGCTCCTCTGAGTCCTCTCCTTCCACCACTTGTACCCTGTCTTCTCCAGTTGGACCCAGTCGTAGACAGGGTTTCCCCACCTCTGCCCGGTCTCGCTGAAATAGTCTGGCGGGACGCCGCCGACGAATAGGGCACTCCCTATCTCATCGACCTTGAACAGCTCTGGGTGCGACCAGACATCGGCGCTGTCGTGGAGCACGTAGAAGGGGACGTCGCCCAATATCTTGATTCCCTTTGACTTGGCTCGGGTCGCCAAGGCCGACCACTGCCTGTCGAAAAGATACTGAGAGAATATGGTCAGCTCGATGGCTTGGCTTAGAGCCCTCCTTTTCTCTTCGAGGGCAGAGTGCTCCCGCCGCCTAATCTCCTCCGGCCATTGGTACCAAGGCCTTCCCTGTTCCTTGGATATTGCGTCGTAGAGTGCGAAGCCGTCGAGCCAATCGGTGTTCCTTTCTCGAAACCGGGCGAAATCACTCTCCAGCCGGACACGGGAGTAGCTGTAGGCAAAGGCGGCCTTGGCCAGACTGTCTTTGAATGCGGCCACTGCCACAAAATCGACCTTTCTTTCGCTTTCACCCGGCATCGTGATTGACGGGAGGTCACCGATGTACCGGTCTTCGACCAGTTTCTCTGGGCTGAGGAGAAGGGTGTTCCCTGCAAACAGAGAGTGGGCGCTGTAGGGCGAGCCGTAACCACCCACAGGGGTGAGAGGCAGCACCTGCCATATCGACTGTTTCGCCTCCTCGAGCAGGTCCAGGAACCTGTCGGCGGTGGGCCCCAGGTCCCCGACACCCCATGGCGAAGGGAGGGAAGTTGGATGAAGGAGCATCCCGGAACTTCTGCTCAGGTTCAACTGTCCCTCGTTGCCACTGCCTGACGATCATAGAGGTCAGCCCCGTCCTTGAACCTAGGGTCATTGGGTCTTGCTGCCGAAAGGAGCCTCCTGAACTCTGCCTGGAGTTTCCCCTCATCCGAGCCGTCTGCCAGCTCGATGGCGCGCCTAGCGAACCTGAGGGCTTGCACGGTCTCTATCCGAGACATGTCTTCCCAGAACCAGGCACAGCTTGCGAGCATGAGCGAAGCGCATTCTATCATCTCGAGAAGCTCAGCACCCCTTTCTTCCGAATGCGTTTGCTTGAGTTCCCCTTTCAAGTAGCGCTTCACTTCTCTGTTGCCGCCAGCCATGAAAGAAGGGAAATGGTCCCGGGTCGCATCTGGATCCTTCATTATTCCCTGAGCCTGTGCCGAGTAGGCTCGTGAAAGCTGGTCGCCCAGCCAGTCAAGAGAGACACGCAGGGGAGTCCTCCACTTCTGGTTGTAACCTGGATGGATCTCGGATCCGCATCCACAGTTGCTCCTCCACCGCTCGACTCCGTGGGCACAACTCCAAGAGGTCCGCTCTGCGATTTTCACCTCGTAGGACGGCGGAAAAGCGGACAGGTAGTAACCGTAGTTCGTCATGGAGGCAACGCCTCCGTCATTGATTCTCGCCACGCACTCCGTCAGAGACAGGTGGCCTTTCCTTCGGTGGTGGCCGTAGGTCTCGCCATCGGTGGCGACATTAACGAGCGCTGTCTCCTGCGGGGTCCCGAAGGCGCCCAAAAGGGCATTCGAGAACGCTGCGCCGCTTTCAAGGAGATTTCCGAAAGCGATGGCGGTTGACAGCCCTTTGTCATAGAAGAACAGACTGATCCTCTTTCCTGACGGCAGTAGGCAGAAGTACGCGCGCCTCGTGTCGATCCGACCTCCCGAAACATCGGTCCACACTGTCTCCCCCTCCATCCGTACGCTCAAGGCCTGATGAGGGGAGAGGATGGTGAACTTGATGCCTGACTCGGCCAGAGACTCGAGGGAGTCCAGGTCCACAGCAGTCTCAGGCAACCACATCCCTTCCGGGCGCCTGCCGAATCGCCGGACGAAGTCCTCGACCCCCCACCTGGCCTGAATTCTGCGGTCGGTCGCGCTAGCCAGTGGCATTATCATGTGATTGTAGACCTGGGCCATGGCTGATCCGTGTCCCCCGAAGCGCTTGGCACTCGCCCTATCCGCCTCTACAATCGCGTTGTGGACCTCCGGATGACGCGATTCGAGCCATCCGAGGAGGGTCGGCCCGAAATCGTAGCTAATCCAGGCGTAGTTGTTGACCGTTTCCCGTGTGCGGCCAGCTTGGTCCGTCAGAGGGGAGGCGGCGTTGGGAGCGTAGCACTCTGAGGTAATCCTCTCGTTCCAATCGTGAAAGGGAAGTGCGGACCTCTCCTCGTTCAGACTCCCCGTCCATGGGTCTTCCCTTGGAGGCTGATAGAAGTGGCCATGAATGGAGACGAACTTCTGCATGAAACTGCGCCGTTTCGAAACGGAGCCGAGTTAAACTTTGAGACGAACGCGTTAGGGTCGAAGACGCCTCCTATATGTTGCAAAGTATTGTGATAACCACCAGGCGCAGATGCAATATTTAGGGGCCTCTACCCCGGAAGTTGCAACAACTGAGCGTATTCGAAAATTTAAATTCGAACGGAAGGGCGAGCCGGAAGTTGAACAAGAGAAACAGAAGCAACCTCATCGTAGGGTACTTCGCCCTTGGCGGAGACTTCAACTCCTTGGTGGGGATAGGGCTCTACAACTGGTGGGCCGAAGGAAACGCAACAATCACAGCCTAGGTTGGCTACCCGTCATAGAGAATCCAGTCCTAATCGGCGGGGACCCGCCGCCGGTTCCTTAAATGCAGGCTGAAGCCAATTGGGGGCGGTCCGGCATATGCTGACAAGGCCCGCTAGCATCCTAATCCTAGCCCTGCTCATGGCTCAGGGAATCGCGATACTTCCAGCGAACGCCGTAGCGGCAGCCCCCTCTCCCGGGTCCGTGGACCCCCTTGTCCGAGTCTCAGTGTCCACGGACAGGTATGTCTATTCGCTCCACGATAGCGTGGTCGCAACGGTCCAAGTCACCAACCTGCAGGACGTGCCCCTCGACGGCTTGACGATCAACAGCACGGCATACGATTCCAACAATCAAGGAGTCCTGACCTTCCCGCCAATAGTCAACGGAAGCATAGGGCCCCTGACGAGCAAGGAGTTCAACGAATCTGCGGCCTTCTCGCTCTCTGACCAGAACTATCAGATTGTGAGTGATATCATGGCGAATGACAGCGTCATTGGGAAATCCAGCGTCCCGCTTGTCGTGCTCAACACGGCGGGAAGAGCGCCTCTTGACCTTGCCATGGTCTTCCATATGCACCAGCCCATCTACCTCAACCTGCAGGGACAATTCGAGCAGCCTTGGGTTCAGATTCATACAGGGAACGATTTCGAGTATAACGGGACATGGTACGGGGCATATCTGTGGCACGTGTTGATGCTGCAGAGCCACCCTGGAATCAAGGTGACCTTCAATCTCCAACCGTCCCTCCTCTACCAGTGGAATGCGAGCCTGGAGGACTTCAAGTACAACGGATCCTTCCCGACACAGGGCGCCAGCCTGTCCTACGACCTCAAGGCGATTAACGAAACAGTTGCCGGGTACCGGTCTCTGGCGGCCAGCGGTCAGGCTGAGATACTCACTTCGCCCTTCTACCACCCCCTGTCGGCAATCCTTGTGAAATTGGGCTGGTCCAGCGACTTGCTTGCGCAAATCGAACTAGGGAAGAATTACACCGATTCCTACATGGATGTCAACGCAAGCGGGATGTGGACCCCCGAGATGGGCTTCACAATGGGCATGGTCCCAATCATGCAGGAAGCAGGAATCCAGTATACGGTGCTTGACCAGGCGAACCACTTTGTCGGCGCAGAGGGCCCCGCCTCGAATTCTTCGGTCTACCAGCCTTTCGAGCTTCTGGGGGCGAACGGGTCGCGCATTGTCGTGTTCTTCAGGGACACGGAAATCAGCACTGACCTGTCAACGGTGTGGAACAGTATCCCAAACCCGAGGGTAGCTGCCAGTGATTTCATAGCGGCCGTGGCCGACGTCTATAGGTCGTCCCCAGGCGGAGTCCTTACGATTGCGTCCGACGGCGAGAACCCAATCATTCAGGATGGGATAATCAGCGCCCTCGATTGGAACGCCATCTATGGAGCCATTCAGTCCCAAGGCTGGCTGCAGACATCTACCCTGGGTTCCATTGTTTCGCAGCGCCAGATAACAGCGAAGCTGACCTACGTCCCCGACGGGTCATGGTCTGGGGGCTTCGGCCTATGGATCGGAGCACAGTCCAAGACGGCGATTTGGCAGGCAATCGAGAAGGCCAGGGCAACCCTTGTCAACCTTACCGCCACCTATGGGGCCAACAACCCCGAAATCAAGAAGCTCTGGAACTACCTGTACATCGCCGAGGGGAGCGACTGGGAATGGCAGACTCCGACCGGGCCCGCCTGGTTCGCGATGCAGGGGTACAGATATGCCAATGCAGCCACGATGTATCAGGCGCCTGCAAAGGCTCAAACGAATCCATGGCCTGTGTACGTGGCAGTAGCTGCCGTGGCAGTCGTACTGATAGGAGTTGGGCTAGTGGTCGTGAGGAGAAGAAGGCCCTAGATAAGGGCCTGTTCGGTTTCCGCGTCGAAAAGGTGGGCGTTCGCGCTCGTGAGGTTCATCCACGCACCCGACCCGATTGCGGCGTGAAAGTCCATTGGGGCCCTGGCGACGATGGTCAGTTTTCCACTTCTTCCATGGACGAACTGCTCGGAACCCATCAACTCGCTCCCAAAGACGGACACCTCGACACTGCCTTCTCGCGGGCTCGTGTTCACGATGACGTCCTCCGCTCTTATCCCGTAGGTCGCCTTCTTCGACGATCCGTTGGGAATGACCCTCGCGATTGCGGGGTGAACAGGGAAGTTGAACTCCTCGCACTGGAACAAGGCTCCCGAATCGGAGGTCTTGATTGTTCCGTCTACGAAGTTCATCGCCGGGCTGCCGATGAAGCCCGCTACGAACTTATTGGCCGGGTGCGCGTAGATATCCGTAGGTGGAGCCACCTGTTGAATCATCCCCTGCTTCATTATGGCCACCCTATCGGCAAGGGTCATCGCTTCTGCCTGGTCATGCGTCACGTAGATTGTGGTTGTCCCGATTTTCTTCTGAAGATTCTTGAGCTCTATTCTCGTTTGGACTCGAAGCTTGGCGTCAAGGTTCGAAAGTGGCTCGTCCATGAGAAAGACTTTTGGATTTCTCACAATCGCTCTTCCAAGGGCTACCCTCTGCCGCTGACCGCCGCTGAGTTCCCTGGGTCTTCTATTCAGCAAGTCAGAGATTTCCAGAATTTCTGCCGCCCTGTTAACCGTCTTTTCGATTTCCTCCTTTGAGTATCCGCGCATCTTCAGTGGGAAGGCCAGATTGTCATGCACCGTCATGTGGGGATAAAGGGCGTAGCTCTGAAAAACCATGGCCACATCCCTGTCCTTTGGGTGCACGTTGTTCACAAGGATGTCGCCGATGTAGACATCTCCCGAGGTTGGTTTCTCAAGACCGGCCACCATTCTCAGTGTTGTTGACTTCCC
>Ga0187769_10000286_pt1 | contig 27815 bp, 28 predicted proteins | sample 0116_SJ02_MP02_1_FD_133140 | JGI IMG/M metagenome (GOLD analysis project Ga0187769, IMG submission 133140) | Tropical peat soil microbial communities from peatlands in Department of Meta, Colombia - 0116_SJ02_MP02_10_MG | ecosystem: Environmental > Terrestrial > Soil > Wetlands > Peat | place... | reverse complement strand
CGTACGGAATCAATGACAAAGCTCTCACATTAAACGACAAATTCATTCAGGTTGTGAGTTGCAACACCCACAACATTGCCGCCATATTGAAGACGTGGGCTGTTAATGATGAATCCAATGAACTGAAAGAGGGGAAGTTCCTGTGCGTAAGACGGGCAAGCGATATCAGCGACGAGAAATCGTTCATTCCTTCGCCTAAAGTCAGTGCCCATCAAGAGCCATGGGGAACGCATCACGCAAGAGACGCGGTCTATCTGTTTCGCACATTGGGACACGAACTCAACTTATTCTCTAGTGCTATGAAAATAAATTCACAATACATGCATTGTATCTGGTTCGACATTTCACTCAATAGCAATATCACGATGGAAGATGTTCACCGTCTAATTCAAGAGAACCCGAGAGTGGCAGTAACTTACAAGGACATGGCTAGCTTGGTTTTCTCATTCGGCCGAGATCATGGCAGATTTGGGAGAATACTGAATCAAACGGTGGTGGTCATGCAGTCTCTTCACGTGAGAAATGAGAATGAAGTTCTAGGCTTCAGCTTTACACCTCAGGATGGGAACAGCATAATCAGCAGCGTTGCCGCGACGGAGAAGTTCCTCTACCCTGATTCCTATAAGGAAAGAATGAAGGCTATCGAATCGACGCTGTTCAAAGAGATTTGACTAAATGTGTGTCAGCAGGTTTCTGCTCGCTTTTAATTGGTTCAGGGAGGCATATCGGGCAGTATGTTTCCCCATAGTCGCGTGCGCAGACATGGCCATCCTCCGGGCAGCAGATGCAGGTGTCGGAATCACCGCCACAAATCCTGCAAATCATCCTTGCTCAACGGAATTTGAAGAAGGCAGGTGTTACTTATGACTGTTGTGAAGTATTACCTTCAGCATCAGTACATACGGCATGTGCAGCTTGAACAGGGCAATGAGCGGACGCGGTAGGTGGTCGATCCGATGAGCGACAAGAGAAGAGCAATGGGATCGAGACTACCATTGCTCGTGGGTTTTCATTTGACCCTCTGACTTCGGTCAGTCCTTCTTGCAACCGTACAGCAACCTTCAAAATTAACAGAAAATAATTGAATGTTCATAGTAGGCGAAATATTTCGCGCGCTGGATGCACGCACTTATATTCATGGAGCGTCGCGAATGCGACATCAGCGGAGAAGCGGAGGTAGTCTTTACGGTCGAAAAACTCTCCTTCGACATCGTGATTATCGGCTCGGGCATTGCAGGACTCCGTTCGGCAATAGAAGCAGCACAAGTATCCGGCGGCAAAGCCAGCGTAGCCGTTGTCACAAAAGTTCAGGCCATGAGATCACATTCCGTTTCAGCCGAAGGCGGAACCGCCGCGGTTCTTCACCCTGATAAGGGCGACACGTTTGAATCGCACATTTATGACACGATAAAAGGTAGTGATTTTCTCGCCGATCAGGACGCCGTTGACTTCTTCGTGCGGGCAATGCCCGCGGAAATCTACCGTCTCGATCATTGGGGTATGCCTTGGTCTAGGACCGAGGATGGGAGAATAGCGCAACGTAACTTCGGCGGTTACAATTTTCCCAGAGCAACATTCGCCGCCGACAGAGTCGGGTTCTTCGAGATGCAGACACTCTACGACACAAGCCGAAAGTTCGACAACATACAATTCTTTCAGGAATGGTTTGTCACCTCGCTAGTCGTAGACCATGGGGTTTTGCGAGGACTGACTGCGGTTGATATGAAAACGGGTAGGTTCTATGCTATTCAGGCGAAGGCTGGGGTCATCGCGACCGGTGGTGCAGGAAGGCTGTACAGATTCGCTACATACGGATACTCTTCGACGCCCGACGGCCTATCATTGGCATACCACGCAGGGGTCCCCATTATGGATATGGAATTTGTTCAGTTCCACCCCACGGGCTTGATTCCTTCAGGCATTCTGATAACGGAAGGCGCGCGAGGAGATGGGGCCGTACTGTTGAATAACCAAGGAGAGCGATTCATGAAGAAATACGCGCCGGAAAAATTGGATCTCGCCTCTCGCGACGTGGTCTCAAGGTCGATCATGACTGAAATTAAGGAAGGTCGCGGCTTCAAAGACCAAACGAGCGGAATGGATCATGTGCTCTTGGACCTTCGCCCTATTGGTCCCGAAAAGATCAAGTCGAATCTTACAGGAATCAGGGAGATTGCGATAAAGTTCAAAGGAATCGATCCGATAGATGAGCCACTACCTGTGCGACCTGTATGCCACTATACGATGGGCGGGGTGAGAACAAACTTGCATGCGGAAACACAAATCGCCGGCCTTTGGTCGGCTGGGGAGTCTGCTTGCGTCAGCATAAACGGAGCAAACCGCCTTGGCGCGAATTCGACTGCGGAGTGTCTTGTGTTCGGAGCCCAGAGCGGGGAAGGGGCTGCGAAATACGCTTTAACCCAATCCGCACATACACTAGACTTTCATGCCATTGAGGTCGAGGAAAAGCGATTGTTCGACCGGATACTGCATGGCGGCGGCTCAGAAAACCCCTACGAGGTTCGAGACCAGCTCCAGACGATCATGGATAGTTATGCTTATGTTTACCGAGACGGCGCCGGCCTAACAGAGGGCTTGAAGAGATTGCGCGAGCTCCACAAAACGACGTACCAACATGTTGATGACCAGGCAAATGAATACAACAGCAATTTCATCAACGTGCTAGAACTAGAGGCAATGTTTGAGATCGCTGAGATCGTGCTCGCGGGCGGCCTTGCGCGCACCGAATCCCGAGGGGCACATTCTAGAACCGATTATCCGAAGAGGGATGACACAAACTGGCTGAAGCATACGCTAGCTTACTACGGGACTGACGGACCAAGGTTTGAATACGCGCCAGTAACAATTACGCAGTTTCAGCCAACAGAACGTCATTACTAGGGAGTGAAAGCATTGCGAGTCGGCGAAACCTTTCAACTGAAAGTGGCACGCGAAAACCCCGCGTCAAAAGCAGGGCGTTCTTACCAAGAATTTGCCATACCCTACGAAGCAGGAATGACCGTCCTGAACGCTCTGCTGTACGCGAAAGAGCATTTCGATCACTCTATCGCCATTCGTTATTCTTGCAGGATGGCTTCATGCGGCTCCTGTGGAATGATGATCAATGGCGTGCCGCGGCTTGCGTGCTACACGCAGATAACAGAGCTACCTCATTCGAATATTACGGTACGGCCCCTCGATCATTACCCTCTCGTCCGAGACTTGGTGACGGACTTTGGGGGTTTCTTCGAAAAACACAAATCAGTCTCGCCCTACATTCTTCGAAAAGACTCTAACGAACAAACAATTCCGAACTCCGAGTTCGCGCAGAGCCCCGAAGAACTAAACGCATTCCTTCAGTTTTCATACTGCATAAAATGCGGCCTCTGCAATGCGGCGTGCCCAACCATGGCTAACGACCCAACGTTCACAGGTCCCCAGGCTCTCGGGCAAGCATACCGTTACATCGCCGACTCAAGAGACGAAGGTGCCATTCAGCGGGTAGCCGCGATAGACCGGGAGCATGGGATTTGGCGCTGCCATTTCGCCGGTTCATGCAGTTTTGTATGCCCAAAGGGTGTGGATCCAGCATTAGCAATTCAGAAGCTGAGACGGCTCACAATATTCAGGTCCGCCCCGCGGGAAGCTCGAGCAAAACTTCTGCCACCTCTATCGGCCAAATAGGCGGTCTCGAAGAGTGGGCGTAGACGCTGGATTCATGAAGAAAGAGGATAGGTTACGATCGATGCATGTTAAGTGCGCAACATGTGGATGCCTGATTAGATTGTACATAAATTCGATTTCTTCGGCCGGCGAACCTTGGCCCTTCTGTGCAATACATATGTCGACGTGATTCAGTCTGATTGAACATCGTTTCATCTTAGCGGCCTACACTTCGGTCTGGAAAAACGGTGACAACTACCTCCTTTAAGGACGAGAAGCCTCAGTATTCGAGTAAGTTGAAAGGAGCGAACATTGGCTAACCCTTGACTGGTGGTTAGGCTTGGCAGGCATCGACAAATACGAACTTCTATCCGACCTTGGCAAACGGCGCGGTTTCTTTTGGCCCTCATTCGAAATCTACGGCGGAATAAGCGGCTACCTTGACCTAGGCCCCTTAGGCTCAAAGCTTAGGCGAAGAATAGAAGACGAATGGCTCAAAATCTTCGTGGACAAACATGGATATGTGACAGTATCAACCCCAGTTATCACGCCTGAAAAGGTATTCCTTGCCTCAGGCCACGTCGCCCACTTCAAAGATCTAATGGTTACCTGCACGCAGTGCAAAAGGCACTTCAAAGCAGACCACGTCATAACACAAGCGATGCCAGCGAGGACAGACATTGCCACGGAGGCGATGTCAGGCGACGAAATAGACCGTTTCATTTCCGAAAATCATATCCGCTGTCCGGAGTGCGGCGGCGTGCTCGGTAAATCAGAATTCTTTTCAACCATGTTCAAGACGAACATAGGGCCTTACAGCGATATTGTAGGATACGGACGCCCTGAAGCCGCCCAAGGTATCTTTGTGGACTTTAAGCGTGTCTTTGAAGCTACGCGCCAGAAACTTCCCATTGGAATAGCACAAATCGGCACAGTGATGAGAAATGAAATCTCACCCAGACAAGGGCCAATCAGATTAAGAGAATTTACGATAATGGAGATGGAATTCTTCTTCGATCCCGAAGAGTCCCAATGCCCCTACCTCGATCGCGTCCAAGATATTTCCCTGCCACTGCTTCTAGCCAAAGAACGCGAACGTGGGGGGTCTGACCTAATTGAGGTCAATCCGCGCCAAGCAGTGAAGGAGGGCAGAATCATCACAGAATGGGGCGCCTACTTCATGGCCCTTTCCGTGGCATTCGTTAGAGCGTTAGGTATTCCGAAAGAAAAACAGCGATTTGAAGAGAAGATGGCTGCAGAGAGGTCGCATTACTCCTCACAAACGTACGACCATCAGATCTGGCTCGATAGATGGGGCTGGGTGGAAGTGGCCGGCCACGCTTACCGCACAGACTTCGATCTCTCCGCGCACATCAGGGTGTCGGGCGCGGATCTATCAATATTCAAACCCTACGATGTACCCATAACGAAAACCACTAAAGTCATCGTCCCTCAGGAATCCGTGTTAGGGCCACTTCTTAGAGAGAAGACCAGAACGATCGTGGACGCCCTGAAAGCTGCCAACCCGGAGGAAATCGAAGATGACTTTGCCAAAGTCGGATTCTACGAAATTCAAGGCTTCAAAATAAATCCGTCGCATGTTCACATCGAAGAGAAAACAGAGAAAGAGGCTGGAAGGCGCGTGGTGCCCCATGTTGTTGAACCAAGCTTCGGTGCCGAGAGGTTGGTTTATTCTGCATTGGAATATGCGTACACCCGTTCTGAAGGTAGAGTGATATTGAAGCTGCCCATGGAGCTGGCGCCCACACAGTTGATGGTTTTCCCACTAATGGCCAAAGACGGCCTGACAGAAATAGCGTCGGATATCCAAGAGTCGCTGATCTCAAATGGATTCGATGCTGATTATGATGCAGCCGGCACCATTGGGCGACGGTACGCGAGGGCAGATGAAATAGGCGTTCCATTAACGGTGACCGTAGATTACAAGACGAGAGAAGATCAAACTGTCACGATACGGGACAGGGACAGCTGGCGGCAGGTTCGCAGCGATTGGAGAAGAGTTCCTGAACAAGCGAGGCGGTATTTCAGGGGCGAGATTGGGTTTAGGGAGCTCGGAACCCCCGTTGAGGTCGCCTACGAATAGGCAATTGCCTGCCTTAGGCGATGGTTTAAGTTCTGAACTGCCCTAATGTCTAGAAAAGAAAAGCCGTGAGCCCAGTGGCATTCCCAATCGAAACTGAAGCAAACATCCGGCGCAGAATGTTGGATCTCTGCCAAACACATGCCAGAAACGTAGTCGAAATAACAAGGCAAGTCGTTGTCATGATGGATAACCTATCGGAAAAGAAAACCAAGCAAGCCAAGGAAAACTACGAAAGCATACTGAAGACGCTTGAAGAGAATGATAAGAACAAGACTGTCTTCTTGAGCGAGGTTGCCTCAGTAGGAAGCCTGCTGATTAGTCGGGAAGACTTTCTCCGGCTCCTATTCCGGCTAAGCGAGGTGGCAGAGTACTGCGAGGCCATGGGCTTCAGGCTCATGTGCGTGGTCGATTTGAAATGGAAAATAGACACGAAAAAACTGCAAGAGGTATCTCACCTCATGGGTTCTGTTCTGAAGGAAATATCCAAGGTTAGGGAGACATTGCATTCACTGTCGTTTGATGCCGACAAAGCAGTTGAGACCGCGAAAGCTGTTGAAGAGTTGGAGCGGCAAGTAGACCTTGAGTCCCGAAAACTAGATTTGGAGTTAATGGCTTCTAAGCTGCCTCTTCAAAACTTATTGTTCTTCAGGGATTTGGTTGACCGCGCCGAAAGGATAGCGGATATCGGAGTAGACGTCGTAGACCACATTCGTGTATTAGCCCTGACAGGATAGGACGATTCAATTTGCAAGACGCGACGGCAACTGAACTAATAGGCAATAGGCTGATTATATGGGATTACTCGGACGCCGTGAAACTGTACCGGATGGGCTTTTTCGGAAAACCTGTCGGAATACCGAAACCCAAGCCTGAACAAGATTTCAAAGCCCCGCTCATGTTAGACCTTATGGAGGGACTATACCTACTTGATAGAGGAATCATCAAAGTCACGGATGAGAGGACCTCCAAACCCGTCTCGAAGTCGCAGCTGCTAAGGCTCGCGAAGCGGACCTACAAACAGTTTGAACTTGGCTACTCCGCCTATGAAAACCTCCGGGAAAAAGGGCTGATTGTAACTCCAGGCATAAGGTTTGGATCGGACTTTGCAATCTACGAACACGGGCCTGGAATCGACCACGCACCATTTATCGTCACCGTAAAGAAAGAAAAAGAGACTATGGGTCCCTTCGAGGTTGTGCTGGCTGGGCGTCTAGCCACTACTGTTCGAAAGCAGTTTACAATCGCTGTTCCAAACCGTCGCAGGAAAGTGGACTATCTGGTCTTCCGCTGGTTCAAGGCGTAGGAGCCACTCAGCTTGGCTAGGGTTAAGTTTGTCCCATCATTTCGGTTACTGTTCGATCCTGACGGAATTCCATCTTCGTCAGAAGTCGTCTTACGACATCGTTACGTTCTCGATTCCAAGCAATCAAGCTGCTAACACCGGACGCGGCGAGACGATTCATAGACGCTGCGATCTCGGCCGTCGCGAGTCCTCTCGCTCTGTATAACGGGTGAGTGAAGACCTGTTCAATCGTGGCTTCGCCCGACGAATCGAGCGTGAGTAGGCATGCGCTTACTATGTTCGGACGGACACCACTAGCGAAAGATGCGTTTGACAGATACTGCCCTCTAGCCCCTGACATAATTGCTCGCAGCAATTCCTCGGCGAATCGGGCGTCCGAGAAACCGTGTTCGGTCTTGGCGTAGGAGGCATGCATTAACTGTGATAAGATCGGAAGTTCCTTCTGAGTGGGATTCGTGAGTGGAAGAATTGGCATCATGTTACTCTCTGAAGGTATCCGGGAAAACCTTAGGTAAGTCTCCCCTCGGGCAAAGCCGTTGACGGCATATCCTTCCACTTCGTCGGCGGCCACTCGCAGAGAAATATTAGTGATTTTCATATCACGAAGTTCTCTACGCAGAGTCGCGGCTACGATCGCAGGTGAGTCCTTTTTTGTGCACATCTGCGAAATCCTTGCCGTTGAGCCGTAGAGATGGAGCTTGAATACGGCGATTGGTTGCCCATTCAACAGAACGAACCATGAATCTGAGGAAGCCAGTGCTTCGCCAGCCTCGATCGGATTCTTACAGAGAGGCAGAGTTTCGTTTCGGAACTTCTCGTTCCCAAAAGCGAAGATTGCGGTGTCTTGTCTAACGTCCGCGGAACACTTGGAAGCTCTCACTAGCATGAGCACTCAACGCACTGGCGAAAAAATCATATCCTTCTGTATAATCACTGCGCTAAGGTTGATATGTACCGAGGTTTGGTTGTTTCAGGTTCCATTCTCGCCATATTCGGTCTTTTTCTAGTTGTCACTGACTTGTACGTGCCTCTCGGCGTGTCGATCTTCGGGCTTCCTATTGCGATTGCCGGTATAATCATGTTCGTGGTTGGGATGTTTCGCGAGGAGCCTACGCCTATAGAACCGGAACCCGGTAAGAAATTCTGCTGGTATTGCATGAAACAAATCCCAAGAGATTCAGTTGACTGCCCGGAGTGCAGCCTTCCGCAGCATGCCGCGCAAGACTGAGCTCAACTGATATCGATCTGCTTTCAACCAGGATTAGCCTTGTTCACGTCTCCGCCGGTCTCCGTTCTCTTCTCGTTCGATGGAAGCTGGATGTGAGCTTGGCCTTCCATGATTTTTCTTTGGAGCGATGTAACTAGCTCTTCAATCGCCGAATCATCTAGTCCTAATCGTCGCAGCTCTTTGATAATGCCCTCAGAAAGCGTGGCGGCAATATTGGGTCCACCGTAGCCTTCCATTCCAATCGCGCTAAATGTCAATCTCGAATTGCGATAGATGAAATATCCTGAAATGTATGTCACCCGGCCTTGTTCGTCAAGAGAATCAATATAGACTTCAAGATCCTCGGGTAATTCTGGTCTGGCCACGTTTCACACCAACTGCTTGCAGCAGCGAACACATGAATATAATTGTCTAGTCAGCTTAAGCTGAGCGGGTTGAGCTTGTGCTTACTAGGTGTGAAGAAAACATCTGGATCAATGACACGATGGCCCTAGGGGAGCCCGGCGTAGTCGCAGCCTACCTCATCCAAGGAAAGGAGAACGCGCTCATCGACATGGGCTACGCCTCATCCGCAGAAACGGTGCTCAAAGATCTTACAGGCAACGGATTCACTGCCGAAGACATAGACTACCTGCTTCCAACGCACGTCCACTTGGACCATTCGGGGGCATGCGGCGCCTTGGCAAGCGTTCTGACCAGCGCCGATGTTCGCGTTCATCCAAAAGGCCAACGGCATCTCATCGACCCCGCGAAGCTCTGCGAAGGAGCGACAGAGTTGTTCGGCGAGGAGCTCATGAAACAATATGGGAGCCCCATGCCCATCCACAGAAACCGTGTCAAAGTGATGGGCGACGGAGAAAAGATCAGTTTAGGAAATGGAGTAACGCTCCGCGCAGTTTGGACACCTGGGCATGCATCCCACCACTTAAGTTACCTGATCGAAGAGAGTGGAATGCTGCTCACGGGAGACGCAGTGGGAATCAGTTCCTCGGCTTTCCCCGTGTTGATCCCTACGACCCCCCCGACAAGCTTCAACCTGGAAGCCGCCGTGGAATCGCTGCGGAGGCTTAAGCAGCTGTCGCCTAAACAGCTCTTAACACCGCACTACGGGATCCTCAGAGACGCCCCGCAGTCAATCGATATGAATGTTGAAACTCTTGAACGCTGGACCACCAGAATCAGTGAGATGTTGAAGAATGGGATTTCCATCGATTCTATGGTAAACCGTCTAACTGATGAAACCGCTCGGCGAACACAGAATCCCGTTGAGCTACTGCCGGGCCACCTGCGCGTATCAATAAGGCTGAGCGTGCTAGGGGCCGTTCGTTACCTGAATTCGTTTGAACACTCGACAGCCGAGTAGTCAGCCTATGCGGGATTTTCATCGTATCAGGGTTTAGGGAGCTCTCCTTTACCACGGACGCAATTTTGTGCAAAAAGGACCCTATTTAACGCCGGAAATTGCGACAAACAAGATGTCCTGTTTCATCATGTTCGCGTTTACGTCGTTTACTCGTTAAATAGGGCTAATAGCCAGCTTATGTTAAGTCTTAAGTGACCAACAGGCCGCTTAGCTTAGGACTGTCCCAGAAAAGAAAGTTTCGTTGCAATTATGAAACCAAAATGAGGCGCCGCTCCATGAAACTATATCGTAATTTGCTCACGGGCCTCGTGGTCTTTATCGCGCTCACCGTCCCGTTAACGCAAATTGCATTAGCACTTGGCCCATTATCAAGCAGCACATTTTCTCCGGGAACGATAGTAGTGCCGATGGATGACAAGCAGAACGACAGAGTGCACGTATATGGGTTCATTCACGAATTCCTCCGGGACAACCCAGGAAGCCAAGTGTCTCGAATCATAGAACCTCCAAACGTGGCCCTTCAAACAGATCTGACGCCCGCAGGAGTCGTGTACCAAGGAGGGCCGTTCCTAATTGATTCAAGTTTCATGACTGACGTAAACGCCATGCTGATGAACTCAACTTTCTCGAAGGTAACGATCACGCAACTGACAACTACGTTCACATCCAATCGAGTACTGTTGGTTACTCAAGCAACGAAAATTCTTGTTATCAGCGACGGTTATTGGGGTAAAACCTACCTCACCTTGCAGAGAATGGGTATCAGCTACACGCAGATTTCAACGGACGATGCCTTAGCGAATCCTTCAATCGTAAATCAATATACGCTAATCGTGCTCGATAGTCCAGGATGGTATGGGAACCCATCCGCATACAGCCCACTTCATCGGTCTCAGATCACCGCTGTTTACAATGCAATCCAAGCTCGCGTCGCAGCCGGCAACGAGGTCATGTATACTGACGCCGCAATCTTCGATTTGAACTCCACCTTTCCGGGATACGTCCAACTTGGAAATCCAGGCGAGACCGGCTCATGGCTGGGCACTATGCACAATCCCTCGGCCGGCGACTCTGGCTTTGATTCTGAATTTCCAAGTCAATACTACAACCCAGGGCCGAATCCTGATGCGGTGACTATCTTCACCGAGGAAGGTGTTGGGAATTGGGTACCGAACGGTGTCCAGGCCGCTCATACAGACGATGTCAGAATACTGATGGACACCACCAATTATGGAATACCGAAACTGCCGTATTCGATTCTTGCGTTCTACTTCCCGTATGGAAACGGGATAGTCGAAGGACTTGCTCTGCAACCATACGAGAATCTCTACCCAACCTACGCGGACTACAACGGATACTACGCCATCTACCAGATTTACGGTAACAAGTTTGTCGAAGGCATAACCCCTGACTTTTCGCTAAGCGCGACTCCACCCGTCGCAAGCGTCCAGCAAAGCCAAACCGCCAGCTACCAAGTCACAGTAACCTCAGAAAGTAGCTTTAGTGGCACCATAAACTTGGCCGTGTCTGGACTACCCTCCGGTGCCTCTGCCGCATTCGCACCATCCGCCTCAGTTTCCCTCGGTCAAGGACAGTCGGCCACTGAGTCACTCAGCGTCCTGACCGCATCCACAACTCCGGTGGGCAGCTACAACCTGACAATAACCGGAAGCTCTGTATCTCCGCTAATCACCCATAGCGTCGCAGTAACCCTTAATGTCTCCCCAATGATAACGCCCCCTCCACCTCCGCCAGACTTCAGCATAACGATATCACCCAGCCATCTTTACATAGACCAGGGAGCTTGCGGTAATTTCACAATCATAGTAACTTCAATTAACGGTTTCAATTCACCAGTCTCCTTTACCGTGAGTGGACTCCCCTCGGGCGTTACTGGGCGGTTCTATCCTTCAAACGTACTGACTCCGCCTCCTGACGGCCAGGCAACGGGAGCGCTGACCATTTGCATTGCCGCAAATGCACCTCCAGGAAACTACACCGTCGTGGTTACCGGAGTAAGCGGCACCAAAGTTCACACAGCGAGCGCGACTCTAACTATTTCGTATCTTCCACCTACGACGCTCAGCTGGATAGTGTGGCTGATTATTGGAATGCTCCTCCTAGCCATCGGCTTGGCGCTGCTCGCGTTCTTGCTATCTGGAAGACGCGGGAAGCCTAGATTAGCTCCGGCTGCGGCCGTTGCTGTTGTGCCGCCACCTATCCTTGTTCCTGCAAGAGGGCCACCGATACGGTACGTATTACCGATGCCGACCGTTCGATGCAGAAATTGTGGAAGAGTGATGCCGTTACAATCCATCTACTGTCCGTTCTGTGGAAGACCGCAGATGGTGCTAGCTCCACCAGTTGGGCTTGTTCCGGGACGTGTAACAAAGCGAAGGAACACTTTCGCCGTCATCCTGTCGCTGATATCAGGCATCCTCGTCTTGTTGAATGCTGCGGCGCTGCTCTCGCCCTCATTCTGGGTGCTCTGGTCATCAATATTCTTCTGGCTACACGCTCTCGGACAGTCTTACGCGTTCATGTTAGGCGCAATCATTGGGCTGACACTGGTGCTAGGCGCGATCGTGATGGCGCTAAGTAACGGAGCCCTAGCAGACGTGATAATTTTCCCATTTGCGATCTTCAGCCTAATCCTTGGCGGAGGGTTCATCGCTGGAATGCTGATCGGTATCGTCGGTGGAATCCTAGCCCTGGCTAGAAGAAATCCCTAACGAGTTTTTTTGACGTTCTTAAACAACTTCGTAGATTTCGAGACACTTCAGTTCTTTCGGTACTCCACTTGTTTTTATGGTGTCGTAACTTTGCAGAAATTCACTGAAACCAATCAACGCGGATTAGTCGGAAGTCGCCGGACTCAGTCATTGTTTAGTTACGTGTAGCAAAATGGGAATTCGAAAGAGGATCACCTTGCCAGAGATTTGCATTTCAAGGAGTGAATTTCTTGGTCGAAAAGCGAAAAGCATTGGGGTTTGCACGGTGAAACCCCTATGTCGCGATGGCGTTAGTGTACGTTGTCTGGTGAAACCCAAAATTGGAAGTAATGGAATATTATCGTGATTCGAGCGGCTTCTGGAGGATAAAGAACTTCAGAAGACGTCGGCGTGCAAGACTCTGAATGTCGCATTAGCCAGAGACATTCGGGTCTCGACTAAGTAGTGTGGATTTCGACAACATCTCTATCGCCCAGCACGTGATCCGGACCAACACGTTCCCCAGCAAACTTGCTCGTAGGCCCCCAGAGTCTCGAGTACCGATATTTCTCCGCAAGATCGGAGTGAATATTGCGCGCGAGTTCTCTGACGGTAGTCCCCGCATGTACTACGAACGGATGAGGGGAAGGCTTGGGTTCGTTGGGCTCCTTAGTGTACACTCTTACTATGCCCAAGCTATCAAACAGTTGACGGCCGACCGTATCAAATCCCTGCCTCGTCAAACAGGAAACGACGGCTGTAGTAAACCCAGTCACGTTTGATAGAAATTCTGAAGATGCCTTTCGTCCGATGTCGAGATCGAACTTGTTTGCTAGCACAATAGTGGGCTTATAGATAGTCACGTTCTGCAGAATCGCATTTTCCACCTCATCCATCGTAGCATTGCCAAAGATTCGGACAAGAGCGCTCCTTATCCCATAACTGTGCAACAAACTATTAATTTGCTCATGAGGCAGCACTTCATTCGATCCCAAAGCTGCGACTCGTATTTCTCCGCTCCCCTTCTCCGGGACGATCTCAACTCGAGTCTGCGCCTTCTGTGTTGAAACGTGTATGCTTTCAAGACTCGACAACATCAATCGTAGCTGGCTCACAGGGTCATTGCTCAAGTCGACGACCACAATCAATCCATCGCATTGGCGTATCAAGGTGGCCGCTTCTGACTGGATGACGTAGTGCTCTTCGCTAGGTACGAAAGAGGGGGCCGGGAGTTCTACAAGCTGAATCTGGATATCTTCGTACTGCAGCATGCCTGGCGTGGGAATTCGAGTGGAGTAGTCGTATGATGCAATCTCGACGCGGGCATTAGTCAGTGCTCTAAGCAAGCTGCTCTTGCCTGACTTTGTAGGCCCAAACACAATCGCTTGGGCCGCACCCTCACGATCTACTGACCAGACCGACCGTCCACCGCCGCGCTTCCTTCGTTGAGCAATCAGGTCCTCCTTAAGTTCGGAGATCTGTGTTTTGACTTGAGCCCTGAGCCGTTCGTTCCCCTTATGCTTGGGGACTTCGGAAAGAAATTCTTGAAGAGCCTGAAGTTTCTCCCGCGGGTTTGTTGTGGTCTGGGCTAACTGCCACTTTGCTTTGGCCTCAGCTGTTAAGTTGGCCGGCAACGATACTCACTAGACGATTGCGCCTCAGTGGAATAGAAAGGGAGCTGGCGGCGGACTTATGTCTCTTTTGGCAACGAGGGTGACTACCGTCCCAGCAAGAATATCCCCGAGCCTCTGTCTCTTTCTTGAGACGGCGATGCTCAGCCCACCGAGAAGATAAACCAGGGGCAACCAATCGACTAGCCGAACAGAATTTCTGATCAGCGCTTGGCGCATCGACATAGGGTCGCCGTCGTATCCGACGACGCGTACCCCAAGTAAGCGTTTCCCAATCGTTGACGCGAAAGCGCTCTCCTGAAGAAGGTAGTACAGGAACATGATAGCGAGAAACTCCGCGCCGACTGCGAGTCGATCTGCAAAGCCCTCATGAGTCCAAAGCAAAAGCAAGAGCCACGCGAAAGTTACAATGAGTGAATCTATCAGTGAGGCGGCCACGCGTTTCCGGATCGGTGCAGGTTCAATTTGCAATGGGGGCGTCTTCAGCGTTTCAATTGTGATTTCATTATGGTTATCGCGAGTTGCGTGATTTGGTCCAGGCATTGAGAACAAGCTCCCGCGAAAGCGTACTCCCTTTTTCAGGCTTAGAAATCTTGAGAGTCTAGACATAGGCTTAAATATTGTCCGGGCGGCTATCCAATTGAGCAACAAAGGAGTAATTGACTCAAATAATGGCGGAAGTATGCCCGACTTGTGGGCTTCCTAAGGATCTCTGCGTCTGCGGAACCATTAGCATGGAGCAGCAGCTTGTCAAGGTCCGCCTAGAAACTCGAAAATGGGGCAAAGCGACTACCATAATCGAAGGCATCAATTCGAAAAGCGTGGACCTGGGCGACTTAGGTGCAAAGCTAAAGACGTTTTGTGCGTGCGGGGGGACCTCTAAAGAGGGCCTGATTATGCTCCAAGGCGATCATCGTGGCAAGGTCAAGAAATTGCTTGTCCAATTCGGCTTTCCTGAGGGCTCAATTGAGATTCATTAGGCAAACCAAGAGGTAGACGCGGATGAGCGCCTTCGTCGATGCGTTAAGGAATTTGAAACATTCACGAACTATGCCTCAGGCTTGCCCTGCATGTGGGAGCGTTCGGATTAGACAACAGGGGTCTCTCGGTGGGTGGTTGCTGCCTCCAGTTTACGCATGTCTGCAGTGTGGCTATGTTGGTAGTCTTGTGGTTGAACTGGAAGGGGTAGAGGAAGAAGACAATAAGTGAAACGTTACTGTTCCATTTGCGGAACGTTAATATAGCATAGTAAGAATATATAGAATATACGACCTATATGTGACCAAGTCGGGAGCCTGAGTAGCTGTGCCATCGGCCAGAACATACTGTTCACGCTTACTATTCGTCATCATCCTCATCAGTCTGGCGCTCATCCTCGTCGGAGCTCAAGTAGCAAGAGCCGATCAAACACCCACAGTGCGCACAGATACCGTGCTGCTAAACGTTGGGGATTCGCTTATTCTTCAGAGTAATCGAGCCTCGATTCAACAGGTATTCATGCAAGGCAACATATCGGCGGCAGTCCTCGAAAAATCCTCCCCGTACCCGACGAATTACTTAGCGCTTAATGCTTCAGCGCCAGGCACCTACGACCTACAAGTACATCTCAATCAGTCATTGGACTATAGCGTCAATCTCTACGTTAGGCAAAACCGTACAAATGCTATCGACAACGGGACCGCTTTCTACATTTCAGGAGGCGCGTTTGAGCTCGACATAGTCGCTGTCTTCGGCCCTAGTTCCAACGAAGGTCTTGCGCAAGTGTCTTCTACATCCGCATGGGATGGATTCGTCAACTGGATGGGAAATTTCGGGCAAGCGTTTCCACTTTGGGTTAAGGCTCTTTATCTGCTGCTCGGCGTGCAGTTCCTGTTAGTTGGCGGTATTTGGATAAGGCGTGAATCCGCAAGAAAAGACGCTGCGGCACAGCCAATGGACATCGGCGACAAAGCCTACCTTTGGCTAAATGTGATCTACAAATTTCTGCTGGCCTCCTTCGTAGCAATCGTCGCTATAATGGGAGGAGAACTAGTGCTACTGTTTGTGCTCCGGTTCATGTTTCTTGTTTCTTTAAACCTGCTGTCCCTTTGGGATCTTTTCGTCGTTGGTTTTGCCGCGGGAGCTGTCATCATGGCGTATCTTGTTCGTTTTACGCTAGGAAAGGCGTTTGACTTGAAACCGATCGAAGATGAGTAGCATGCCGCAAGACTTGGAAGACATCGAAAGAAATGATTCCCCGTCTGGGCTTCAGACCTCTATTGATTCCGAACAAGCGGCCACGAACACTTGGTGGGGCAAGAGGCGGATTCTTCGATGGGCTAACTATGTGCCCTTGCGACTTGTGGATCAAGACTATGTGAAATGGCGAAAATCCAAGATATCGCCACGCAAATTCCGAAAGATCCAGCAGCGCCTCGATAGACTTTATCCGCCAAATAGATTTTCAGCGGCGAAACTAATTGGCAGGGACAGAGAGTATAATTTACTTCTTGATTCGTTTAGGCTACATGTGCTGAAACACTCAGTTCTGAAGAAATGGTTCGACAAGGATGAACTTCCAAAAGCGATCTGCCTTACGGGCGAGAGCGGGACTGGAAAAACCTTCCTCACCATGGTTTCGATGAAACAGATGCTCTTGGAGGCTCATAAGAACGGAGTTCTGCTATCTCCAGTCGTAATCAAAGGATCAGATGTGTTCTCGGAATATTACGGCCGAAGCACCAAGCAGCTAAGTAGACTCCTTGAACAGGCGGCATCCGCTCCATCGGTGGTCTACATCGACGAATTCCAAAGTTTCGGGAAAAAGGTGCGTGGCGATACCGGCACTGAATTAGAAGACACTAGGGTGCAAGACGAGATAAACCGATGGCTTGACAAGATCGTGAGCAATGATTCGCGAACACTTGTAATCGTCGCCACCAATTCTTATGAACAGACACGTGAAGACATTCGCCGTCGCTTGACGCGCGTTGATCTTGATAACGGCGTAACCAGGGAAATGTTGCTGGCGATAGTGAAGGATTGTCTAACCGCCGAAGGATGGCATGGGATATCTGCCGAGGAAATAGTGGAGGTACTGGAGCGGGAGGCCGTCTTGCGTCGGCACGGATCAATTACGCCGAACGACATACTCGGCGTGTTTCGGGAAGTGAAGAGGGGCAAAGAAATTCCTCTTTGGGAAACAATAAGGCGTTCAATGCCGAACCCGTTGTCTAAGTGGACCAAACCTACATACCAAGTTGATCTTGAGGACTTTTCGCAAGCCGCGCGGTCGATGAAATTCTATGTGGAACGCGAGAAGTCTAGGGAGATCATGGATGCAGTGTATCTGGTTACGCCAAAAGTTGCGAGGGGTGAAATCGGAGGCCTTCATGATCTAAAGGATAAGATCCTAAACCATGTCTCACTTGCCTTCAGTCGTAAGATGTCCTCCCTTGGTTACTCCTCCAACTGCAGGTTTCTACTCTTTGGCCCTCCTGGAACGGGTAAGACTTTGCTTGCTCTAGTAGCTGCGGCTGAGAATAAGGTGGCGTTCATCAAGGTTCGCGGCGGGGAACTGATGAGTGGTGCATCGTACATCGGTGAACCGGAAAAGCGGATTAGAGATCTTTTCGCGTTAGCCAGACAACGGAGCCCGTGCATTCTTTTCCTCGACGAAGCCGACGCCATATTCTGGGGTGCGGATCCAACCGGAAACAAGATTCTGGCACAAGTAAAGGCGGAGCTAAGCGAAATCAAGGCTGACGAAGGGATTGTTGTGATAGCCGCCTCGAACAAGGAAAATCTCATAGATCAAGCGACGAGAGATAGATTCGAACCGAACGTCTTCTATGTTCATCCTCCATTGAACGACAAGGAATGGAATGAGGTTGTCGACATACACCTCAGGAAGTTCCAGAGGTTCCTTCACCCTGAAGTTGATGCGGCAAAGGTCACACGGCTTTTCAGGACTCAGCGCATCCTGAGCCCAAGAGCTGCGTCGGAAACGATCGCCGAAAGTCACCGGCTTTGGGCTTCGGAGATCAGTGCTGCTTACGAGTTGCGTGCATCCAAAGACGCGACTGAGAAGGCATCCGTCGAACTCAAGTATGCTGCAGACTTGGAGCGATTAAAGCAGCTGGTCGAGAGCGAAGCGCAAACTGGACCGCAATCCATCAGTCAAGTAGACGAATCTAACCACCTAATTCGACTGTACCATTTCGAAAAGGCGATTCAGGCCCTAGAATCGGGCCAGGCGAAGCAACGGAGGGAAATGGAGGAGGCACTAATTCTATCTTCACCGACAGCCGGGGCCTCCTTTGGACTTTATGCAACGGAGGACGGGACGGGCGGAATTATCACCGTTCAATGCTCTGTTAGACCGCTTACTCCAGGTGAATCAAGAGTTTCGGTCACGGGTAATTCAACTTCGGCAATAATCGGGCAGCTCGTTTTGCCCGACGAATCAGTGCGTCAAAGCGCCGAGAATGCCGCGGAAGCGGTGAGCTCTATGTTATGGACCGACTTTGGTCTCGATATCAGCCGCCTCCACATGCATTTTCAGATCAGGAGCATCTTGGAAGGTGCCGCCGGACAAGGCGTTTCAGGTCCGAGTGCGGGATTGGCGATGGTGCTTGCCCTTCTTTCGGAGTTGTCTGGACTTACGATTTCTCCTTCCGTTGTCGCGACGGGCACAATCGGCGTGAAGCTGGATATCGGGCCAGTGGGAGGCTTGGGCGGTTATGGCGCTCAAACCGGCAAAATTGTGGGAATTCTGAAGTCTCAGAGAATTCGTGTGACCGACTTGGTCTTGCCGGCTGTGAACTTCGACGTCGCTGCCGACGAAATGCGCGTGCTTACTGACGAAGGAGTCAAGGTACATCCCATTAGCACCGTATCCGAATGTCTCAATGTAGTCTTCGGCGTGGGTAAGGAAGAATTAGAACTTAAAATAAGAGAAAGGGGTGGGGCCGCTGCGACGCTTGCCCGACCCTCCTAGATATCTAGTTTTAGAGCTTCTTTTAGTCCCTTGTACCTGTTCCGCACTGTGACTTCCGTGACGTTGGCGACTTCTGCTATCTCCTTCTGCGTTTTCTTCTCGCCTTCCAGGACGCAGGCTACGTACAGCGAAGCCGCGGCGAGACCCATTGGATCTTTGCCGGCAACGATGCCTTTGCGCTTCGCTTCATTGATTATCTTGATCGCGCGTTGCTGTGTCGGCATCGATATCTCTACTTTAGTTGCGATTTTTGATATGCACTTTACAGGGTCTTCAACCGGCATTCGAAGATCGAGTTCTCTGATCAACAGCCTGTAGCATCTTGCGACGTCTTTCTTGCGGATCCTGCTGGCAGCTGATACGTCCTTGAGCGTCCTGGGTGTTTCGGACATTCTGCACGCAGCGTAGAGCGATGCGGCGGCAATGGCTGCGATTGAGCGACCTCTAACCAAGCCGTTGTCCAAGGCCTTTCTGTATACGATGGCCGCACGTTCCTTGATCGAAGCGGGGATATGCAACATGTCCGTCAACCTATCCAGTTCAGCCATGGCTTGAGCAAGGTTCCTGTCCGCAGACGAATGAACGCGTGTTCGGATTTGCCACTTCCTCAGGCGTAGCATCTCAAGCCTAGTTGCAAGAGGCAATTGGCGTCCATACGCGTCTCTATTGACGCGGTCGATTACTGTTGACAGCCCTTTGTCGTGAATAGAGAATGATGTTGGTATGCCTACTCTTCCACGCTCATCCTTCTCTTCCTTTGTGAACGCTCGCCATTCCGGCCCTTGGTTTAATGCATGCTCACTGATGACTAGGCCACAGTTATGACAAGTGATCTCGCCGACATCATAGTCCTCTACCAAGTCTGTACTGCCGCATTCAGGGCAGTTAGTTAGCTTACCTACCTTCCTCGTCGATGTGCTCGTACTCAAATTTCTTTCAACCTCCTTCATGCTTTCCGCTCGGACCACTCTTCCGCAGTAGAACGCTTTCGTTCTGCCTTAGGTTCATCAGGCCCGAAATCTATAATAACTACCATCGAACCATATATAAAACTTGCGTCGAATTTTAGCATTTTCCCCCGTTAAACCCATCATGACCGGGCGCTTTCTTGCCATTTTCATGGCGTACGGTTGCAATCGGAAGATTGCCTAGTGCGGCATCCACACCTAAAGCAACTCCAACTCGCATTGCTGGCCCGCGTCAAGGGTGCGCTGCGGAGTCGTCAATTATCCAATCGTATTACGGAAGTAGACGCTGTCCGCTTCTCTCCTCACGAACCGCGAGTATCTACAACACTCTGAAACCAACATGGGTTGTTGATCGTCCGGGGACGTTATGATTTCAAGGTTGATGATACGGTATCTTGTGGAATCTGGGTCTCTTCCATACAAGTGACGGAAGTCTTCCAGCGACATCTCGGGTGCTATTGTGTCCTCGGTATCTATCACCACTGAGATTCTTCTGATGGGCATTCGCACTATGTAGTCAGCCGGCAATAGGCTCACGGTCTCCGGTTCCCCGCTTCGACAATACGTCTAGCCATGGGTTATTGATGAAATACGAGGGCAACTCACCGCCATGAATGACCGCCTGAGGAAAATTCGGCTGCATTGTTATCGCCTGTGTGGGGGCAGGAGCTCTAGGCTCCGGTTGTTGCATGGGTTGCGGAATTCGAAAGGTCGTCAAGTCATTGCGCAATTGGTTAACCGTCCGCTCCATTTCGAGGTACATTGTCTTCAACGCCGCTAACTCTGTCATCAAGCCACTGCCATCTACTTCTGTCCGTTTCGCCGGTGCTTCAGTCTGAAGCCGTGCGGGAACAGCTTCGTCGATTCGTCGTTCGTCGTAGAACAAGAGCCCAACCCCACGAGACTTGAAGATTGAGGCGTCGACGGCGGTTCCAAAAATGCGCGGCGCCGCCAAATACACCAGTTGATACGTCAACTGCAGAGTCGACAGAGTCAATATCGAATCTAAGATAGCATTTCGGCGTGTCATGTCGTCAGGCGTCAGGATAAGAACGTGAAGCTTATCCGCTCCAAGGACGAAGGAAGCGCCCTGTTCTCCATCAGGTTTGACTGTAGCCCGAGCTCCCATGGCTAGAAAGTAATGTATGACACGTTCATCGATCGAGAGGTTAGTTTGGAACCTTCATCCATCCTTCGAGCCGCTGCCAGTCCCATTCATAGTTCTCAGGAACCGCAAAGCCGTAGATTATGCACCCATGCCAGACCGAGAATTGGGGAGCGCCGGTCATCTTGACGGAGACATTCTTGATTCCCCGGTCACGAAGAAGCATCTTAACTTTGCTAGGAGCATCCACAGCTTGGCCCTGCAGTTTAGCGGGAATTGTCCAACTGAAATTGCCTCCAGATAGGAGGATTTCACGGTAGAGAAGTGGTTGCAGCTCGACTGGGCACCGCTCGACAGAGGTAACGATCGCCTCGCCGAAGTCGAGCATACCTTTGAAGACGGTGTCGCCCATCTTCACATCTCGTGGTTTAGGCATTCCTCTGTTGAAGTAGCTTTCGAAGATTTCGTGGTTCGGGTTGAACACGTATTCGCCGATTAGGAATCTGGACCATGAATCCTTGTCAAGGTCAATCTCTACTCGAGTACCTGGAACCTTGTATCTTGCCCTGATAGTACGGGGTGATCGTTTCGCTTCCTGGATGGCGCGGTCAAGGTTCTCTGGGATCAGGCCTAGGTTCTCCTTGACTTTGCGGACAAGTGCTTCTTCGTTTGCTAAGTCTGCGTAGCCAGCGTCCTTGAGGATTTCTGACGTTATTGCGTTAGCGTCTCCGCCTCCTCGGTTTAATGCCACTTGAACGGATCGTATTGGGTACTTGGAGATTGGGCAAACCTGGCTGTTTCCATGGCCGGATTCGATGACGACGCAGGTCGTCACGCCGTGCCCTATTGCGACCGCGAAAGGTTGAGGAATCACCGTGACCGCTTTGACCATGCCATGACTACCTTCGGTGAATGCGGACATCAGCCTCTCGTACATGTAGCGAGGAGATACCGATGAAAGGGAAGCCACGACGTAATATCCACGAAAGCCGTTGTTAGATTGCGGTTTGAACGAGTCCAGTCCATAAGCTGTCAGAGTTTTTACGACTTGCCAAGCTCGCTCATCGTCTCTTTCGATCATTCCGTTGCGCATGGGGTAGATCAACCTGCTTGACAGATCCTCGGCGGATTGCAGGTAAAGCGGGACGTCGTCCCCGACTATGACGTCGGATGCGGCTTCGAATGCTTTGTACAAAACGGAGTTTTTGTCGGGGAAGTAGCCTCGGTTGTTTACGATTCTCGGCTCTTCTCCAAGTGTTATTGGGCCAAATTTGAAATCGCTCGTGCCGAAGTCCATAGCGAATGTGTAGTTGCTTCGGTAATTGTCCACGTTCAAGCCGGGACCGCTCCTTCTACGACCAATTTCCTGCCGTCTATTCGAATGAGAACTTCCTGGTCGGGGCTGAACGGGAATGAAGAATCCTTGACGACGTCTGCTGGGATGTACAAAATCCCGGTCTTGCTTCTGTCCCCGCGGCTTGGCAAAATGATTTTGGCTAATCCTTCTAGCAACCGACATTTCACCATTCAAACTGTGTTGCGATCTGGCGTACGTGACTAGGGGATATAATCGCTGGAGAGAATCGGAGGATGGCTGAGTACAGTGAAACTGAATTCCAGAAAATTAGCATTTTCGTGTCGTTATTCAACGCATGTTCTCCGACGCTTTAGACACGCTTACCCCCACAGTCTCATGCCCTAGAAGATCGGGCAACTGCTGAAATACTTCGAGGTACATTATTCTCCCAAATTGGTAGTGCTGTTACCGACCGATCAGCTTCAATACATCATTACACACGCAAGAAACACGTATCCGGAGGAGTGTTGCGGCTTTCTCATTGGAACCAACTCCAGTCCGCGGATAGTCGGGCGCGCGCTGGCAGCGTCAAATGCGGCTCAGCCTTCAAGGCTTAGACGGTACAGCATAGACCCACCAGAATTGATTCGCGCTGATGAAACGGCTCGTCGTTCCCATCTAACTCTTCTGGGCGTATATCACTCACATCCGGACGCGCCCGTGGCGCCTTCTAAGGTTGACTTGGAGTTCGCATGGCCTGAATTTACTTATCTTGTCCTATCATTGCAGAACGGCGAACCACGAGACATAGCCGCTTGGTCACTAGATGGCAGCCGTGGAGGTTTCGATCTCGACGAACTGAAAATAATCTAGCTTTATCGGCTACGGGAAGCTTACTGACTCTTCTACCTCAACCGAGACTGTGAGATGATGTTGTTCCGCGATCTGAGCCACGATCGCCTCGACTTGCGCCTTTTCGACTGTTGGGCCGTCGTAAGTGACTGAATACTCCTTTCCCGGAACTATGGCCGAACGAACCTGCCGGCGTAGCCCAAGAGCTCCAAGAGCCGAGTCAACCGCTGTCAAGGCCTCCGCGGGGAACGGCGGATCTTTCGAAGACAGATTCACGATTGTAAGCAAAGGCGCTTCCCTCGTTTTGAGCAGCGTCGAAATGATAAAGGCTGCTGCAGAAATCATGATCGGCACGAGAAGGGATGCCTGTATATACCGTGAAATAAGCCGCCATACGCAAAATCGCAAATCGAGGACGACGTAATCAACCTAAAATCAAAGAAGACATCGAGCTGTTGGAACGGCTTCTACTGGCTTACTCGCGTGAACGGTAGGTTAGAAAGTGAAAATGAAATAGGACGAGTGCTACAGGGCGCTCCGACTTACTCGCGTCTTCGTTTGAGTAGGTACACTGAAGCCGATAACGCCGAGAAGGCGACAACAGCCACTCCACTGAACTACGGGACGGGTATGTTGCTTTGTTCCAGGTACATGCTCTGCCAGAACTGATTTAGTTTCGTTACTATCACGTCGAACCTGACTTAGGTGAGGCTCTTGCCCGCCAGGCACTTGTTGGTCTAGTATCGTGGCATCGAATGGTCGATCTTCGCTGCCCACTCGTCGATGCCTCCCTTGAGGTTCTTCACTTTCGTAAATCCGAATTGACGTAGATAGTTGACTGCTAATGCACTTCGGTTTCCTGTATGGCAGTAGAGGACGTACTCTTCGCTGGGGTTGAGTTCTTTGAGTTCCTTAGGAATTTGACGTAAGGGCACTAGCCGACTTCCGTTTAGGTGGCAGAGATCGTACTCATGCGGTTCTCTCACATCGATTAGGTTGACGCGGGCTCCGCTGTCGATTAACCGCTTCAACTCCATGACTTTAATCTCCTCCACCCAGAACGCACCTCGAATTAAACGCTCGTTGGATACTTCCGCAGATTCAAGGTCCAAATGACCTCACAATTTTATTTTCCTTGCCTACTAAGCGAAATCTGTGAGATTGGTTGAGATACCCGCGGTTTTTGTGGTAGCCCGGGGGAGATGTTCGGGCGATCCGTTTCCTTTCGAACTCCCGTCGGCAGGTCTCTCCTCTGGTGAGGGGATCCAGAGCCGTCTAGTGGCAGTTTTCTGGCGCCAATGCTATGCGTAGTCCCAAGTTCAGTGGTTTGACCACTACACCACCGGGCTACCTAAGATGAAGGCAACCTGCGGTAGCTATCTTAACGTTTCGTTAGGACGAATTGATCGGTGAAACTAGGAAAGGAAAACATTAGAATACGCCCAACAGCGACTTGATGGCGGTCCCTAATGACTGAGTCAAGGTCTTTGTCGCTCATGCTGACGCTTACTGCCGTGAACGCGGCTGTATATGCAGGCATAGGAGCGCTATGGACTGCTTTCCCTCTTATGATATTTGGAGTGAGATTCTGGCCGCAAGTCTTTGTGCCTGCTACATTTAGCATATTATTTGGACCTTGGGTCGGCGCGGGAGGCGCTGCCATAGGAATATTCCTAGCGGATGTGATTTATGGACATCATGATGCTCTCCTAAGCCTTCTTGTAGGGGTCCCATCCAACTTCATTGGATTCTTCGTCATCGGATGGCTCACAAACCACGACCTCAAAGGCGTAACGAAACGAGTTCTTGTTGGTTTGAGTTTGTTAATTCAGCCGGTATATGCAGTAGCGTTGATCTTTGGGCTCTACTTTCTATTCGGTGGGTCAACCTTGGGATCGCCCACGTCCTACCTAGGGCTCGCCGGATTAATTGTCGTGCTCGCCATAGTCCTTCTATTTATTGTCCGAAATAGATGGGCGGATTTCGAGGTAGCGGCTTCTATCGGCCTCTCGATTGGAACGGCTATAATCGGCCTGGGAATAGTTGCTTATAGCACGATTTTTGGCTTACCGGTCGCTGTCGGCCTCGGCACCAAACCGCTAGCTACAGGGTACATATACCTAATCACGACTTCGAACTACTTCACCGAAATTCCATTCATGGTTTTGCTGACGCCACCGGTCGCGGCGGCTTGCCGAGCGGCCTTTCCAAGCCTCCGGGCCATCGAACAAACTCCAAAGTCAAAATAACTACACTAGGGCGTGGCGTTGCCGCTTTCCGAAGCCTTTTGTCCGGCTGGGATATCCAGCTTCTTCGAGATTTGTGGCAAGGACAAAGCCGGCAAGCGGTTCACTGACCCTGCAAAAATTGGGTCGAGGGGAGGCGGGTTCGTAATCTCATGCGGGGTGACTTCCCGGGTATTAGTGAGAAGGCGTAGCCGCACGCGAATAAAGATTGGGATTAATTCTGCACCTGCGCCGCACGCTCAGACTACTCGTGGAGCGATTGAGCAACTCATTAACCGCAATGAGTTGAAACTAGACGTGGTTGTCGACATTCAAGTCAAAGTTCCTATTGCTGCGGGCTTTGGGACTAGCGCCGCAGGCACACTAGCCTCATGCTTGGCATTATGTGATGCCGCTAATTTGCCTTGGACCCTTGATGAGGTTGGAAAAGCCGCACATGTAGCCGAGGTGTTGAACGGGACGGGCCTCGGCACTGTCTCAGCCCTCATGTGTGGGGGGTTCGTGCTCGTAAAGGAGCCAGGTGCCCCTGGAATCGGCCGAATTGACCGGCTACGCTTTCCGCCAGGGCATTCCATAGTCTGCGCATACCTCGGCCCGATTCAAACAAAGGATGCATTGGCCGACAAGAGCAAGCAACTACGCAACAACGCTATGGCGCACGCTGCTCTTCGCGCCATCGCAAGAAATCCCACAATATCTCAATTTCTATATGAAGCAAGGAAGTTCGGAAAGCAGGCCGGTTTCGAAACGCCAAGTGTTACACGTCTAATCTCGGCAATGACTTCTGCCGGAGCTGTAGGTGCCGCACAAAACATGATCGGTGAAGCTGTACATGCTGTGGTAGAGGATTCGAAGGCGAGGAGGGTTGCTAGGGAAGTGCAAGCAAAGTTCCCAGCCGCGAGGGTCTTCGCATCGCATCTCGAATGCCAAGGCGTTCGTTTAATGCCTGAAAATGAAAAAACGCACTAAATCCGAATGCTAAAAAGTGCGGCCCGTTGCGTTGCGCAGCTTGGCGTACGAGGCAGTCGGGCATGAGACCGGGCAATCGGCGACATCAAAGGGCTTACGGAATCGTGGCTATGGGCGGGACTTTTGATGTACTCCATAACGGGCACAAGGAGCTTCTGAGAAAGGCTTTCGCGGTAGGGCGAAAGGTCATGATAGGAGTCACGAGTGAAGAGTTTGCCAGGTCGTTGCATAAACCACACAAAGTTGATCCATACTCAAAGAGAGCAGGGGATTTGGAACGCCTGCTCAAGCGCTGGAAGGTTATGTCTCGCGCAAAGATCGTTCCTCTTCACGATCGGTGCGGCCCAACGGTGACGGAATCAAGGATTGACGCTTTGATCGTCAGTAGGCGGACCATTAAGACCGCGTATGAAATAAACGTGGAAAGACGGGCGAGGGGTCTCAAGCCGCTCGACATCGTTCCAATTGATCTCTTGCTTGCGGATGATTGGCGACCCATTTCGTCAACTCGCATAAGGCGAGGTACGATCGATAGACGTGGAAGGCTTCCCACTTCTCGTACGCGAGTACGGAACAAACGAAAGCGCTAGCACCGTTCAATAGCTTTTGAACTGCCGACGGCGGACGGTTCCCTGCCGCAGAAAACTGCCCTAGAACTTCATATAATACGCGTTTTGATGGGCAGAAAGTGCCGTCACACATAGGCCCATAGCCTGTAAGCTGAGGATTGTTTGCAGATTTGAGTGCATGTGCAAACGGGTTTGGGTGCGAATTCTGGCGGAATCCACGGTTCCAGAGAGAAAAGGGGCTCCTGGACGCCGCATTTGAGGCAGAAGACCCCGTCCATTGTCCATGCAAACTTATCCCCTCCACAAACGCAAATCGGCTCTGCGTATTCGAAGTCTGCAGCGGACAGCCTGCGGCTGCGTGCGATTAATTGGAGGTTCGCATAGCGCCGTCTCTTCCACTCCAAGTAACAGGACTTGTTTCCGCACAGTTTCCTAGGTCGACCGAAGAGGTAAGGCAGCTTCTGGCCACAGATCAGGCATTGGGTTGCTTGCTCCAAGAATCTCACTCGCTTGCCAGACTTCAGGTCTTCTCCATCTTGCGTTTTGTTTTGCGACGTCGTTATCCGAGGAGCACTATCCTGGTCCCCAGCTAATAAAAGCCTACGCGGCGACGAACGCCCAGGGTGTCCGCTAAAACCGCTCATCCACTCGCGGGGTGGATCAACAACCCGCTTGAAAACTGCTCATCCACCCTCAGAGGGGATCAACAAGCCTCTCGGCTACCCTTTACTCTCACTCCGCTCGCTTGTCCGGTTTTCTCTTTTCAAGGCATTTCTTTCTTTTTGCCGTTTTTTCTCTCTTCGTTCCGTTTTTTCCCGCGGCAAGGTT
>Ga0187769_10000285_pt1 | contig 27860 bp, 23 predicted proteins | sample 0116_SJ02_MP02_1_FD_133140 | JGI IMG/M metagenome (GOLD analysis project Ga0187769, IMG submission 133140) | Tropical peat soil microbial communities from peatlands in Department of Meta, Colombia - 0116_SJ02_MP02_10_MG | ecosystem: Environmental > Terrestrial > Soil > Wetlands > Peat | place... | reverse complement strand
AGGAAAAGATAGAATCCTTTTATCGCGTCGGGAAGGTCGGTCAACTCGTAGCCCGGTCGTCTAGTGGTCAAGGATGGGGGCCTCTGGAGCCTTCGACCTAGGTTCGAATCCTAGCCGGGCTAAAAAATAAACAACTCAGAATGAACTCCGAATGAGAAAAAGGGCTCAATCCCAGCCGGTCTGGATCTCTGATGCCACTTCTGTTTTTAATGCCCGGTCCGTGCCGCTTCGGGCGAGGTCTCTTTCCTGATGAGTTCAAATGTCCTGTAGAACCTCTCCCGCTTCTCGGGCTCCTCAGGTGGGGCTAGCATTACCCCCCTTTCACTCACGAAGAATGGCAACCACGTGTCGAAATACAGTCTTCCCCTGAGCTTCGAGAACCTGTAGTATCGTATCCCCTGGATTTCATCCCACCGGAGCTCTACGAGAGCGTCGGAAAGCAGTTCTAGGCGTTTCTGAGTCTCAGGCGTGACCGCACCTCCGTTCAGCGTGAATACAAGAGACCCGCCGGAGTTCTTCACCCTGGCGCTTGTCGAATACAAGAACTTGACGATGGCTTCCGGTTCGCAGTGGGCAAACATTGCCGTGGCCGAATCCATGAAGAGCCGCACTGGAGCCTTCGACCCAACTTCCGCCGTCAGCTTCGTCAGTAGAAAACCGAGCCCGTTCAGGTCCGAGGGGGAGTCGAGATGGTACTTCTCTTGGCTCGCAAATCCTCCCAGGCAAGAATAGCAGTCAACAAAGGTTAGAAGTTGCTCCTTCTCTGCGAGCTCCAATCCATCGACTAGTGTACTCAACGAAGTCCTGAGTTGGCTTGGTGGCTCGTCCACCGCCACGAAGATGCAGGGCCTGGAACTCCTTAGGTACAGATCCATTAGCTTGTAAGAAAGTATGGATTTGCCAGATCCTGATCCGCCCATCAGCATGTACGTTCTTCCCTCGGGTACCATTGAAAGAACCAAGTCGCAATGAACGCAGTACAGAAGGCCGCTTAGCTCATCTTTCTTGAATGGCTCCCCGCAGGCTATGCAACGTGAGAGCCGAGATGTGTCGCCAGACACCAACAGCCAAGTCTACGAAGGGGTAGATAAGAACTAGGCGGGTAGGACCTCACGCGGGCTGTAGGTCTGATCACTTATCGGGTCCAAACAACCCGGGCCTTCGCAATCAGGCGAATGGGGCAAGAAACTGGCTCGTCTGATTTCCCACCGTTCGGACTTCCTAGCTCGCCGCTCTCTTGACGAGCGCGCTGATTCTGGCCTCTTCGACCGGGGTTAGCGCCTTCAGCGCAAAGGCAACCGGCCACAGTGCACCTTCATCGAGGTTCGCCTTGTCGCTGAAGCCGAGCGTCGGATATCTCGTCTTGAACTTGTGCGCTGGCTGGAAGTGGCAGACGACCTTGTCATCCTTGGTGTAGGCAGGCATCCCGTACCAGAGTCTTGGCGAGAGGCTTGGCGCGCTGGCCCTGACAATGGCATGAATCCGCTTGCCCATAGAGCGATCCGGTTCCGGCATCGCTTCAATTTTCGCTACTACGGCGCCTTCGCCCTCCAATTCGCCAGCCCTCAACTCCTGGACGCGCTCCCTCATCGCAACTTTTTCCTCGTCCGTGAATCCCTTGGGCTCTTTGCTGGATGCCGCTGCACGCTTGACGGATCCGTGCGTGACTCTTTTCTCGGGTTTCGTGGTTGGGCTCATGGGCATGGGTCCGGCCTGCTCCTTATGAATCCTGCCTCAGCGACCATGGCAAGATGGGCCGAGCAGACGTGCCCGAAACTCGCATTCATGCCAGGAGGCAAATCATTCTCGGAGACGATTCGAACACCTGGTCAAAATGGCCAGGTCGCACCGCAGCGAGGGCATTTGTAGCGGTAGCGTCTCTTTCCTACCGCGTCGGTCGTCTCGCTTATCAGTAACAGCTCGCTCTTTTTGCAATATGGACAGAGGTGCGTCATATCAGCCTCGGGCATGAGTGCGCCACTTAAACGCCTTTTAAGCCGAATCGGTCCTTTGATGCACAGCCGACAGCGTCAACTGGGTTTGTGTTCGCGAGGGGGAATATCTATTACGATAATGTTTGGGATATCAATTATATAGTATATTTCTCTGGCCATTCTCATGGCGAGGCGGCCTGGGGGAGGAGTTTCGCGCGGGGAAGAACTGCACCCACACAGTGCACCAAGGGGGCTCCTTGAAGTCTACTCGCTTCTCAGCATAGCGAGGAGGCCGATGCGTGGATACGACCTGATCAAGGAAATAGAAATGAAAACAGATGGTGCCTGGCGTCCAGGTGCGGGGGCCGTTTATCCCCTGCTGCGTAAGTTGGCAAAACGGGGGGACCTCTCGCCAAACAAATCGAGGGAGTTTGGCCCGAATCAGGTGGTCTACGAGATTACGCCCCAGGGGCTTCGAAGGATTTCGGTCGCCAAGAAAGTGATGAAATCCTACCCATCAAGATGGAAGATGATGAGCTCCCTGTTCCTCGAGCTTCTGGAGCCTGACGATCTTGTGAAGTTCGTGCTGAGTCTGTTCGAGTTCCAGACCGAAATCCTCCGGACCATTCTTGATTCCGAAAGGACGGGGCTCGGCCAAGAAGACAAGGTGTTTGCGCTCCGCCAGTACAGACTGAACCTGGAGAGGGAGCTGGCTCGCACGGATGCCTCGATCAGGGAGCATGAAGGGAAGTTAGGGCGGGAGAGTTCTCCCACAGGAAAAGGACGAAGGGTGGGGAGGGCATGAGCAAGACTACCCTGGTTCCCCCCGTAGCGGTCCAAGAGGGAGGGGCCATGATCAAAGTGGAGCATCTGAAGAAGAAATTTGGAGACTTCGTTGCGGTCGACGACGTCTCCTTCGAGGTGAAGAAGGGGGAAATTTTCGGACTCCTTGGACCCAATGGGGCAGGGAAGAGCACCACTCTGAGGGTACTCTCGACACTCGCCAGGCCAACAGAGGGAACCGCGTCCATAGGGGGATACGACATCGTGAAGAGGGACAATGACGTCCGCAGGCTTGTGGGGATTGTCTCAGAGAAGATGATAATGTACGACCGCCTCACCGCCAAAGAGAACCTCTGGTTCTTCGGTAGTCTGTTCGACATACCCCCTGACATCCTGACTCTGCGAATCGATGAGCTACTGGAACTGGTCCAGCTTACGAAGTGGAAGAACTCTCTCGTGGGGACCTTCTCGACGGGGATGCGCCAGCGCATGAACGTAATCCGCGCCCTGTTGAACATGCCCCAGGTGCTGTTCTTGGACGAGCCAACTCTTGGCCTCGATCCTCAATCGTCAGTAGAAATCAGGGAGTTCGTAAAGAAGCTCAACAGGGAAAGGGGGGCCACCATAATTGTGACAACCCACACAATGGTTGACGCGGACATGCTCTGTGACCGCATAGGCATCATCGACCACGGAAAAGTAGTTGCTCTCGATACATCGACCAACCTGAAGAGGCTCATTTCGGGTACTGACAACATAGTCCTGAGTATGGACATACCGAACCTCAATCCCGCGTTGGTGGAAGGCATAAGATCGCTCGGAAACGTGAAGTCGGTCTCTCAGGACAACTCCACCCATCTCAAGATCATAGCGAGCGGCGAAGACGCATTCGACAGTGTGATTGACTCTGTGAGGAAGGCCGGAGGCAAGATAGCGTCGATGGAGAGTGTTCAACCGACACTCGAAGACGTCTTTCTGCACCTTACAGGCCACGAAGTCAGAGACAGCGCCGACCAGAAGATCCCCCTGGAACGACACCGGGGTTTCATGGGGGGCCCTCGGAGAATCCGGTGAAAAGGAGTGGGTACCATGGACCTGCTTTCGCACAGCTTGAGAATCGCCTGGAAGGACATGATGGAGCTGTACAGGAACAAGTTCGGACTTGTACTCCTCATCGTTATGCCACTCTTCATGATGGGGATGATTGGATTCATCTATCCCAGCGGCGCCAGTTCAGGAAACAACCTGCCGGTCGGTGTGGTCAATTCTGACGCTGGATATCACAACTCGACCATAGCCAGCCAGACTTTTGTCTCCGCCCTGCAACAAATCAACAACAAGACTAGCATGTTCAAGCTCACAACAGTTTCTAGCGTTTCTGCGCTGAGGGGGTCGATTCAGAACGGGGATCTCGAAGGAGGAATAATCATTCCCAGCAACTTCACCGCGAGCCTCCTCAGCGGACGGCAAGGGACTGTGATGATAATGACTGACACTTCTAACCCGCAGGTGTCGGCAACAATTCAGACCCTCCTTACTGCCGTCTTCAACGATATGAGCACCGAGATGGCTCAGCAGAAGGTCATGGCGCTCAGCCCGTCTGTGAGTTCAAGCGGCGCGCTGGCGGTGGTGCAACCCCTTAGGGTGGAGACGCAGGGAATAATCCCAGGCTCCTCCAACTACTTCGAGTTCGTTGCGCCAGGGATCATGGCGATGACGGTAATGATGAGCGTCATGACGGGACTCCCGGGGGCCATATCTCAGGAGAAGGAGGTGGGGACTATGGACGGGATGATGGTAGCGCCCATCAACCGGCTCTCTATCATCCTCGGAAAGACACTGGCTCAGACAGCCCGGGGGCTTCTTCAAGGGGTGATCCTGATGGCTCTTGCGATAACCCTCTTCGGTGTCACGATACAGGGGAACATTTTCCTCGTGTTCGGGCTGCTGCTCCTGGGGGTGTTCAGCTTTGTGGGATTGGGAATAGTCTTGACCTCGATTACGAGCGACCAGCAGACCGCCACCATGCTCATGACGACCCTGATGTTCCCCATGATGTTCCTGAGCGGGGTGTTCTTCCCCATCCAGCAGATGCCCTGGTACATGCAGGACATCTCGAAGGTGCTTCCGCTCACTTACGCCACAGACGCACTACGGAGAGTGATGGTGCTTGGTGCGAGTGTGCCTGACATTTCTACGGAGCTGATCATACTAATAGCTTTCGGGATTGTGATGACAGCCATCGCAGTCCCCGTTTTCAGGCGTGCGATGACGAGGTAGCAAATCGAACCGATCCGTAGATTGGTGAATCGATCGAAATGGAATCTCGGGCTGGACCATCACGAGGTTTTTGAAACAGGCCAGGGAATAGCCTGGCAATAGCCGCTAGGTTTAAATAGTCACCTCGGCGTTCCGATTATCGGAACACCGATATGTGGTTAGACTGGTCGAGAAGGGGACACAGGGGCCTGAGGACTTGGATCTTAGTACTGCTGGGCAGGCAGCCAATGAATGGAGCCGAAATCATGGACTCCATGGAGACAGGCAGCAGGGGGTTCTGGAGACCATCTCCTGGGTCGGTCTATCCCATGCTTCAGCAGCTAACCGACGAAGGACTGATCAAGCGGCGCGACTCGGATGGACGGTACGAGATAACCCCGCAAGGCAAAGAGGAGGCAGAGTGGCCCTCGCGGATGCAAGGGTTCGGTCCCAGGTCGGTCGAGGGAGTCCTAGGCGACATGTCCAGCAACATTTCTTACCTTGAGGACCTGGCCCAAGCAAAGAATCCAAGCGTTCCTCAGAACAGCAAACTAATTAGGGAACTCGCGAACAGACTGACCAAATTAGGTGGGGACGAGTGAGCCAGCAACCAATTGTCAAGGTAGAGGGACTAACGAAGTCTTTTGGCCAGCTAAAGGCCGTAGACGGGGTGTCCTTCGAGGTCCGCGAAGGGGAGATCTTTGGTTTCCTAGGTCCGAATGGCGCTGGGAAGACAACTACAATCAACATGCTCACGACCCTTCTAAGCGCTTCCGGGGGCACTGCGACGATTGACGGGCTCGACATTCACACCCACGCCACTGAGGTTCGAAGAACCGTCGGGGTGGTCCCCCAGGAGTACACCGCGGACGAAGACCTGACTGGCCTTCAGAACATCCTGCTCTGTGCCGACCTTTACGGGATCCCCAGAAGCAACTCGAAGCCACACGCAATGGAACTTCTCAAACTTGTCGAACTCGAGGACGCAGCTGACAGGAAGGTCAGCACCTACTCCGGAGGCATGAGACGCAGGCTCGAGCTGGCATGCGGTCTGATTAACTATCCCAAGCTCCTGTTTCTTGACGAACCTACGCTCGGGCTGGATGTCCAGACGAGAACTGCAGTCTGGGACTACATCAGGATGCTGAAGGAAGAATACAGGATGACCCTCTTCCTCACAACGCACTATCTTGAGGAGGCGGACTCCTTGTGCGACAGAATCGCAATCATTGACCACGGGCACATAATTAAGATAGGGAGCCCGGACGAGTTGAAGGCGAGCATAGGAGGGGACATTATCGTCGTGGGGGTTGCCGAGACCGGGCCTGACATCTCGGACGACATCATGAAGATCCCACTTGTGAAGGAAGTCAAGAAGAGCGATCACGAATACAGGGTGAAATCAGAGGTCGGGGAGGAGTCGTCTATCCAGATAATAGACCTCGTCAGATCGAAGGGGCTTCATGTGACCAAGATTTCTTTGACAAAGCCCTCTCTTGACGAGGCGTACCTCGAGTTCACGGGGCGCAGTATCCGGGAAGAGGAGGCAAACAAGATGGACGCGTTCAAGCAGAGAGTTACAATGATGAGGGCGCGCAGGTGACGATGAGAAAATGACAGAAGACCTCACAAGGTCCACGGTCACCGCTCAGCAGGAGGCCATCGAAGAGCAGAAGGAAAGGGAGGAAGAACGTGCCTTCCGAGCGGCTCCGCAACTCAACAAGAGTCCTCTTCACGGGCTTTGGGCGCTCACGAACCGCGACCTTGTCAAATGGTATAAGAATCCGATTCAGCTGTTCATCTCCCTTATCCAGCCCATTGTCTGGTTGGGCTTGTTCGGCAAGGCGTTCAACATCACAGGAATCTTCGCCAGCCAGCCGGGGGTGACCCAGGCAGAGTTGAACACCATAAACCTCGGCACCTTCGGGACGACCAGCTACTTTTCTTACCTTGGTGCAGGAATGCTTGCCTTCATCATCATGTTCACCGCGGCCTTCGCCGGCATGTCGGTGGTCTGGGACCGAAGATTTGGTTTCATGAACAAGGCCCTGAGCACCCCAGTCGGAAGGGGAGCCATAGTGACCGGCAAGGTCATGCAGAGCGTCATTCGATCACTCATCCAGGCGGCTATAGTGCTCGTAATCGCGGTGGCGCTAGGCATGGACACAACGAACTTCAGTATCCTAACGGTCGGCGGCTCCTTCGTGATGTTGTTCTTGATGACCTTCGGGCTCTCGTCGCTTTTCGTGATGTTGGCGCTGAGGTCGAGCGACTGGCAGACCCAGATGGCCGTGATCAACCTGTTGAACCTGCCTCTGCTTTTCGCAAGCAACGCCATGCTCCCGGTAAGGATAATGCCCAGCTGGCTTCAATCTGTGGTGAAATTCAACCCTGTGAGTTACGCTGTCGACGGCGTTAGGCAGTTGTTGCTAGGCTCAGGGTCGGCTTCCGCAGCTGCGGCTGGCTACAATATCTTGGCCCCGCTATGGGTTGACTTCGCGGTGCTGGCCGGTTTCGCCGCTCTGCTCTCGGTTCTCGGCATAGTGCTTTCGTGGAAATTGCTCACGAAATAGAAGGGTCGCCTCCACGAGGGACGGCCCCCGCATGTGACTTCAGTGGATCTCGACGCGAAAAATGGTTCCTAACTGAAGGGCTCCTGTGACTTCGCGTAGGACCATCCGAAGTAGGCGCACGAGCACTGGACAAGCATCAGGTCTAGCCACCCGTCGACCGCCATCCTTCGTCTCCCGCTCCCCTCGCCCATTAAGTGACCACGGCCCTCCGAAGGAAATAAGCTCTTCTGGCGGGTTTTGAAGTTTCGCCAGAGAGCTAAGGTGCCCTCCGAGGTGGGTTCAGTCCGAGAATAAGAGACGAGGAGTAATCCGGCCCGAAGTCACCCCCGATTGGCCCCCACGGGCAGACCTGGCCTCCGATAGGGATAATGAATCCCTCCCTAGCCCCGGAACGGCCCTTTGGGCAAATTTCCCGAGGTGCGACTGGCGCCAGGCTTAAATCCTGGGCTCCGACCTCGCCAGTGAAATGAATAACAAGCAAGAAGCCAACCTGCTAGTAGGGTACTTCTCCCTAGACGGCAGCTTCTCACAGCTCGTTGGCGTGGGCCTCCTTAGCTGGGGCTTATCGAAGAAGTGGAAGGCGCTCCAGTCGAAGAAATAGAGCCATCTTTCACAGTAACCGGGAAAACTTCGAATCGGCGCCATAGGAGCATCGGCCCCTCTTCCTAGCGTTAGCCGTGCATCGATCTGTCCCGCTTCAGGCACTCTTCATCCGGTTTAGGATAGGGGTCGGAGTGGGATCTCTTTTCTCAAGGACAGCAAGGTAGACTGAAGCGAGGTCGAGGGCTAGACACCAGCTTAGAAGGGTGGCCAACTCTCCTTCTTCGGACCTGAACTCCGCGACCGGGACGCCTACCTCCTTTAGCATGCCCTTCAGCTTAGCAATCTTCCTCCGCAATTCGACCTCTTCACGCGGTCCCCGGAGCAGGACTACGGTCCTATTCTTCGACGTCCTCCAAGTCTCTATGCCGTTGTGGAAAAGCTCGGGGTAAGCCTCCACTAGAACAGGGACTTTGGCATTCTCGTTCATCGAGTTCTTGAAGTGCACTGCTGCAGACAAAGCGCCTGGGGACGCATAGACGACCGCGCTTTTGCCGAGGAGCATCTTCCCGAGCTTCTTGGAAGGGTTTCGTCCTAAGGAGATTGAAGGAAGGCTCCTCGCCAGGGCCCTCCTTACCGCTCCTTCAACCATATCAAACTCGTCCCGGCCATCGAGCAGCCCCAATGCTGCAAGAATGCGCCCAGGCACCAAGAGCATCCCGGGAGTCGATGCCCTTGGGACTAGCAATCTTTCGACTCTGTTGAAAGGGATCCCACGCTCTACGCACGCCCTTTCTAGGGCTCCTCCTGACGAGACGCCCACCGCTGTGCACCCTTTGTCTACCGCCTCGCCAAGGATACTCAGCGTCTCTTTGGTATTCCCCGACAAGCTCACGGCCACCACGAGCGTCCGCGGACCGGCGAACCCGGGGAGGTGGTATTCCTTGACGACCGTAATCGGCGCTCTGATGGTGGGCCTGGCCCACTCTGCCAGGATGTCGCACGCGCTCCCTGAGCCCCCCATCCCCGCGAGGATCACAGAGTCGAGGTCCTTTGCCTGGGGGAGGCTAAGGGGCTGGGCAAGGGAAGTACGCACCGCTGAAGGCCACCGAGCGTAGGCCTCCCAGAGTCCCAACTTGTCGATCGCTCTGATCTCCCTCAGCCCGAGCACGTTCGGTCGGCCCCAGAGTGAGTTATTTAGGTTCGGGCGTCTTCATTACATCCTAGGGACTTGGCGCGTCTTGCCGAGTCCGGCTGGGGCTAGGTTGAATTGGATGGTTTTTATCCGGGTCATCTCGTCAATGCTGTACCCAACCCCTTCCCTCCCGATTCCAGAGTCCTTGTTTCCGCCGAATGGGAAGAACCCGACGCCATGGGCCGGCGCGTCATTGACAGAGACCGTTCCCTCCTCCAGTGCCTTCGCCACCTTCCACGCCGTGTAGAAGTTGTTTGTGAAAACGCAGGAATCGAGACCGTACCTCGACTCGTTCGTCCGCGCAATCGCCTCCTCCACCCCTCTGACCCTGGCCACATTCACCACAGGACCGAATGTCTCCTCCGTTGCTATGTTCGCGTCGGAGGGGACCATGTCCAGGAGCGTGGGTTCGAAGTAAGAGTCCCTGTGCTTTCCACCCTTGAGCAGCACCGCTCCTTTGCCTACTGCATCGTCCACGAGGGCCTGAACCCTCTCGGCTGCTTCGGGGTTGATCAGCGGCCCCATGTTGATGCTAGGGTCCCTCGGATCCCCGACCTTCCAGTTTGCCATCCCACCCGCGAGCAGTTCTACAAATCTGTCCGCCACAGATTCGTCTACGAACACCCTGCTGATGGCGTCGCACCTCTGTCCGGTGTACTTCAGGGATCCCTCGAGGACCTTCGAAGCTGCAAGGGTGAGGTCAGCATCGGCCGCGACTATGGCTGCCCCCTTTCCCCCAAGCTCAAGGTGCCTCTTCTTCATCCCGATAAGCTGAGCCACGTGCTTGCCGACTTCGGTGCTTCCCGTGAGGGTAACCATTCGGACGTGATCGTGGCTGACGAGCTCGTCCCCAACCTCCCTTCCAGACCCGGTGATCACGTTGACAGCTCCGCGGGGAATTCCCGCTTCCTCGAGCACACGCCCGAGCAGGAGGGCAACTATCGGATCGTCACTCGCGGGCTTGACCACAACAGTGTTCCCTGACACGAGGGCAGGGATTACCTTCGCAACAACTGAGAACAGGGGATAGTTGAACGGGGATACGCATGCTACCACGCCGAGAGGCTCATGAATCACCAGCGCAAACTTGGCCATGGTGTCCTCGGACCAGTCCCCGGGGAGGTACTCCCCGAAGATGCTCCTCGCCTCCTCCATCGTCATCTTTATCCTGTTGAGGGATGCCCTGACTTCTCCAAGGGCGGTGCTGGATGTCTTCCCCGCCTCGAGTGTGAGTGATCCGACGAAGTCCTCCCGCTTGTCCTCGATCATGTGTCTGGCCCTGTTCAGTATGTCTATCCTGTCTATGGCAGGGATGTCTCTGATGAGCTTCCTTGCCTTGTAGGCTGCCTCGATGGCCTTGTCGACGTCCTCTTTGCCCGCAGCCTGAACTCTTGCGATGACGCTGTCGTCTATAGGGGTGTCGACAGGGAGCGTCCTCCCCCTTCGAGACTTCACCCATTCTCCGTCGATAAATAGGCGAAATTCGGGAATGCCTTCCTTCAGCTGGTAGCAGTCCAAAAACAGGTTCGAAAGGCGGAGCTTACCCTTCGAGAGGCGAGCCATGAAAGGCATAGCGCGACGTGGGAGATATAGTTGTTCCCTTCCCCGTTCCTGGGTAGCGCCCCGACGGCCCAGCAGAATTGTGCAACCTAAGAAGACCCTTAAAACTCCAGCCGTCCCACTTGCGAAAGCTGGGAAACCAAGTGGAAAACCCCGCAGGCAGAGAGGCAAAGGTGTTGGAGTACCGCCTAATGACGGATTACGACGTTCACCTCCTCTTGGAGGGGAAGCATACGAGGCTCTACGAGAAGCTCGGATCTCACCCGATGATCGTTGACGGGGTTCAGGGAACCTCGTTTGGGGTGTGGGCTCCCAACGCCAAAGCGGTGTCCGTGATCGGGAACTTTAATGGCTGGGACAGGTCGGCACACCCCCTCTCGAAGCGGAAGGACTACTCGGGCCTCTGGGAAGGATTCGTTCCCCAGGTTGGATTGGGAGCTCTCTACAAGTACCACATCGAGTCTGTCTTCAACGATTACACCGTCGACAAGGGGGACCCCTTTGCGAGGGGTTGGGAAATACCCCCTCGGACCGCCTCTGTTGTCTGGCAGGGACAGTACGCCTGGGAGGACGGCAGCTGGATGGCCGACCGGGGGCCCAAGAATTCCTTGTCATCTCCCATTACGACGTACGAAGTCCACCTCGGGTCGTGGAAGAGGAGAGAGGACGGCGGCTGGCTTGGGTATAGGGAGGCAGCTGACCAGCTGGCAGTGTACGCCCTGGACATGGGCTTCACGCACATCGAGTTTCTCCCCCTCATGGAGCACCCGTTCTATGGCTCCTGGGGGTATCAGACTTCCGGGTACTTCGCTCCTACGAGCAGGTATGGTTCTCCTGAAGACGCGATGTACTTAGTTGATCGACTCCACAGAAGCGGGATCGGGGTCTTCCTCGACTGGGTTCCTTCCCACTTCCCCGAAGACCAACACGGATTGTCCTTCTTCGATGGCACTCACCTCTTCGAATACGCCGATCCAAGGCGAGGGTTCCACCCCGACTGGAAGAGTTGTATCTTCGATTTCGGAAGAAACGAGGTCCGGGCATTCCTCTTGAGCGCCGCCCACTTCTGGCTCGACGTCTTCCATGCGGACGGACTGAGGTGTGACGCTGTCTCGTCAATGATTTACCTCGACTATTCCCGACGGCCCGGGGAGTGGGTGGCGAACGTGCACGGTGGAAGGGAGAACCTGGAGGCAATCTCCCTTCTCAAGCTGCTCAACGAGTCCGTCTACTCGGCGTTTCCCGACGTCCAGACCGTAGCCGAGGAATCCACGGCCTGGCCCATGGTCTCCAGGCCCACCTACGCGGGGGGACTTGGCTTCGGCATGAAGTGGGACATGGGATGGATGCACGACACCCTACACTATTATGGCGCCGACCCGATATACCGCAAGTACCACCACGAGGAGCTGACATTTAGCATGTGGTACTACTTCTCGGAGAATTTCATACTCCCCCTTTCACATGACGAAGTCGTTCACGGCAAGGGTTCCCTTCTAAGCAAGCTCCCCGGGGACGAATGGCAGAAGTTTGCAAATCTCCGGTTGCTCTTCGGGTACATGTACGGCCACCCCGGTAAGAAGCTACTCTTCATGGGCGGAGAGCTCGGAGAGAAGGAAGAATGGGATCACGAGAAGGCCTTGGACTGGCGCCTCCTTAGCAAACCTGGGAGTGCTGGGGTCCAGAAATGGGTCAGGGACCTTAATCGGTTGCTTAGGGCGGAGCCAGCGCTGCACGAGCTCGATTTCTCTCCCGCAGGCTTCGAGTGGGTGGATTTCAGAGACGCTGACAACAGCGTGATATCCTTCATCCGGCGCCCGCCCAGCGGCCAAGGGGCAATCCTGGTTGTTTGCAACAACACACCAGTACCAAGAAGCGGGTACAAGGTTGGGGTCCCCGTCGGGGGTGAGTGGAAGGAACTGCTCAACAGCGACGCAATCGTATACGGCGGGAGCGGAGTCGGGAACCTCGGCGCGGTAGAGGCGAAAGCCTCCCCTTCTCACGGGAAGCCCCATTCGGTTACTCTAACGCTCCCCCCGCTGGGGTGTCTCTTTCTGCAGCCTGCACCCATTAAGAGCAATTCGAAAGTTTAATTCTATTGTCTCGGGCGTCGGCCCGTTTCCGGCGTTTTGTCTGCATCCACGGACACTTCTACCAGCCTCCCCGCGAGAACCCCTGGACACATCAGGTGGAGCTCGAGCCTTCGGCTGCCCCCTATCATGATTGGAACGAGAGGATAGCGTCGGAGTGCTACGGCCCGAACTCAGCTTCGCCCCTGGTCGGCGAAGACGGTCGAATTGTCGAAATGGTTGACAACTATGCGAATATGAGCTTCGACTTCGGACCCACCCTGCTCCGGTGGATCGAGTCTCATTACTCTGAGCTGCACGCTCGAATCGTCGAAGCAGACAGGGAGAGTGCCGCGACCTTCTCAGGGCATGGCTCCGCCATGGCCCAGGTCTACAACCACATGATAATGCCGCTCGCGAGTCCAGAAGACCGAAGGACTCAGACGAGGTGGGGAATACAGGATTTTGAGAGAAGATTCGGCAGGTATCCCGAGGGGATGTGGCTCCCCGAGACAGCGGTTGACATGGACACTCTCGAAGCGCTCGCAGAGGAAGGCATCAAGTTCACGATTCTGTCGCCTCGGCAGGCGTTAGCCGTGAGAAAGAGGGGAGATGGTCTGTGGACAGACGTCTCAGGCGGGAGGATTGACACCCGACAGGCATACCATTGCAGACTGCCATCGAAGCTTGAGATCTCCCTTTTCTTCTACGACGATGCTATCTCCACGCGGATAGCCTTCGGGGACCTACTCTCTGACGGTGTTCGGATGTCCAAGGCACTCCTCGGCCGCTTCTCGGAGGACGAAGGGCAACAGCTGGTGAGCGTGGCATCGGACGGCGAAACCTACGGCCATCATCACCGCGCCGGCCATATCACCCTCACCCGGTCGATCCGGGAGGTCCAGAAGAGCGGGCTCGCGTCAATGGCGAACTACGGACTCTTCCTCTCTCTCGCCCCTCCGACCCGCGAGGTTCGGTTGGCAGAGCCTTCAGCCTGGAGCTGCGCCCACGGCGTCGAAAGATGGAGGAGCAACTGCGGCTGTGGGTCTGAGATAAAGCCAGGGTACAATCAGATGTGGCGAACTCCGCTCCGCTCGTCACTTGACTGGCTCCGGGACGAGCTCAGAAATGTGTCCGTGACAGAAGGGAAAGTGGTCTTTGACGACGAAGGCGCCGCCTTGGCTGGGTTCGGGAGTTCGGGGATCGGCACCGAGCTAGGGCCCAGGAAGTACGTCGAGACTCACACTAGGAAGGCGCTAGGCGCGGAAGGGATCAAGAAGGGGATGGATCTCGCCGAACTCGCAGAATGTGGTGCGCTAATGTTCGCAAGCTGTGCGTGGTTCTGGGAGGACATTTCGAGGCAGGAGACGAGGCAGATGCTAAGGTACGCGGCCAGGGGTATGGAGCTTGCCAAGCAGGTTTCGGGGAAGGACCTGGTACCTGATTTCAGCCGGAAGTTGGGCCAGGCCGTGCCCAACGACCCCTCGTTCAAGCCGGGCCCTGGACTTTTCCGCCAGCTCGTAGAGGTCGGGGACGCCGCATGAATGTCGGCAGATCCAGCGGCGTCCTCATGCACCCGACATCTCTTCCGTCATGGTGGGGAGTGGGGGACCTCGGTCCCTCTGCTCGCAAGTTCGTCGAACTGTTGGCCGAAGCTCACCAGTTCCTCTGGCAGACCCTTCCTCTCACGCCGGTTGGGAACCATGGGTCTCCATACAGTCCATATTCCCTCTTTGCTGGCAATCCGCTTCTACTCAGCCCTGAGGACTTGGTGGAGCAGGGTTACCTCAGCGCACTCCCCCCTAACAGACCCGGAGAGGACCAGGAGAGGGTGAACTACGTCGAGTGTTTGGCCTTCAAGGACTCCTTGGTGCAGAGTGCCTTCCTGTTCAGCTTCGAGAAGACGAGGAAGGAGCGGAGGTACGCGGATTTCTGCGAGGGGAACAGGGGGTGGCTCGATGATTTTGCCCTTTACGATGCCCTCTCGAGGAAGCATGGGCATCCCTGGTTCGCGTGGCCTGAAGAAATCAGGAAGAGGGATGCCAACGCATTGGCAAGGGAGGTCTCTGGACTCATACAGTCCATTAACCGTGCAAAATTCGCCCAATTCCTCTTCGAGCAGCAGTGGTCCTCCCTTAAGGAATTCGCCGCGTCCAGGGGTGTACGCATGCTGGGAGACGTCCCCTTCTACGTCCTTCATGACAGCTCAGACATCTGGTCCCACACTGATCTCTTCAAGGTAAATCCCGAAGGCATGGCGCTTTTCGTCGGGGGTGTCCCCCCCGACTACTTCAGCAAGACTGGGCAGAGGTGGGGGAATCCTGTGTATGACTGGAGAAGGATGGAAGCGACGGGGTACCGATGGTGGATGGAAAGGGTGGCAAGGGACTTCACCCTTGCAGACTACCTCAGGCTGGACCACTTCAGGGGTTACGTCGCCTATTGGGAGATACCCGCTGACTCCCCAACCGCTGAGATGGGGAGATGGGTCCCCCTTCCGAATACATTTCTAGAAGCCGTCAAGGTCCGTTTCCCCAACCTTCCATTCGTAGCCGAGGACCTTGGCGTCATAACCGACAACGTCAAGGAGGCGATGGCGCGCCTTGGTCTCCCTGGCATGAGGGTCCTTCAGTTCGGCTTCGACGGATCACTAGACAATCCCCACTTTCCCACAAATCACCCCAAGAACTCCCTTGTCTGCACTGGGACCCATGACACCAACACTACTCTGGGATGGTTCTTGCAGGAGGCTACGGACAGGGACAAAGAGACACTTCAGCGATACCTTGGGCGGCCTGTGACGGCTGACTCTGTGTGTAATGATTTCCTGGAAATGGCGATGACTTCGGCTTCGAACCTCTGCGTCATACCTTTTCAGGACCTTCTGGGGCTGGACGGGAGGGCGAGGATGAACAACCCTGGATTCTCCTCGGGAAACTGGACATGGCGAGCGCTTCCCAATGCGCTATCGGAGGCTTCGTTCAGGAAACTGGAGGATTTGACGTTGTCCTCAGGGCGAGGTTAAGCCCACTATCGCGAAACTGACCGCTGGAGCTGCCTAACCCTGGTCTGTACGACCCTTACTAGCTCCGATCGAAGCTTCTCTCCCTTTAGCCCCAAGTTCCTTAGCTTGACGAGGGATTTCGACAGTTCCACGTCGCCGAGCATGTACACCCACTTCTCGAAGTCGCCCCTCCCAGAGTGGAACTCAAGGGACTTCAGATCGACGGTCTTCAGAATCTCGCCGAACTCCTTCAAGCTGCGGGCTACGGCATCGAGTGGCCTCCCCTCCTCGAAGTAGAAGTAGAAACTCCGTTCTTGGCTGACCGGAGAAAGAATTCTTTCGGCTAGTCCCTTAGCGACAGACATATTCTCACCCTTCCGCGCTGCCTTTCTAAGCCTTACTCGACGAACTGCCCCTGTACGACAGCCCTCTCAGGCACGGCCCGGTGAGGGTTGACCTTGGTGGCTGCAAGGGTGGCACCCTTGCCAATCTCGACATCGTCCCCCACGACGCTCAGGCCCGTCACCCACGTCGGACTGTCCAAGGACGATCCGACCCGCCCATGGCGCCCCACTATGCTGTCCTGTATGATAGCGCCGTCCCCTATCACGACCCTGTCCATTATGGCCGACCTTTCGATTGTCACTTTCTTGCCTAATATGCAGAAGTTATCGACGCACGAGTCCCTTATGATGGTCCCGTCCTCTATCTGACAGTGTCTTCCTATCAGAACATGCCCGTCTAGCCCAATCCTTCTCGTGAGGGCCTTCTGCACCAGCGTCTCCTTCCTGCGGACAGAGTCTGCACTCCCGCCCTGAATCCACACGTTTTGGAGCTGTGGCAATGGCTCCCCCAGATAGGCGTCTCGCCTTGAGGGGTCCCCAAGGACGCGCGTGACGGCCGACAGGTACGCCCGGGGGGTCCCTACATCGAGCCAGCTCCCCTTCATGTAGTATCCGTAGATCATCCCTCTCCTCGCAAGGTAGGGGATCAGATCGAGCCCGAAATCAAGGCGCCTGTTCTGTTCGATCATTTCGCGCACCTCCGGCTCCTCGAAAACGCTTCTGATCTCGGGCGAGATCAAGTAGATGCCCGAGTTAGCCATCCTCGAGGGGGCCGTCTCCCTTGACGGCTTCTCTACGAACCGCATTATTCTCCCAGATTCGTCGGTCTCGGCGACGCCGTAGGACTCGACGTCCTCCACTGGGGTGAGGCCGACCACCATCAAGGCCTTGGTCTTATGCTGAAATGCGAGCATATCTCTCAGGTCAAGCTCGAATAGGTTGTCCCCCTGGACAACGAGGAACTGGTCCTTGACGTCATAGTAGTCCATGAGTATCCTGACGGAGTCAGCGCTTCCAACGTCTTCTATTCGGGGCTGATACTTGATGTGGACTCTGGGCCTTATCTTGTTTTGGGCGGAAAACCCCTCCCCCTCCCTGAAGTAGTCGAACAGACTCCTGTAATTTACGTACCCTTTCGCACCGAAGACGAAGTTACGAATCCCCTGTCTTGCCAGCTCTATCAGTGCGAACTCCACCAGGGGCCGGTTGAAGATCCTTACCACGGCCTTGGATGATTCCGCCGTCAGCGGCCGTAGTCTCCTGGCCTCTCCTCCCACAGGGATCATTACCATCATCCCCGAAATGGGTTCGGCGGGCAACAACGCGGGGCGGAACACCCGACTAATATCGTCTTTCGCCCGGCTCGCTCGCGAGACTCACGAGTAGGCAGACGAGGCGGTGATGACCCCCGTTCCCGTCAGGTACACACTTGCGCTTCCCCCTCTTCGCGTCGTGGCGACATACCCTGCCTCAGCGAGCCTGTCCAAATCGGGCTGTAGTTCAGAAACTCCAATCCCGAGCTTCATTGCGAACTCCTCGATCGGGAGGGCCTTCTCGGCTGACTGTGCCCCGAGCACCATCAGGGTCGAAAGGAGCCTCTTTGAGCCCTCACTCAAACCTAGTCACCCTAGCTGCATCTTGGTACACACCAAGGGTCTTCTTTGCAACGTTCTCCCAGCTGTAGGATTTAGCCTTCTCTTCGCCCCGGGCTGCAAGGCGGGATGCGAATTCCTTGTCTGAAAGAATCTTGATGGTGGCCGCCGCTATTGCCGATGGGTTGTTTGGTTCGACCTCGATGCCGTCCACCGAATCCTCTACTATTTCCGCAAGGCCTCCGACTCGGGACACGACGAGGGGGACTCTGGCCGCCATGCCTTCGAGAGCTATAATCCCAAAGGGCTCAAATCGGGAGGGAACGACCACGACGTCGGAGGACCTCAAAGCTGCCACCAACTCTCCGTCGCTTATGAAGCCGGCGAATGTCGTGTCTTCCCTGACGTGCTCCTGCTCGGCGATGGTCTCGAGCTCTGCCCGCATGTGCCCGTCTCCTATGATTACGAGTCTGGACTCGGGCACGGCCCTCCTTATGGCCGGGTAGGCACGAATCAGGTCGTCGAATCCCTTCTGCGAGGTAAGCCTCCCCACCGCCGTTATCATCTTTTGACCTTCTGCGACCTTCCACCTCGTCCGGGCAGCCTTCGCGTCGACCGGTCCTTCGAACTTCAGTGGCTCGACGGCATTCGGGATCTGCTCCACTTTCTCCTCGGGAAGCTTGAACCTCCCCAGTACCTCAGCCCTCATCCAGCCGCTGACAGCAATGACCCTTGCGGCCTCGAATGATCCCCACCATTCCAGCCCCTCTACCATCGCCGATTCGGTTGACTGCGAGTTCAAAGAGCGGGACGCTTCCGTGCTGTGAAAGGTCATCACCAGGGGGGTCCTGAGCAGGTGCTTGGACGCCACCCCGGCGGGGACGGTGAGCCAGTCATGGATGTGGAGTATGTCTGGAGCCCCGAATTCATGGGCCAGCTGCCCTGCTCTCTTCTCAAAGAAATGGTTGAAAAGCAGGACCCAGCTATGGAAGGTGGGAGCCGGGACGCTGACCGGTACCCTGTGGATGTAGAGTGAGCCTTCGCGTTCCTCATAGGGGGCTCCCGGGAAGTCTAGGGTGATTACGTGGACCTCGTTTCCCGACGATGCAAGAGCCGAAGAAAGCCCCTCTACGTGTCTGGCGAGACCTCCAATGATCCGTGGCGGGTACTCCCAGCTGAGCATGAAAACTCTCATGATAATGCGCCGTCTTGCGAAGCCCAGATCTCCAACCCGAGAGCCGGTCGGTGTTACAAGGCTCCTGATAATTAGCGTTACTCTGGCGCCGTTCAGAAGTGTGCGAAAAGGTGGCTCGCGGAATCCTTTAAACGAGGCCCAAATGGTCGCTGGTTCCTATCACTTTCTGAAGCTTCATTGAACACAGCCATTTTCGTCATGGAGATAGGGGTCGATAGCAGAATCCACACGTACAGCGGAGGGCTTGGTGTGCTCGCGGGGGACATGGCGTACTCCTTCGCTGACCTTGGATACCCCGCAACGTTCGTTACACTCCTGTCGCGAAACGGATACACTTCTCAGAAGCTCGACTCCTCCGCAGGGCAGCTTGACGCACCGGAGCCTTGGAAGTGGAGGGAACTGCTTTCGCCCATCGCAGCGAAGGCAACAATGGAAATCTGGGGGAAACCCCAGACGGTGGGAGCTTGGGAGTACAGGATAAAGGGCAAGACGGACACAAGCGTCCTTTTCCTGGACGTAGACTATCCCGAAAACGATCGGGGGGTAAGGGACGCCACCGACAGACTTTACGGAGGAGAGTCGGGGGACCGGCTCACGCAGGACATCATCCTCGGCATCGGGGGGTACAGGGTCCTGAAGGCGCTCGGGCGAAAGGTCGACATGTACCACCTCAACGAAAGCCATGCTGCCTTTGCGACCATCGAGCTTCTCAGGGACGCCGGTAGCGCCGAAGCCACCAGGAGGAAGTGCGCGTTTACTACGCACACTCCCGTGGCGGCCGGGAATGACGTGTTCCACGCCGAGGCTGTGGAAGGGGCGCTGAAGGGTTACTCCTGGGTAAACTGGAGGGAAGAGTCTTCCGACGGAGTCGTCAACCTCTCGAGGCTCGCATCAAAGTACAGCGGAGTGACAAGCGCGGTCTCTATGAAGCACAGCTTCGTCGCGGAACGTGTAATCGGACACGACCGCATCGCCTACGTCACCAACGGAGCATACCACAGGAGGTGGGTGCATCCCGAGCTGAAGAAGCTATACGACGAGCACCTCAAAGGCTGGGAGGAGAATCCTTGCGTTCTAGGTAGCGCTGTGGAACTCCCTTCCGAGGAGTTTTCCAAAGCGCACGCCGTCGCCAAGCGTTCGCTTGTTACGCAGGTCAATCTCCGCAATCCGGGGCACTTCGACGAGTCAATCCTGACCATATGCATTGCGAAGCGTATCACAGGTTACAAGCGAAATGGAATGCTCCTCGGCGACACGGAAAGACTCCAGAGGATTGCGGAGGAAAAGGGGAACTTGCAGGTCGTCTACGCCGGGAAGACTCATCCCAGGGACGCATCTGCCAAGGGGATGCTCGCTGACATCCTCCGAAAGGCAGACCTTCTCAACAGTGGCTCTGGGAAAGTAAGAGTATTCGTATTGGAGAACTATGACATCGAGATTGCCAAGGTGCTCGTTGCGGGGGCCGACGTGTGGTTGAACAACCCAAGGCGTCCGCTCGAGGCATGCGGCACGAGTGGTATCAAGGCGGCAATGAACGGCGTACTGAACCTAAGCGTATACGACGGTTGGTGGCTCGAGGCCGGAATCGATGGCGTGAATGGATGGGGGGTGGGCAGAAGACCTGACTGGTCTGACTTGAACGAGTCGGTCGACGGAGAGGATGAAGCTAGCTTGTACTCCAGGCTCTCTTCCTCTGTGCTCCCCACATACTACCAGGACAGGGAAAGGTGGGTTGACATGCAGAAGAAGAGCATTGCCACGGTTGGACCTCTCTTCAACTCCTATCGGATGGTAGAGGAGTACATTACCAAGGTCTACGCAAGGGCGGCAGAGGCGCCTGCAATTTATACCACGCCATGAACTCTCTTCGCCGCCAAGAGCTTTGAGTAAATCTGCCAGGGTAGCCACGGTAATCATTCTGGTCCTGCTAGGCGCCACCCTTCTTCCCCTCGCTCCCAGCAGCGTTGGTTCTGATCCTGTCATCCGGATGTCTGTGACCACGGACAGGTACGTCTATCCTCTGACAGGGGAGCTCGAAGTCACCGTGAGCGTAACGAACCTTGAGGTCCAAACACTTGAGGGCCTTACGATCAACTCCACCGTCTACGACTCGTCTAACAACCTGGTGATGGTACTCCCCGACGTATCCGATGTCTCGGTTGGGGCACTCTCGACGACGAACTTCAACGTCTCAGCCGCCTATTCGCTCTCTGATGCTAACTACGTTATCGTCAGCGACGCGATGGTCAACGGGACTCGCGTGGGTTCTGCCAATGTCCCGTTGGTCGTCCTCAACACCGCGGGGAGGGCCCCCCTCACACTTGCCATGGTCTTCCACATGCACCAACCGATCTACCTCAACCTTCAGGGGGAGTTCGAACAGCCCTGGGTTCAGGTCCACACCGGGGGGGACTTCGAATACAACGGAACCTGGTACGGTGCATATCAGTGGCACGTGCAGATGCTTGAGGACCACCCTGGAATTAAGGTGACATACAATCTGCAGCCATCCCTTCTATACCAATGGAACGACAGCCTGCTCGACTTCAAGTACAACGGCTCCTTCCCATCTGAGGAAGCACCACTCTCACACGACCTGACTGCTATCAACGAGACAGTCGACGGATACAGGTCACTGGCAGCAAGCGGCCAAATAGAGATCCTCACATCACCTTTCTATCATCCCCTTTCGGCAATCCTAGTCGAACTAGGATGGTCCAGCGATCTCCTTGCCCAGATCGAGTTGGGGAAGAACTACACCGACTCCTACATGGGCGTCAACGCGACGGGAATGTGGACCCCCGAGATGGGATTCACAATGGGGATGGTCCCGATAATGCAAGAGGCGGGAATCCAGTACACCGTTCTCGATCAGGCAAATCACTTCGTCGGCGCTCAGGGTCCTGGCGCCAATTCCTCTGTTTACCAGCCCTTTGAGCTGAATGGAACAAACGGGAGCCACATCATCGTGTTCTTTAGGGACACGGAGATCAGCGATGAGCTCACCTCGACATGGAACAGCATCCCCAACCCCAGGGTGGCAGCCAGCGATTTCATTGCCGCTGTGGCTAATGTCTACAGGTCTTCTCCGGGCGGGGTCCTGACGCTCGCCTCCGACGGGGAGAACCCCCTACTCTCTGACGGGGTCATCAGCGCCCTTGACTGGAATGCCATATTCGGCGCCATCGCCTCCCAGAGCTGGCTCCAGACGTCGACTCTGGGCTCCATAGTATCAAGCAGACCAGTTACCGCGAAGCTTACATTTGTCCCCGACGGTTCCTGGTCAGGAGGGTTCGGGCTGTGGATCGGGGCGCAGCCCAAGACTGCCATCTGGCAGGCCATAGAGAAGGACCGGGCGATTCTTGTCAACCTTACGGCCCGCTACGGAGCCGATAACATCGAAATCAAGAAGCTCTGGAACTACCTCTACATCGCTGAGGGAAGCGACTGGGAGTGGCAGACCCCCCAGGGATCGCCCTGGTTCGCCATGCAGGCGTACAGGTACGCAAACGCTGCGACACAATATCAGGCGCCACCGAACGTGTACCAGGTGAACTCGACCCCCCCATCCCAATACTCGACGTACGCTGTGGGGATAGGAGGCGTGGTGGTCCTCGCAGTTGTGTGTTTAATCCTTGCAAGACGAAGGCGGCCCTAAATCAGGGCCTTCTCGGTCTCAGCATCGAACAGGTGGGCCTTGGGACTCGTAAGGTCCATCCAGACGTGCGTCCCGATCGGTGCCCGGAAGTCCATGGGAGCCCGGGCGACTATCTTGAGCTTCTCCTTCACGCCGTAGACGAACTGTTCCGAACCCATGAGCTCGCTGCCGAAGACGGTGACCTCCGCGCTACCCTCCTTTGGCTCGGTGGTTACGGCCACGTCCTCGGCCCTTATGCCGTAGGTGATACTCCTCGAGGAGCTTCCTGTGACGACGCTGGCTAGGGCAGGATCGAGGGGGAATGCGAACTCCCCGCAGTCGAAGACCGCCCCCGCGTCTGTTCTCCTGACTACCCCGTCGACGAAGTTCATGGTCGGGCTGCCGAGAAATCCTGCCACGAACTTGTTCGTTGGATGCGCATAGACTTCTGTGGGGGAGCCCACCTGCTGAATTACGCCCTGCCTCATTAGTGCGACTCTGTCCGCAAGTGTCATGGCTTCTGCTTGGTCATGGGTGACGTAGACGGTTGTGGTGCCAAGTCTCTTTTGCAGGTTCTTTAGCTCCACTCTGGTCTGGACTCTGAGCTTGGCATCGAGGTTTGAAAGGGGTTCGTCCATCAGGAACACCTTCGGGTCCCTCACTATGGCTCGCCCAAGTGCGACCCGCTGCCTCTGACCTCCGCTGAGCTCCTTCGGCCTCCGCTTCAGTAGGTCGCCAATCTCCAGAATCGTCGCTGCCTTCGTCACCCTCTCCTCGATTTCTGCTTTGGTTTGCTTGTGCATCTTGAGCGGGAATGCGAGATTGTCATGAACCGTCATGTGCGGGTACAGGGCGTAGCTCTGAAATACCATTGCGATGTCCCGATCCTTGGGCTCAACGTCGTTTACGAGAGCGTCTCCTATGTAGACGTCTCCCTTCGTCGGCCTCTCCAGGCCTGCCACCATCCTCAGGGTGGTAGTCTTGCCACACCCGCTGGGACCCAGCAGCACCAGGAACTCCCCCTCCCTAACCTCGAGATTGACGTCTTCGACCACGGGCGCGCCCTTGTACGCTTTCGTTATGTGCTCCAGCCTTACCTTGGCCATCCTCTGCTACCCCTTCACCGACCCGGCCGTGAGGCCCGTCACCAGGTACCTTTGGAATACTATGAAGACTACGAACACGGGAATCGCCATAATCAGGGCGAGGGCTGAGAAGGAACCGTAATATGTGTAGTTAGGCTGCAGAAAGGCATAGAGGGCGAGCGGAAGGGTCCAGAGAGAGTTGCTCTCGAGCATCACGTGGGCCAGAGCCCAGTCCAGCCACGACCCCATGAAGGCCCACAGAGCCACGGTGGCTATGCTGGGAAGCGTGAGGGGAAGGAGCATCCTCGTGAATATCCTGAGTTCGCCGGCCCCGTCGATCATAGCCGCTTCGTCGATTTCCCTCGGTATCGAATCGAAGGCGCTCTTCATGATGAAGATGGAAAGCGAGAGGGACCCGACCATGTACGGTATGATGACGGCGAAGTAGCTGTTGACGAGCCCCAGGGTTGAGAAAAGAAGGAACTGGGGGATTATCGTTACCACGCCGGGGAACATGGTGGGGAGGAGGAAAGAGAACATCGAGGCTTCCTGACCCCTGAACTTGCGCCTCGAGAACGCGTAGCCCGCTGGGAGCGTGAGCGCGAGAGCTCCGGCGACGCTGCTCACGGTGATGAGGGCGCTGTTCCTTACCCAGACGGGGAAGTTGGACCCCACAACCACCTCAAGCTTCAATATGGACGTGAAGTGTTCGAGGGTGAAGCTGCTCGGGACTGGAAGGATTCCCAGGAAAAGGTTCGGGATCCCAAGCGATTCTCCGGGCGTAAAGGCGATTGATATCACCCAGAGAACCGGGTAAATGGAGACGAGCGCCATAACTATCAGGAAGGCGTGTTTCAATCCACTGGCCGCCAGCTTTCTAATCGACTTGGCTGTGCTCGAGTGTGCCGTCATGACCCTCCCCCTCTGGTGAGCCCGGTGTATCTAGTCCAGAAGAACCCGGGGACGAATAGAATAATGAATGCGATGAAGGCATAGGTAGCAGCCAGTGCGAAATTGAAGTAGCTGAACGCTTGGTTGTAGGCTTGGGTGATGAAGATGGTCGTGCAGATGCCTGGACCTCCCCCAGTTATCAGGTACGCCGAGTTGAAGTTGTTGAAGGTCCAGATCGAACCCAGAAGGAGCGCGATCACTATGGTCGGCCTGATCAGGGGTATTGTCACTGTCCTCATCCTAGTGAACCCGACGGCCCCGTCGATGGAGGCGGCTTCGTAGAGCTCCTGGGGGATGCTCTGCAGAGCTCCTGAGAATATTATCATCATGAACGGATAGCCAAGCCATATGTTTGCTATCACTATGGCCACAAATGCGTTCAAGCAGCTCCCGTTGAGCCAGTTGACCGAGGGTATCCCGATTTCGTTCAGGAGTGAGTTGACAATTCCGAACTGATAGTTGTACATCCCCTTCCATACTAGAAGGGTGATGAAGGATGGCATTGCCCAGGGGACGATCATGAAGAGCCTGTAGATTGTCTTCCCTTTCACTTTGGAGTTCAGCACAAAGGCGAGGACGAGCCCGAGGCCGACCGTTGGGAAAACGTTCGAGAATGTCCAAACTATGCTGTTCTCTAGGATCTGGACGAAGGCCGGGTCCGTGAACACAAAGCCGAAGTTGTAGAACAGGTTGTGTTGTACGCCCGAGTTAAGGGCATAGCAGTGCAGCGCGTCGGACTCAGCCGCATTTGCGAAGATGTTGGCACAGGCTCTGACGTGGTAGACGTTCATGTTCGTAAACGTAATGAATATGTTGAAAGCGAACGGATACAGTACGAGGACGAGAAGTCCTATCAGTGCCGGAAGGATGAAAAGGTACGGTGAGCTCCGAAGCCTTCGGAGAATGCTCCGGGATCGGGGCTTCACTGCCATGCCACTCTCCCTATTCTACTGGTCACTCTCGCTGAGGTACTCCAGCACACTTCGGAGTAGTGTCCTTGCTTTAAGCGTGCGGCAGTGGCTCTTTTCACGGCCTTTGCCCGGGTCGGGTGATTCATCGGGCATCACCGAGAAAAAAATAGGAAAGTGGTACTAGCCTATGCTGCCGATGGCTCTTTGGATTGCGGCCTCTGCCTGGTTGAGCTCAGATTGGATAGTGGCCTGTGACACGGGACTCGTGTTGGAGGAAGGCTCCGCCTGACTCAGGAAGCCGCCAATGTTGGAGTAGACAACCCCCATTTCTGGGGTGTTGACCGCGGGAGAACTCGACGCTGCTTGGGCGAGGAATCCTACCGTGTATGGGTTGCTAGTTATGGCGGGGTCCTTCGCAAGTGCTGCGTTGCTCGGGAGATCGCCAGACAAGGTGGCCAGGTTCTTCTGAGAGTTGTAGTTGGTAATGAAGGAAATGAACTCCCATGAGGCCAGAGTCTCTGCAGCAGACTTGCCAGACGCAATCTCCCATCCTTGGGAACCGATGAATGGCGCCAGTGGCTTGCCTGTGGAGGACACGGTCGGGAGTGCTGCAACGCCCATCTGCATGCCTAGCTTGGCAAGTGAGGTGTTGAGGGTAGTCTCGTCCCATGGACCGTCGATGTCGAACGCTGCATGGCCTGTTTCGAACAGGGTCGTTGCGGTGTTGCCGTCAGTGGCTGCGGACATGACGCCGTTGCAACCTGCCGTCGAATCAGGGTTCGGGTTGGTGACTAGGCCGTTGAGGAACTGGACCGAGGCGACTGCCTGGGAGCTGTTTATTGTAGCCAGGGCGGGGTTAGTCGGACTGAACACTGAACCCCCGAATCCCGCAAGGAAAGGCCACCACCAGTAGCCACCTCCAATTCCACCTGCATAGTTGAACACTATGCCCGCAGTGGTGATCTTGCAGGTGTTGTCATACTGGGTAAGGCTCTGCGCCATCTGTACCCACTGATCGGTGGTGGTCGGAACTGTCGTCACGAGATTCTTGTTGTAGTACATGGCAAGGCCATTGATGTTCTCGGGGAGTCCCCATGTGTGCCCCTCGAACTGGTAGTCTGCGATTGACGCAGGGAAGTACTGGGAGAAGAAGGTCGAGTTCGCGAACTGGTCGATGGGAGAGAGGAAGCCTTCAGCCACGAAAGCACCTGTCCAGTCGTTCGACACCCTGATGACATCGGGGGCTTGGTTCGCCAGCGATGCGGTGGTGAAGTCCGACTGTTCGGAACTGAAGGGGTGGGTCTGGACGTTCACGGTGATCCAGGGGTATGTTGCCTCGAAGGCGCTGAGACTCTTGTTGAACGCCCCGAACTCCGAGTTGATGCTCGTTGAAGGAGCATAGGTCTCCCATACGGTAATGGTCACCGGCGTCTCGGTAGAGGTGGCAGTTACCGTGGCCGTTGTTGTTGCTGTGCTTGTGGCCGTGCTCGTTGCAGTGCTTATTGCTGTGCTAGTCGCCGTGCTTACCGCAGTGCTTGTTGCTGTGCTAGTCGCCGTGGTAGTCGTGCCCGTCACGGTCGAAGCCGTGTAGTAGTAGACTCCTGCACCGACTGCCACTACAAGGACGACAATTACCACAGCGATGAGGGCTGTGCTAATACCGCTTCGAAGAGATGAATTTCCCTTCGCTATTTTTCTCACGTATTTCGTCGAGCCAAAGTTCCTGAAGAGGATATAATAGGATTTGCCTTATTGTGCCTGTTGTCTCATGGGCCAGCACCCCTAACACGGTAGGGAGGCGGCTGGGGTAGGACGGGGGCTTCGGCTTGGCCGAGTCCATTAAACGGAGTCGCCATAAGAGAGTTAATAGCACCTTTCCAAGCCAGTGCCATTTCTAGCATGCTTACGGGCACCGGTGGGTCTCAATACAGTTTCGCACCTCGAATGGGTGCTGAGTGGGGCTCAGGGGGGATATTCGGGCTTAAGCATCATCGCGGGGTGCTCTTCTACGATCTCGCCTTCGAGGCCCAGGCTCATTTCGTAACCCAAGATCGGGACGAAACCTATCCATTCGACCTCCTTGGTGCGGGCCCCCGGTCAGGTGGGGACACCTACAACGCGGTGGAGGCAGTCGACGATCAGATCTATTTCGGCGGTTGGGTCCATTCCCCTGCGGTGTACAATGGAAGGAGAAACGCAGGGGGAACCATCTCCTTCAGAAACAAGTT
>Ga0187769_10000284_pt1 | contig 27880 bp, 25 predicted proteins | sample 0116_SJ02_MP02_1_FD_133140 | JGI IMG/M metagenome (GOLD analysis project Ga0187769, IMG submission 133140) | Tropical peat soil microbial communities from peatlands in Department of Meta, Colombia - 0116_SJ02_MP02_10_MG | ecosystem: Environmental > Terrestrial > Soil > Wetlands > Peat | place... | reverse complement strand
CGCGAGCGTGTAGAGGACGGCTCCTACGCCGAGGAGTCCGTTCGCGAGCGTCGCGAGGTTCGCCCCGACGCGCCATCGGTCGGTCACGGGAGCTCCCGGGCGATAGTCGTCGTGCCGGCCCTGACGCGGTCCCCGACGCGGACGGTCGGGCTGACGCGGTCCGCGGGCAGCCGGACGTCCACCCTCGAGCCGAGGGCAATCATCCCGAACCGGTCTCCTTTCCGAAGGTCCGCTCCCGGCCCGACGAACGAGACCAGGCGACGGGCGAGGATCCCGGTGACCTGGACGACCTCGACCGACCCGACCGCGGTCGAGAGCTCGTAGCGGCGCTGGACGTTACCCTCCGCCGCCGGCCGGTAGGCCGGTCGATGGCCCCTACCTTCCCCCCGGGTCGAGACGACCCGCGCGTCCATCGGGACGCGGTTCACGTGGACGTCCGAGACGTTCATGAACACGGAGATGACGCACCGCCCATCCCGCGTCTCGACCGCACGAACCCGCCCGTCCGCCGCCGAGACGATTCCCTCCCCCACCGGGCGGTCCGGGTCGCGAAGGAACACGAGGAGGAACACGAACAGCGCGGCCAGGAGGAGGACGACCAGGAGCCCCGGCAGAATCTCGACGAGGCGGGCCGCCGTCAGCGCGACGAAGACCGCGAGGACCGCCCCGACCGGACCGAGGGTGCGGCCCGACCCGGGGGCGAACACGCGCCTACCCGGTGAGGACGATCTCGATGTTGACGCCGTCGGGCACCTGGATGCGCATCACCTGGCGCAGCGCGCGCTCGTCGGCGTCGATGTCGATGAGACGCTTGTGGATTCGCATCTCCCAGTGGTCGATGGTGCTCGTGCCCCCGCCGTCCGGGCCCTTGCGGACGGGGACGCGCAGCTTCTTCGTCGGGAGCGGGATCGGACCGGCGATCGCGACCCCGGTCTTCACGGAGATCTCGCGGATCTGCTTGCAGATCGAGTCGACCTTGTGGGAGTCCGTGCCGGAGAGCGAGATGCGGGCCTTCTGCACCATCGATAGCCCCTCCCCTTGGTCGGCCGCCCGTCCCGTGAGCGCGCCTACTCGCGCTTCTTGACCTCGACCACGACGCCCGCGGCGACCGTCTGGCCCATGTCGCGGACGGCGAAGCGGCCCATCTGGGGGAACTCCTTGTACTTCTCGATGACGAGCGGCCGCTTCGGGGTGATCTTCACGACAGCCGCGTCCCCCGTCTTGAGCGTCTGGGGGTTCTCCTCCGCGACCTGGCCCGTCTTCGGGTCGAGGCGCTTCAACAGCTCCGTGAACTCACAGGCGACCTGGGCCGTGTGGCAGTGGAAGACCGGCGTGTAGCCGACCGTGATGACGCTCGGGTGGTTGAGGACCTGGATGTTCGCCGTGAAGCTCTCGACCACCGTCGGCGGGTTCGACACTGGCCCGGCGACGTCGCCGCGGCGGATGTCGTTCTTGTCGATGCCGCGAACGTTGAAGCCGATGTTGTCGCCCGGCAGCGCCTCGGTGATGGCCTCGTGGTGCATCTCGATCGACTTCACTTCGCCGGACTTTCCGCTCGGGAGGAAGATGATCTTGTCGCCGACCTTGACCTTCCCGGTCTCGACGCGGCCGACCGGCACGGTTCCAATCCCGGTGATGGTGTAGACATCCTGGACCGGGAGCCGAAGCGGCTTCTCCGTCGGCTTCTCGGGCACCTTGAGGCTGTCGAGCGCCTGGAGGAACGTCGGGCCCTTGTACCAGGGCATGTTCGGGCTCGCCTTGTTGATGTTGTCGTCCTTGAACGCCGAGATCGGGAGGAACGTCACCTGTTCGGCGACCTTGAACCCGATGTTCTTGAGGAGCTTCGTCAGCTCCTCCTTGAGCTCGTTGTACTTCGCCTCGGAGTAGTTGACCTCCTGGCGGTCCATCTTGTTGATGGCGCAGATGAGCTGCGAGACGCCGAGCGTCCGCGCGAGGAAGATGTGCTCGCGGGTCTGCTCCTGGATCCCCTCCGCCGCCGAGCAGACGAGCACGGCCGCGTCGGCCTGGCTCGTCCCCGTGATCATGTTCTTCACGAAGTCACGGTGGCCGGGGGCGTCGATGATGGTGAAGTAGTACTTCTGGGTGTCAAAGCGGCGGTGCGCGATGTCGATCGTGACGCCGCGCTCGCGCTCCTCCTTGAGGTCGTCCATCACCCACGCGAACTCGAACGTCGCCTTTCCCTTCGACTCCGCTTCGGCGCGGTACTTGTCGATCTCCTCCTGGCGGATGTACCCGGTGTCGAGGAGAAGACGGCCGACCGTCGTCGACTTTCCGTGGTCCACGTGGCCGATGAACACGATGTTGAGGTGGGGTTTCTGCGCCATATCGAGGGCTACTCCGGGCGCGGCCAAAAGGTACCCCTATATAGGCGTTGTCAAACGGAAGGTCGAGAGCGAGCGCCCGGCGCCCGGTCCGGGCCGGAGAACGGGTTCGGAACGACGAACGGGGCCACCGGACCCGTCAGGGTTCCGGCATCACCGTGTGCTCGTTGCCGTCGGGGTCGCGGATCATCGCCCACCAGCCCCATTCGGCCTTCTCCGGCTCGTGGCTGAACGCTACCCCGTTCGACTTGAGCGCCGAGCACGCCGCGCTGAAATCCTCTCCGGGAAGCGCGAGCAGGATCCCGGAGTTTCCGGGCTCGAGTTGGCTTCCGGGTTCGAAGTCGGTCGTCTGGCACAGGTGCAGGACGCCGGGCTTTCCCTTGCGCCCGACGGTGACCCAGTGGTCCTGGCGGTCGATCAGGTCGAGACCGAGGACCTTCGTGTACCAGTCGGCCGCCTTCTGCTTGTCGGAGACGACGACCGCGACGCTGGCGAAGTACGGCTTCGGGCCTTCCGGCGGGGACGGAGCGCGTTTCTTGGGCGGCATGGGATTCCTCGATGAATCGACCTCTTCGAGCTTCATCAACCCTAGGAGGGGATGGCGAAACACCCCGCGGGAGGGAGCGGTTCAGCGCAAGGGCTTTAGGGGAAGCCCCCGTCCGTCGTTCCGTTCGTTCTCGCAGCCGTGTCCGCCCTTCGTTTTCCTGAACCCGCCGTCCGACATCGCCGTCCTACCCTCCGTCGCTGGGCGGCGCCCGAGGGCCGGCACGGCGCGATGAACCTCGGCGGGACGCGGGTCCCCGTCGCCCCCCTCGGCGACTGAGGTAGGAGGAGACATGCTCTGCGAGATGTGCGGCAAGGAGGTCGAGTCGACCGCGCGAATCCGGGTGGAAGGTTCCATCCTCCGACTCTGTCCGGAATGCGCGCGGTTCGGTGAAGCGGTCGACCCGGTGCCCTCCACCCCCACCTCCGGCTCGGCCACTGCGTCGCGCGGCGCAACCCCCGTCGGCGTCAACCGGCCCCGCGGTCCCTCCCGCCGGCTCGAGGAGCGGGACCTGTACACGGATATCGGGGAGCTCGAGCTGGCCCCGGATTGGTCGAGGCGGGTCCGCGTCGCCCGCGAGGCCCTCAACTGGAAGCCCGAGGACCTCGCGAAGAAGCTCAACGAGAAGAAGTCGATCGTACTGAAGGTTGAGTCCGGGAGCTTCCACCCACCGGACGCCCTCGTCCGGAAGATGGAGCACCTGCTCAAGGTCCGCCTTCGGGCCGATCCGGAGTCACTTCCGACGCAGTAGCGGGAACCCCCGCCTCCGCGCCCTCGAGCTCTCCGGGCGTCGGACGGCGGTACCGTCGGTGGGGCGAAGGACCCAGCCGGAGGGATGGAGAGAGCCCGCGCGTGCTCCCGACCTCCGCGCGCAGGAACCCGGCGCTCTCGTCCCCCTCGCCCACCATCCGTAGGTCGCGAGCGTACTGCTCGACCATCCGGCTGCCCCAGACGACGTAGGCGGCACCGACCGCGAGCAACCCGAGGACCGCAACCCAGGCGAACCACCAGACGGGCGCGAGCATCGCCGCCACCGTCAGCACGGCGACCATGCCGACGAGTCCCCCGAGGGCCCGGTCGATCGACCGATGCGCCCTCTGGTCCCGGTGCGAGTAGGTCTCCGCTGGAGGCATCAGCCGACCAGGAGCTTCGCGGGTCGCCTATCGGCGCTTCGCACGCCCGGGGGAGGGATGGAGGAGGAGTTCGAGGATCGCCTTCTGAGCATGGAGGCGGTTCTCCGCCTGGTCCCAGACGGCGGCCCGCGGTCCGTCCATCACCGAGTCGGTGATCTCCTGGCCGCGGTGGGCGGGTAGGTCGTGGAGGACGAAGGCGTCCGGCTTCGCGAGCGCCACCAGCGCGTCGTCGATCCGGTACCCCCGGAAGGCCGACTCCCGGGCGGCCTGTTCGCTCTCGTCGCCCATCGAGACCCATACGTCGGTGTAGAGCGCGTCGGCGTCCCGGGCCGCCTCGCGGGGATCGGTCGTGAACGAAACGTTCCCTTTCGACCACTGGCAGATCTCCTGGGCGGCCGTCACCACCTCTGGGCGCGGTCGGTACCGTTCGGGGATCGCGCACACGAGGTCGAGGCCGACCGCCGCCGAGCCCAGGAGGAGGGAGTGCAGCACGTTGTTTCCGTCCCCGACCCAGGCGAGTCGGCGCCCGCGGAAGCGCCCGTTCCAGCGTTCGTGCATCGTGAGAAGGTCGGCGGTGATCTGGCACGGATGCTCGAGGTCGTCGAGCGCGTTCACCACCGGGACGGTGGCCCAGCGGGCCAGCTCGACCATGTCGGTGTGACGGAAGGCGCGGTAGACGACGCCGTCGACGTACCTCGAGAGCACCCGCGCCGTGTCGGCGATCGTCTCCCCGCGGCCCAGCTGGAGGTCCTTCGAGGAGAGGTAGAGCGCCTCGCCGCCCAAGTCGTGCATCGCGACCTCGAACGAGGTCCGGGTCCGGGTCGACGGCTTCTCGAAGATCATCGCGAGGTTCTTCCCGTGAAGGGACGGACGGAGGAGGCCGCGCCGGCGCTCGGCTTTCAACTGGGTCGCCCGGCGGAGGAGCTCGGGGAGGTCACTCACGACGTCGGCGACCGATAGGAGGTCGCGCTTCGCGCGGGGTCGCGGCATGATGCGACCAGCGAATCGGAGCGCAAAACGACTTCGTCGGCCCGGGTCGCTTCGTGCGAATGTTATGAAGGGGACGTGTCTGGCCGCGCCGAGGAACCGCGATGCCCGCACGTTCGAAGGCAGGGTCCGCACGACGGTCGGTTGCGCCGGCCCGCCGCCCAACGCCGAGGAAGAAGGGCCGAAGGGTCTACATGGTCACCGGGGGGGTGACGAAGTTCGCGAAGGCGCACCCGGCGATGGACTTCCGGCTGATGGTGAAGCGGGCGTACGACTACGCGCTCAAGGATGCCTCCAACCTGACCGCCGACCGGATCGACGGCACCCGGATCTCCTACTTCTCCGACCATTTCTCGCGGCAGCTCAAGGCGGCGAGCATGGTCCAGGACTATCTCGGCATGAACCCGAAGGGCTCGGTCCGCATCGAATGGGGAGGGGCCACGGGGGGCGAATGCTTCCAGGCCGCCTACGAGGCGGTCGCCAGCGGGCGGATGGACGTCTGCCTCGCCGCGGGGTACGAGACGATGAGCCGGGTGCCGACGTGGAAGGGGAACGAGTTCATCGCGCTCGCCTCCGACACCAACTTCGACTTTCCCTTGGGCGGCTTCTACACCGGCTACTACGCGCTGATGGTCGTGCGTCACATCTACGAGTATCTCCGTCTCGGACGGTTCGCTCATGTGAAGGACGAGCGGGAGGCCCAGCGGCTCGCGATCGCGGAGGGGAGTCGCATCATGAGCATGGTGTCGGTCAAGAATCACCTCAACGCGCTCCACAATCCCTACGCCCAGTACCCGAAGCGGCTCACCGTGGACGACGTGCTCAAGTCCGAGATGATCAGCTATCCTCTGACCCGCGAGCAGATCTGCACGATGTCGGACGGGGCCGCGGTCGCCGTGCTGTGCGACGAAGCCCGGGCCCGGGAATTCACGGACCGCCCGGTCGAGGTCATTGGGGTGGGGTGCGGGACGGACACGATGCGGCTCGCCGACCGGCCGTTCGGAAAGGTGCCGTTGATGTCCCACGAGAAGGCCTCCGACTACGCCCACCTACCCTATCCCGGGGTACATTCGTTCCGGGCCGGCCGTTCGGCCGGCCTCGAGGCGTACCGGATGGCCGGGATCACCGACCCGAACCGAGAAATCGACTTCATCGAGCTCCACGACGCCTACGCCTCGAGCGAGATCCAGACCTACGAGGACCTCGGCCTCTGCAAGTACGGTGAAGGGTACTCGTTCGTCGAGCGAGGCGACCCCTTCCTGAAGGGGATCGACTACGGTTTCCCCACCCCGCGGGCCGGCACGATCCCCGTGAACCCGTCCGGCGGCCTCATCGCGTGCGGCCACCCGGTCGGCGCGACCGGGCTCATGCAAGCCGTCTTCGCCTTCTGGCAGCTCCAGGAGACGGTCCCCCGCCACTTCCGCGACCCGGCCCTCCAACTCCCCCACCCCCGGCGGGGCGCGATCCACAGCCACGCCGGGACCGGCTCTTCCGTCACCGTCTCCGTCCTCGAGCGGGGGTTCCGATGACCGCGCGTCCTCGTTCGTTTACAAGGTTCCGGGAGGTTCAGGAGGAGCTCGAGAAGAGCGGCGCCGCCGTGTTCCGCGACGCCGAGGGCGTTGAGAGTCTCATCGTCCGGTCCCCCTACTCGATCCAGTACGTCCACAGCTACGCCGAGGATTCGCCCTTCTTCCTCGGCCTCGCCGAGGGACGGCTCAAGGGTTCGCGCTGCTCGAAGAAGGGATGCGGGTTCGTCTATGCGACCCCCCGGGCCCATTGCATGGTCTGCGGATCGCCGACCACGTGGCTCGACCTCCCGACCGAGGGACGCGTGCACTCCTGGACCACCTGCCACTTCGGAGGCGAAGCGTTCCTCCACGAGACGCCCTACAACCTGGCCCTCATCGAGTTCGATGGGGCGGGGAGCCTCCTCCTCGTCCGCTTGAAGGACGCGGTCGAGTCCGAGCTCTACGTCGGGATGCCGGTCGTGGCCCGTTTCGACCCGAACCCGAAGTACTCGATCACGGACATCTGGTTCGTCCCGAAGCGATAGGCTGCCCGGTCACGCCGGGAGGATCAGCCCGAGCAGCTCGAGCACATCGGCCTGGGACCGGGCGATCTCGGCCCGCGGCGTCCGGGCCACGTCGACGAACGCGAGTTCGCGGAAGGCGGTCGACTTCGGCAACCGGGCCTCCGGCCACCGGCCCTCGAACACGAAGTGGAGGTCCCAGTGAGGGTCGCGCCTCTCCGAGCCCTCCCGGCGGTACGCCTCGGAGAACACGACCGGCCCGCGGAGGTCGGGGAGGGAGGTTTCGAGCTGTTCGTGGACGATGCGCCGAACCGCGTCGACCGGCGACTCGAACAGGAGGAGCTGACTCGAGGGGAGCATCCACCGAGCGCCGATTCGGGCCACTCGCTGGGGGTCGAGTCCCCCGATCCACGCCCACGGGGCTTCGGGGTTGATCCGCCCCATCAACACCTCGCCGGCGCGTCCCACCGGCCGGAGGACGAGGAACGCCGACAGGCACATCCCGTCGTCCGGGACGACCGAGGCACCGGGCGCATCCGGCGTGGCTCCCGGCCGGAGTCGAGCGTACCTCCGGGCGGGGGGAGCCTGCGGCTCAGGGCTCATCGGAGCCCCCACTCCGAGGATGCACTTGTCTCTACCTCATCCTCGCCTTCCCGCGCACGACGCGAGAGGGAATGCCGCGGGCCGGGCTTGAACCGGCGGCTTCAAGATCTTCAGTCTTGCACTCTCCCAAACTGAGTTACCGCGGCGCCGGGCCCCCCGACCCCGCACGAGCTATAAAGGATGGGCCTCGCGGCGGTGGGACCGAACGCGCGCGCTCACGTTCGAGCGGCGCACACCACGCCCTTCGCCCCGGGGGCTTATCTACGCGACGCCGCCTTCCGCAAGTCTCGTGGGCCGCACGCTCGTCGTTACCGAGAAGTTCAACACCGCACTCCGGATCGCCATCGTCCTTTCCGACGGCCGGATGAAACGGAGCCGCGTCGCCGGGACGAACGTCTTCGAGTTCGAGCGACCCGAAGGGCCGTTCGCGGTGGTGGGCCTCCGCGGTCACATCGTCGAGCTCGACTACCCCGCGGAACACCGGCAATGGAGCCTCGCCGGGCTCCCGACGCTCCTCGAGACGCCCCCCGAGAAGCGAGTCACCGAGGGCGGGATCGTGCGTGCCCTCCAGTCGCTCGTCCGCCACCACGACCGCGTCATCCTCGCGACCGACTTTGACCGCGAGGGCGAGCTGATCGGGCTCGAGTGCCTCGAGCTGCTTCTTCAGGTGAACCCGCGGATCGAGGTGAAACGGGCCCGGTACAGCGCGCTCACCCGCGACGAGATCGAGCAGAGTTTCCACCACCTCCAGGAGGTCGACCGCGCCCTCGCCGAGGCGGCCGAGGCCCGCCAGGAGATCGACCTCGTCTGGGGAGCGTTGCTCACCCGCTACCTCTCCCTGACCGCCGGCCAGCGCGGCCGGGGCTTCCTCTCGGTCGGGCGGGTGCAGACCCCGACCCTCGCCCTCTTGGTCGAGCGGGACCAGGCGATCAAGGAGTTCGAGCCGAAGCCGTTCTGGGAGATCGTCGCGACGGCCGAGAAGGACGGCGAGCCGTTCCGTCTTCACCACGCTCACGGGGTCTTCGAGGGAAAGGACGACGCGGAACGGGTCTATGCGAGGGTGAAGGGAGCCCACTCGGGGACCGTCCGAGAGTTTCTCGAGGAGGAGACCCGACGCCGCCCCCCGGTCCCGTTCTCCACGACCCTCTTTGTCGCCGAAGCGACCCGACTCGGTCTCGGGGCCGCGCTCGCGATGCGGATCGCCGAGGACCTCTACACCCAGGGACTCATCAGCTATCCACGGACCGACAACACGGTCTACCCCCGGGGCCTCGGGCTCCGAACGATCGTCGAGAAGTTCCGCGACGGGCCGCTCGGCCCGGCGGCCGAGTTCGTACTGGCCCAGCCGTCGTTCCGCCCGACGCGCGGTCGCACGGAGACGACCGACCATCCTCCGATCTATCCCACGGGGGCGGTCGACCCGAAGAAGCTCCGGCCCGAGCATGCGAAGGTCTACGAGCTCATCGTCCGACGGTTCCTGGCCACGCTCGCCCCCGACGCGGTGGGCCGCACCCGCACGGCCGCGGTCGAGGTCCACGGCGAACGGTTCGAAGGGAAGGGTCAGCAGCTCATCGACCCCGGCTGGTATCGCATCTATCCCTATTCGCAGCCCGAGGAGTCCCCGATGCCGCCGCTCTCCGTCGGCGAGACGGTGAAGGTGACCTCGGTCGACCTCCTCGAGGACCAGACGAAGCCGCCCCGACGCTACACCCAGGGCTCCCTCATCCAGGAGATGGAGCGGCTCGGGCTGGGCACGAAGAGCACGCGGCACGACGTGCTGCAGAAGCTGTTCGACCGACACTACGTGAGCCAGCGCCAGCTCGAGCCAACCTCGACCGGCATCGCCGTCACCGAGGCGCTGAAGGCGCACGCACCGGTGATCACCCGGCCGGAGATGACCCACCGCCTCGAGGAGGACATGGAGGCGGTTGCCCAGTCGAAGAAGCCGAAGGCCGAGGTCATCGCGGAGTCGCGGGAGATGCTCCGCGACGCGTACCACCTGCTCGCCGCCAACGAGCGCGGCGTCCACCAAACGCTCACCGGAGCGCTCGACCGCCAGCATTTCGTGGGCCCCTGCGTCAAGTGCGGCGGGGCCCTCCGATTGGCCCGAAGCCCCCGCGGGGCCCGCTGGGTGCAGTGCGTGAACAACCCGGCCACCTGCACGGTCACCTACGCCCTCCCGGCGGCCGGCTTCATCGAGCCCGCGCCCGACTTCCTCTGCGGAACCTGCAAGGTGCCGCGGGTGAAGATCGTCTTCCGCGGGCAGCGCCCGGAGCTCTACTGCATCAACCCCGACTGCCCGGAGCACCACCGCGCCTTCCGCATCGGGGTCTGCCCGAGCTGCGGGAGCCCCCTCCACATCCGCTACTCCTTCGCCGGCAAGCGGTTCGTCGGCTGTTCGGGGTTCCCGACGTGCCGAGTCACCTACCCGCTGCCGCAGCGCGGTAAGCTCGAGAAGGACCAGCCGCCCTGCCCGGTCTGCCGAGCTCCGGTCGTGACGGCGATCGAGGCCGGCCGGCCGCCGTGGACCCTCTGCATCAACCCGGCGTGTCCCACCCGCGAAGAGCGGGCGAAAGCCGGCGCGAAGGCCAAGACTCCCGCCGTGCAGAAGCGGGACGGAAAGAAGACCGGGTCACCTACGGCGGAACCCGGCAAGGGAAAAGGGAGTGCGGCGCGCCGGAAAGTCGCGCCGCCCGCCGGCCCCGGTAATGAGGCGCCGGCGGTCGACCGCGCCGCTCCGGGGAAAAAGGCCGTTCGGAAGAGCGCGAGAGCCTAAGGCGCTCGCTCCCCTCTCCTTCTCCAGTCCCCGTTTCCAGACCTCTTGCCCCGCGTTAAATACCGAGGTCGTGCTGGTCGCATCGTGAGCCCCTCCCACCGCCTCGCCGACCTCGATTCCCGGTCGTTCGAACGCCGGCTGCGCACGAATCCGCTCATCATCCTGCCGGTCGGTGCGCTCGAGTCGCACGGACCCCAGCTGCCTCTCGGCGCCGACCAGATCCAGGCGGAGGTCACGTCGTTCCAGCTGGCGGAGCGACTGGACGCCCTCGTTGCCCCCACGATCCCCTACGGTTCGACCCCGGGGACGCGACGGTTCCCCGGCACCGTCTCCCTCACCCTCGCCCAGCTGGAGACGCACGTGGCCGGGGTCCTCTCCGAGTTCGGGCGTCAGGGGGTCCGCCGGTTGCTGATCATCTCGGGGCACGCCGAGCGCGGCCACATGGGCGCCCTACGGGAGGCGGCCGAGCTCGCGATGCGCGAGCATCCCCGTCTCAAGGTGGTCGTCCTCTCCGACTACGATTTCGTCTACGAGCTCCGGGGGAAACTCTCCCCACCGACCGATGGCCACGCGGGGCTGCTCGAAACGTCCCGCGTGATGGCGCTCGCGCCCGAGACGGTCGGGTCGGCCCGGCCCTCGGTCGAGTACCGGCACAGCCCGTTCGTTCCGGGCAGCCCCTCGGAGGCGGACTGGCCCGAGAGCGTCATCGGCGACACCCGCGACGCGAACCCCGAGCTCGGCGCCAAGGTCCAGGCGCACGTGCTCGACCGCTTGGTGGAGACGGTCCAGACCCTCCTGCCCGCGTAGGGGTCCGCATGCCGGAACCGTCCGACGCCATCCGGGTCCGTGGCGCGCGCCAACACAACCTCAAGAACATCTCCCTCGACCTTCCACGAGGGAAGTTCATCGTCGTCACCGGGGTGAGCGGGTCGGGGAAGTCGTCCCTCGCCTTCGACACCCTCTACGCCGAAGGGCAGCGTCGGTACATCGAGAGCCTCTCGGCCTACGCCCGCCAGTTCCTCGGCCAGATGGACAAGCCCGACGTCGACGCGATCGAGGGCCTCTCGCCGGCGATCGCCATCGAGCAGCGCGCCGGGAGCCGGAACCCCCGGTCGACCGTCGGGACGGTCACCGAGACGTACGACTACCTTCGCCTCCTGTTCGCTCGGATCGGAGTCCCGCACTGCCCCAACGACGGCGAGGAGATCGCCCCCCAGTCCGTCGACCGGATCGTGGACGCGGTCACCGCGCGGGCGCGGGGCGAGAAGGTCGACCTGATCGCGCCGGTCGTGCGCGGGAAGAAGGGCGAACACCGCGAGGTGCTCGAGCGTCTCCGCAAGGCCGGGCACCGGAGGTTCGTCCTGGACGGGGTCGAGGTCCGACTCCCGGGCGCCGAGGTCCGCCTCGAGAAGAACAAGAAGCACACGATCGAGGTGGTGGTCGACTCGCTCGACTTCGGGGAAGGGGAGGCGAGCCGGCTCGCCGAGTCGGTGACGCTGGCCCGCGAGCTGGGGGATGGACTCGTCATCCTCCGACGGTCGAACGGGGCGCGGGAGACGTTCTCGAGCCGTCGTGCCTGTCCGAAGTGCGGCTTCTCGATCGAGGAGCTGACCCCGCGGATGTTCTCGTTCAACAACCCGATGGGGGCCTGTCCCGAATGCTCCGGTATCGGGGCGACCCTCCACGCAGAACCGGAGCGGATCCTCCCGGACAAGGAGAAGCCGCTCGTCCGCGCGATCTCGGTCTGGGGGCTCACCCCGGAGTCGAGCGCCCTCGAACGGTTCGGCGCGGCCTTCGGCTACGACCCCCGCCGCCCGGTCCGCGAGCTCTCCGAGAAGGGCTGGAAGGCCCTCATGTACGGGTCGGACCGCAACCTGGGCCCGGTGGCTCGGGGCCCGGCCCACTGGTGGATGGGGGGCTGGCTCCGTGAGGGCCTGGTCGCCGCGGTCGAACGCCGCTGGCGGACGACCAAGAGCGAGGGGGCGAAGGAGTACTACCTCGGGTTCATGTCGTTCGTCCGCTGCCGTTCCTGCCAGGGCCGCCGTCTGAAACCGGCGAGCCTCGCGGTGACGGTCGAGGGTCGGTCGATTGCCGATGTCGCCGCGATGACGGTCACGGAGTCGGCCGAGATGTTCCGACAGCTCTCCCTTGCGGACCGGGACGTCCAGATCGTGGGCCAGGTGGTGAAGGAGATCCGGGCCCGCCTCGGGTTCCTCGAGAACGTCGGGCTCACCTACCTCACGCTCGATCGAGGTTCCGGTACGCTCTCCGGTGGCGAGGCCGAGCGAATCGCGCTGGCGACTCAGATCGGCTCCGGTCTCGTCGGGGTCCTCTACATCCTGGACGAGCCGTCGATCGGGCTCCATCCGCGGGACCACGCCCGGCTCCTTTCGACCTTGAAGACGCTGAGGGACGTCGGCAACACCCTGCTCGTCGTGGAGCATGACGAGATGACGAAGCGGGAGTCGGACTGGCTGGTGGACCAGGGGCCTGGCGCCGGCGTGCTCGGTGGGGAGGTGCTCTACGCCGGACCACCCGACCGGATCGCGGGCACACCTCGCTCGCTCACCGCGGAGTTCCTTACGGGACGTCGGTCGATCGTCCTTCCCGACCACCGCGCCCCGCCGGCCGCCCGGTGGCTAGTCGTTCACGGGCCGCGCGAGCACAACCTCCAGGGGGACGACGTGCGGATCCCGCTCGGTCTGTTCGTCGGCCTCTCGGGCGTTTCGGGGAGCGGCAAGTCGACCCTCTTGAACGACATCCTGTTCAAGGCGGTTCGACGCCACCTGGGACTCGGTCGGGAGACGCCGGGAAAGCACGACTACATCGAGGGGATCGACGAGGTCGACCGGGTGCTCCTGATCGACCAGTCGCCGATCGGCCGGACCCCCCGGTCGAACCCGGCGACCTACACCGGGCTCATGACCCCAATCCGCGAGCTCTACGCCGGCCTTCCGGAGGCGAAGGCCCGCGGGTTCGCGCCCGGCCGGTTCAGCTTCAACGTGGCCGGGGGGCGATGCGAAGCCTGCGAGGGCGACGGGGTGCTTCGGTACGAGATGCACTTCCTCCCGGACGTCTACGTCGTCTGCGAGGAGTGCCGCGGGAAGCGGTTCAACGCGGAGACGCTCGAGGTCAAGTTCAAGGCGAAGACGATCGCGGACATCCTCGACATGACCGTGGACGAGGCGCTCGAGTTCTTCCGGTACCACCGTCGCATCGAGTCCCGCCTGAAGCTTCTCGCGGACGTCGGGCTGGGCTACGTGAAGCTCGGCCAGAGCGCCACGACCCTTTCGGGCGGCGAGGCCCAGCGGATCAAGATCGCCTTCGAGCTCGCGAAGCCCCCGACCGGAAAGACGCTCTACCTACTGGACGAGCCGACGACCGGCCTCCATTTCGCGGACGTCGAACGCCTGCTCCAGGTGCTCTTCCGCCTGCGCGCGGGCGGCAACACCGTGGTCGTCATCGAGCACAACCTGGACGTCCTCAAGAGCGCTGACTGGCTCATCGACCTGGGACCGGAGGGCGGGGCGGCGGGCGGCCGAGTGATCGCCGAGGGGACCCCGGAGGGGGTCGCCCGGTCGCCGGGGTCGTACACGGGCCGGTTCCTCAAGCCGATCCTCGGCCGGGCGGCCCCCCTCGCGCGGACGGCGCGGGCATGAGCGACCAGCCACCTCCCGGGCTCCCGACCTTCGTGCCGGCGAGCGAGCTCGCGGCGCGCACCCAGGAGGGGTTCCGCAAAGGACCGGACGCTCCGGGGGTCTACCTCTTTCGCTCCGCCCGCGGCGAGGTCGTCTACGTCGGGAAGGCGAGGAGCCTGAGACGCCGCGTCCTCGACCACCTGCGCGCCCGCATCGAGAAGGACGGGACGATCCTCGCGCAGAGCGCGAGCGTCGAGTTCGTCCCCACGTCGACCGAACGGGAGGCGCTCCTGCTCGAGGCGAACCTGGTCAAGCAGTACCAGCCGCCCTTCAACGTCCTCTTGAAGGACGACAAGAGCTACCCCTACCTCGCCGTCACGGCCGGCGAGGAGTTTCCCCGTATCCTGCTCGTCCGCCGGCCACGGCGGCGGGCCGGTACGCTGCTCTTCGGCCCGTACACGAGCGCCCGCGAGGCGCGGTCGGTCGAGAAGCTCTTGGGGGACCTCTTCCAGCTTCGGCGGTGCGTGCGCCTCCCCAAGGCGGCCTGCCTCTACTACCATCTCAAGGTCTGCAGCGCCCCCTGCATCGGCGCGATCGACCGGGAGGCCTACCGCGAGCGGATCGACCGGGCGACGGACGTGCTCCGCGGACGGGCGACCCTGATCCGGCCCGAGGTCGAGGAGGAGATGCGTCGCGCCGCCGCCCGAGAGGAGTTCGAGCGGGCGGCCCTCCTGAGAGATGCGCTCAGCGGCCTCGGCGCCCTCGCCGAGCGCCAGTCGGTGGTCGGGCGGGGGTCGGGCCGCGCGGACGTCCTCGCGCTCGCCTACCCGAACGACCCGGCGACGCTTCGGGTCGCGGTCGGCCTCTTGAGGGTAGAGGAGGGAGAGGTGCGGGCGACCGAGCCCCATCTGGTCCAGGTCCCGGCCGACGACCTCCCCGAACCGGGCGAGGTGTTACGGCAGTTCCTCACCCAGTACTACGGCGGCCAGTTCGAGCTCCCGGACCGCATCTACGTCGCCGCGGCGCGGCCGGCCGGGATCGATGCAACCCTGGACGAGCTGTTCGCCCCCCGCGGCGTCGAGGTGCAGTTCCGCCCGACGGGACGGTACGCCGCGCTCGGTCGCTTGGCCGAGCGGCTCGCGCGCGCGACGGTCGACCAGGTGGTCGCGCGCCCGGCGCCCCGTGAGGTGCTCGCGGCCCTCCAATCGCTCCTCGAGCTGCCCACCCTGCCGAACCGCATCGAGGGGGTCGATATCTCGATCTTCCAGGGCGCGGAGGCGGTCGGTTCGCTGGTCGTCTTCGAGCGGGGCCTCGCGAAGCGTTCGGAGTACCGACGGTACCGGATCCGCTCCGTTCCGGGGATGAACGACTTCGCGATGGTCGCTGAGGTCGTCCGCCGACGGTACTTCCGCCGACTCGCGGAATCGGAGATCCTCCCCGACCTCCTCCTCATCGACGGCGGTGCGGGACAGCTGTCCGCGGCGATGGAGGCCCTCCGCGGCCTCGGACTCGAGGAGCGGATCCCGGCGGTCGGGCTCGCGAAGCGGGAAGAGGAGGTCTACCGGACCGACCGGTCCGAGCCGATGCGGCCCAACCCGAATGCGCCCCCGATGCTGCTCCTCAGGGTCGTGCGGGACGAGGCGCACCGGTTCGCAGTCACCTACCATCGGACTCGGCGGCGGATGCGCCTGCGGGAGGAGTTCCGCGAGGCGCGCAGCGGGAGCGGCGAGTCCTCCCCCGCGCTCCGTAGCCGGACGCCGGGCTGAACGGAGTGTTCGCCGCCCGGCCGAGACCGATTCAAGAGAGGCTGGCGAAAGCCCAGCTTACCTCGAACCGCCCTTGCGGTCCGGGGCGCCGATGAACTGCATCCCGTTGACCCGTCGGGCCACCTCGGTCGTGGGCAGACGCCGGAGCTCGGCGTCGGGTTCAAGGATCGCGACGTCCAGTGCCTCGGGCTGGAACGGGGTCGGCGACCCTTCGGCCACCGCTTGGACCGCGAGCTTGAACGCGCCCTCCTCATTCAGGTGGTCCGGGATCTTTTCCTCGAGGAAGTCGGCGACCGCCCGGCGGTTCCGTCCGATCGCATACGCCCGCCAGCCGATGGTCGCGCCGCTCGGGTCGAGCTCCACGAGCCCGGGCGTCTGGCCCGTGAACCCTCCGAGGAGGAACGAGACCGCGAACGGCCGTGTTCCGCCGTACTGGGTGTACTGCTGCAGCAGGGTCCCGAGGGCGTGGCCCAGAACTCCGAACGGGACCGATTCGCCGAACGTCAGACGGTGGCGCTGGGCCTCGACCCTAAGGAACTCGACCAGGACCCGCGAATCGGCGATGAGGCCGGCGGTCACGCATCCGAGACCGGTGTCGATCGCGAAGCTCTTCTCGATCGACCCCGCCTCGGCGAGCGAGCTCACCGGGAGGTTGCGGAACGCGACGAACACGATCCCGGCGTCGTAGGTGACGGCGACCGCCGTCCCCCCCATCTGGATCGCCTGGAGCGCGTACTCGACTTGGAACAGCCGGCCGTCGGGCGAGAAGACCGTGCTCGCGCGGTCGTAGGCCATCTGGCCGGGTTGCATCTCCATCGGTGTCGGACCCTCCGATGGGGCCCGCGAATGAGGTGGGGGATTTGAGATTGAGCCCCAAGGCTCCCGCGGCCTCACCAGGTTGCGCGGCGTCACCACGGGAAGCGAGGGTTCGGACGCAGGGGAACCCCCTTCCGTCCCGGAAACCCTTATCCACCGCAGCCCGCGTCCCACCGTTCCGATGGACGCGTTCGCCCTCCGTCAGCTCCCGATGGCGTCGAGCTACCGAGGCGAGCTCTCCCCCGCGTGCGTCCAGTGCCAGGACGGGCGGAAGATGGTCCTCTTCGTCACAGGCCTCTGCCGGTTCCGCTGTTTCTACTGCCCCGTCTCCCCGGTGCGCAACCAGAAGGATGTCGTGTTCGCGAACGAGCGTCGGGTCGAGCGGGACGAGGACGTCGTGGAGGAGGCCCGGGCGATCGGCGCGTCGGGCACCGGCATCACAGGGGGGGACCCCCTCGGCGTGGTCGACCGGGTCGAGCACTACGTGCGTCTCTTGAAGCGCGAGTTCGGAGCGTCGCACCACATCCACCTTTACACCCACGAGCCGAACCCGGAGAAGCTGCGGCGCCTCGCGTCGGCCGGCCTCGACGAGTTCCGTCTTCACATCCCTCCGTACCTCTGGGGGCCGCTCTCCACGAGCGGCGGCGCGTACCGGGAGGTGCTCGAGGCGGCACCGAGCTGGGGGATTCGCCGGGGGGTCGAGATCCCCGTCGTTCCGGACAAGGAACGGGAGCTCCGCCGTCTCCTCCGCGCGCTCGAGGCGCTCGGGGTCGACTTCGTGAACCTCAACGAGCTCGAGTTCTCCGAGACCAACGAGGCGGCGATGCGCGAACGTCGCTACCGAGTCGACCCGAAGAACGGCTGGGGGGTGCTCGGAAGCCGCGCGGTCGCCGAGCGGGTCGTCCGCGACCTGCGGCTGCGCGTGCCGCTCCACTACTGTTCGTCCCGGTTCAAGGACGGGGTCCAGTTGCGCCAGCGCCTTATCCGCCGGGCCGAGCGGACCGCTCCTCCGTTCGCCGAACGCACCGTGGACGGCACGGTGGTGGTCGGCGTCGTGGAGGCGGGCGCCGTGGCGGACCTCTCGCGGTGGGCGCGGTCGGTCGCCGACCGCGTGGCCGTGGACCGCTCCGACTACCGCTTGGACGTCGGACGGCGACGGGTGCTGCTTCCGCCGCGGGTCCTCCGTCGGGTGGCTGACCGCTTGCGCTGGCCGGCCTTCGAGGTGGAGGAGTACCCCACCGCGGATGCCCTCGAGGTCGAGCGAGCCCCCCTGAACGCGGCAGCGCGGGTCCGGGTCGGGGTCGCCGCGGGCGGGATGTAACCCTCGTCGCACTCGTGGCCCCCCCAGGTCAGGTAGCGCACGTCGCCCCGCCGGTTCTTGATCGAGCAGGGACCCCAGCCCAGGTCCTCCCCGCCGTACCACATCGGGCAGTCCCGGCAGTGGAGGAGGCGGGGGGCCAGGGCCCGGGTCCGAGCGAGGCGAGCGCTCATGCAGGGCCCTTCCCGTGGCCGAGCTGCCACGCCCGAACCACCGAGGCCATCAGCTCGGCGACCGTAACCGGTCCGACCCCTCCGGGGACGGGAGTCAGCGAGCCGGCCCATCCTTCGAGCGAAGCCGAGTCCGCGTCCCCGACGCTCTTCGACTTCCCGGGACGAGCGGGGTCGGGGACCGAGGAGACCCCCACGTCGATGACATGCGCGCCCTCCGGGACGTTGGCCCGGGTCAGGAGGCCCGCGCGTCCGACACAGGAAAAGATCGTCCGCGCTTCCCGGAGGGTCCGGACGAGGTCGGGGGTCTTCGAGTGGGCCAGCGTAACGGTCGCGTTCATCCCGGGTTCCCGGCGCGCGAGCAGGAGGGCGAGCGGCAGCCCGACGGTCTCCGACCGGCCGAGAACCACCACGCGCTCCCCCTCGATCGGGACCCGGTAGTGACGGGCGATCCGCACGGCCGCGCGGGCGACCGCGGGAACATGGAGCGGATGCTGCGCGACCAGGAGGCCCAGGTTCATGGGCCCCACGCCGTCCACGTCCTTTTCCGGTCGCAGGGCGGAGACGGCCCGGTGGAAGTCGAACGGAGGGGGGAGCGGGTGCTCGAGGAGGACGGCGTCGACCTCGGGGTTGCGGTCGAGCGCGACGAGACGCTGGGTGAGCTCCTCCGGCCCCTGTCCGGGCGCGAGCGACTCCTCGTGGAAGAGGATGCCGACCGCCTGGGCCGCCTTCGCCTGGCGCCGGAGGTAGAACCGGAACGGACTGTCGACTCCCCGATGAAGGCTGACGAGGGCCGGGGGCCGGCGGGAGCCCCGGGCCGCGATCGCCGAGCGGGTGGCCGCGTCGATCGCCTCTGCGACCGGCTTCCCCTCCAGCCGTACGGTCGCCGGGACCATGCTCCCGGGCCGAGTCAGGCTCGATTTATAACGAGCGGGCCCCCCTCGAGCCGGTTCTGGCGTCCCGAGGCTCTTCCGGCCGCCATCGGGTAAAGTCGGTTTCCGGGAAGGGATTTATAGAGACCCCAACTTAGTTCCGATGGCAGAACGGCCTCCGGAGGAGGCTGGGACGCCACCATGGCAGAAGGAGCGGGAACACCGTCCGGCGAGACCGGGGTATCTCCGGCTCCGACTGAGCTCGAGACCTGGGCCCGGAGCCTCCCCTACCAGACGAGCGCCCAGGTCGAGGTGCCCCCCCGGCTGCTCGACCAGGTGATCGGTCAGGACGACGCCGTCGAGGTCGCGCGGAAGGCGGCGACCCAGAGGCGTCACATGATCCTGATCGGCGAGCCCGGGACGGGGAAGAGCATGCTCGCCCGGGCAATGGTTGACTTCCTCCCGAAGGAGCCGCTCCAGGACATTCTCGCCTACCCGAACTCCGAGGACCCCAACGAGCCGAAGATCCGGGTCGTTCCGTCCGGGAAGGGAAGGGAGATCGTCGCCGCCCAGAAGCTCGAAGCGGCGCAGAAGAAGGAGCAGCGGACGATCCTGTTCATCGTCGGGGCCCTCGCGATCTTTGCCCTCACGCTCTATGTCGTGCTCTCGACCCACCCGCCCGACTTCACCGCCCTCCTCTTCGGCCTCCTCATCATCTTCATCCTCTACGCCATCGTCCGCTTCTCCGGCGGGCGGAACGACGCGTCGAACGCCGTCGCGAAGCTGCTCGTCTCGCATACCACGGAGGAGAAGCCGCCGTTCATCGACGCGACCGGTGCCCACGCCGGTGCGCTCTTGGGGGACGTGAAGCACGACCCGTTCCAGTCCGGCGGGCTCGAGACCCCCCCGCACGAGCGGGTCGAGGTCGGGGCGATCCACAAGGCGAACGGAGGGGTCCTCTTCGTGGACGAGATCAACCTCCTCAAGATCGAGAGCCAGCACTCGCTGCTGACGGCCCTCCAGGAGCGGAAGTTCCCGATCGTCGGCCAGTCAGAGCGGTCGGCCGGCGCGATGGTGAAGACGGAGCCGGTACCTGCCGACTTCGTTCTGGTCGCGGCCGGTAACGTCGACAGCGTCCAGACGATGCACCCGGCGCTCCGCTCGCGCATCCGCGGCTACGGCTACGAGGTCTACGTGAAGTCGACCATGCCGGACGTCCCGGAGAACCGCATGAAGCTCGTGCGGTTCATCGCCCAGGAGGTCCAGAAGGACCGGAAGATCCCCCACTTCGACATGGGGGCGATGGTCGAGGTCGTCCGCGAGGCCCAGCGACGCTCCGGCCGCTCCGGCCAGCTCACTCTGCGGCTCCGTGAACTGGGCGGGCTCGTCCGGGTCGCCGGGGACATCGCCCTCTCCGAGGGAGCCTCCCTAGTCCACCCCGAGCAGGTCGTCCGCGCGAAGCGCGCCAGCCGCTCCTTGGAACAGCAGATCGCGGACCGGTACATCGAGCGCCGCAAGGAGTACCGGATGTTCTCGGTCGAGGGGGCCGCGGTCGGGGTCGTGAACGGGCTCGCCGCGATCAACGCCCAGACCGGCATGGCGGAGTTCTCCGGGATCGTGCTCCCGATCGTGGCCGAGGTGACCCCGGCCCAGACGAAGGACGGCGGGGTCGTGGTCGCGACGGGCAAGCTCGGCGAGATCGCCCGCGAGGCCGTCCAGAACGTGAGCGCTCTCATCAAGAAGTACACGGGCGAGGACATCTCCCGCTACGACATCCACATCCAGTTCGTCGGGACGTCGGACGGCGTCGAGGGCGACAGCGCCTCCGTGTCGATCGCCACGGCGGTCATCAGCGCCCTCGAGGGGCTGCCGGTCGACCAGTCGGTCGCGATGACCGGCTCGTTGAGCGTGCGCGGTCAGGTCCTGCCGGTGGGCGGCGTGACGGCCAAGGTCGAGGCGGCCGCGGACTCGGGCATCAAGCGGGTCCTCATTCCCGAGGACAACATCGATGACCTCGTCCTCGAGTCCCGCTACCGCGGCACGGTCGAGGTGATCCCGGTCCGGACGTTGCGGGACGTGCTCAAGTACGCCCTGGTCGGGCAGGGCACGCAGAAGGAGTCGCTCCTCGAGCGGCTCGCCGCCATGGTCCACGCGACCAGCCGATCGGCCGAGGAGCTGCCCACGGCCGGCGCTCCCGCGAGCCCGACGAGCCGGCCGGCGGGCTCGTGAGAGGCACGTTCCGGGTCCCCGCGCACGTCCCGGCCGCTCCCCAGCCCACGATCGAGCCTCTCTCGGAGGAAGAGGAGGACCGGTTCGTCGGCCGGGACTGCTACGAGTTCAACCCCCAGCTCCGCGGCGCCTGGAACGACCGCCGATGTGAGCACTGCCGACACTACCTCACCTCGCGCTGCCACCATCTGGACGAGTTCTTGGACGACGTGGAAGATTTGACCCCCGAGTGATTGCCGGCAGAGCGTGCGGGGCGTTCTCATCGGTCGGTTTCAGCCGTTCCACTCGGGTCACTTGGAGGTCGTGCGCCGGATCCGCGCGGAACGACCGGCGGCGCCGCTCATCATCGGGGTCGGAAGCGCCGAGCAGTCGTACACCTGGGAGAACCCGTTCACGGCGGGAGAGCGCGTGGAGATGATCGAGCGCGCCCTCCGTGAGGCGTCGGTCGATGGGACGTCTACCATCCCGATCGCCGACATCCATCGACATTCGCTCTGGGTGAAGTACCTGGAGGGCCTCCTTCCGCCGTTCGACCGGGTCTACACGAACAACGAGCTCACTCGACTCCTGTTCGAGCGGGCGGGCTACACGGTCGAGGGGACTCCGCTCTTCGACCGGGTCCGGTTCGAGGGTGTTCGCATCCGGGAGGCGATGGCCGAGGGGAAGGAGTGGCGGGACCGGCTGCCCCCCGCCGTCGTGCGCTACCTGGACGAGATCGACGCCGCGGGCCGCCTACGTCTCCTTCGGACCGCTCCCCCCGCGGGGGAGGGAGGTGGGGGGCCGTGACCGAGGCGTTCCATCGTCCGCGGTTCACTCCGCTGCCCGAGTGGGTCGGGCCGAGCACGCGGCTCGTCCACGGTGCCCGGCGGCCGGACTTGAACGCGGGGTCGGTCGTCTATCCGATCTACCAGTCGTCCACGTTCCACTACCCTCCGCCCCACTCGGAGGTGGCCGACCCGCTGGAGGCGTACATCTACACCCGCTGGGGGAACCCGACGGTCGAGGGCCCCGCGGAGGTTCTTCGCCAGCTCGAAGGAGGGGAGGCGGCTCATCTGTTCGCCTCCGGCATGGGGGCGATCAGCGCCACGTTCCTCTCGCTCCTGCGATCGGGCGACGAGATGGTCGCCCTGTCGTGCCTCTACGGGGGGACGCTCGACCTGCTCCATGACGTGATTCCTCGGCTCGGAGTGAAAGTGCGGTGGGTGTCGGAAGCCGAGGCGCGCGCGCCGGAAGAGATCCTCACCGACCGCACGCGTCTCGCCTACCTCGAGAGTCCCACCAACCCGCTCCTCACGGTGCACGACATCGCCCGATGGGCGAAGGCCGCGGACCGGGTCGGGGCGCTTCTCGTGGTCGACAACACCTTCGCGACCCCGCTCAACCAGAACCCCCTCGCGCTGGGCGCCGACCTCTCCCTCCACAGTGCGACTAAGTACCTCTCCGGCCACTCCGACCTCCTCGCCGGCGCCGTGGTCGGGGCGGAGCGCCTGGTCGCCCGGGTCGACCCGCACCACCTATTGGGGGCCCCGCTCGACCCGTTCGGGGGCTTCCTCCTTGCGCGGAGCCTGAAGACCCTCGCCCTGAGGGTCACTCGCCAGAACGAGAACGGCCGTCGCGTGGTGGACGCGATTGCAAACCACCCGGCGGTCGCCGCGGTCCACTACCCCGGACGCGGAAGTGCCGAACAGGAAGAGATCGCGTCGCGTCAGATGCGGGGCCGCGGCGGGATGCTCTCCGTTTCGCTGAAGGGTGGGGCTGCGGCCATCGACCCGTTCCTTCACCATCTCCGTCTCGTGCACGTCGCCACGAGCTTGGGGAGCGTCGAGAGCCTGACGTGCGTCCCCGGCCAGACGTCCCACTCGCACCTCTCACCGGAGGAGCTCGCCGCGCTCGGGATCGACCCCGGCCTCGTGCGCCTCTCGCTCGGGATCGAGGAGCCGGACGACCTCGTCCGTGACATCACCGAAGCGCTTGACCAGGTCCGCTGAACCGGGCGCTCGCGGGGAGGCCCCCGCGGGCAGATTCAGCCGACGGGGGCGCCGCACGAGGGGCAGCTCTTTGCGGTGACGTCGTAGAGGTTGCCGCAGTATGTGCAGCGGACCTTCACGACCTGTCGCTCGACCGTCTGTTGCACCACCACCGGCTGGATGAGGGGGGGAGGAACGGACGGGTCGGGGACCTCCTGAATGACCCCCCGGCCCTCGCCGAGCCCCACCACCAGGAGGACCACGCCGCTGAGCAGGATGATCACGCCGAAGCCGATGACCCAACCAAACCCACCGCAGTTGGTGCTCATGCCCGGGGTCGCCGCGGCGGAGGAACAGACCGAGTAGCCGATGGCACCGAAGATCACGATAGAGAATCCCATGACGAGGAGGGCAATCGCCCCGCCGAGATTGGCCATGGTGCGAGGTCACGCGATGAAAGGACCGTCGCTATTTACAGGTACGCGGGGACCCGTTAGCCCGGTCCTCCTCAGGCCGGGGTGAACGACCCGTCGACCTTGGCGTTGAACCCGAACTCCACATCCAGTTCACCATGGGCCATCCACCAGGTCCGGTGGAGCTGTCCGTGGAACGGTCCGGTCGTGTCCGCCGTGTTGGGAATCGCGACCTCGAAGCGCCCCGTGTAGGCCGGCTCGCGTCCTTCAAGGGCGACCGCCCAGGTGAACGACGGCCCATCGCGTCGCTCGCCCCTCCCTTCTACGGAGTACTCAACGTGACGGTAGAGCTGCAGCGAGAGGTTGCCAAGCCGTTTTCCTTTCGGGTTGGAGACCGAGTAACTGCCCGTCACGGTCCCGCCGGGAAGGATTTGGGTCGGATCGGCGTCGAAACGGAAGGACGGGTGTTCGTCTGACGCCGGCGATGGAAGCGGGGGGATCGTGCCCAGCACGCGCCGAGTGGAATAGACCGGCACGACCACCCGATCGACCGGGTCGACCCACCAGGGAACCCGAACGCGCGCCTCCAGCTCGTACTCGACGTACATGCCGTCCGGCCGGGAGAAGAAGCGACCTCGCACTGCCGCGACCTCGGAGGTTGAGAGCGACGGGGTCGCGTCCGGCGGGAGGTCGAAGCGGAACGGGAACTGGTAGGTTCCGGGCGCGATGTGTTCCGGGTCCTGGAACGAGAGTCCCTCCTTGAAGGAGTAGGCGACCTCCAAGAAGGGGTACTGCTGGACGATCGTCCGGCTGCTCTTGCCCTCGTGCACGGTCGCCTGCGAGAGTTCCCGACCGTGGAGCGCCAGGTCGACGTCCGCCACTCGGAACGGTTTGTCGGTCTCCAGCACCAGCGTCCCTTGGATCGACCCGCCCGGCCAAGCGTAGGGCGGGAGTCCCTCCATCGTGATGCGCGCCACGCTAGAGGTGAAAGCTCCCGGGACTTAGAGTTTCGAGCCGGTCTCCGCCGGTGGCGTGCCTCGGTCTCAACCCCATCTTCGAGGCGCGATAACCCGTTGTGACAGGACCCGGTGCAAACCCCCTCGGGGCCGTCCACTCGGCGGCCGCCAGCATTATAGGTGAATCCTCTCGTTCCGCCGGTCGCGCCACTGTAGCTCAGTTGGCAGAGCGGCTGATTCGTAATCAGCAGGTCGGGGGTTCAAGTCCCTCCAGTGGCTGCTTTTCTCTCGAATACTGCCGTTACCCCTGCCCGATCGCATCAGAGACGAACTAATCGGGAGACGCACGCTCGACGGCCAACTTTCCCGCCTTCCACACCTTGAGAATGTGGTCCGGCTCGCCGAGGACTTCAATCCGCTTGAGCGGATCCTCCCGAACGGCGATCACGTCCGCGACAAAACCAGGTTGGAGCTGCCCCGATCGCGGCGCTTGGGGGCCGAGAGTCAATGGGCCTAGCGCCGTCGCGGATCGGATGGCCTCCAGCGGCGACATCCCCATCTGCTCGACCATCAGGGAGAGCTCGCAGCCATTGACGCCCCAACTGAGCGGCCCAGCCTCGGCCGAGATGCCGATATCTGTCCCCATCGCGATGGGAACCTTCTTCCGGACTGCGAGTCGCATGGCCCGCTCGACCTGATCGCGGATTTTCCGCCCCTTCTCCAGCATGTGCTCGGGCAATCCCTTCAGACCACCGGAGGTAACGAGGGCTTGGACCGAGAGCGTGGGGACCAGAACGGCCCCCTTTTCAATCATCAGGTCGGCGGCCTCGTCGTCAAGGTACGTGCCGTGCTCGATGGTCCTAGCTCCGGCCCGGAGCGCTGCCATGATACCTGCCTTACCGTGACAATGTGCCGCGACAATCCGCTCAGACCGCGCCGCCTCCTCGACAATCGCCCGCAGTTCCTCGTCAGAGAACTGTTGATGCTTCGGATCGTCGACATCACTCATCACCCCTCCGGAAGCGCACACCTTGACGACGTGAGCGCCTAATCGAAGCACCTTCCGCACCGCGAGCAGACAGGCCGGGATTCCATCGCAGGGTCCAGGGAGTTCGCGTTGATTCTGCCAGAAGTTCACGAATTCGATGGGAAATGCGTGCGCATCTCCGTGCCCACCGGTGGTGCTGAGAGCGGCTCCCGAGGCGTAGATGTTCGGACCGGGAATCGATCCCTCGTTCACGGCGCGACTGAGGTAGATTCCGAGTCCGGCGAGTTCACGAATCGACGTGAATCCGGCCCGCAGAACCCTCTCGGCGTCTTTCACCGAACGAATGATGGCCACGGGATAGGAAGTGTAGATTTGTTCTTCCATCGAGACACTGCGAATCCCACCGAAATGAGTGTGACAGTCCCATAGTCCGGGCATGACCGCCGGAACCGACACGGTACTGTCCGATGGTCCGGGTCGCGGGGAGCCCTCGACAGTTCCAGCGTACGTGATGACCGGCCCATCCATCACCACACAGCCCCCCCGAATCGGGTCGCCCGAGCCCGGGATGACTACATCTCCTTCGATCCGAATGGCCATGGAAGGCCGAAGCTCTCCTCGTGGTAAAACTTTGGTCGATGCGAAATGGAGCTGTTTGTGCGAGACGCTGCCCTCCGCCTGGTCGTGGGTGCAATTCTGCTTCAGCCACTACGTGGAGGGTTCAACCGATGCGAACGGTCGCCAATTGACGCTGAAGGCGCTCAGGGCCGAATACCTTGCCCCTTCGCTCTTCGACTTGTGGACATGAACCCTTAGTTCAGGTCCCTCTAGTGACGGCTCTTCCCGGTGGTTCGTGGCGCGATTCCCCGGTAATGACTATCCTGAACATTGACCCAGCGGCACAGTATCGGTCGGACCTCGGTGAACGGGGAGTGGTAGAGGTCCTTCGGACGATAGGCCGGGTCACCCAAGGTTGAAATATCGATATGTCAATCGCTTAGTGGAGAAGCCAACGATGGATACGGTCACCGTCTCGTCCAAGTACCAAGTTGTCATTCCGGAACGGGTTCGACGCCAGCATCGAATCCGGCCGGGAGACAAACTCGCGGTGATTGTCAAGCACGGAGTGGTTCACTTGGTGCCCGTCCGCCCGTTCGAGATGTCGAAGGGCATGTTCCGGGGAGCTAAGGCGGACCTCCGCGACCTTCGTGACCACGCCGATCGCTTGTAGCCGGAGGCGGGATCACGATTAGCATCGACAGCTACGGTTGGCTAGAACGATTTCTGGAAGGCCCGAAAGCGGCCCAATACAATCGGCTGTTTTCGAGTGTTCCTCCGGACCAGATTGTCACCTCGGTGGTCACGGTCTACGAGGTGTATCGGAAACTCCGTCCTCTCAGGGGCGAATCCTCGGCACTCGAAGCGGTCGTCCACCTCCGTGCCACTCTGTTGGTTCCGGTAGACGACCAGCTGGCGTTGGAGGCGGCGGATTACTCGCTGTCCCATCGTCTTCACTTTGCTGACGCTCTCGTGTACGCTACGGCTCGCCGGTTCGGAGCCGAGTTACACACCAGTGACACCGACCTTCGCGGCGTTCCCGGCGTCATCGTCCACTGAAGCGACAGGGAATCTCAAATCCTTCTGGAGAGCAGACGTTGACCAATTGGTCCGAAGGCAGGAAGCGGCCACAGGAATTCCCTCTCTGCCGAGCGGCAGGGTCCCCGCGACGAAGGGACTTGAACCCTTAGTTCAAGTCCCTACAGTGGCTGCTTTTCCGGCGATTTCACCTGTCCTTACGCCCACCGGTACCCTTGGGCATCGACTCAAGAGGGCGGCCTGAACAAAGTCCCCAGTGCTCAGGCGGTCCCTTCCTCTGCCGAGCCGGTCTGCTGAGCCCGAAGTTCCGCCATCAGGAACGCAGTCTCTCCGCATAGGGACGGCAAACCGGGCTGAAGCAGTTCACCTCTGCTGGATGTCTCCATTGCTTCCTTCGGTAGAACCGTGCCAACGTGGCTCGAGGGGGTGGCCTCCGACTCGTCGCTTGCGCCAAGCGGTCCAAAGATCCCAACCCACGCTTCGTGAGCCGTAGGTTGGGGGCGGTGGCGCCCCACGAATCCCAGAGAAGGAGTTCTTCTTGATTCAGGGCAGCGAGGTCGAGCAGGAGTCGGCTCCGGAGGAACCAGAGTCCTCGCGGCTCGCTTTCCGGCTCCACGCAGAAGTCATCGGGGTTCCCACCACCCTCCCGACACATCGTCCAGGCGTCCCCTCCCGTGAGGAACCTCCCCCAGGGCACGTCCGTCGGGTCAAAGGTGATTCGATTCTCCCGCACTAGT
>Ga0187769_10000282_pt1 | contig 27989 bp, 29 predicted proteins | sample 0116_SJ02_MP02_1_FD_133140 | JGI IMG/M metagenome (GOLD analysis project Ga0187769, IMG submission 133140) | Tropical peat soil microbial communities from peatlands in Department of Meta, Colombia - 0116_SJ02_MP02_10_MG | ecosystem: Environmental > Terrestrial > Soil > Wetlands > Peat | place... | reverse complement strand
GTTCTCGAACTTGTCGGCGAGCTCGATCTCCTTGGCCACGGTGACCCCGTCCTTGGAGATGCGCGGCGCGCCGAACGACTTGTCGAGCACCACGTTGCGCCCCTTGGGGCCGAGCGTCACTTTGACGGCGTCCGCCATGACCTCGACGCCGCGCAAGAGCCGCGCGCGGGCATCGCCTGCGAATTTTACGTCCTTGGCTGCCATGATCCGATGTCCTCTCTAAGCCGCCTTGGTCTTGCCGGCCTTGCCAGCCTCGATGACTCCCATGACGTCCGACTCCTTCATGATGAGGAGCTCCTCGCCATCGATCTTCACCTCGGTGCCTGACCACTTGCCGAACAGCACGCGGTCGCCCGCCTTCACGTCGAGCGGATGGCGCTTGCCGTTCTCATCGCGCGCGCCCGGGCCGACGGCGACCACCTCGGCCTCCTGCGGCTTTTCCTTGGCCGTGTCGGGAATGATGATGCCGCCCAGGGTCTTGGTCTCCTGCTCGATGCGGCGCAGGACGACGCGGTCGTGCAATGGCCGAAATTTCATGTCGACTCCTCCGTGACTTTTCCGTGGGATGGCTACGCCTGCCGCCATGATTAGCACTCTTATCGTGCGAGTGCCAGCGCTTTGGCAAGCCCGCCGCGCCAGCCCGAAAGTACCAAGTCCCATCGAAGCGCGCGCTGGCAGCAATCTTCCGTCTATGCTGCTACAATATTGATTCAATTAAACTTTTTTCTTGCATCGACGTTTTCTCGATGGACAATGGAGCGCTGGCGGCAACGCCAGCGCCAACGGCCAAGAGGTGCAAGCGGTGCGCGTTATCGGATCGGCCCTCAAGGACTACCGCCTGACGACGGCCGAGATCCTCTACCATATGCCGGACTTCCCCACCTTGCTGCAGAGCTTCATTTGGCAGCAGCCCGACATCAGCCCCGATTTCCCGTTGCTGCGGCGCTTCCTCGCCTATTGGGAACGCAACCTCGACGGCCGTCTTCATTCGGTGCGCATCGCGAGCACACGCCTCTTGCGCCCGGCCGAGCTCCGCTACGCCCACTGCGAGCTCAGGCTGCATTGACCCGGACCTGACGCGCCGCCGTCGCCGAACGCGTCGGCGCTCTCTCGGCAACAGAGCGCGTCCGCGACGGATTGGCGCAGGCCTCTTGCGAGGCGCCCGCGGGCTCGGCACTCTCTGAGGCGCATGACCGAGCTCAGCCTGGCAACGCGCAAAGCGCGCCTCGGCGCGCACGACCGCTCGCTCGCCTACTGGCTGCTGACCTGTTGCGCGCTCGTCTTCGCCATGGTGGTGGTCGGCGGCATCACGCGGCTCACCCACTCGGGTCTCTCGATCACCGAATGGAACCCGGTAAGCGGAGCGCTTCCGCCCCTCGACCAGGCGGAGTGGCAGGCGCAGTTCGATCTTTACAAGACAACCCCGCAATACCGCCTCGAGAACGCGGGCATGACGCTCGCCGACTTCAAGACGATCTTCTGGTGGGAGTATGCCCATCGTCTCATGGGCAGGTTCATCGGCGCCGTCTTTCTGATCCCCTTCCTCTACTTCCTCTGGCGCGGCCGCATCGAGCGCAGGCTCGGCCCACGGCTCGCGGTCCTCTTCGTCCTGGGCGGCCTCCAGGGCGCGCTCGGCTGGTTCATGGTGACGAGCGGGCTCGTCGAGCGCACCTCGGTGAGCCAATACCGGCTCGCCGCACATCTCGCGGCGGCGCTCGTCATCTATGCCTACATGCTCTGGCTCGCGCTCGACCTCCTGTTCCCCCGCGAGCGCCGCCCGCGCGCGGCCAGTGCCGCCGCCGCTTCGCTCTGCGGCTCCTTCCTCCTCGCTTGGATCTTTCTCGTGGCCGTCTCGGGCGCCCTCGTCGCCGGGCTCCATGCCGGGCTCATCTTCAACAGCTTTCCCCTCATGGACGGCAAGCTCGTCCCCGACGGCCTCTTCGGCGGAACGCCTTGGTTCTCGAGCTTCTTCGAGGATGCGATGACGGCGCAGTTCGTCCATCGTCTCTTGGCGCTGCTGACCGTGGTTCTCGTCATTCTCTTCCGCCTCTCGCTCGGCCGGCTGGAATTGGCGCCGCGCGCGCGCCTGGCTGCCGATCTCCTCGTCGTCATGGTGCTCGTTCAACTCTCGCTGGGAATCGCCACCCTGCTTCTGGTCGTGCCGATCCCGCTCGCCGCTTGCCATCAGGCCGGCGCCCTACTGCTTTTCACGCTGGCGCTTTGGACGACATTCGAGCTCAGGGGTTCGCCCAAGCTCCCGGCCTGAAAGGAGCTCAGGCCGCGGCCACCTCGCGGGCGCAGCTCGGGCAGAGGCCGATCACCTCGACCATGAGATGCTGGATGCGGAAGCCGATCTCGCGCGCGCTGTCGCCGATGACGCTCTGGATATGGCTGTCGTGCAGCTCGGAGGCGGCTCCGCAGCGCGCGCAGATGAGGAACTGGCTGGCGTGGGCATGCTCGGGATCGGCGCAGCCGAGGTAGGCATTGCGCGACTCGATACGGTGGACGAGGCCCTGCTCGGAGAGGAAATCGAGGGCGCGATAGACGGTCGGCGGGGCCGCCGCGCGCCCGTCCTTCCTGAGCGCGTCAAGGATGGCATAGGCGCCGACGGGATCGTGGCTGCGCCAAACGAGCTCGAGCACGCGCCGGCGCAGCTTCGTCAAGCGCGCGCCGCGCAACGCGCAAAGGCGCTCGGCCGTGTGCATCGCCTGCGCCAGGCAATCGGTATGGTCGTGCCGGGCGCGCCCGAAGGGATCGGGCCGCCGCGCGGGCTTGAACTTGGCTCGCTTCATGGACCCGAGTCTACACGCTCTCGGGCGCGGGCGGAACGCCGAGGAATACCGCAGAGCTCTGCCGGCCGAGCGAGCTTGCGTCGCCCCTTGTGCGATGGGACACTCCGCCCATGCCCCAGGCCGCCATGACGATCCTCCCGCCCCTTCCGCTTGTCCGCCGCCTCGGCCTTGCCATCCTCATTCTCGGGCTGATGAGCGTCGTGGCGGGCCCGGCCCTCGCCTTCGATGCGCCCAACGCGAAGCGTCCGTTCGATGTGCTGGTCAACGGCGTCAAGGTCGGCCGCCAGTTGCTGACCTTCCACCACGAGGGCAAAACCTTGGTCGTTGAGAACGAGATATATATCTTGGCCCCCGAGCTCTGGCACAATATCGCCGATCGCGCGCTTGAGCTGCTCCGTGTCGGCAAGCAGGTCTCCGACAGCTACACGTTGCGCTGTCGCGAGGTCTGGCGCGACGGCGCTCTCGCCGAGGTCACGACCGACGTCAACAATTACGACGAGCCCGTCGAGGTGGACCTCGACGCGACGCCGAATGGGCCCATGGTCAACGGCGCCGCCGGCCGGCTCCCCGCACCGCCCGGCCTCGTGCCCTCGAGCCTGTGGCAGGTCGAAATGACGCAGGGGCACCCGGTCCTCGACCTCGACAGCGGCAGCATTCTCAACGTGCATTTCAACCAGGGTGCCCAGGAGCCGCTCGCCGTCGGAGCCGAGGACCAGCCGGCACGCCACGTGACGTCAAGCGGAGAGTTCGCGCGCGATCTGTGGTACGCCGGCGACGGCTTGCTCCTCCGCCAGCAATACCGCGACAAGAAGGGCCAGCTGCTCGAATTTCGCTACGCTCCCTAAGCGCAACTCGCCCGGCGGGGCGCGCAGCCGCGCCCCTCAGCGCACGGACGCCGCGGGCTCGCTGCGACGCACGCCCTCGAGCCGCTCGGCGGCGAAGAGATAGATGGCATCGCGCCCGATGAGATAGACGCGCACCTGCCCCTCGAAGAGCCCGCTGATCGCCGGATCGAGCGCGTCGAGGCCGCCCGTATAGGAGCCGAAGGCGGGGAGCACGAGGCGCCCGCCGTCGGTCACGAAGCAGCGGCCCGAGATGCGCCGGCCGCGCGCGCGCACCGCCGCCTTGGGATGGAAGTGTCCGCATACCTCGCCGTCCACATGTCCTGCCTCGGGCTCGTGGCGAAAGACGAGCGGCGCGAGCGCTAACTCCGCGCGCACCGTGCCGCCGAGCCCGCGCGGCGGAGCAGGATCGTGATTGCCCGCGATCCACACCCAATCATGCTCGGCGACGAGCCGCTGCAGCAGCGCCAGGTCCGCGGCGTCCATGCGCGCCAAGGCCTCCTGGTCGTGGAAGCTGTCGCCCAGAGCGACGACGCGCGCGGGACGGTAGCGGCGCAGCACCACGGCGAGGCGCGCGATCGTCGCACGCGTATCATAGGGCGGCAAAAGACGGCCTTGCCTGGCGAAGCCCGAGCCCTTCTCGAGATGAAGATCGGCCACCGCAAGCGTCGAGCGCTCCGCCCACCATAGGGCACCGGACGGATCGAGCGTCAGCTCCGCGCCATTGAGGGTCACCGTCGCGGCCAAACCGCACCTCTAAAATTCTTCGGCAACGTTCTTCCACCGCAATGCTCGACCGGGGCGCGCAGCGAGACTTCGCGCGGAGCCGAGGCGGCTACAGCAGCACCCCTTGAGGGTCCGGCAGCGCGTAGGCTTCCGCAACGAGCTCCGCAGCCGCCTCGTCGAGCAGCGTATCGATCGCAGCCCCGTACACGCTCTCGCGTCCGATGTCCAGCAGCACCGGCACCGCGAGCGGCGACACGCGCGCCAGTCGCTTGACCGTGATGCGCCCGGCGACCCGCTCCAGCATTTCGGCGAGCCGGCGCACGTCCGTCAAGCCCGTTGCGGCGTCGGCTCGCGTCGCGCGCAGGAGGACATGATTGGGCTCGTGGCGGCGGAGCACGTCGTAGATGAGGTCCGAATTGAAGGTGACTTGGCGCGCCGTCTTCTGCCAACCGGGATGACGCCGGTCGATGAGGCCTGCGATCACGGCGACGTTGCGGAAAGTGCGCTTGAGCATGGTCGATTCGGCCATCCATGCCTCGAGATCGTCGCCCAGCATGTCGCGATCGAACAGGGCCGGGACGTCCCGCGGCGGCGCGAGACTCCACACGGCGAGACAATAGTCGCTGGCCACGAAGCCGAGCGGGTTGGCGCCCATGCGCTCCATGCGGCGGGTGAGCAGCATGCCGAGGGTCTGATGCGCGTTGCGGCCCTCGAAGCAATAGGCGACGAGATACTCCTTGCCGCCGCGCGGGAAGAGCTCGACGAGCAGTCCCTCGGGCATGGGCAGGACGGATCGCCGCTCTTGCATCTCGAGCCATTCGCCGACCTCCGGGGGAAGACGACGCCAGAGCGGCGGGGAGGCGAGGATCGCGCGGACGCGCGCGGCGAGGTTGGTGGTGAGCGGCAACCTGCCGCCCGCGTAGGCCGGAATCCTCGGTGCCTCGCCCGTCGCGCGCGTCACGATGGCGGCCGTCTCGCGCACGCCCTCGAAACGCAAGAGCTCGCCCGAGAAGACGAAGGTGTCGCCGGGGACGAGCCCCTGGATGAAGTATTCCTCGACCTCGCCGAGCAGTCGCCGGCCGCCGAGCCGCACCTGGAGCATCGGCTGCTCCACGATGGTGCCGACGTTCATGCGATAGCGCCGCACGATGTCGGGCGAAGCAACGTGGTACCTTCCGCCCCCGTCGCGCACGAGGCGGCGGAAGCGCTCGTAGCCGCCGAGCGCATAGCCGCCCGTGGCCACGAAGGCGAGCGTATCGTCAAACTCGCGGCGCGCGAGCTGCCGGTATGGGCCGGCCCGGCGCACTTCCGCGAAGAGCCCATCGGCCTGAAATCCGCCGGCCGCGGCGATGCCGGTGATGTGCTGGGCGAGCACGTCGAGTGCCCCCTCGCGCCGCCGCTCGCGGTCGAGCTCGGCTGCTGCTATCGCCTCGATCGCGGCGCGGCATTCGAGCAGCTCGAAGCGGTTGCCTGGCACCAGCAGCGCCTTGCTCGGCCGGTCGAGACGATGGTTGGAGCGGCCGATGCGCTGGACAAGACGCGAGGCGCCTTTGGGCGCTCCCACCTGAATCACGAGGTCGACGGCACCCCAATCGATGCCCAGATCGAGCGACGAGGTGGCGACCACGGCCTTGAGCGCGCCCCGCGCCATCGCCGCCTCGACCTTGCGGCGCTGCTCGGCGGCCAAGCTGCCGTGGTGAAGCGCGATCGGCAGGTTGTCGTCGTTGAGCCGCCACAGCGCCTGGAAGACGAGCTCCGCCTGCGCGCGGGTATTGACGAAGACGATGGTGCATCCGGCAGCGCGGATCGCGCGCATCACTTCGGGCATGGCGTGGAGCGCCATGTGGCCCGACCAAGGCATACGCTCCCGCGGCATGAGGATCGAAATTTCGGCCTGCGGCCCCTCGCCGCCGCGGATGAGCCGCACCGGCGCCTTGGCGGCGTCGCCCTCGGGTGAGAGCCAGTCCTGCAGCAGCCCGGTGTCGGCAACAGTTGCGGAAAGCCCGATGCGGCGGAGCTGAGGTGCCAGTGCCGCGAGCCGCGCCAGGCCGAGGGCGAGAAGATCGCCGCGCTTGTTGTCGGCAAGCGCGTGCAGCTCGTCGACGATGACGCTGCGGAGGCCCGCGAAGAGTCGCGCCGAATCCTCGTAGGAGAGGAGAAGGGCAAGCGACTCGGGTGTCGTGAGCAGAAGCTGCGGCGGCGCTCTGCGCTGGCGCTCGCGCTTCGCCTGCGGCGTGTCGCCGGTGCGCGTCTCGGCGCGGATGGCGAGTCCCATCTCGGCGATCGGCTGCTCGAGGTTGCGGTGGATGTCGACGGCAAGCGCCTTCAAGGGCGAGATGTAAAGCGAGTGAAGCCCCTCCCGCGGCTGTCGGGTAAGCTCGATGAGCGTGGGAAAGAAGCCGGCGAGCGTCTTACCTCCGCCCGTGGGGGCGATGAGGAGTGCCGACTCCCCGCGGGCAGCGGCCGCCAGCATCTCGAGCTGATGCGCGTGCGGCCGCCAGCCGCGCCGGGCAAACCATCCGGCGAAGGGCTCCGGCAGATCGGCGGTCGCTGGAGCGGGTGCCGTCATGGGGGAGATCATAGCGCGCTCTCAGAGGCCGGGAAGGAATCGAGGGGGGCCCGTTTTGGGGGATTTCGCGGCACATGTCGCGCTCGACCGTGACACACCTCGAGCTCGATCAAGGAACAAGAGGCGGGCAACGGCGGAGCGGCCCAGTTGAAGCGACTTTCTCATTCACGCGCAAGATTCCCGCATACACTGGCTTGTAAGAATACATGCAATGCTGGTAGAAGTACTGTCGACAGCCTGCCTCGTCTCACAGGAGCATAAAAATGACGAAGACGACCATCCGCCTCGCTGCTCTCTCTGCTGCCCTGATGTTCGGGGTCGCGACCGTCCTGCCGCTGGCGGCCACCGCCCAGACCCAGCCAAGTCCGGCCCCGGCGGCGCCCATGAAGTCCATGGCCAACAAGCATATGCACCATCACCATGCGGGCAGCGCCATGGTGAAGAGCGCTCAAGAGGCCCTCAACAAGGAGGGTGCCGCCCTCGCTGTTGACGGCATTATGGGTCCGAAGACGCGCGCCGCGCTCAAGAGCTACCAGCAGGCGCACGGCCTCAAGGCCACCGGTAGGCTGGACAAGGCGACACGCGCCGCCCTCAAGGTCTGAGTCTAGCACCACGGGCTGGCAGATCCGGGCCGTCGCCGCGCCGAGCGACGGCCCGGTTCCGTCTTGCCGGCTCCGCGCATCCCGCCGCTCGCGCCCGCGCCCTCGGCAGAGCGCGGTCTCGCCTCGGCGTTATACCCTCAACTCATTCAAATTAAAGACTTTCCCCAATGGCCGCTCGGCTCTCGGGCCGTCGCCGCCGCGCACTGAGCGCCGTGAGAGGGACGTGCCGCGCGGAGTAGCGGAGGCGACGAGCCGCAGCCCGGTTACGTCACCATGATCTTGCGTGCGAGCGCCGCCGCCTCGCGCGCGAGCCGCGTGATGGCCGCCCAGTCGCCCGCGGCGGTACGGTCCTGAGGCGCCACCCATGACCCGCCCACGGCGGCGACGCAGTCGAGGGCCAAATAGGCCTTCGCCTTGGCCGCATCGATGCCGCCGGTCGGGCAGAAGCGGACCTGGCGGAAGGGTGCCGAGAGTGCCTTCAAGGCCGCGACCCCGCCCAGGCTCTCGGCGGGAAAGAACTTGAGGTGCGTATAGCCGCGCTCGAGGAGCGCCTGAATCTCGGACGCGGTCGCAGCTCCCGGGAGGTAGGGAATGCCGTCCTCGGCCGCCGCATCGAGGAGACCGGCCGTGGCTCCCGGGCTGACCACAAAGCGGGCACCCGCCTCGCGGCTCGCCCGCATTTGCGCCTTGGTCAGGACCGTGCCGATGCCGACGACGGCCCCTTCGACCTCAGCCATGATCGCGCGCGCCGCCGCAAGCGCCGTTTCGGTCCTGAGCGTGATCTCGAGGACAGCGAGCCCGCCCGCCACCAGTGCACGCGCGAGGGATGGGGCGCGCTCTGGATCCTCGACCGTGAGCACCGGGATGACGGCTGCCTTGGTAAGGAGGGCGGCGATCTCGGGAGACTGGGAATGCGGCATCCGGCTCATGGCCCTCGGTGTTCAGCTCACGGCGCGCGCGTGGCTCTCGGCGAGGAAGCGCTTCACCTGCGCGCGGGTGGGAATGGGAGTCACGGCGCCGTAGCCGGCCGTCGAGAGGGCCGCGGCCGCGTTCGCGTAGGTGGCGGCGCGCAGTGGGTCGTCGCCGGCGGTGAGACGCGCGAGGAAGGCGCCCGCGAAGGTATCGCCCGCACCGGTGGCGTCCACGGCCTTGATTTGGTGGCCTGCGAGACGCCGGCGCCGGTCCCGGGTCGCCACGAGCGCGCCCTCGCTGCCGAGCTTGAGCGCCACCAAGGGCGCGCCGAGCTCGAGATAGAAGTCGATGATGGCGTCGGGTTCCTCCAAGCCGGTCAGGAGCCGTGCATCCTCGAGGCTCGGCAGTGCTATGTCGGCCTCGGCCAGGGTTGCATGGATGGTCGCGCGCGCGCGCGCCAGCGGCCACAGCTTGAGCCGCAAATTGGTATCGTAGGAGACCGCGACGCCGTGCCGTCTCGCGCACTTGATCGCGTGCTTGACCGCGGCCTCGGCGGTGGCACTGATCGCTTGGCTGATGGCCGAGACGTGGAGGATCTTGGCGGCGGCGATTGCCGCCTCGGGGATGTCGGCCGGCGCCAGGCGGCTCGCGGCCGAGCCGCTGCGATAATAGGTGAAGCTGTGACCTTGCGGGCCGTGCGTGACGAAGTAGATGCCGGTCGGTGCGCCGGCATCGCGCTTGACGCAGCTGGCATCGACCCCCTCGCGCCGCCACAGACCGAGCAGCGCCTCGCCGAAGACGTCCTCGCCCACGGCACTCAGATAGCCGGCAGCGGCACCTTGACGGGCGGCGGCAATCGCAGCGTTCGAGGTGTCGCCGCCAAAGCCCTGCACGTAGGTGGCACCCTCGCCCGCGGGTCCCGTCCCGTTGAACTCGACCATCGCCTCGCCCATGGCGAGAATCTCGACCGGCATGGCCCGCACTCTCTTCCTCTCCGCCTTGCCTCATCCGAAGGCGGCGCTGAGACAGCGCGCCCCCTTCGCCCTTGATACTCGTGCGTCGGCGGCACGCGAAGCGCTCATTACTTCTATACTTCTATAGGACGACACGGGCGAAAGCTCACGCGCGAACCACGGCAGAGGACATGCGGCCAGCGTGGCGCAATGTGGCGAGATTGTGGCGGGCGCTCAAGAGGATGTGAGCCCGTGCCGGGCGCAAAGCGCCCTCCTTCATGCGCAGGGAAAACGCTACTGGCCCGTTTCATATTCGGTTCGACCGACTTTGGCTCGAACAGGAAGGAGTGGCAGCAATGTCTATCCTCGAACGCATGAGAAGCAAGCTCGGCAACGCCCTTGGCTTGCGCTCCTTGGCCCTTGCCGCGGTGGCGGTTGCCGCACTCTCGGTTGCCGGTACCGCGCCGGCCTTAGCACAGGACAATCACGGGCGGGGCGCTCACGGTCGCGGCTGGGTCGATTGGCGCGGCGGGCATTGGTTCCATGGCCCGCACGAAGGCCGTCTAGGCTGGTGGTGGATCGCCGGCAACGCCTGGTACTATTACCCGGCACCCGTCTATCCCTATCCCGCCTATGTGCCGACGCCCCCTGCGCTCTATTACTACGGCTACTATGGCGGCTATCCGGCCGGCTATTACCCCTATGTGACGCGCTATGCGGCGCGCTGGTGGCCTGTCCCGAGACGTCTATAGGCTTGGCGCAAGCGACAAGGCGGCCCGTGCCGTCTGAAGACGAGGCGGGGCGAGCGGGCCGCCTGCGCCATGGCTTTTCCGCCGTGACAGCAGAAGGCGGCGGACCTACGATCGGACTGGGTATTTCGCCGACGACCCGGCGTCTTCGTGCAGGTGCATCAAAGGGAGCCTAGCAAATGGACGTCGAGGGGCGCCGGGCGGCTGCGAACGCTGCCGGCGCGCAAGACCCCCTCCTCCGACCGCTCGCGATCAAAGCGCTCGTGCTCAAGAACCGGCTGATGAGCACGAGCCACGCCTGCGGGCTCGAGGAAGGGGGCATGCCGAAGGAGCGCTATCAGCTCTACCACGAGGAGAAGGCGAAAGGCGGCATCGCGCTCACGATGTTCGGCGGCTCCTCGAACGTGGCGCCCGACTCTCCCAATATCTTTCGCCAGCTCAACGTCGGCGTGGACGCCATCATCCCCCACCTGCAGCAATTCTCCGAGCGCTTACACCGGCACGGCACCGCCTTGATGTGCCAGATCACCCATCTCGGCCGGCGCGGCGAGCCCTACGCGTCCAACTGGCTGCCGACGATCGCACCCTCGCCCGTGCGCGAGACGCTCCACCGCAGCTTCCCCAAGGAGATGGACGAGCACGACATCGCGCGCGTCGTCACGGCCTACGGCGCGGCGGCGCGCCGCTGCGAGGAGGGAGGCCTCGACGGCATCGAGACGCTGGCGGGCGGCCACTTGATCGGCCAGTTCCTCTCGCCGCGGACGAACCGGCGCACGGACCGCTTCGGCGGCTCGCTCGCGAACCGCTGCCGCTTCGGCCTCATGGTGCACGAGGAGATCCGGCGGCGGGTCGGCGCCCGCTTCCTCGTCGGCCTGCGCTACGTCGTCGACGAGGGCGAGGGAGGCGGCTTGCCCTTCGAGGACTGCCTCGAGATCGCCCACCGCTTCGAGCGCGCGGGTGTCGTCGACTTCTTCAATGCCATCTATGGACGCATGGACACCGAGCTGGCGCTCGCCGTCGACAACATGCCCGGCATGGCCTCGCCGATCGCACCCTGGCTCGCGCGCGTCGGCGCCTTCAAGCGCCAAGTGGGGCTCCCTGTCTTCCACGCGGCGCGCATCTCCGAGGTCGCGACCGCGCGCTACGCCATCCGCGAAGGCCTCCTCGACATGGTCGCCATGACGCGCGCCCATATCGCGGACCCCTATATCGTGGCGAAGCTCCGCGCCGGCCGCGAGGACAGCATCCGGCCTTGCGTGGGTGCCACGCACTGCCAGTCGCAATACCGCCCCTCCTGCCTCCACAATCCCGCGACCGGACGCGAGGAGAGCCTGCCCCAGATCATCGTTCGCGCCGAAAAAGCTGGGCGGAAAATCGTGGTCGTGGGCGGCGGACCAGCCGGTCTCGAGGCGGCGCGCGTCTCGGCCGAGCGCGGCCACAAGGTGGTGCTCTTCGAGGCGGCACCCCGCCCCGGCGGACAGGTGCTGCTCGGCGCCCGCGCGAGCTGGCGCAAGGACCTCATCGGCGTCATCGATTGGCGCGTCGCCGAGCTCGCGCGGCTGGGGGTCGAGCTCAGGCTGAACACGCTGGCCGAGGAAAGCGACGTCCTCGCCGAGGACCCGGAGGTGGTGATCATCGCTACGGGCGGCGTGCCGGACATCGAGTGGATCGCGGGGACCGAGCATTGCACGAGCGTGTGGGATGCGCTCAGCGGCACCGTGCCGCTCGCCGCCGAGATTCTCGTCTACGACGGCACCGGCCGGCATCCCGCTCCGCAGCTCGCCGAGCTTGCCTTAAAGGAAGGCCGCAGCGTTTCCCTGGTCTCGATCGATGCCCAGCTCGCGCAGGAACTGACCTACGCCGAGCGCGCCATCTGGAAAAAGCGCGCCTACGACATGGGGCTCAAGGTCACCTTCGACCATGAGATCGAGAAGGTCGAGCGGCGCGGCAACCGCATCGCCGCCACCTTCCGCAACCTGATGACGGGAGCGGAGCTCGAGCTGAGCGCGGACCAGATCGTCGTCGAGCACGGCACCATCCCGGCGGCGGCACTCTATCATCACCTCCGCGCGGGCGCCGCCAACGACGGCGTGACGGACATCGATGCGCTCCTCGCCGGGCGCGCGCAGCCGCGGAGCTTCCGGCCCGACGGCCGCTTCGAGCTCCACCGCGTCGGCGACGCGGTTGCGAGCCGCAATATCCACGCCGCGGTGCTCGACTCGCTCAGGCTCTGTCTGACGCTCTAAGCAAAGCCCGCTCGGGCAGGTCCGCCGGCGAAAGGTCGAGAGGAGGAACGCCTTACTTCGTTCCCCTCAGCTCCGTCGGCTTCTTCAGGCTCTCCGCGATCTTGAGATAAGTCTGTCTCAGCTCCAGCAGCTTGCGCTGGATCATGTCGTCCTTGGTGAGATTGGCGAGGCGCGCGCATTCCTCGGCTCGCGCCAGATAACCGTCGACGCTATACGGCATCGATGCCCCCCTGTCCGTCTCCAGGCATTGAAGAAACGGCTCGGGCAGCCGCATTGATTTAGGTCAAAAGGAGCGTCTTGGCTCCCGCTCTCAACGCGGCCCCCGCGCGACGCACGGGCCGCGGCCGGGTGAAACCTTCGATGCCGCCTTGGACACTAACGTGAAGTCGCTCTTCCAGGCGATGAAGGCCGAGATCGCCGCGATGCTGCGGCATGGGACGGCCCTCTCGACCCCGCCCCGGGCGAGCACCGCGAGATGATAATGGCTTCCTTTTCCGGCGCGGTTGCGGCCTAATGGGGCGATCACTCAGGGCCGAAGGGGGCCGCCGGACGTGCTGCTTTGGATCGGACTTGGCTTGCTTGCTTGGGCCATCTACAGCCAGAAGCTCGCATTTTTCATCGCCGCGGGCGCCTGCCTCGCCATCAAGCTGGTCTCAGGATCCAAGCTCTAGGGTCGCGGTTCGGAAGTTTGTCTCACCTGGAGATAACCGTCATTGCGGGCGTAGCGAGCCCCGCCTACGGCGGGGCAGCCCGCCTCGTGCCAACCCCGGCGTACGCCGGGGCCGGATTGTTTCGTTGCCCGTCGGGCGCCTCGCAACGAGAAATTTTTCCTGACGGGTGAATTTCAGAACCAGGACAATCGAAATCGCTAGGGGTGTTGCCATGGCTCATGAAAGAGAGGTGCTGCTGCAGGCGATCGAGCGCGATCGCGAGAGGATCCTCGATTTCTACCGCGGCTTCATCCGCGCCAAGAGCCCCAACCCGCCGGGCGACACGCGTGAAGCGGCCGCGCACATCGGCAAGCTGCTCTCGGGCGAGGGCGTGCAATACCGGACCATAGCACCCAAGAGCGAGATGCCGAACATCGTGGCGAGCTTCGAGGGCGCTGCCGGCGGCCGCCATCTCGTCCTCAACGGCCACATCGACGTCTTTCCGGTGGGCGAAGGGGTGGGCTGGACGCAGGATCCCTGGGGTGCGGCGCTCGTCGACGGGAGGATCTACGGCCGCGGGGCCTGCGACATGAAGGCGGGCACCACCGCCTCCATCTTCACCTATCTCTATCTGAGCCGCATCCGTGACAAGCTCAAAGGCAAGCTCACGCTCACCTGCGTCTCCGACGAGGAGACCTTCGGGCCGTGGGGGGCGCGTTACCTCATCGAGCATCATCCCGAGGTGCGCGGCGATTGCCTGCTCAACGGCGAGCCGAGCGGGCTGGGCACGATCCGCTTCGGCGAGAAGGGGCCGCTTTGGCTCGCCTTCACCATACGCACGCCCGGTGCCCACGGCGCCTACACGCATTTCAGCGCGAGCGCCACCAAGATCGCCGGCCGGCTCATCGCCGAGCTCGAGGCCGTGACCCGCGTCCCGGCGCGCCCGCCCGACAACGTCGTGCGCGCGCTCGAGGCGGCCGCACCCGCCGTCGATGCCGCGATGGGAAGGGGTGCCGCGGCGATCGTGCCCAAGGTGACGCTCAACATCGGCGTCATCCACGGCGGCCTCAAGGTCAACATGGTCCCCGGCGAATGCCGCCTCGAGGCGGACATCCGTCTCCCGCTCGGCGTCGAGAAGGAGGAGGTGATGCGCGAGGTGCGGCGAATCGCCGCCGGCTTTCCCGAGGTTGCACTCGAGGAGATCAACTACAGCGCCCCCTCCTGGTGCGATCCCTATGGCGAGATGGTCGAGATTCTGCGCGCGAACGCCAAGCAGCTCGCCGGCGTGACACCGGTGCCGATCGTGAGCCTCGGCGGCACGGACGCGCGGCTGTGGCGCTACAAGGGCGTGCCGGCCTACGTCTACGGTCCGCCGCCCTTCGGCATGGGCTCTTGCGACGAGCACGTGAGGGTCGAGGATTTCTTTCGCGTCCTCTCGACCCACGTGCTCTCCGCTTACGATTACTTGAGCCGCGGCTGACGCGTGCCGCCCCCGGCCGCGAGAAGCCCCTCTCCCGCACGCGGCAGAGAGGCTTATTCGGCTCGGTGCCGCTACGCCTCGTAGCGCAAGACGCCGCCCACGAAGGTCATGACCGGCTTGACCGCGCGGAGCTCGTCGGCGTCGCTCGCGAGCGGGTCGCGGTCGAGCACCACGACATCGGCGAGCTTGCCGCGTTCGAGGCTCCCCTTGCTGCTCTCCTCGCGTCCCGAATAGGCGCCGAGCACGGTATAGGCGCGCAAGGCCTCGAGCGGGGTGATCGCCTCGGCGGGATCGAGGGAGCGCCCGCTGGCACTCCTGCGCGTCACCATCGACCACATGGCGAGCCACGGGCTCGGCTGGCACACGGCGGCATCCGAGTGCCCGGGCGCGGGCACGCCCGCGTCGATGAGCGAGCGGTGCGGCCACATGTAACGCATGGCGGCGGCACCCCGGTTGGCGAGATAGGCGTCGCCGAGATCGTACATGAAGCCGGTCGCCGAGGAATCGACGACCCCAAGGCGCTGGAGCCGCGCGAGGATCGGCGGCGTCACGTAGCAGCAGTGCTCGACCCGCATGCGGTGGTCGGGCACGGGATGGGCCGCGAGTGCGGCCTCGATGGCATCGAGGGCGAAATCGATGCCGCGGTCCCCCACCCCCTCGATGCAAACGAGGAGACCCGCCTTGTGCGCGGCGAGGGCGCGGCGCTTCAGGTCCTCCGCCTCGTAGAGCAGCATGCCGCGGTTGTCCTCGGGCTCGCCCGGCACGCGCGGGCCGGCGTAGGGCTCGTAATAGGCGGCGGTGCGACCGCTCGTGCTGCAGTCGGGGCACCACTCGACCCCGATGAGGCGAAGCTCGTCGTCGCCGAAGCCAGATTGCAGGCCGCTCGCGATGAGAGCCTCGATCAGACCCGCCTCGCGCCCGCTGGCGATGACGCCCATGCGCACGCGCAAGCTGCCGCGGCGCTTCATCATCTGGTAGGCGCGGATCGCGCGCGCCGAGACAAGCGAGTTGTACATCGAGGTGATGCCGAGCCCGAGCGCCTCGTCGAACACCCCCTCCATGCCTTCCGCGATCTCCGCCTCCGTGTCGCCCGCGTGGATGCGCTCGAGGAAGATGTGGGCGGCCGTCTCGCGCACGAGGCCGGTGAAGCGGCCGGTGCCGGGCATGCGGTCGAAGCGGCCGAAGGGCGGGTCGGCGGCATCCTCTCCGATGCCGCAGGCGGCAAAGGCGGCGGAATTGGCCAGTCCGAGGTGACCGTCGGTGCGCAGGATGAAGAGCGGCCGGCCGCGGCTTGCGCCATCGAGCTCGGCGAGGCTCGGGTAGCCTCCGCTTTCGCGCTCGTTGTAGCGGTAGCCGACGAACCATTCGCCGGGCGGGAGGGGCCGCGCCCCTTGCTCGATTACGCGGAGGAGCGCCTCCTTCGACGCCACGAGGCGCGGGCTCAGCTCCCGCCATTTGAGGAGCCGGATGGCGTAGGAATCGGGATGACAATGGGAATCGACGATGCCCGGCACCGCGCGCTGTCCGCCGAGGTCGATGATACGCGTCCCGGGGCCGATCAGATGGTCGACCGCGGAGCGCTCCCCCACCTCGAGGATGCGCCCGTCGCGCGCCGCGAGGCAGGTGGCCGTCCGGTTCTCCGCATCGAGCGTGGCGATGCGTCCGTTCACGAGCGCGAGCTCGGCCTCAAGCATCGAGATGGTCCCGTCGCAGCGTCATTTTTGTATTGCGAAAATTACGCCATCGCGCGCAATCTTGAAATGGGAGAGCCATGACGGGAGAGGCAATCGCATTTGGCCGCCCCGCCCTTCGAGACGCGCGCTTCGCGCGCTCCTCAGGGTGAGGCGGCCTGAGGATGTAACGGGTTTCCTCATCCTGAGGAGGGCCGAAGGCCCGTCTCGAAGGATGAGGAAATCCGCTCATTGTCAAATACGATAGACCTCATGACGGGAGAGGGAAATGCGCGAGCCACAATCATTCCATCAGGACTGCGTCGAGCTGGCGCGCGAGCGCCTTGAGCGCGGCGAAATCGACCGCCGCAGCTTCCTCAAGGGCCTCGCGGCCTTGGGCGTGCTTCCGGCCCTCGCTGCGGGCGATGCGGCGCGCGCCGCGGACGCCAAAGAGATCGTGATCGCGAACTGGGGCGGTCTCGCCAACGACGGCTTTCTCCGCTTCTACGGCCAGCCCTTCGAGAAGGACCATCCGGAGGCCAAGGTCTCGACCGACAGCGGCGGCCCCTCGGGCGGCAAGATCCGCGCCATGGTCGAGAGCGGGCACGTCACCTGGGACCTGTGCGACAGCTCGTCGAGCAGCGCCTTTTGGCTGGGCGGGCTCAAGCTGCTCGAGCCCATCGACTACAAGGTCGTCGACAAGGCCAACGTGCCGCCCGTGGGCTTTGCCATCCCTTATGGCGTGGCGCCCTATTCCTTCAGCACGGTCTTGGCCTACGACAAGGCCAAGGTGGGCGATGTCCCGCCCAAGACGTGGGCGGATTTCTGGGACCTCAAGAAATATCCGGGACGGCGGCTCTTGCGCCACGACGCGCTCAGCATGCTCGAGCTCGCGATCATGGCCGCAGGCACCCCCTTCGACAAGGTCTATCCCATCGACATCAAGCTCGCCTTGGACAAGTTCAAGGAGATCAAGGAGCAATGCATCTACTGGAACTCGGGCTCGGAGTCCGAGCAGTTCATCCGCACGGGCGAGGCCGTGATGGGCGCCATCTGGCACACACGCGCGAGCGTGCTCTCGCGCGAATCGAACGACCGCATGAGCTGGACCTGGAACCAGGCGCTTCTCCAGCCCGGCATCTTCGTGGTCCCCAAGGGCAATCCGGCGGGCGCGCTCGCGCAACAGCTCCTCGCCTCGATGTGCGCCAAGCCCGAGCCGCAGATCGGCCTCTTGGGCCTGCTCGGCAACGGGCCGTCGAACCCGAAGGCGGCGGCGCTCGTGCCGCCCGAGCTCAGGCGCTTCAATCCGACCGACCCGGAGAACGCGAAGCCTCAGTTGGTGATCAACGGCGAGTGGTGGGGGGGAAACTACCCCGACGCCAACGCCAAGTACGTCGACACCATCTCCTCCTGACGGGCATGAGCAGAGGGCGGGCCCGCGGCCGCGAGGGCCGCGCGGGCTCCCAGTAGAAGGAGCGGGCGCGCGCCGATGGCCGAACTCAAGACCGAGCTCACGCTTCGCGGCCTGAGCAAGCATTACGGCTCCACGCTTGCGGTCGATGCGGTCGACCTCAGCATCGGCCGCGGCGAGTTCGTGACGCTGCTCGGGCCCTCCGGCTCGGGCAAGACCACGCTCCTCATGATGATCGCGGGATTCGTCGAGCCGAGCGAGGGCGAGATCCTGCTCGACGGGCGCCCGATCACGCCGCTTGCGCCCGAGCGCCGCGAGTTCGGCATGGTGTTTCAGGGCTACGCGCTCTTCCCGCATCTCTCGGTCGCGGACAACGTCGCCTTTGCGCTCAAGGTGCGCGGCATCGCGCGCGACGAGATCGAGCGCCGCGTCGCCGAGGCCGTCGCCCTCGTCAAGCTGGGCGGCCTCGAGCGCCGCCTGCCGCGCGAGCTCTCCGGCGGCCAGCAGCAGCGCGTGGCGCTTGCGCGGGCGCTCGTTTTCCGCCCGCACCTCCTCCTCCTCGACGAGCCCTTGAGCGCCCTCGACAAGAAGCTGCGCGGCGAGCTGCAGGTCGAGCTCAAGAGCCTGCATCAGCGCGTGGGCCTCACCTTCATCTACGTCACCCACGACCAGGAGGAGGCGCTCTCGATGTCGGACCGCGTCGCCATCCTCCACCGGGGCAAGGTGGTGCAGATCGGCTCGCCCGACGAGCTCTACGAGCGGCCGGCGACGCGCTTCGTCGCCGACTTTCTCGGCCGCAGCAACTTCATCCGCGGCCGCGTCGTCGAGGCGAACGGCGGTGCTTTCCGCTATACGGCGGGCGGCGAGCACTTCGTGCAGGCGGACGCCGCGGCGCCGCAGCAGGCAAGCGACGTGCTCATCGCGCTGCGGCCGGAGAAGATCCAGATCGCGGCCGACCGCTCGCCCGAGACCGCCAACACGCTCTCGGGCCGCATCGAGCGCTGGAGCTATCACGGCACCAACTTCCAAATGACCGTTGCGACCGAGGTGCTGGGGCCGCTCCAGGTGCAAGTGCCGGCTTGGCGCTGCCGTTTCGAGCCCAAGGACGGCCTCGCGGTGCGCCTCGGCTGGGACGCGGACGCTTCGATCCGGGTGGGGGACGACGAGGCATGAGAGCGCGGGAGCATCCCGCGTGAGCCGCACGGGCGCCGTGGCCGCGTTGCCGAGGCCGCTTCACCGCCGGCTCGGCACCCTGGGCGTCTATTGGCTCTTCATCCTTCCGGCGGTCCTCCTCCTCGCCTCCTTCTATTTCTATCCCCTCTTCGGCGTGCTCTGGGTCAGCGTCGCGGAGCCCAAGCCCGGTCTCGGCAACTACGCGCTCTTGAGCTCGGCCGCCGTCGAGCGCGTGCTGCTCACGACCGCGCGCATCTCGGCCGTCACCACGGCGGTCACCATCGTCCTCGGCTACGCCGTCGCCTATGCGCTCGTGCACCTCTCGCCTCGCGCGCGGCGCTGGATGTTCCTGGGCGTGCTGCTGCCGCTGTGGATCTCGGTGCTCGCGCGCGCCTTTGCCTGGTTGACGCTCTTGCGCAGCGAAGGGGTCGTCAACCAGCTCCTCCAGGCCCTCGGCCTCATCCAAGAGCCCCTTCACCTCATGTGGAACGAGCTCGGCATCACCATCGGCATGGTCCATTACATGCTGCCCTACGCCATCCTGCCGCTCTATGCCAACATGCGCGGCATCGACGCACGGCTTTTGGCCGCGGCGCGCGGGCTCGGGGCCACGCGGCTCCAGGCCTTCGCGCGCGTCTTCCTGCCCTTGAGCCTCCCCGGCATCGTCGGCGCCGGCGTGCTCGTCTTCATCTTCTCGCTCGGCTTCTTCGTCACCCCCGCGATCCTCGGCGGCAACCGCATATTGATGATCGCGCAATACATCAGCATCCAGATCCTCGACCTGGTGCGCTGGGGGCTCGGTGCCATGATGGCGACGGTGCTGATGGCGGCGGTGCTCACGCTGATGGCGCTTCTCGCCCGCATCGTTGACTTCCGCCGCCTTTTTGGGGCGCATTGAGATGGAGCGGCTCTCGGCCGGCTTCCCACTCACCAAGTCGCTCGGCTGGGCGGTGGTGGTGTTCCTCGTTCTGCCGATCACGGTGGTGGTGCCGGTGTCGCTGACCGACCAGCGTTTCCTCTCGCTGCCGAGGGAGCATCTCTCGCTGCAATATTACGTGAAGCTCTTCACCAGCGAGGCGTGGCTCTCCTCGATCGGGCAGAGCCTCGTCATCGCCGTGGCGGCGACCGCGCTTGCGGTTGTGGCCGGCACGCTCGCGGCGATCGGCTGCTGGCGCGTCAACACGCGCGCGACCGAGGCCGTGCGCGTGCTCATGCTCGTCCCGCTCATCGTGCCGACGATCGTCTACGCGCTCGGCATCTACCGCCTGTGGATCGCGCTCGGCATGCTCGACAGCTACACCGGCGTCATTCTCGCGCACGGCGTCACCGCCATCCCCTACGTGGTGATCACCGTCTCCACGGCACTCGCCAATTTCGACGCGCGCCTCGAGCAGGCCGCGCGCAACCTCGGCGCCTCGGTCGGCCAGGCGCTCAGCCGCGTCATCCTCCCCAACATCCTGCCCGGCGTCGTCTCGGGCGCCATCTTCGCCTTCATCCATTCCTGGGACGAGCTGGTGATCGTGCTCTTCATCGCGAGCCGCACCATCTTCACCCTCCCGCGGCGCATCTGGGACGGCATCAACGAGAACGTCGACCCGACCATGGCGGCCGTCGCGGTGGTGCTGATCCTCGTCACCCTGGCGCTCTTGGCCCTCGACCTCGCCTTCCTCCGGCGCGAGCGCGGGTGAGCGTGCCCTCCCGCTTGCGCGACGCGCTCACTCATAGGGTGCGAACTGATCCGCGCGCCATTTGAGCGCGGCGGCGAGACCCTTGGTGCGGCGGATCGAATCGAAGGTGTCGGCCTCGGGCGAGCCCGCGGCGTCCATGATCGCCGAGGCCTCTGAGCCGTATTGGATGGCGGCCCTGAGGCCCATGGTCTCGAAGGTCTGGTTGATGGCGCGCTTGTTCCACTTGAGGCAATCGAGCGACACGCGCGACATCCGCCGCGCGATCTTGAGCGTCTCCCGGGCGAGGGCCGCCTTGGGGAAGACCTTGTCGACGAGCCCCAGGCGATGGGCCTCGGCCGCATCGAAGATGTCGCCCGTATAGATGAGAGCACGGGCGCGCTGGCCGATGAGCCAGGGCATGATCATGGTGGCGATGCCGTTGGAGAAGCGCGCCTCCACGGCGCCAAACTTGGCGTCGTCGGAGCAGTAGCGGATGTCGCAGCTCATGGCGAACTCGAGGGCGCCCGCGAGGCAGAAGCCGTCGATGACGGCGATCACGGGCTTGCTGCAATCCCACACCGAATAGGTGAAGCGCAGGTCCTTCTGCATGCGCGCGCGCCACTCGACGAGGCCGCGCTTGGGCTGCTCGGCCGACTCCTTGATGTCATAGCCGGAAGAGAACGCCTTGCCGCCGGCCCCTTTGACGAGGAGGACGCGGACCTCGGGGTCCTGGTCGGCCGAGGCGACGGCCGCGATGATCTCGTCGACAAGCTTCTGGCTCAACGCGTTCATCCGCTCGGGGCGGTTGAGGGTGAGGGTGGCCACGCGATCGTCCACCTCATAGAGCAGGCTCTCGTAAGTCATCTTGCATTCTCCCGCTTGGCTGATCCTGCTTCCTCGATCAACACGTCGACGCCGGTAGCGCCCTCCTCGTGCACGATCAGGGGATTGACCTCGACGCTCGCGAGGACGCCGACGGTCGCTTGACCAAGGCGCGAGAGGGCCGCGATCGCCCGCGCCGCCGCGGCGGTGTCGTAAGGCCCCTTGCCGCGCACGCCCTCCAAGAGCAGCACCGCCGGCGTCTCGCGCAGCATAGAAAGCGCCTCGCTCTCGTCGACCGGGCCCAGGCGCAGGCTTGTCTTGGCGATGACCTCGACGAAGATGCCGCCCAAGCCGACGAGGATGAAGCTGCCGAAGCCGGGCTCGTTGCGCACGCCGAGGATGAGCTCGACCCCCGGCGGCGCCATCTTCTGGAGGTAGATTTCGCGCGGGCCGCCCGGGGGGAGCGCGTGGGCGAGGATCGCCGAGACCTCACGATAAGCCGCCTCGGTCTCCGCGGCACAGCCAAGCCCGAGACGGACGAGGCCGAGATCGCTCTTGTGCGCGAGCTGCGGCGCCGATCCCTTGAGCACGACGGGATGGCCGAGGCGCGCACCCGCCTTGGCCGCCTCGGCGGCCGACGATACGGCTAAGCATTCGGCCATGGGCAGGCCCGCCTCGGCCAGGAGGCGGAAGCGCTCTACCTCGCCGACCCCAAGCGCGCGTCGGCGCCAGCCCCGAGGCAAAGCGCTCGCGGCTGCCGGCGCGCGCGGAGCGTTCTGCCGCAAGGAATGGCCGATCGCGGCAAGCGCCGTGCCCACGCCCGAGAGATAGGGTATGCACGCGCGGTCGAGGATGGCGTGCACCTCGGCGTTGGGGCCCGTGCCGCTCGTGTTGTTGAAGAAGACGAAGCGCTTGTCGCTGCGAGCGGCCAAGGAGACGCAGGCCTCGGCCATGATGCATGCGTAGGGCACGTCCCCACCGCCCGCACCGGGCGCGTCGACCGAAAGTGCGATCGTCCCGATCTCGGGATCGAGCGTGAGCGCCTCCAGAACGGCCGCGATGCGCTCGGGGTTGAAGCCGAGACCCCACGCGTCGAGGGGATTGCGGATGGCCGCGTAGGGCGGGAACGCCGGCCGCAGCCGCGCGAGGGTCGCGGGCGAGAGCGGGCCAAATGCGATGCCGAGCTCGTGGCCGAGGTCAGCGATCAAGGCGGCCTCGCCGCCCGAGAGCGTCACCTGGACGAAGCTCCGCGAGGCGTCCGGCTGCGGATAGGCCGAGAGCACCACCGCGGTCTCGAGCATCTCGTCGAGATCGCGCACGCGGACGATGCCGAGCTTCCTGAAGAAGGCGTCATAGAGGCGGTCCTCGCCGGCGAGGCTCCCGGTATGCGCCTGGACGAGTGCGCGTCCCTCCTCGCTGCTGCCGAGCTTGAGGGCCACGATGCGTTTGCCGCGCACGCGCGCTTCCTCGGCGGCCGCGGCGAACGCCTCCACTTTCCGGATGGTCTCGAGATAGAGGAGGATGACGCCGACCCGCTCGTCGCGCGCGAAATGGCCGAGGTAGTCGGCCACGGTCAAGACCGCCTCGTTGCCGGTGGTGACGAGGTAGGCGAAGCCGATCTTGCGCTCATCCTCGGCGAGCGCGATGGCAATCGAGCCGCTTTGGGAGATGAGCGCCAACGGCCCCTTCCTGATCTCCGACATGTAACGCGGGGTCCAGATCGCCGCCCCGTCGTGGACGTTGACGAGCCCGAGATTGTTCGGCCCGGCCAAGGCGATGCCGTGGGCCTTGGCGACCGCCTCGATGCGGCGCTGGAGCGCCTTGCCCTCGGCGTCGCCGTCGGCGTAGCCGCTGGCATTTATGAAGACGGCCCGGATGTCGCACGCCGCCGCCTCGTCCATGAGCGCCGGCCCCTCAGCCGCCGGGACCGCGAGAAAGGCCGCATCGGGGCGCTCGGGAAGCGCCTTGAGCGAAGGAAAGCAGGCGAGGCCCGCGACCTCGGCATAGCGCGGATTCACCGGATGAATGAGGCCGCGGTAGCCCATGAGGCGAAGGTTGCGGATGACGCGCGTGCCGATCGCATCCGCCCGCTGGGACGCCCCCACGACCGCGATCGAGCGCGGATTCATCAACTTCTCAAGGGGGAGCTCGCTCAAATTTCCCCACCCTTCGCACGGGTAGCCTCAGTAGAGCGGCGTAGGGACGGCGTCGATCGGCAGGTCCGTCGCCACGCCGAACCATTTGAGCTGCAGCTCCTTGATCTTGCCGCTCTTGGTCAATTTCACGAGCGAGGCGTTGATGGCCTCGATGAGCGCCTTGGAGGCGTCGTCCTTGCGCGCAAGCCAGGCGAGATAGGCCTTCGGTCCGAACGGCGGCAGCACGAGCTCGAAGGTCTCGGGACGCGTCTTCACGAGATAGGCGAGGTTTGGCAGCGAGCCCGCGACCGCGACGATCCTGCCGGCCTCGAGATCGGCATAGGCATTCGGGCTGCCGATGTACTCCTTGATCTCCTTGACCCCGCCGGGGAGCGTCTGGACAAAGTCCTGCAAGAGCTTGGTCTGGGCCGAGCCCTTGGTGCCGCCGACGACCTTGCCCGCGATGTCCTGCGCCTTTTGTATCGAGGTGTCCCCCTTGCGCTTGACCAGCGCCACGGTGGCGTCCGCGATCGGCAGCGTGAAGTAATAGCGCTCCATGCGCGCCTTGGTGATCGTCGACGTCGCCTCGACCATGTCGAACTTCCTGGCCTCGAGCCCGGGCAGCACGCTCGCGAACGGCAGGTCGACGTAACGCACTTTGACACCCAGATCGGCGGCCACGAGGTCCATGAGGTCGACGCTGTAGCCCTTGGGCTTGTCGTTCTCGGTGAATTCGAAGGGTGCGTACTGCAGCTCGGTGCCGAGAACGAGCTCGCCCCGCGCCTTGGCCTCGTCGAGCAAATTCTCGCCGCGCGCGCTCAGGGGAGCCGCGGTCAGCAGCGCTAAGGCGAGGAACACCGCCGCGGGCCGAGCCAATCCTTGCAGAAAGCCGTGATCACCGGTCGTCATGGAAGCCTCCCAATTTGAGTTGAGCCTTGTCATCAATGTGCCGGGTTCAGCTGCGCTCCGCCCGCGGGCCGCTCGAGAAAGAGCGAATTGCGCTCGACCCAGGTCTCGAGGAAGCGCCGCGTGCGCTCGCTTTTCGGGCTGAAGAAGACCTCCTTGGGTGGGCCCTCCTCCACCTTGACGCCGTGGTCGAGAAAGATGACGCGGTCGGCGACCTCGGCGGCGAAATGCATCTCGTGCGTCACGATCACCATGGTCATTCCCTCGCGCGCGAGCTCCTTCATCACCTGCAGCACCTCGCCGATCAGCTCGGGGTCGAGGGAGGACGTCGGCTCGTCGAAGAGGATCGCCGCGGGCTCCACGGCGAGCGCCCGGGCAATGCCGACGCGCTGCTGCTGTCCGCCGGAAAGACGCAGCGGATACTCGTCGATCTTCGCCGCCAAGCCGACCTTCCCGAGCACCTGCCGCGCGAGCTCCCGCGCCTCCCTCGGGCGCTTCCTGTGGACGAGAATGAGGGGCTGCGCCACGTTGTCGAGCACCGTCATATGGGGCCAGAGATTGAACTGCTGGAAGACCATGGCGATGTCGCGACGCAGGCTCTCGACGTTGCGCTCCTTGTCGCGGATGCGTCGCCCGAGCGCATCGTTCGCATATCCGACCAACTTCCCGCGCACGTAGACATCGCCCTCCTGGTACTCCTCCAGGAAGTTTATGCAGCGCAGAAGCGTGCTCTTGCCGGACCCCGAGGGGCCGATGATGCAAACCACCTCCGAGCGGCGCACCGCGAACGACACGGCGCTCAGGACCTGATGCGCGCCGAACCACTTCGAGACGTTGGCAACCTCGATGAGAGGCGGCGCCTCGAGGGACCTCCCGGCGTCTGCCATGCCCTCGCTCATCCGGCAGCCCTCACCTCCGGGCGCAAGTAGACGCCGAGCCTGAGCTCCGCGCGGCGGCCGAGGAACGCCACGAGTTCGGTCAACGCCCAATAGAGCGCGGCGAGTGCCGCGAATGGAGCGACGAAGGTGAAGGTTTCGAGCGTCATCCCGGTGACCTGAAAGGTGAGCTCGGGCACGGTCACGATCGAGAGAATTGCGGTGTCCTTCAAGAGAATGATGAGGAGATTGACGCTCGCAGGCACGGCGAGGACCAGCAATTGCGGCAGGATGATATAGCGGATTCTCTTGCGCCGCGAGAGGCCGAAGCTGCGCGCGGCCTCGAGCTGACCCTCGGGGATGCTGGCGAAGCCCGCGCGGAATATCTCGGCGAAATACGCGGCCCCGTAGAGGCCGAGGCCGCAGACCCCGACCGTGACGGCGTCGAGCGTGATGCCGATACTAGGCCCGCCGTAATAGGCGAGAAAGAGCTGGGCCAGGAGCGGCGTACCGCGGAAGAATTCGACGTAGGCGCGAACAGGCAACGTGAGCGCGGGGCCCCCCACGGAAAGTATCAAGCCGAGAACGAAGCCGAGCGCCACCGCGAGTGCGGAGCCCGAGAGCCAAATCAGGACCGTGAGCCTGAAGCCCTCGATGAGCTGCGGCCCGTAGGTCGTCATGAGCGAGAGATCGGCGCTCACAGCACAACCTTCGCGTAGCCGACGCTCAGGCGGCGCTCCGCGGCGCGGCCGAGAAGGGCAAGGGCCAGGTTGATGACGAGGTAGATGACGGCCGCCGCCATGTACCATCGAAGGGGGCGGAGGTCGCGCGCGACGATGTTCTGGCTGACGCGCATGAGGTCCTCGACTCCGACCACGGACACCAGCGAGGACGCCTTGAGGATGAGGATCATCTCGTTGATGATCGCGGGCGCCGCCGCGCGCAGCGCCTGGGGAATGAGGATGCAGCGGCGCGTCTGCAACCGCGTATAGCCGAAGGCGCGCGCGGCGTCGTTCTGGCCCTTGGGGATGATGAGGAAGCCCCCGCGCAGGTTCTCCGCCTGATACGCCGCGGTGCAGACCCCCAATCCGATCGCAGCCGCCATGAAAGGCGGCAGATCGAGATCGAGCGCCGGCAGGAAGTAATAAACGATGAGAAGCTGGACGAGCAGCGGGACGCCGCGAAAGAAGCTCACATAGGCGATTCCCATCGCCCGCGCGGCACGGGCTTGCGAGAGGCGCAGGAAGCAGACGGGCACCGCTATGAGGAGGCCGAGCGCGTTCCCGGCGAGCGAGACGGCGATCGTCGTGCCCGCGCCGATGAGGAGGATCGCAACGCTTTGCGACAGCGCCGACGTGCCAAGCAATACGCTCATTGACCCCGTTCTGTTATTGCTCCTTCCATAGCGACAGGCCCGGGCCGTCGTCCAGAGGAATCACGGGCGCTTAGACGCCGCGCACGGCGAGTGATGGAGGAGCGCTCAATGGGCGCTGTCGCGTGCCGGCTGTGCGCGGCCCGGCACCTGCAACCGTCGGGCACGGCACGGCCGCCGGCTTCAGGCCTCGAGCCAGCGGAAGCGGAATTGATCGCGGTGGCGCACGATGCGGCCGGCCGTCGGCAGCGGGAAGTGGCTCGTGAGGATGATCGTGTCACTGTCGGCGTAGGTCTCCGCCAGACGGCGGCGGGTCGCGGCCGCCTGCGCGCGATCGGCATCGGAAACCATGACGACGTCGAGGCCCGAGAACTGCACGGGATGGTGGATGGCGTCGCCCGTGAGAAGCGCATGACCGTTCGGCCCGCGCACGTGCACGCCCACGTGGCCGAGCGTGTGTCCCGGCAGGCTCTCGAGCCAGACGCCGAAGTCGAGCTCGCGCTCCACCACGTGCGCCGCATCGACGAAATCGGCCTGACCGCTTTCCACGACCGGCAGCACGCTGTCGGCGAAGGCGCCGCGCGCCACCGCCTCCTTGGGTCGCTTGACGTGCATACGCTCGAACGCGTCGAACTCGGCCTTGCTTATCACGTAGCGCGCCTTGGGAAAGGTCGGGACCCAGCGCCCGCCCGAGAGCCGCGTATTCCAGCCGACGTGGTCGGCGTGAAGATGCGTGCAGAGCACCACGTCGATGTCCTCGGGACGCAGCCCGACCCCGGCCAGGTTCTCGAGGTAGGCCGTGTCGAGGCGATGCATCCAGGCAAGCGTCGGCCGCTCCTTGTGGTTGCCGATGCAGGTATCGACGAGAATCGTCCGCCCCCGCATCCGCTCGACGTAGCTCTGTATGGTGATCACGATCCGCCCGGAGCCGGGCTCGAGCACCCGCTCGTCGAGCCAGTCCCGGTTCCTCGCCACCCAATCGAGCGGCGCCTCGGGGAACATCCAGTCGACGTCGATGGGCACGCGCTCGACCTCCATCACGGTCTCGAGCGTCATCGCGCCGAAATCGATGGGTTACATGAGGCACCACCGGCGAGCGAGAGCGCGGGGAAATCGAGGAGGCCCCGGAGCATGAGGGCGGGCTCGATGCCGCTCACCAGCATAAGGGAGGCATCGGGCCAGACGCACGCAAGGATGGATGTGGCCTTGGCGCGCCTCTTTTCCGCCTTGGTGCGTGCGAGCGAAAGCAACGCCTCTCCCCCTCTCTCGCCTGGGCGACTGAGCGCCATGCTGGCCCAGTCCGCCGCCCGTGTCCAGTTCGGCCGCGCGCGGGTCTAGAGCAATATCCGACGAAGTGGAATCGCCCCCTCACCCAGCTTTGCCTAAGCTCGCTACGCTCGCTAAGGCTGCGCAACCCTCTCCCCCTCAAAGGGGGAG
>Ga0187769_10000281_pt1 | contig 28066 bp, 18 predicted proteins | sample 0116_SJ02_MP02_1_FD_133140 | JGI IMG/M metagenome (GOLD analysis project Ga0187769, IMG submission 133140) | Tropical peat soil microbial communities from peatlands in Department of Meta, Colombia - 0116_SJ02_MP02_10_MG | ecosystem: Environmental > Terrestrial > Soil > Wetlands > Peat | place... | reverse complement strand
TCTGTAGTCGCGAGGATAACTAGCAATCCGCTCTTTGTAGGTCTGTGCCGCCTTGTCTAGCTCTCCCGTGACGCTCTGGTAATAGGCAGCCGCGATAGTCAACTTCTCGCGTTCGCTGACCTGGGTACTCAGTTCGAAGGCTTTCGTGAAAAACTTGCTTGCTTCTCCCACCTCTCCCAGGACGAAGTAGTCATAGCCGACAGCGAAGTAGCCCATGGCAAAACTAGGATCGAGTTGAACAGATCGTTGGTCGTAGGGCAGGGCCACCCGTGGACCCTGTTCGCTCTCTTCCTTGCGCCCCAAGCTGTACGCCCGCAGAGCTTCCAAAGAGCTTGTAGTGGCTTGCTGCAGCGGAACATCAAACTTCTGTACCGTGGCCAGCGACTCGCCCAGCTCGGTGCGGAGTTTGGCAGCAGCCTCATCCAGTGCTCTCAGAACCTTTTCTTTGGCCGTCGCCGTTGCCTGCTCCTGCGCCAGTATGTCCCCATTTGCACAGTCGATTGCTTTCAGCCCCACTACGTACTGACTGCCAAGGTTCGCAATCGAGCCGGCAATATATGCCTTACCGCCCGCCCGCTGGCAAAGTTCGCGAGCCATGTCGGAGGTGAGGGATTTGCTCGCCGTTCGGGCCATCATGCGTAACGTCGCAGCTACCTTACTTTCCGAAAGCACGTTCAGAAATGGGGACTGATTCAAAGAGATGGTAAGGGCTTGCTGCAGCGTGCTGTCGAAAACGGGATCGCCGGTTGTATTGACGAAATCGACCAATAGCACAGTGTCTTTCTCGGTGAGTGGCAACCGTGGCTGCCGGCGGTGGTACAAGCTGTTGACAACCAGCGCGACCGCAGCGAGAAGGAACACCGCAACGATAGCAGTGGTCCCCCTCTTGATTCTGCGAGGACGTTCAACTCCGGCCACAACCGTCGGCAATAGGCTTTCGCTAGGCCCGCTCTCGACGGGCCCGATGAACCGGTAGCCGTAGCGCGGCAGCGTTTCGATGAACTGTGGCTGCTCCGCCGAGTCTCCCAAGGCTTGCCGCAGCTTCTGGACCGCGTGGTTAAGGCTATCGTCGAACTCGACGAAGGTATCCGCCGCCCATAGCTTGGCCCGCAATTCTTCCCTGGTTACGACTTCGCCGGGACGCTCGACTAGGGCCCGGAGCAGTTCGAAGGACTTCGGGGGAAGCGGGACTCTGTGACCGTCTTGGTGGAGTTGTCCGGATGTAAGGTCAATTTCGAACTGACAAAATCGGAACCGCAGCGCCGATGGAACCGACACAGGCATGATGACGCGGCTACCCCAGCGAAAACTAACATACGGTCATTGCAGATCCAGTGATTACCGTCACACGCTTCCGGTGTTGCCTTTTTCTGCTCTAAGGCCGTTCATCCAGATTTCACGCGATAGTCAGACGGTGTTCATTGCAAAACACGCTGTGGGCATGAGATAGAAGGCCCGTGTACCGGGAAACCAGATGGCTCCCCCGACATCAAGGTATCCCCCCAACAAGAGGTAGGGCAGCAATAGGCTCCGCACGTAGCACTCGTTGAACTTTGGAGGCCCCTATGCCAACCGACACCCTCACCATTGCGCTCGACCAAATGCTCTCCTTTTACCACAAGGGCATTCACAACATGACAACGCCGAATCAGCCTTATCGCGTCGGTGACGAAATTGGCTTTGAGGTATTCGCCAAGAATGTGTCTCCCATCTACACGTTGACGAACATCTCCGGGTGGATCAAACACGGAGCTATGACGGAGTTTACGAGTGTTTACTTCTCAGTCTTGACACTGGCACCAGGCGCAGAAGCAAGTCTCGGCCCCGAAGTCCGGGGAAAAGTTGTCGCCGTTGCCCAGACGCATCCAATTGCTGGGTTCTGGGTGGAGACGGTTGGACTTGTAGACGCTACTGCAGCGGCGAATCTGGGTTCCGTGGCTTTCAAAGACTCGGGCATGCTCATCGGCGGCATCCCAAAGGGGATACCGATTGCCAAGGCCGCCTGAATGCATCCGGCTGGTCGAATTATCGAATGGGAGAAATCATTCCGCTCGGAGATCAATGAAGTGGGCAATGCAGGTTCTCACGCTGTCCCCGAACTTGAGGACAGTCAACACAGCGCGGGTGATTCTGCTGGGGAACAGAGTGATCCGCCTCTGGAGGTCCAAATCACAGAACGCCAAGTTCTATGGAGGCATTGATGAAACGCATCAGTATTCTCCCTTGCATTCTTGTTGTCTGCTTCGTTTCGGCGACGTGGGCACAGCAACCTGCGGCCCAGCAATCATTAGGCAGATATGGACCGCATCGAATGGCCAACCAGGCCTCAAGGACAGCGGGCCAAACAGTAAGCCGGAGTTTTCAGGCTAAGGCCAATCCGGATCACGAGAGAATTTGGGAACTGGGCACCTACCCCGGCGGCAGCTGGGTTACTACATGGCATATCAATGACCTCGGCGTGATCGCCGGCCTTGGCGATGTATCCGCTCCTAACGCTGGTTCGGGTTACACCCACACGCTGGAGGTACCTTTGTTCGGGCCGACTGCCGGGGAATGGACCGACCTGGGTGCACTTCGCAGGAAACAGTCCAAGGGGTGTGAAGAGCCCATGGCCGACATTTCGGACGCAGGACTGGTCGTCAGTCACTCTGTCACATCGGAGGGCCAGATGCACGCGGTGGCCTGGACCAGGGAAACCGGCATGGTCGACTTGGGCACACTTGCGGATACGGGCGACCCGCGCTACGCGAACCATAACTCCAGCTATGCCATCGGCACCAATAAACTCGGAACACTGATCGTGGGCGGCAGCGGCTTGGATCAGAATCCCGTTCAGGGTTTCGACGCGCCCGTCGTCTGGACGCCATCGAAGCAATGGAAGAACGGAAAGCTCGTTACGAAGTGGAATATTCACGCGCTCGACACCTCTGCGTACCCTAACTTTTCGTGGACAGCTTGGGGCGTAAACAACTACGGTCAGATCGTTGGCGTAGGCGGTGACAACAACAACCCACAGACGACCGTCATTGGTACGGTGTGGAACCCTCGCGCCGACGGGAAAGGTTGGAAGAAACTCATCTCCCTTCCATCATCCACAGCTTATCCATTCACTATCCCTTACGGCATTAACGATAACGGGGAAATCGCAGGCATGGTCACTTTGACGGACTGGAGCGTTTGGCTTCCTACGTTCTGGAAGCCGCTCGACCGGGCCAGAACAATTTACTCTCCGGTGACAATGCTTCCGCTGCCCCAGGGCGTATTCACAAACGCTGAAGCCGTAGGCATCAACGATCTCGGCGACATAGTCGGCGATACCTGGAACGACGACGGCTCGATCGATTTGGCTGTGCGCTGGACTACGAAGGACCTGACCTTCACTGAGCTTCTCAACTTCCCGGCCGATTGGAGTTTTTCCTGGGGAGTCAACAACAACCGAATTGCCACGGTCACCTATACCGGCGGCGCGAAGTGCTCGGAAGGCATACCGTGGGTCTACACATGCGGCGGTGCAATCCAACTCCATTAAAGGACACGGAGACTTCAAAGGGGCGAGCCATGTATGGCGACAGCAAATCTCGAATACCTCGTGCGCAGCCAGACCGACACCCCGAACCTTGGGGTCAGGAAGTTGGCTCAGAATTACCAGGCCCGCAAGAGCGCCATAACGGAGTGCTTCTAGGGCTGCCCTGCGCTTACTGCCGGGCGTATCTCGCGGTCAACCTTGAGATCTGCCCGATCTGCGGCAGCAAAGAAAGAGTGTCACTTGCAAGCAGCACCTCGCGTTCGTACGACAAAGAACGCGACATAGGTCAGATTCATGCAGAGGAACGAAGGTATTTGCGGGTTCGCCAGAAGGATGGTGATCCCGTACCGAACTTACAACCGTAATGTTGGCCTACGGGAGAACGCGAATTGATTCAACTATCAAAGAGAGGAAAGGATTCCGATCATGCGAAATCAAGTATTGCTATTCACAATGATGACTCTACTCATTGGCGTGGTTGTTCTGACTTGCAGTCTAGCGTCAGCGCAGGGCCGAAATGACCAGACGTTCACTTCTGCCTCAGTGCAGGACCGCTGCATCCCTTTTGGGGGAACCGTCTATGGCTGGCATACCGACAACTGGTATGCCACCGGCAATTTCGTCGTGGGCCGCAAGGTCCGGCACGCGAGCATAGTGGATGTCAACACTGGATTTTTCGACAACGGAGGAGTTTCCACCGGCACCGAGATTGCCACTTTCGATTTTGGCAAAGGCAACACGTTCCAGATGAACGTTGATTTCATCGCCGAGCACATGAATAACGATGCTCTCACAACGTTCGGAGTTTTTGACGTCAAGGAAAACGGAACCTTTAGCAAAGGAACTGGAATCTTCAAAGGCGCATATGGCCACTGGGTTATGGAAGGGCCCTTTGGACCGAATGTGAAGCTCCCGGACAACATTCAACCGGCGCCCGATTCCGACATGTTCTGGATCGGCTGGTACCACGGCATGATTTGCGGCGTGGAGTGAGGACACCCAATGCGCTCCCAAACGTGTGCTGTGTCGAAACGTGTGGGATAAGAACACTGTCGAGGGCTGCTCTGCTGGGACGGGTAGCGCCGGGCAGCCTACTCCACCGACAACCCGCCAAAGTAGAAGGAGGTTTCTCATGCGCAAGTTTCTGTACTTCTCCCTGATTCTTTGTGTTGCTTCCTGGCTGACAGGCTGCGGCAGTTCCAGCAAACCCGTGGTGCAACCGCAAACCAGTTCATTCGCGTTTATGCAGGCGGCTCCAAGCGCGGGCACTGGAATGTTCACTCCGGCGCTGGGAACGTTTTCGACCCTCAACGGCAACACGACATTCAGCTACAAGCTCTACATGGACCCGACGACCAACCAAGCCATTGCTATGGACATGGGTTCAATAGTCCTCTCGGCCAATGGCACGAAAGCGACTTTTGAGTTCTATGGCGGGACGGCGGATTTTCCCTCCAACCAATGGGACATCTGGGTAGCCAACACGGATGGCACCGGGAACCCGGTCCAAATCAGCAACGACGCTTACGACGACGCCTTTCCAAGTTTTTCGCCGGACGGGACGAAGGTCGTCTACGCGTCCTATCGTCCAATCCCCGGCGACACGGCCGGAGATTATCAATGGCAAATTGTGGTAGCAAACTCCGACGGCAGCGGCACGGCACAGGTGCTACCGATTCCCGTCGGCATTCTCTACCAGATGCATCCCACGTATTCGCCGGATGGAACGAAGCTGGCGATGATGGCCGGGGGTTACATCAACGAAGGATCAGTCGCGGTTGACGGAATCATGCTCACCAACGCAGACGGGACGAATGCGCAGGTACTCAGCAACCCGTTGTACTCGGATGCGTGCTACTACTGCGCGGACGAACTCCCGGCGTTCACTCCTGACGGCAGCCAGATCGTCTTTAGCCGTGACAACTGGAACCAATCCACGGAATTCGAAGACATTTTTGTGATGAACGTGGACGGCACAAACCAGACCACGCTCACGGACAACATCGGGCTCAACCACGACCCGCTGGTTCTGAACGTCAGCGGAGCCGGACCGAGAATTCTGTTTAGCTCCAATCGCGACAATCCGACGGCAGGCGATAACGGCTTCGAGATTTACAGCATGAAGATGGATGGCACCAGCATCACCCGGTTGACTTCCAATTCGCTCTTCGATGCCTTCTCTCAGTGGTGGTATGAAGGGCAAGAGTCCGCCGCTGCCCGGCATGCGAACCTGCTTACCCGGGAACATCGGATGTATCGCGGTCGTGCTGCGGCGCATCCAGTCCGCTGGTAAGGAGGCAACTTTTCCGGCGTGGTCATCGCAGCTGCTTTGGCCTCGGTGCGGTGTACGACGCCTTCACCGCGAGTGGTACGGAAGCGGGGATGCGGCAGCGCGTGCAACGGCTTCCTGCATCGCATCACCCGTTTCCGCCAGGGCACAACACAGGATGCAAAGTGCGGCGGTAGTCATCAACGAGCCTGTGAAAGGAAAACGAAATTCATGCTGCTGCACCGCAAAATCGCAGCTAAGGGAGGTCATTATGATTCGGACAATCGCTCAAATCGCAGTCGTCACATGTTGCACCGCTCTATTTTGCCGCGCTCAGGAGCAAATCCTCGTCACTCCAAGCGCCGCGCCTCTGTACCAAATAAAAACAGTTCAGATCGACCCGACAGTTGTTCCGAACCCGGAGAAGGTCAAAGATTCGTCGGCGCCAAACCTGGTTCAGGACAGCTTGAGGAATGCATTCCGTTCCGCCAATTTCGAAGTGGCCGAGACCGCGCCCATTCGCGCCCACATCGTGCTCGATGAGTTCACATCGGGGAGCGCCGCGAAACGATTCATGGTTGGCTTTGGTGCGGGCCGCAGCACGATCGACTGCCACCTGGTTCTTCAGGATGCCGAAGGGAAAGAACTTGCAAATGTCCCGATCCGGGTACGTGGGAATCTAGTCTGGAGTCCCTATGAGGGCAATAACACACAACGCAGGCAAGCCGTTAACAGCTTTGATCAGAGAGTTCTGGAAGAAATCGAGAAGATGAAGTAGTGGGTGTGCGGGAGGTCAACAAGCAGAGAACGAGTGCCCGAATCAGGAGTCTCCCTATGAAGCATGAACATACGGTAGGCTCAAACAAATCGTTTCGAGTGCGTTTCGGGTCTAACTGGGTGCGGTTGGCTGTCGGCAGTGCAATTCTGTTGCTTCCGCTCGTCGGGGGCATCTGCGCCTGGAGGGCGCCACATCTTTTCGCCTTCCAGAACCGCCTGTTCGCATTGGCGGTGACGCTTGGTCCGGCAGCTGTTTACGCCTTTGGCTACTTCCGCGTGTTTCCCGAGGTGCTGGGGACAGAAACAAAAGAGACCGTGGACTCGCTCGTGCAGCGGTGGACGTCTCTCGCCCGCATGTCGTCAGCGGTAGCGATCGTCGTTACCTGGGTCTGCTGGGCCTCCATTGTGGCAAGGCACTTTCGCGGGATCGTCGTTCCGCTCAACCAAACTCCGGCATTCATCAATTTTTTCGTTCTGGGAACACTATCCGGCAGCCCCGGTCTCTGCGTCGTCGGCGCCATCTTCGCCGCGGCCCTGATGACAATCACTGTGGTGGCGAGCGAGCAGTTCGTGGCTCGGACGATAGATCCGACATCTGCTTGCTCCAACAAGAATTGGCCTGCCGTCGTGCCGCGAATCGTGGGACAGTGTGGCGAGTGGTTGATCAGCCTCCTGCGGCCGAAAGCCGCCTTGCTGCTGGGAGCGGTGCTGATCCTCTTCAGTTTGATAGTAGCTATGGGTCCATTTGGAGGCTCCGGACTGGAGATTGTAACTGGGGACCAGGATTGGCCGACGGCGGAATATAGCTTGCAGTGGCCGGCATGGCGGGTTCTGTCCGAGGCCGGCCGTTGCATCTACGTCGCAGCTCTCGCCCTCGCAGTGCTCGCGCTGGCAGTTGTGGCGCGACGCAAGGGTGACCGACTGCGCAAAACGAGGGTGCTCACGGCCGTCTCGACGATCATCGCAATCTTTGCATTGTGCGATCTGCTGCTGGGCGTAGCCCGACTGGATTCAACGGTGCCGCCGTTGCTCAACCTTGTTGTACTGGGACTGCTCTGGGTATTGCCGATTGCTCTCTGGATATGGCGGGAGGGCGGCGACAGCGTGCGCTGGAACCGCACATGCATCGGAGTCATGGTTTTGTATCTACCGGTTGCTTTGGCGGCACTCGCTCTGCTTCCCCTTGCTCTTATTCTCGTACCCGGTTACGCGAGTTTCATGTTAGGCACCGGGTTTCTGACATTAGGCTTCCTGCGAAGCCGCTGGGAGGCAAGAGTTCTGCCCATACCGCTCGAAACCGTGCCGAAAATCCCTCAGGCGGCTTGACCTGAGGATGGAAGTGAACGCTACAACAACTCAAGCGGAGGCGGCACTTTGCTTCACGTTGGCCTGGATGTTGGGTCGGTCAGTGTGAAACTGGCGGCCTTCGGCCGTCACGAGGATTGCTCCGTCATTTCTCGTCTCGCTGACTCCAGTCCCTCCTTCTTTGTCCCCAAACTACCTCGAGTGAACGGATGGGCGGATTGTGCTGTCGTCTGTTCCATCTACCGGCGAATCGGGGGCAATCCTCTGCAGGCCGTGTCCCAGCTTTTGTGCGAATTCCAGGAAACAGTGCCGGAAGAATCGATCGCCGCCATCCGCTTCACGGGATCGGGTGGGAAAACGATCGCCGCTCTGTTCGATGCCGAATTTGAAGACGACATTCGCACGCTGGTTCGGTGTATCCGCGTGTTTTATCCGCACGTCCGGACCGTGTTCGAAATGGGCGGGGAAACCTCGAAGTACGTCCTATTGAGCAAGAATGTGGGCGGATCGAGCAACCTTGGAGTCCTCGACTACCAATTCAGCACCGATTGCGCTGCAGGGACGGGTTCTTTTATTGACCAGCAGGCCTCCCGTCTGCAGTACGACGTTGAGGAAGTAGGCGCGGCAGCGTGCCATGCCAGTTGCGCGGCCCGCGTGGCAGGCCGCTGTTCGGTGTTTGCTAAGACCGACATGATTCACGCCCAGCAGAAGGGATACACAACAGACCAGATCCTGCGCGGCCTGTGCGAGACGGTTGCCAGGAACTTCAAGTCCAGCATTGTCAAGGGAAGGCGCGTTGCGACACCGGTAGCGTTTGTGGGCGGTGTGGCGATGAATGCTGGCGTAATCGAGGCACTCCGAGAGGCATTCGGTCTTCAGCAATCAGATTGCCTGGTCCCGGATCTGAGTTGTTGGATGCCCGCTTTGGGCGCAAGCATAGGTGCCATGGAAGCGAGCACCAACTGCACTGTGGCCGGATTTGGCAAGATGCCGTCGGAAGTTGCAGCGGTAGAGCAGATCCCGAGGAACGATCCACTTTCGCTTGACAATGTGACTCTGCTGCGGAACAGAGCGTCTGCGCCGTCGCCGCCGCAAGGGGGAAGATGCACCGATGCTTACCTTGGCATCGACGTTGGCTCGGTGAGCACGAATCTGGTGGCGCTGGACGCCGTTGGCAATCTGCTGAAGGAGATCTACGTGCCTACCTCGGGCCGGCCGACTGAAGTGGTAACCGCGGGACTGCGCGAGATCGCGGAGGAACTCGGCTCCCGCCTCCACATTCGAGGCGTTGGCACTACTGGATCGGGGAGGGAACTGATCGGGGAACTCACCAGAGCCGACACGGTGAATGACGAGATCACAGCGCATACAACCGGAGCCTTGCACGTATGCCGCCAACTTGGAATGCCGCTGGTGGACACCATCTTCGACATTGGCGGGCAGGATTCCAAGTTCATTCGCATTCGCAACGGCGCGGTGGTCGACTTCACCATGAATGAAGCTTGTGCCGCCGGAACCGGCTCGTTTCTGGAAGAGCAGGCCGAGAAACTGGGAGTTGCGATCAAAGACGAATTCGCGCGGCTCGCTCTCTGCTCTCGCAGCCCGATCCGGCTCGGCGAGCGCTGCACCGTCTTCATGGGACGCGATGTGAGCAACCTGCTCTTGAAGGGCGCGTCCGTGGCGGATTTGTGCGCCGGGCTGGCATACTCGGTTGCCCTCAACTACCTGAATCGCGTCGTCCGCGGGCGAAAGGTAGGCGACGTAATTTACTTCCAGGGAGGCACGGCATTTAACGACGCGGTTGCTGCTGCATTTTCCATGATTTTGAAAAAGCCCATCGTGGTGCCGCCGCACAACGGCGTGATCGGTGCCATCGGCATGGCGCTGATCGCACGCGATCGCATGTTGGCCAGCGGAGGGAACACCAGATTTCGCGGATTCAATCTGCAGCGGGTGAAGTGGACCAGCCGCGACTTCGTTTGCCGTGCCTGCTCCAACTATTGCGACATGAAAGAGTTCGTGATTGACGGAGAGAAGAGTTATTGGGGCGACCAATGCTCCGACAAGTTCCGTAAGCGCTCACGCACCGATCGCCAGCCGGTGATCGAAGATCTGCTGCCTTGGCGCGATAGATTGCTCGTGGCAAGGCTTCAACCGCCTCAGGAAGGACGGAAGACAGTCGGTATTCCCCGGGCCACGTTTTATTACGATCGCTTTCCCTTTTGGTGTACCTACCTGCAGGAACTGGGATACAACGTCGCAGTTTCGGACTCGACCGACCGCACCACCGTGGCCAAGGGGGAAGAGTTGGCAATTGCCCAGCCGTGTTTCCCAATCCAGGTGGCGCACGGACATGTGCAGGCCTTGCTGGAATCCGGCGTCGACCATGTTCTCCTTCCAAACGCCGTGGATTCCGAAACAGCGTTTATGCAGGCCGAGTCCAAACTGTGCCCCTGGAACCAAACTTTGCCGTTCGTGGTGCGCGCTGTCGAAAAGCTGGAGCGTCGTCTCGACGGCAAGCTCCTCTGCCCGACCATTCACTTCCGCCAGGGACCGCAGTTTGTTCGGGTGGAATTGCACCGGCTCGCGGACCAGCTTGGAGTGCGCAAAACCGCCAGCGATCTTGCCGTGGCCGAGGCATATCGAGCTCAACGCGATTTCGCAGACGCCATACAACACGCGGGGCAAGCAGCGCTGCAAATCTTGAAGGCGAGGGGTGAACCGGCAGTTGTGCTGCTCGGCCGCCCCTACAACATCTACGACCGGGCCGTGTGTTGCGACATTCCCCGCAAGCTGCGGGGACTGTACGGAATTAACCTGCTGCCCTCGGATTTTCTGCCGCTGGATAGCGAAGATGTGTCCGAGATCAACGACAATATGTATTGGCACTCGGGGCGATTAATCCTCGCGGCCGCTCGCTTCGCGCGAACCAACCCTAACCTCCACCTCATCTATATTTCCAACTTCAAATGCGGTCCGGATTCTTATCTCAAGTCATTTCTGGAAGAGGCCAGCGGCAAGCCCAGTCTGGTGCTGCAGTTTGACGGTCATTCCAATGATGCCGGCTACATCACTCGGTGTGAGGCTTTTCTCGATAGTACCGGGTTCTTACGATGCCAGTCTTTAAACATCGCTGCCTAACTCGCAAGGTCGGCGCGGACCATCCTCTGGCCGGGAAGAAGGTCTATGTTCCGGATATGGCCGAGGGCAGCGTCGAAGCAGTTTGTGCCGCAATGCGATGGCTTGGTATTGATGCGCGTCCAACACCGCCGTCGGATGCACGCACCCTCGAGTTGGGCAGTAAGTATACCGGGGGCGACGAATGCTTCCCGGCCAAAGTGACAACCGGGGACTTTATCAAGATCGCTCAGGAGCCGGGCTTCGACCAGAAACGTACCGTCTTTTTCATGGGAACAACCGATGGTCCATGTCGATTCGGGCAATATGCTCCGTTTCTGCGCAAGGTGCTGCGCGAGCAAGGTTACGGAGAAGTACGAGTCTACTCTCCTCACGGAGAGCACGGCTACAGCGACTTCCAGGGTTTTGACACCGCTTTCGTGAGGACGGCCTGGCGTGCCCTGGTTTCAGCCGACATTCTGCGAAAACTCTTGTTGCAGATCAGGCCATATGAAATAGAGCCGGGGGATGCCGATCGCGCTTACCGTGAATCCGTCAGCGACCTCTGCAAGACGATTGAGCAGAGTTGTTCGAGCACCGCGTGCCAGATGCGCTCACTGGCAGCCTCATTGGTGCGCGCCAGAGATCGCTTTCATACTGTCCGGGCAGTTTTCGACCGCACACGTCCGCTGATCGGGATCGTTGGAGAGATCTACTGCCGGCTAAACAACTTCAGTAATCAAGAGCTAGTGCGCCGGCTGGAAGCCCAAGGCGCAGAGTGTTGGATGACCGACATCGCCGAGTGGATTGCCTACACCAATATGGAGGAAGTGCGCAATCTGACGCTGGCGGGGCGCGCTCATTCCTGGGCGATGCTCAAGTCGAAGCTGCGCTCCAGGATCCAGCGACGGGATGAGCACACGCTGCGGGCACTATTTTCAGAGGATTTTGCCGGCTACGAGGAACCTGGCGTCGAAGAAACACTGGAGTTGGCGCACCCTTATCTGCCGTTTCCAGGAGCCGAGGGCGAGATGGTCACGAACACGGGCCGAAGCGCCTACCTTGCGCAGCACGGAGTGGACGGGATCGTTGACATCAGCCCCTTCACCTGCATGAACGGCGTCGTCAGCGAAGCCATCTATCCCAAGCTCAGCCGAGATTTCGCGGGCATCCCGATCCGAAATTTCTATTTCGATGGGCAACAATCAGATCTCGACCGCGACTTGGGAATGTTCCTCGACATTGCACGGTCATATCGGGATAGAAAATCTAAGGAGCGCTCGTACCCGGCTCGGTTTTCATTGCAAAAGCAGACGGCAGTGGCGCATTAGTGGAGCCAACGCAGAGTTTGTTTCTGCACTCGCTGCGGATTCAACCTATCAAGCGTGTGTTTCCTCTGACATTTACATTGCAACGGCGGTGGCCTTGAGGAAGGCTTGGGCAGTCATGGCTCTCAAAGAATTCGGCGCACCGCGGAAACCGCCTATCGAACCCCTTCGCACCTTCACCCTTTGTTGACGGATTGTGTAAAGGACTGAAAATCTGATCCACATGATCGGCCATTCAATTCCAACCTCTGTCGCGACAAGGCAGAGGCCTCACGTTACAGAAGCACAATACTGGCACACTCCATGGACAGCAATGCAGAGCCAGAGCTTCTGATTTGAGAAAGGTTGGCTTATCGGCCGTCATCCGTCCGTTAGCTTCGATGCTCTGCCGCATGGCTGATCGTGACATTTGCCACCCAAAGTGCGCGAAACCAGATTTGTTCCTGCACCCACGACTTCATGGGGTTTGCGCCATTTCGCCGCCTTGTTGCGAAGGAGGATAAGGGAGCATTAGGAGAGAGCCGCAAAAGTTAATCATTGCCATATGGCCGGGGAAGGTGCCGCAAACAAAAAATGAACCTTCAACGTACTGATGGAACGTTAGCTCAATAGTCTTCGCGCCGAAACAACCTCCCCAATTTCCGCGCACGCAGTAGTAGCTTCCATCCCCGCTTGAGTTTCGGAGGAAACATGCATTTTGAACTGTTTTGTCTCGCCTGCCTGGCGCACGCTTCTTACCTGCTGATTTCAGATGGAGAGGCCGTGGTAGTCGATCCACAACGGGATGTGGACAACCATCGGACTCAAGCCCGGAAATGCCGACCCCTCGCGGCATTTCGACACTCTCCAGGACCTCCCCAGTTCAACCGCAATTCGCCTCAAATCACGGTCATCCCCTTCCCACGTGGCGTGCCAGAGGGCTCCATCGACCAAGGTGACTCCCCTGACGAAGGGTTGGACTCGATAGTCCGAAGAATCGCGGTTGCATCAGGATCGATTTGATGGATCTTCCGATTCCGATGCTGCCCGACCCAGAGTGTCTTCCGCCCACGCGAGCCCCGAGTCACCGCCACCGCCGGGTGCTGGGATCGTGGCGAGTACACGGCCTTGGCCTGTCCTTGTTTGGGCGCACGCACAACGTGGTTTGCCTATTGATTCTGGAGCAGAATGGGCTTCAGACCTACCGGGACGGTCTCATTCGTTATGGTAATTGGGGGATCTCCTGCCAGATCGAGATACTGGGTATATGGAGTACTGGCCACCGACTGGTTGGAATATGTACAGGTCCCATTCGTGCACGTCTGTGAAGAGTCCCAGATAATCTCGGCTTGATAGCCGTTCGCGCCAGTCATGGCGCAAGTCCAGATCGTGCCGCTATTGGAACACGGAGTTGAGAGAGTGTTACCCACCAGCCAGCGGGATACCTGATCGTAAGCGACGCCGACCTCAGTGAGATTGTTGTGGCCGGTTTCCAGTTGGCCATCGTTGGTATCCCAGGCAAACCAGGAAACAAGCTGCAATTGGGAAGTCTTATACATGGCTGCCTGCAGCGCGTAGTATTGGGCCAGCCAGGCAGCCCCTGTATCCAGGTTGATGGCGGCGCTTTCGAAGCCGCCTTCCGTATTAAAGAGGGGAGTGGTGCTCATGCCGTTCTTGGCGAGCACTTGGCGATACGCGCTGACCTGCGCGGTGATCGATCCGCCACAGGTTGAACTGCTGCCGCTGCAGTCTTGCGTCGGCAGGGGATAAGGCACGACACCGAGGCTTGCAACCAGTCCATGGAATGATGCTATGTCGGCATATTGATTGCCGCCGGCGGCAAGATAGTTGCTGAAGAACGTTAACGTTGAAGACGATCCCGAAGCATGTACGTTGCCCGACATCGAAGGTGTAATCACAAAAGAGTAAGGATCCTGCTTGATGATCGGATATGCCGCTGCGGCCAGCTGCTCCAACTGTGCCGCCGTCCCTGTCCAGTAAGGCGACTTGGGATCGGCTTCATTCCAAAGCTCGTAGTACTTGATGTGAGGTGCAGTGCTGCCGTTGTAGTGGCTGATCAGGGCAGTAATGAAGTTGATCCAATCCTGAATGTGGTCCGGTGGCGCTGTACAACCGGTTCCACCGGCGCTATTAGCAGAAGTTCTGCAAGTCGCCGTACCGGTAACCGGTAGAGCCCATGGCGGAGTCATTCCCAACGTCATAATCATCAGGGCAGTTCCGTTCGCGTCTTTTGGCGCAATATTGGCGTATTCATCGAAGACACTAAAATCGAATACTCCGCTCGCCTGCTCGATCGACTGCCACGCCAGCAATATCGGATGACCTAGCGTTCCGTAGTTCAGAAGTGGTGGAACCAGCGGATTGGAGTCGCTGACTGCGAAAAATGTCAAGGGAATGGCGGAAACAGGAAGGCTGGCGGCATTGACTGTAAGGACCGCCGAACCGGTCGCCGAGCCTGTGCTTGCCGACACGGTCGTCGTGCCCACAAGTGTGGCGGTCGCAAGTCCAGAGGAACTCACTAGAGCTACATTGGGATTTGATGATGCCCAAGTCGCCGACTGGGTAACGTCCTGGGTCGAGCCGTCGCTATAAATCGCAACCGCCGTGAACTGCTCAGTAGAACCCGCGATAATGGAAATGGACGATGGCGTCACCGTAATGGATATTGCCGTCGCCTGCCCTACTGTGATGGTGGTAGAAGCGGATATGGAGCCGGAGGTCGCGGTGATGGTTGCGGCTCCCTGTCCGGAAGTGGTGGCCAGCCCATAGCTGCCCAGGGTGTTGCTGATGATCGCCACCGTCGCATTCGATGTACTCCACGTCACTAACGAGGTCACATTCTGGGTTCCACCATCCGTGTAAGTTCCCGTTGCCGTCATCTGCTGGCTGGTGCCGAGGGCAATCGTGAACGACTGCGGAGTAATCGAAATCGAGGCAAGCACCGCGGGATTGACAGTAAGCAAACCGGTAGCGTTGACTCCACCCGAGCTGATTCCGATCGTCGTCGTCCCCGTGCCCAGCGTCGTTGCCAGCCCAGCCGTCGCTGCCGAGTTGCTGATGGTTGCTACCGTGGCCGCGGTCGAACTCCACTGTCCCGATTGCGTTATATCCTGCGTCGTGCCGTCAGTGAAAGTTCCTGTGGCCGTAAACGGCTGCGTAGTGCCCAGCGGTATCGTCGCCGTCGGCGGATTGATCGCGATCGATACCAGCACCGCCGGCGTCACCGTCAGCAGCGTCGAAGTAGTGACACTCCCCGAGACAGCACTGATGTTCGCCGTCCCCGCCGCCGCACTGCTGGCCATCCCAGCATTGTTAATCGTCGCCGTCGAGGGCGTGTCCGACGACCACGTCACGGTGCTGGTCAGGTTCTGCGTGCTGCCGTCGGTGAAGGTCCCCGTCGCCGTGAACTGCTGCTGTGTACCCAGCGCCAGGGAAGGCGTTGCCGGCGTAATGGCCAGGGAAACCAGGACCGCCGAACTGACCGCTAGAGTTGTGGACCCCGTTACCGTTCCCGCCGCGGCCGTGATCGTGGCCGTGCCTTGCCCCACGCTACTGGCCAGGCCTTGCGCATTGGCCGCATTGCTGATCGTCACCACCGCGGGCGTATCTGAACTCCACTGCACCGTCCCCGTGATGTTCTGCTGGCTGTTGTCCGTGTACGTGCCGGTGGCCGTGAACTGCTGCGTTGTCCCCAGGGGTATCGTCGGAATCGCCGGCGTCACCGCGATCGATACCAGCACCGCCGCTGTGACCGTCAGATTCGCAGACCCGCTGATCGCTCCCGACGTCGCCGTCACACCAGTGCTGCCTACCGCGACACTGCTCGCCAGCCCTTGCCCATTGGCCGTAGCAATTGCTCCGTTCCCGGTGCCCCAAGTGACGGCATTGGTCAGATTCAGAGTGCTGCCGTCGCTATAGGTGCCTGTCGCCGTCATCTGCTGCGTCGTCCCCAGGGCAAACGAAGCATTCCCCGGCGTCACCGCCATCGACACCAGCACCGGTTGTCCCACGCTCAGTGTGGCCGCAGCACTCGTAACCGATCCCAATGTGGCCGTGATCCCGGCCGTGCCGATTCCGACTCCCGTGGCCGACCCGCCCGAACCAATCGTGGCCACCGTCGCCAACGACGTGCTCCAGTTCACCGTGCTGGTCAGGTTCTGCTGGCTGCCGTCGCTGTACGTCCCCACGGCCGCGAACAGCTGGCTCTCTCCGGCAGGAACCGAGGCTGTGGCCGGAGTGACAGAAATCGAAGTTAGCACCGCGGCCGTCACCGTCAGGGTTGCTGATCCGCTGATTGTTCCCAGCGTCGCCGTGATCGTGACCGCTCCTTGAGTCACAGCGGTGGCGAGTCCCGCGCTGCTTATCGTGGACACGGAGCTGGACGAGGATGTCCAGGCAGCGCTGCTGGTCAAATTCTGGGTGCTGCCGTTGCTGTAGGTTCCAGTCGCCGTGGACTGCTGGCTCTCGCCCGCAGGAACCGAAGCCCCGGCCGGAGTGATAGAAATTGAAGTTAACACCGCGGCCGTCACCGTCAGGGTTCCTGATCCACTGATTGTTCCCAGCGTCGCCGTGATCGTGACCGCTCCTTGAGTCACAGCGGTGGCGAGTCCCGCACTGCTTATTGTGGACACGGAGCTGGACGAGGATGTCCAGGCAACGCTGCTGGTCAAATTCTGGGTGCTGCCGTTGCTGTAAGTTCCAGTCGCCGTGAACAGTTGGCTCTCTCCGGCAGGAACCGAAGCTGTGGCGGGAGTGACAGAAATGGACAAGAGCAGAGGCGCAGTCACAGCTACGCTGACCGAGCTTGTGACTGTTCCCGATGTGGCGCTGATGTTGGCCGTTCCCATCGCAGTGCCATTCACTAGCCCTGCAGTCACGGGAGCGACCGCCGGGGAATCAGAAGCCCAGGCAGCGGAAGCGGTCAGGTTCTGCGTGCTGCCATCGGTGTAAGTTCCGGTCGCGTTGAACTGCTGACTGGTGCCGAGCGGTATGGACGATCCCGCGGGCGCGATCGTGATTGACACGAGCGCCGGGCCGGCCACGGTGAGGTTGGTCGAGGAGGACACGGAGCCGAGTGTGGCCGTGACCGTCGTCGTCCCCTGCCCCGCACTGGTGAGCAATCCGTAACTGCCCACGCCGTTGCTGATGATCGCCACCGTCGCCGCCGACGTGCTCCACGTCACCACCGACGTCAAATCTTGCGTGCTGTTGTCGGTGTATGTCCCCGTCGCCGTGAACTGCTGACTAGTGCCAAGCGGAATCGAAGCGCCAGTGGGAGAGATTGCAATTGATACCAGCGCCGCCGGATTCACCGCCAGCGTCGCCGTCGCATTCACCCCAGTCAAGCTGATTCCGACCGTCGTCGAGCCCACCGCCACACTCGTCGCCAGCCCGTTCGTCCCCTGCGTGTTGCTGATCGTCGCCGCCCCACCATTCGTCGAACTCCAGTGCCCCGTCTGCGTCACATCCTGCTGGTTGCCGTCCGTATACGTTCCCAATGCCGTAAATTGTTGCGTGTCCCCCAGCGGGATCGTCCCCGTCCCAGGACTCACCGCGATCGACACCAGCGCCGCCGCCGTCACCGTCAACTCCGTCGTCCCGCTCACCCCTCCCACACTGGCCGTGATCCCTGCGGTCCCCTGCCCCACACTGGTCGCCAACCCCACCGTCCCCGCCGTGTTGCTGATCGTCGCCACTCTCGTCGTGTCCGAACTCCATGTGGCCGTGCTGGTCAGATTCTGCGTGCTCCCGTCACTGAACGTCCCCGTGGCCGTGAACTGCTGCGTCGTCCCCAGCGGGATGCCTAGCGTGGCCGGCGTTACAGCGATCGTCTCCAGCACCGCCGCCGTCACCGTCAACTGCGTCGATCCGCTCACACTCCCCACGCTCGCCGTGATCGTGGCGGTGCCTTGCCCTACACTGGTCGCCAGCCCCGCCGTCGCTTCTCCGCTGACGATCGTCGCCACCGCAGGAGTGTCCGAGCTCCACGCCACCGTCCCCGTAATGTTCTGCTGGCTCGCGTCCGTGTACGTCCCCGTCGCCGTGAACTGCTGCGTCAGTCCCAGCGCGATCGTCGGAATCGCCGGCGTCACAGCAATCGATACCAATTGTGCCGGCGTCACCGTCACCTGCGTCGTCCCCACGATCGCCCCCGAAGTCGCCGTCACCCCCGTGCTCCCCACCGCCACACTGCTCACCAACCCTTGCCCATTGACCGAGGCAATAGCACCGTTCCCCGTGCTCCAAGTAACGGTATTGGTCAGATTCAGCGTGCTGCCATCGCTGTAGGTCCCCGTCGCCGTCATCTGCTGCGTCGTGCCCAGGGCAAACGAAGCATTCACCGGAGTTACCGCCAACGACGTCAAAACCGGGGCGGTAACGGTCAGAGCCGCCGAACCAGTGATCGAACCTGAAGTTGCAATGATCGTAGCCGCTCCCTGCGCCACGCCTGTGGCTAGTCCACCGCTGCTTACCGTTGCCACGGCACTTGCCAACGAAGACCACTGCACACTGCTTGTCAGGTTCTGCTGGCTGCCATTACTGTATGTTCCTGTGGCGGTGAATTGTTGAGTATTGCCAGCCGGGATTGACGCTGTGGCTGGCGTGACCGCGATAGACTCCAGGACGGCTGGAGTCACGGTTAGCGTGACCGAACCTTGTATCGTTCCTGAGGTCGCTGTGATCGTGGCGGTTCCTTGCGCCACCCCAGTGGCCAGACCTGTGCTACTTATGGTTGCCACTGAGGTCGCGGAAGAGGCCCAAGTGGCGGTGGTGAGCTTCTTCTGCGTACCGTTGCTGTAAGTTCCCGTCGCCGTAAACTGCTGTGTATTGCCGGCCGCGATGGAGGGCGTCGAAGGCGTCACGGCAATCGAAGTCAGCACCGCCGCTGTGACCGTCAATGAAGCCGTGCCGACGATGGTGCCCGAGGTTGCGCTGATCGTTGCCTTTCCCTGTGCCACGCCAGTCGCTAGGCCCGCGCTATTCACCGTCGCGACCGCAGTCGACGACGAAGCCCACTGCACGCTGCTGGTCAAATTCTGCTTGCTGCCGTTGCTGTAGGTTCCCGTGGCAGTGTATTGCTCAGTGTTTCCGGCAGCGACCGACGCCGTAGTCGGCGTCACCGCAATCGATGTCAGAACAGGCGGTGTGACCGTCAGCGTGGCCGAACCCGTGATCTTCCCTGAAGTCGCGGTGATTGTGGCCGTGCCTTGCGCCACTCCTGTGGCTAAGCCCGTGGCGCTCTTCACAGTCGCCACTGACGTCGCTGAAGAAGTCCAGGTCGCGGTGAGAGTCTGCTGGCTCCCGTTGCTATACGTCCCCATCGCCGTGAACTGCTGGGTGTTGCCTGCCACGACCGACGCTGTGGCCGGCGTGACCGCGATGGAGACGAGAATGGGCGCTGTTCCAGTGCCGCTAAGGGACACCGTCTGCGGCTTCGAAATTCCAACCTCGGAAATCGTCAGCGTACCTGTGCGGGATCCAGTTGCGCTGGGCGTAAAGGTCACGGAAATGGTGCAAGTTCCGCCGGCTGCCAGCGTGGCGGGACTTACGGGACAATGATCCGTGGGCGCAAAATCGGATAAGCTGCTTGAAATACTGGCGATGGTTATGGCAGAAGAAAGACCGTTCTTCAGGGTCACGGTCTTGGCAGTACTGGTAGTTCCTTCCGCTTGATTACCAAAAGAGAGACTGGTGGGCGAAACAGTTACGCTCTGAGCTTCCGCCATTAGGCAGCCGGCCAGTAGCGTACCTGCGCAAAGTAGCGCCAACGGTAAACATGAGCCCTTGCCCCACATAGATAGCTCACGTAGTGCTTGGCGGAGGAGTATACGCCAGCAAAGGATTCTTGATCAGCTTTATTAACGCATTATTAACGCATTTCAGTGGAAAAAACCGACAGGAGTAGTCCGGGACTAACCCCTCCCGGGCCTGTGACAGGTAGGGCTTCGATTGAGGATCGCCGCTCCCTTAATTTATTGCAGCTTCGCGTACTCGGCTTTGGCTTGCTTCAGGATGGGGAGGTCCCGGTCGGCGTCTTTCCAGAGCGTGAGGAAACCCTGATAAAGGTTTCGCGCCTTTTCCTTGTCGCCTATCGCCAGATAGCTTCGCCCCAGTTGCAGCCTGGCTAACGCCCCCAGAGGCGAGTTCAGCAAAATACCCTGATTGTCGAGGATCTTTTGAAATTCCTCTACCGCCTTTTCTCCTTGCCTCGCGCGCAGACAAGCCTGCCCGCGCACATAGACCGGATACAGAGTTCCAACCTGGAATTGCGGTGGTAGGCCCAATTCGTAGGGCGCGGCTGCCTCGAGCAATTCAATGGCCTGGGCCGCATTGTTCCGGCTGAGCGCGATTTCAGCCCGGATCGTAGGGAGCCAGTAATCTTGCAAGATGGTGCTGCGCGGAAAGTCGTCATCCAGTTTGTTCACCAACTGTTGCGCACGCGCGACATCGCCGGACCTGGCTAGCGCCAGGGCTACAAGCAAACGCACATCGCGGCCTGGGGACATTGACCTGGCAGTCGCTGCAGCTGCGCGAGCTTTGGCTGTATTGCCGAACTCCGCTTCCCATAGTGCTTCGTTGGCTTGCCAAAGTGCGGCAGCTTCTTTTGCATCGTTGCGTTTTGCCGAGTCGACCGCCCGGCGTGACAACTCCCGCGCGTTGTCCATCCGTCCGTAATAAGCCTGAGTCTGCGACTCATCGGAAAGAAGCAGGTCTTCTGCGCCAGGCTTGCCCGTGGCCCAATTCACCTGCTGCTGCATGCTCGCGAAATCGTTCTTCAGAAAAGCCAGGAAATACCGGTTCTGGCGCAGATAAGGATCATCCAGATTGTGCGACAGGGCTTCTCGGAAAGCGGTTTCGGCATCCTCCATGCGATTCAGAGCGAGGCTGAAGAGTGCTAGATTGCCATAGGCCAGAACGCTGTTCGGTTCAAGCCGGAGGCTCTCACGAGTTTCAACTACGGCTTGTTGGTATTGTCCCAACAAGGCGTAGTTGTCCCCCAGATCAAGATGGGCGAGGGAGTCGCGCGGGTATTCTTGTATGCAGAGCTGCAGCTCCTGGTTCGCCTTTTCCACCTGTCCGGTCACGAACGTGTAGTACTGGGTGGAGATGTAAAAGCTTTCGTGTTCGCTCGATCGTTGCCGCAGTTCGAATGCCCTGGTCAGATTGTCTATGGCCAAGCCGGCTTGCCCCAGATTGCTGTAAGCGACTCCCAGCCGGGCGTAGGCAAGCGCAAAGTTGGGATCCAATTCCAGAGCTCGCTTCAGCAGAGGGATCGCTTCAGGGTCCCCATGCTCCAGCTCTACTCTCATGCTTTCGGTATAAGCCTGAAGCGCCGGCAGCGAAGAAGTTGTGACCTCCTCAAGAGGATGGTTGAATTTCTCAATTGAGATTCGCGATTCGCCAAGTTTTGCTCGCACAGAAGTCACAGCGGAATCAAGAGCCTGCAGTACCCTCTCACGTCCCGCGGCTTCGGCTTTAGTGATCCCGATTGAATCTCCAGTCTGACAGTTCAGAGCCTTCAGGGCGATGGCGTAATGGCTCCCAAGACTCGCTATTGCCCCCCCAAGCACGGCCTTGCTTCCGGTGCGCAAGCAAATCTCCATGGCAACCGCATCGCTGATTTTTTCATTGGAAGATCGGCCCATTCGCCGAAGGGTGCCAGTGACTCTCTGTTCTGACAACACATTGAGAAACGGTGATTGTTCGAGATCGGCTGATACCGCCTGTTTCAGCGTATCGTCAAATACATGCTCTCCGGTAGTGTTGTCGAAATCGGCAAGAACGATCGTATCTTTATCGGTGAGTGATTTGCTTCGATGGGAGCGGTAGTAAAGGCCGCCAACCACCAAAGCGACGGCTAGGACTGGAACGGTAATTCTCCACAGCTTCGCGGGCCGACCTGCAGGAGCTTCTGCGACCGATGCCGTGCCTGCGCTGGCTGCAGAAGCCTGTGCGCTGGGTGCCGGGGTAAGGGAGTTCATTTTTTCCCGGACAATCTCGAGCGGAGCGATGAAGCGGTATCCCAGACGGGGAACGGTCTCAATATAGCGTGGATCATCGGCCGAATCGCACAGCGCGTCTCGCAACTTTTTGACGGATGTGTTGAGCCCGTGTTCGAAATCGACGAAAGTGTCCGCAGGCCAAAGCCGTTCCCGGATTTCTTCCCGAGTAACCACCTTGCCCGCGCGCGCCAGCAGGACTTCCAAAATCAGATAGGGTTGGCCGCGCAGCTTGATTCGTGTCCCGTGCCTGGACAATTCTCGAGCTTCTGTGTCCACTGCGAACGGGCCAAAACGAAAATTATGCGGAGTTTCCATGGCTCCCCGTCTACCATGGTTGTGGTTTCGGGATTTTACCACCACTCGGCCACCCCGTGATTCCCAATAACTATTCTTATTTTCAGTGGGTTAGCAGCTTACCTCTAGCTTATCTACATTTCACCTCCAGTGCCTTGCGGCAGATGTGCGGGTTTGCGGATAGTGGCGCAGCGTTTCGAGCAGCTTTGTGGGTGTTTTCAAACGGACGGGAAGTAGCCATCTACATGAAAAACCAGAATGAAAAAAAGGAAAAAACCCTAAGCCCGCGTGTGATTAAACAACCTCAACGGTGCACGGAGTGTGAGGCATGGTGGCTTCCGGTCTCAGTCAGCGCCGCTGCCGACTGAAATGGGAGGAGGGCCGCGCGGGCATAGCACCTGAATTGTGGGGGAACAATCCAGGCCAGCCGATGCTTGCGCGGCACCACCCTGGCAAGAACTGGTGCGGACTGTACATTAGCAGGTTCGCCGTGGCTGCTGACGCCAGCTTCACACAGGAGGATGACGATGTTTGCCCGTAAAGTCTCGGTTCGTCTTAAATCGAATTCATTGAAACAATTTGTGAATCTTATGGAGTTTGAAGTCCTTCCTTGGCTGAGAATGCAGAACGGTTTTCTGGACTTAATCACGCTGGCTGCCCCCGACGGCGATGAAGTCCAAGTCCTTAGTTTCTGGAGCCACGAGGGTGACGCACAAGCTCACTTCTCCAGCGCGTACCCCGCGGCATTGAAGATTCTGGAGGCAGTGCTGGGCGGAGTTCCCTACGTCAAGACGTTCGAGGTTGTCAGTTCGACATTGGAAAAGTTGGCCTTACTCCCGTCGCCGGAAATACAAAATGAGGTTGCGCAGGCTAGTCCGGAAGAACTTGGCGATGGCCCTTACGAAGTGACCGTCTGACGCTGTCCAAATTCACGCCCTTTGTTCTCCGAGCTCACCGTGGAAGTGCTCGGCTTCTTTGCCATGAACCAGGCGTCGGTCACCAAGGCCGGGGAATTTCTCAAGATTAAAGTTGTATTCGACCTGGCTTTTAGGCGGCTGCTCCGGGGGATTGGCCACTGGCGTCCTGGCTCCCTGGACTAGCGATCTGAAGATTGTGATCCGCGTCATTGCTCGGCGTCGTCGGCAATGGTCCACTTGGCACGAGGGACCATCAAATGCCAGCCCAACTGATCGACACCAAAACTCTTCCCGAAAATGCGTACAAGCCGCTGCACGATGGCGAACTATATCTGCCCATCGTTCCGCCTTCCGCTCAATTACCAGAAATCACCTGGCGCGCAATCCTTTGGGGCGTGCTGTTTTGCGTGATCTTTACGGTGGCGTCGGCCTATTCCACTCTCAAGGTCGGCCAGGGAATGGAGGCGGCGATTCCCATCTCCATCCTCGCGATCGGGCTAGCGCGCATGTACCAGCGTCGCTCCTCCCTGCTGGAAAACGTGATCATCACGGGCATGGGCGGCGCCTCCGCCGCCGTAGTAGCGGGCGCGGTCTTCACTGTGCCGGCTCTTTATGCTCTCCACCTCGAGCCGCATCCCGTGCAGACCATTTTCATCTGCCTGGCCGGCGGGTGCCTTGGCATCCTCTTCCTCATTCCACTGCGGCGCTACTTTGTGCGCGAGATGCACGGCAAGTTTCCGTTCCCGGAGGCCACGGCCATCACCGAAGTCCTGGTGACAGGTGAAAAGGGCGGCTCGCAAGCCAAGCTTCTGCTTCAGGCCACCGTTGTCGCGGCGATCTACGATTTCTTTGTCACCACCTTTCATGTCTGGAGGGAATACCTGAACTTTCAGTTTCTGCCTGTAATGCGGTCACTCGCCGAACGCGGCCGCATGGTCTTCAATTTCGATGCGGTCAGCTTCATTCTCGGTCTCGGATATGTGATGGGCCTGCGCGTCGCCATGATCTTCTGTGCGGGCGGCGTGCTGGTGAACTTCGTGCTGGTGCCGATGATCTGGTTTGTTGGCAGCCACCTGGGCGAGGTCACCGTGTATCCCGCCGCCATCCCCATTTCACACATGGCGGCTGCGGATATTTACCGCAACTACGTGCGCTTCATCGGCGTAGGTGCCATTGCGAGCGCGGGGCTGGTCGGAATCCTCAAGTCCCTGCACGTGGTTGCAGGATCATTTGGCATTGCTCTGCAGGCCTTCCGCCACGGCGAAGCGCCGCGCGTGGAGCGCACGGACCGTGACATTCCCGTTATCACCATCCTGCTGGGAGTTGTGCTGGGTGCGATCGCAGTGGCCGCTTTCTTTGGACAGCTTCACGTTTCATGGACCGTGGTTGGATTAGGCCTGCTACTAACGCTGCTGTTCTCCTTCTTCTTTACGACAGTAGCTGCCAATGCCATTGCCACGACCGCCAACAATCCGGCCAGCGGCATGACGTTGCTCACTGTGATCGTCTCTGCGGTCGTGCTGCTGAGGTTCGGGCTCTCCGGGGCCACCGGCATGTTCTTCGTGATGGCCCTGGCGGGTATGGTTTGCGTTGCTTTGTGCTCGTCGGGACAATTCATCACCGACCTGAAGGCCGGCTATTGGGTCGGTTCCACGCCTGCGGCACAGCAGAAGGTGAAGTTCATCGCGGTCGTCGCGTCGGCCTTGACTGCGGGGTTCACCATCATCTTGCTGGCTAAGGCATTCCAGTTCGGAGAGGCCGTGCCCGGCGACCCGCGGCAGGTCCTGGTCGCACCCCAGGCTTCAGCGCTGAAAGCCGTGGTCTCGGGATTCATGAGTGGCCAGCCGGCCCCCTACATATTGTTCGGTCTCGGCGCCATGGTCACGGTGGTGCTGGAAATGCTCGGCCTTTCTTCGATGGTCTTCGCCCTCGGAATCTATTTGCCGCTGCAGTTGACCACGCCCATCCTCGCCGGCGGATTCCTCTCGCACCTTGTGAACAAGCGCGCCGAAAAGACCGGTGGCGAGCACGGTAGAACAATCCGCGAGCGAGGTATCATCATTGCCGGCGGCCTGATGGCTGGTGGCGCGCTCGGCGGCGTGATTGGGGCGGGCCTGCGCGTGCTGCCGCACTTCAAAGAAGAGTGGATTCAAACGCCGTTCTACGACAACATGCCGATTTCGCAGATGCTCTCCGCGCTCGGGTTCGCGGGACTTTGCGTGTACACCTATCTGAACTCGATGAAGAGACCGAAGTCCGAAAACGAATAGATCAGGAGCGCGACCCGGATGAATGGAGCGCCGCAACGTATACCCTGAAGAACGATTTCAACGGAGACATTCAAATGAACCAAGCCGATCTTTCAATTGCAAATGCCATTCTCGGTATCGACACACTCTGGGGAGGCGACGTCATGTGCCCCTCAGGCACGGGCCGCTTCATCGCGGATTCCTGGTTTTCCGACGAGCCGTTGCCGGCCGCTTACACCCATCCCACGGCTGCGCGCCTGCGGGCCGCTGGCGGTGTTACCGGCAAGGACAGCGCTGCCGTCGCGGACTACCTGCGCGAAATGGGCACAGAGATCGTCCGCTCGATGGATGCCATCAACGTCGAGGCCCGCCGCGTAGGAGGCCAAGGCGGGGCCTTTCTTGAAGGCCTGAACATCTGCCTGACAACGATGTGGGAACTTGCCATGGAGACCGCTGGCAAGGGCAACCGCGTGCCTTATGAGCGGAGCGTCAAGGCATCGACGGGCCGTCCGCCGGAGCCATCGCGACCCGAGGCGAAGCGCGAACGCGTTGCCGAGTTGCTCGGCCGCGCCGGATATCACGTCTCAGGTACTGGCGGCGTTCTGAATGCCGTCGATTCGTGGCGCCGCGATCGGATTGTCCCTATGGCCTCTGTTCGGGCTCTGGGAGCGGCTGTCATTGCCCGCATGAATGAGCTCTCGGGAAAAAACCTTGTGCCATATCTTCCGACAGAGCTGGCTCGCGTGCCGCGCGCCAACATCGATTTTCTGCCGATCAAAGATGCCTGGTTCTCCGGCTCAATGAACTACATCGGGCGGGCCAGGAATGCGGACCGCACACCGAAATACGAGGCCACTTACGAAATCAACGCTTCTCTGCAAATGTCGTTCCCGGAGTTCGAGCACCTTGTCAGCCACGAGGTCGTCCCGGGTCATGTGACTACGTTCGCCTATCTTCAGGACCTGTACGTACGCAGCATGGTCGGATTCGAGGCCACTGTCCTGACCATGAACACGCGCGCCGCTACTCTTTTTGAAGGAATCGCCAACAACGCAATCCTGATCGCCCATGGGGTCACCGAAGTAGACCAGCTCCCAGATGAGGATTTGCAGATCGGCGTGCTGCTCGCGCTCCTGCAAGATGACGCCAAGAACGAAGCCTCTTATCTGACGTGGGGCGAAAAAATGCAGAAAGAAGAAGTGGCCGCCATTCTGCGGCGGGATTACCTGGTCACCGAGGAGCGTGCCGACAAACTTTCTGGCGCCTGGGGACGTCATCCGCTGCTGGGGCGGATGTATCTACCGGCTTACCGCTGCGGCACGGAGAAAGTCGCAGAACTGCGCCGCAAGTATCGGCCTGGCGAGGTGCTGCCGGTACTCTATGGCGCTGCCGGATTGGTGGATTGTGAGACGGCCGAAGCCGCATGCGCACAGCTGACTATTCCGGTCTGAAGGTCAGTTGAGAGGGAAATGCAGGCAGGAGTCTTGGCGCACGTCGCCGTGTCTGGGGCACAGGAGCGGCCATGTCACGCCCGCGGCTTTCGAGTCATCCGATCTGCCAGACCGTGTCGAGCACTGTGCCGTCAACCCATTTGACGACAGCGACCGGGCGATCCGTGTGAATGGGTCTCGCTGGCTTGCCGCCACAAATACGCTCGACTTCGTTTTTGATGTCCTGCAGTGGACGGATCGGAAGTTTTGAACCCCGGACGGCATCGATGAGATCCTGCCGGCGCGGGTTGATGGCAATGCCGCGCTCGGTGGCCACGACGTCAATCAACTCACCCGGCCCGCAAAGCGTCGTTACCTCGTCCACGATCACCGGGATGCGGTCGCGGAACGAAGGTACCGCGAGAATTGTGCAGCCGGCAGCCAGGCAGTTCTGCCATCCTCCAATCCCGTGCAGAAGGCGCCCGTCGGAGTGCGTAACCACGTTGGCGTTGAAGTTCACGTCGACCTCGGTCGCGCCGAGAACGACAGCATCCACAATGGACGCGAAATTTCCCTTGCCGTGGTAGTTGTAGGAGGTGAAGGGAGAGGTCGCCACCTGGCGTGGATTGCTTGCTATGGAACGCACGCCGTCGAGGTCGAACGTTTGCCCGTCGAGAATGTAATCCGTCAGACCTTCTTCCAGCATTTCGACCAGATATTTGGTTGAACCGCCACGCACGAAGCGAGCTTTTACGCCAGCCTCCCGCATCATCTGCTTGAGATAGCTGACAAAGGCCAGCGCAATTCCCCCGGCTCCGGCCTGGAAGGAAAAGCCGTTGCGCATGATGCC
>Ga0187769_10000280_pt1 | contig 28066 bp, 31 predicted proteins | sample 0116_SJ02_MP02_1_FD_133140 | JGI IMG/M metagenome (GOLD analysis project Ga0187769, IMG submission 133140) | Tropical peat soil microbial communities from peatlands in Department of Meta, Colombia - 0116_SJ02_MP02_10_MG | ecosystem: Environmental > Terrestrial > Soil > Wetlands > Peat | place... | reverse complement strand
GGCGTTCGTGCTGCCGCTGCTCAACTACCACCGCCCACGGTCTGTCTCGGATGCCCTGCGCTGGCGCCACCAGACGCTTGAGCTGGCCCGCGAGCGCGCGCAGTCGCTGGGGCTGCGAGGCGCCGCGTTTCCGTGGAGAACGATCGCCGGGCAGGAATGCTCCGGCTACTGGCCAGCGGGTACGGCGGCCTTCCACATCAACGGGGCGATCGCGAACGCCGTGGAGCGCTACCAGCAGATCACCGGGGACGAGACTTTCGAACGCGAGGCGGGCGTGGAGCTGCTCGTCGAGACCGCCCGGTTGTGGCGCTCGCTCGGTCACCATGACGCCGCGGGGCAGTTTCGCATCGATGGCGTTACCGGGCCGGACGAATACAGCGCGATCGCCGACAACAACGTCTATACCAACCTGATGGCGGCGCGGAACCTTCGCGCCGCCGCCGACGCGGTTGAGCGACACCCAGACGTGGCAAAGCAGAGTTGTTCCAGCTGTTCGGTCCCAAGTTGGTGGGCCACTCTTGTTCGACTTCGCCGACGGCGGTGCGGATGGTCTTCATCGCGGCATGACCACGCTCGGTGAGGTAGACGCGTTCGAAGCGGCGGTCGTCAGCGTCGTCAGCACGCCGGAGGTAGCCGAGCTCTTCGGCTTGTCTGAGATGGTGGTTCAGCGCCTGTTTCGACATCCCCGAGTAGGCGGCGATCTCAACGTGATCGACGGCGCACAAGACGGACCGCCGGATCCCGAGGCGATCAAGGCCGTCATGCTCCGACACGGACTCACGCCGGCACCTCTCGCCGTCGCCTGAGTGACGCCACCTGCAATCGCTACCAGCGACCGGCTAACCGAGCACGGTCGCACGTCGTGCGCGCTATTGCCACCCCAACTCGATTAGGTGCACCGGCTCGGTAACTCCCTTCAGGCGGAGCGATTTCGGCTCAGATGCCACGTAGCCGTCGCCGACCGTCGCCATCGTCGGTGCGGTAACGAGGACCTGTCCGGCGCCGGCTGCCGCCGCCACGCGCGCTGCCACGTGGACGCCTTGCCCGAAGAAGTCCCCTCCCCGCCGGATCGCCTCCGCCGCGTGGATGCCGACGCGAATTCGGGGCGCGAAACCGTGTTCGCGGCGATGCACGTCGAGCGTGCGTTGCAAGGCAATCGCACAGTTCAGTGCTGATCGTGGATCAGGGAACACGGTAAAGAACCCGTCTCCCTCGTGCTTGACCTCGCGTCCGTGGTGAGCGGCCAAAGCATCCCGCACAGCGCGGTCGTGCCAGCTCAGCAGGCTGTCCCAGCCATCGTCCCCGAGCAATTCCACCAGCCGCGTTGAGTCCACGATGTCGGTGAACATGAATGTCTGAATTTCGCGCGCGCTGGGTGCCATGCCGGCCAGCAGACGCTGGACCCGTTGCTCCTCCAGCGGCGCGCCCAGCTCGGCGAACGTGGCCCGAGCGCCGTCCAAGTCCAGGCGTGCGGCAAACGGATCGCCGCTCACGCCGTAGGCCTGACCGAGCAGCGTCCGGGTCTGTGCCGCGTCAAACCGCGCACCGACATCGCACCACAGGCGCCACGCCTCGCGCAGAGCAGCGATCGCCTCGCTGGGTCGCTCCTCTGCCAACGCCAGCGCGCCGCGCGCAGCCGATGCACCGGCGAGGACGGCGGTCGTGTCGCAGGCCGCGGCCACGTCGCCCAACTCCGCCACCGCGGTGCGCGCGAGGTCGAGGTCACCGACGGCGAGCGCGATCGTGACCTGAGCTGGTAGCAGCAGCGCGCGGCTCTCCTGGGTGAAGGCGTCGCGGTCAGCCATGCGACGGTTGATCGCCGCCAGCGCGCCAGCTGGGTCTGCCTCGTCCAGGCGCAACAGCGCCAGCCCGGGCTGCGGGTCGAAGCCGACATCCAGTGCTCTCCCGAAAGCGGTGCGAGCACCTTGGAGATCGCCTCTCCGCCGTCGGACTTCGCCGAGCTCGTGGTACGCCCACCCGGCCCACCGCGGCGCCCACGCGAGTAGCTCGTCGCACGCGTCCTGCGCGTCGCGCTCCGCCTCGGCCAGCGATCCGCGCATTCGGATGATCTCGGCGCGATGCAGACGGCAGAGCCCGGGGAATCCACTGACCGAATTGCGGTCGCACCAGCGCAGCGACTCGTTGGTCCACTCCGATGCCCGCTGCCAGTCGCCGATATTCCGACAGGCGAAGATCGTGGCGCAATACACCGTGCCCGTCGTCGAGAGCTCGGTCGCACCGGTCATCGCCAGTGCCGTTGCCTGATCTAGCAGCGGCAAGCCCTCCCGCACCCGCCCGGCGGTGATCAGCGCGTGTCCCTGATCGAGCAAGCCGAGCGCCTCGAGATCCGGATCGCCGAGACGCTGAGCGAACTCGACCAGCTCGCGCGCGTGATCGAGCGCCCCCGCGACATCGTTGGCCACGAGAAGCAGACCGCGCACCTTCATCCACAACAGCAAGCCTGTCTCGTGACAGTCCGGCTGGCCCTCGAGCAACTTTGCCGCCCGGGCGAGCCAACCTCCCATTACCGCATCGTGGTTTCGCTGATAATGCTCTCGGGTGAGCGCGAGCGCCATCCGAGCAGCACCTCGCCGGTCCCCATCGCGCTCGTAACCGGCCTCGGCTCGCTCGAGCAACTCGAGCATGTCGTCGTAGCGCCGCGTCCAACACGCCGCCTCGGACAGGCGCTCAAGATCCGCCGGAGGTAGTCCCCGCTCCGCATCAGCAGAGCTCAGCAGGTCATAGGCACGCTCCCACTGGCGAGCCGACAATGCCTCCCGGCCAAGGAACAGCGGATCTCCGGAGACGGCGCTCATCCCCGCCTCGCGACACGTCCAACCGGCGAGCCTCGACGCCACCACGCGCAGGGAGCCACCATAGCCACGCGCCAGCGTACAAGCAGTCGCGATGGCGCCGCCAGGTCGCGAGCTCGCGCGGTCGAGGCCACGGATAGCGAGCGTCGCGAACGTGTGGCGCAGGTGGTGGAACGGCAGCGGCCGGTCCGCAGAAGAGCGGATGTCGACACCGATCGGATGGCGGTCACGCGCCCAGCCATTCGCGCACATAAGGCTCGGCCGTCCCGGTCCGCTGGGCCAGCTCGGCGGAACCGAGCGGCCCGTTGGCGGCGAGCGCCCGGCACAGGCTGAGGCGATCGCCGATCATCACCAGCGCGGCGTTCACGGTGGCGCCAAACTCCACCACGGCCTGCCCGAGCAACGCGTTCAGCGGTCGCGGCCGATTAGGACATCGGTTTGCGTAGTCATCGTTCCTCCAAGAAAATTGATCGGTTGTTTGCTCGCGTCGCTAGGCGGCGGCCGCGGTAGCGTCGCCCTGGATCGGAAGCGCCGGGTTGTTGCCCCAGTCGGCCCAGGAGCCGTCGTAGATGCGGACGCGCGAGTAACCGGCGATGCGCAACGCCAGGGCCGCGTGCGCGGCCCGAACCCCGCCCTGGCAGTAGGTCACGAGCTCCTGCTCACGCAGCAGACCCGCGGCCTGAGCTCGGGCTCGAATCTCGGCGGGAGCGCACAAGGTGCCGTCGGGGCGCAGGTTCTCCTCCCACGGCCACAGAACCGCCCCCGGGATATGCCCGCCGCGGGCGGCGCGCCGCTGCTCGCCCGAGAACTCCGCCAGCCCGCGCACGTCCACCAGTCCAAGCACCGGATCATCGAGCCGCTCGAGGATCTCCCGAGCGTCGATCCCGCGCATCCAGCGTGACGCCCGCGGCTCGAACCGGGCCGGCGCAGGCGACACAGCGTCGCGCTCGAGGGGCCGGTCCTCGGCCTGCCATTTCTCGATACCGCCGTCGAGCAGCGCGACCTGCTCGTGGCCGTAGTGCGCCAGGACGTGCCACAGCCGCGACGCATACAGGTTCCCGCCATCCGAATATGCCACCACCGTCTTCTCCTGGGTGATCCCCAGGCCTCCCAGCCGCTCGGCGGCTTCCTCGGCGTTGGGCAGAAACGTCGTAACCGTCGTATCGGCCGCCGACAGGTCGCCCAGCCAATAGACATGGATCGCGCCGGGGACATGACCGGCCAGGTACCGCGCGCGGGATCCCTCGGGATCGCCCGCGAACCGGCAGTCGCACACCAACACGTCTAGGTCGCGCAGACGCGCGGCCAGCTCTCCGCTGCTGATCAGCGGCACGCTGATAGCCATTCTCTGCCTCCGTTCTTCGCTCGCTGCCAGGCAGCGCGAGCCGCGCACGTGGTGCTAGTCGATTACCTCGACCCAGCTGGCGATCTCGTCGCGGCTCAGCGTCGGCGCGAGGTCCGGATGGTCGTCCCGGAGGTGGCGCTCGATCTGAACCACCACCTCGTCATCCGTCTCGCCCCGGGCGACGAACCCGCACTCGCACTTGATCTGCCTGGACATGTTCTTATCGCGGCGATTGTGGAAGCCGGTCCTTTCTCATATCTTGGCAGCAACCTTGGAGAAAGGTTGGAAAAGTTCGATGGGGTCCGGGGCTCGCACACGAATTCAGCTTTGTGGCCGCTTCGTTCTCGAGCTCGACGGGCGGCGGATCGAGGCGAGGCTGCCGAGCCGCCAGGGACGGCTGCTGTTCGCCTACCTTGCGCTCAGCCGCGACCGGGCGGCGACAAGAGACGAGCTCGTGGATGCGCTCTGGCCCTACGCCACGCCGGCCGCCGCACCATCGGCGCTCACCGTCCTGGTCTCCAAGCTGCGGGCCGCGCTCGGTCCCGAAGTTCTCGGCGGTCGCACCGAGCTTCGACTGAACCTTCCGCGTGACGCGCGCATCGACGTCGAGGACTGCCTGGCGGCTATCCACGAGGCGCAGTCCGCCGTGGCCCTCAGGGATTGGAAGCGGGCCTGGGCACCCGCATTACGAGCCCAATTCATCGCCCGCCGGCCGCTGCTGCCTGAGCACGACAGCCCCTGGGTCGAACAGTGGCGGCGGCGCCTGGACGACGTACAGGACCGCGCGCTCGAAGCCTACGCTGCCAGCTGCCTCGGCATCGGCGGCACCGAGCTCCCGGCCGCGGAACGCGCCGCCCGACGCCTGCTCGAGCGCTCACCACTGAGAGAGACCGGCTACGCGCTCCTGATGAACGCGCTCGCCGCCGAAGGCAACGTGGCCGAGGCGATGCGCGTCTACGACTACGCGCGCACCATTCTCGACGAGGAACTCGGCATCACCCCCGGCCGGGCGATCCAGCAAGCGCACGCCCGCCTGCTCGGCATATCAACAGCAGCTCCATGAGACCATCGGGCTCACTACGACAACGCGCCAGCCGCGCCGGCCCATGACCGCGCGCGCGTTGGCGACATCTTGCAGCCGTCAAGGTCGACACCGCGCCCAGCCCCCACTCGGCGACAAGCGCCCTGTTGAAAGCCAAGAGGAGAAACTCCGATCGGCTCGGAGCTCCGCGGCGTCGCGGAGCTACGACACACTTCGCCTCATGCCCCTCATTCGTGACGCTCGCCGCGTCCTGACGGTCGGCTGTCGCTGCACCAGCCGCGGATAGCGGCGGCCTCGCTGCTGCTAGGGACGGAGGCCGTCGCTCAAACGATCGTCGCGCGTGGCGTGCGGGCCGGCGGTCCGTGGGCCGTTAGGAGCGGGCCCGCCGGATTTCGGGGTGTGGCTGTGTAAGCGCGCTTTTCAGACCGCCAGGGTGGCGGTGGACCTGGTTAGGTTGGGGCCATCATCAGTAACCGGAACTCGGTGCGCACCTTCACCCGGCCCGCGGTCCGCGATCGCGTTGTGCAGGCGGCCACGAAGACGGTGATCGAGCCAATCTTTGAGGCCGACATGCTTGAGTGCTCGTTCGGGTTCCATCCCAGGCGCTCGACGCACGACGCTCTCCAGGTCCTCATTGATGAGGCCTGGAGGGGCAGGCGGTGGGTTGCCGAGTCGGACGTCTGAAACTGTCTTTCGGCGATCCCGCACTCGGGGTTGATGGCGGCGATCGAGGAGCGGGTCACCGACCCGTCACCTGCTGAAGCTCCTGCGGGCGATGCTGCGCGCAGGGGTGATGCTCGATGGCGCGGTCACGCGAAGCGACACCGGGACACCGCAGGCGGGGTGCTCTCACGCTGCCTGGCCAACGTCTACCTGCATCGGCTTGACCGGCAGTGGGGGCGTACCTTGCTGCATCGTCTCCACCCGCTGCATCCGGGACCGCACAAACTGTCCCCGGATTAGGTTGAAAGCAGGCAACGCTCTATCTATGGCGAGCTCGGACACAAAGCCACGGACCTTGTTAGGACACGCACATACTGCGAGCAACCACCTACGTGCGGTCCGGGTTTGTCCGCACCCGTTTTGTGCGCGGTCCCCGATGACGGGCCCTGGGGTTTGATCGATATTCGCGTCGATGTAGCGAAGTTGAGCCGAGAGAGTGTGTTGACCGTGCGTCGTTTGCGAGTGAGCGGTTCGTCGACGGAGTGGCGACGGGTCAGGCGCCGGTCGCGGGTTGCCCCCGATTTTGCCGATGAGATCGCTCAGATTCCCGGCGGTGACCGGTTGCGCGACTGCATCCAATGTGGCACGTGCAGCGCTGTTTGCCCCTTGAGCGAGTATATGGACTACACCCCGCGTCGCCTGATCGCGATGACGCAAGCGGGGATGAGGGACGAGGTGCTGGGCAGTTTCTCGATCTGGGTCTGCGCCGGCTGTTACGCATGCACTACGGCGTGCCCGAAGGAGATCCCGATCACCGACATGATGTACGCCCTGAAGCGGACGGCGATCCGCGAGGGCGTGCATCCGCGGCGTTTCGGGACGCCCGTGTTGGCGCGCGAGTTCGTCCGATCGGTTGACCGCTGGGGACGCAACAGCGAGTCGCGACTCGCGATCAATCTGTATCTGAAAACGCATCCGAGGCTGCTGCTGCAGGACTACCCGCTCGCGGAGCGTCTCCGCCGGCGGGGCCGGATGAGGCTGCGGCGCGAGTCGATCCGTCAGCGGGCCCAACTCAGGACGATTTTGCGGGCCGTGGAGGCCGTGCCGGATCGCGCGCCGACGACGGGCGGTGGCCCGACCGCCGGTTCGGAGGGAGCCTGATGAATTACGCCTATTACCCAGGTTGCTCGCTGAAGGGCAGCTCGAATTCGTACGAGGAGTCCCTGCTGGCCGTCTTTGAGGCGCTTGGCGTGGGCCTCGACGAGCTGGACGATTGGAACTGCTGTGGGGCGACTGCGTACGCGGCGGTCGACCAGATGAAGGCCTTTGCGATGGCCGCGCGCAATCTGGCGCTGGCCGAGGAGACCGCGGAGGGCCCCGCCCCGGTGGATCTCGTGGCTCCGTGCGCCGGCTGCTACATGACGCTGCTCAAGACGCAGCGCTACCTGAACAGGCACCGCGCGGTCGCGGATACGATTGGGGGTGCGCTCGAGGCGGGCGGGCTGCACTACGATGGGCGAGTCCGAGTACGTCATCCCCTGGACGTGCTCGTGAACGACGTCGGGCTGGAGCGCGTCGCGGATGCCGTCATCCGACCGCTGCCCGGGCTCAGGGTTGCGTGCTACTACGGCTGCCTGCTCGTGCGTCCGTTCGCGACGTTCGACGACCAGCACAACCCGATGTCGATGGACCGGTTGATGACGGCGCTCGGAGCGGAGCCGATCGACTGGCCGATGAAGACTCGCTGTTGCGGCGGTTCCTGCTGCGGCGGACCGCTCGTGGGGACGATCCGGGAAGCCGGTCTGCGTCTCATTTCGGTTTTGTTGCGAGAGGCCAAGCGACGCGACGCCGACGTCCTCGTGACCGCGTGTCCGCTGTGCCAGTTCAACCTCGAGTGCTTCCAGGAGCGGGTTGGGCGCGAGTTCGGCGAGCCGGTCGAGCTGACCATCGGGCTTTTCACGCAGGTCCTCGGGCTCGCGCTGGGGCTGGACGAGCGGCGGCTCGGGATTCACCGGATGCTCCGCTGGGACCTGCCCGAGCTGGCGGCGATCGACGGGGGAGGCGCGCGTGTCTGCGCGTAACGGAAACGGCGCGAGCCCGGAGCCGCAGATCGGCGTCTATGTCTGTCACTGCGGCCTGAACATCGCCGGCAAGGTGGATGTCGAGCGCGTCGTTGAGTTCGCCGCCACGCTGCCGCACGTCGCGGTTGCGCGCAATTACACGTTCATGTGCTCGGATCCGGGGCAGGACCTGATCCAGCAGGACATCCGCGCCGGCAGGGTCAACCGGGTGGTTGTTGCCTCGTGCTCTCCGTTGATGCACGGGGCGACGTTCCGGCGCGCGACGGCGGCCGGCGGAATCAGCCCGTTCCAGTTGCAGATGGCGAGCATCCGCGAGCACGTGAGCTGGGTGACCGATGACGCCGGGGACGCGACCGAGAAGGCGAAGGCGCTCGTCGCGGGGGCGGTATCGCGTGTCGTCTCCCATGAGGCCCTGGAACGTCGGCAGGTCCCGGTCCATCCGGACGCGCTCGTCGTCGGCGGCGGGATCTCCGGGATTCACGCGGCGTTGACGCTCGCGAACGCGGGCAAGCACGTCTACCTGGTGGAGCGTGAGCCCTCCGTCGGCGGCCACATGGCGATGCTCGACAAGACCTTCCCGACGCTCGACTGCGCGGCTTGCGTCCTCACCCCGAAGATGGTGGCGCTCGGGCAGCACCCCAACATCGAGCTACTCGCGTACAGCGAGGTGGACCAGGTCTCGGGCCACGTCGGCAGCTTCAAGGTCAAGGTCCGCAGGAAGGCCGCCTACATCGACGAGACGGTGTGCAACGGCTGCGGCCTGTGCATCGAGCAGTGCACATGGAAGGGCGTCCGATCGGAATTCGATCAGGGTCTCGGCACCCGTCCGGTGGTCTACACGCCGTTTCCTCAGGCCGTCCCGCGGGTGCCCGCCATCGACCGCGTGGGCACGTCGCCGTGCACCTTCGCCTGCCCCGCCGGGATCAAAGCGCACGGTTACGTGTCTCTGATCCGCGCCGGCGAGTACGAGACGGCGTTCGACCTGGTGCTGGAGGAGACGCCGCTGGTGGGGACCCTGGGTCGCGCGTGCTATGCGCCGTGCGAGGCCCAGTGCAGCCGAGCAGGGCTCGAGGGTACGCTGCCGATCCGCCGGCTCAAGCGATTCGCCGCCGACACCCACTACCGCACGCACGGTCCGGCGAGTGAGCCCCCACCCCCGAACGGCAAGCAGGTGGCGGTGATCGGCTCCGGACCGGCGGGGCTGACCGCCGCGTGGAAGCTCGCGAGGCGCGGATACGCGGTGCGGATCTTCGAGGCGGCGCCGGAGCCGGGGGGCATGCTGCGCCGGGCCATCCCCTCTTATCGGCTCCCGCCCGAGGTCGTCGAGCGGGACATCGAGAACGTCACGGCACTGGGTGTCGAGATCGTCACGAACACCCGGATCGAGGACCTCGCGGCGCTGAAGGGTCAGGGGTACGACGCGATCCTGGTGGCGACCGGCGCCGCGCTGTCCTTGCGCTTGGACGTGCCGGGCGAGGATCTGGGCGGCGTCGTCAGCGGTTTGGACTTCCTGGAGGCGGTCAAGACCGGCGCGTCGTCCGCGCTGCGAGGCAAGCGGGTCGTGGTCGTCGGTGGCGGCAACGTGGCGATGGACGCCGCCCGAACGGCGCGACGGCTCGGCGCGCGCACGGCCGGCGACGACGGGGACGCGCAGGTGGTGATGGACGCCGCGCGGACGGCGCGGAGGCTTGGCGCGCACGAGGTGCTCGTCGCGTACCGGCGTCGACGCGAACAGATGCCCGCGCAGTCCGAAGAGGTCGACGACGCCGAGCGTGAAGGCGTGCAGTTTATGTTCCAGGTCGCACCGATCGAGGTTCTCGGAGACGAGCGCGGCTTGGTGGCGGGTCTGCGCTGCGTCCGGATGGCTCTCGGCGAGCCCGATGCATCCGGTCGCGGACGCCCCGAGCCGGTTCCCGGCAGCGAGTTCGTGGTCGCGTGCGAGACGGTGATACCCGCCATCGGCCTGACGCCGGAGCGGATCAAAGGCGGTCCTGGCTCGGCGGCGACCGGGGCGATCGAGGCCGACCCAGAGACGCTCCAGACCGCCGTTCCATACCTGTTCGCCGCCGGTGATGTGGCCCTGGGCGCGTCGGACATCGCCCGGGCGGTCGGGCAAGGGCGCCGCGCCGCGTTCATGATCGACCGCTGGCTGCGGGGCTCCGAGCTCGACGCCGCGGACTTCGACGAGCGGCTGCCGGTGGTCGACCGGGCGGAAGTGCTCGCCAGGCAACGCTACGACCGCATCGAGCCGCGCGCGTCGAGCGCCGAGCTGTCTGCCGCGCCGGTCGACTTCGACGAGCTCGAGCCTGCGCTGACCGAGGAGGAGGCGCTGGTAGGTGCGCAGCGGTGCCTTGACTGCGGCCCGTGCTCGGAGTGCGCACAGTGTGTGGCGGCCTGTCCGCTTGACGCGATCGACCTGAGTCAGCACGAACGGGAGCAGGAGTTCGAGGTCGGGGCGATCGTGCTGGCCACGGGCTTCAAGCCCTTCGATGCCCGGCGCATCCCCGCCTACGGCTACGGCAAGTACCCGAACGTCTACACGAGCCTCGAGGTCGAGCGCCTCCTCAACGCCTCGGGCCCTACTCAGGGCGAGATCGTGATGCGGGACGGCAGGCGCCCCGCGGCCGTGGGGATCATCCACTGCGTCGGCTCGCGAGACGCGCGCTACAACGCGTACTGCTCCCGTGTGTGCTGCATGGCCTCGCTCAAGCTGGCGCACCTGATCAAGGAGCGCACCAGTGCCGACGTCTACAACTTCTACATCGACATGCGAACCGCCGGGAAGGGCTACGACGAGTTCTACGGCCGGCTCCTCGAGGAGGGCATGCACCTGATCCGCGGCCGCGTCGCTGAAGTGACCGACTGGGCAGTGTCTCCGGAGGAGGAGGACAGGCTCGTGATACGCGCCGAGGACACGCTCGTCGGCGCCGCGCGGCGGATCCCGGTGGACATGGTGGTGCTCGCGGTCGGCATGGAGCCGCGGGCCGACGCCGGGGACGTCCGGCGGCTGTTTAACGTCAGCTGTGGCGCCGAGGGCTTCTTCACCGAGCGCCATGCGAAGCTCGCCCCGGTGTCAACCTTCACCGACGGCGTGTTCGTTGCGGGAACCTGTCAGGGTCCGAAGGATATTCCGGACAGCGTCGCGCAGGCGGGTGCCGCCGCCGCCGAGGCGCTGGCCCTGATCGACCAAGGGTCGGTCGAGCTCGAGCCGAGCACTGCGTTCGTCGACCCAGCCGCGTGCTCCGGGTGCCGGACCTGCGTGCCGCTGTGTCCTTTCTCGGCGATCACGCTCGACGACGAGCGGACGATCGCGGTGGTCAACGAGGTGCTCTGCAAGGGCTGCGGAATCTGCGTCGCCGCCTGCCCCTCGGGTGCCCTGCAGCAGCACCTCTTCACCGACGAACAGGTCCTGTCGGAGATCCAGGGGGTGCTCGAATATGCCTGAGACTTTGGCGAAGCCAGGCTTCGAGCCTCGAATCGTGGCCTTCTTCTGCACATGGTGCACGTACACAGCGGCCGATCTCGCGGGCACCGCTCGGATGCACTATGCCCCCAACGTGCGCGTGGTGCGACTGATGTGCTCCGGCAGGGTGGACCCCCAGTTTGTCCTGGCGGCCTTCCGCCACGGTGCCGACGGCGTGCTGATCGGCGGTTGTCACCCGGGTGACTGTCACTACGAGCAGGGCAACTACACCACGTGGCGCCGCTGCGAGCTGCTACGAGGGGTGCTGCGAGAGATGGGGATCGAGGACGAGCGGCTGCGCCTCGAATGGATCTCGGCCTCCGAGGGAGACAAGATCCAGCGCGTGTGCAACGAGATGACCGAGCAGCTGCGCCGGCTCGGGCCACTGCGTCTGAGCCCCGTGCCCGCTGCGCACACCCTCGCGGAGGGGACGCGATGAAGCCCAAGGTTGCGTTCTACTGGTGCGCCTCGTGCGGCGGCTGCGAGGAGGCCGTCGTCGATCTCGCCGAGGACGTGCTCGCGGTGGTGGAGGCGGTGGACATCGCCTTCTGGCCGGTGGCGCTCGACTTCAAGCGCGCGGACGTGGAGGCACTCGCCGACGGCGAGCTCGCCGCGTCGTTCATCAACGGCGCGATCCGGACCTCCGAGCAGCAGGAGATGGCCGAGCTGCTGCGCCGCAAGTCCGGCGCGATCGTGGCCTTCGGAAGCTGCGCCTGCCTGGGCGGCGTCCCGGGCCTCGCGAACCTGTACAGCCGCGATGAGATCCTGGATCGCGTGTACCTGGAGGTGCCTAGCCTCGTCAACGACGAAGGGACGTTGCCCGAGGAGGACGCCGAGGTGCCGGAGGGTCACCTCACCCTGCCGGCGTTCTTCGACTCGGTGCGTACGCTCGATCAGGTCGTCGACGTCGACTACTTCCTGCCGGGCTGCCCGCCGCCGGGACATCTCATCAAGGCGGCGGTGATGGCGCTCGTCGACGGGACACTGCCGCCAGTGGGAACGGTGCTTGCGCCCGACGTGGCGTTGTGCTCGGAGTGCCCGCGGGCCGCGACGAAGCCGCAGAAGCCGCAGATCAAGGCGTTCAAGCGACCCCACGAGGTCGTCGCCGACCCTGACGTGTGCCTGCTCGCCCAGGGCCTGATCTGTCTCGGGCCGGCCACCCGCGCCGGTTGCGGCGGCGTGTGTATCCGCGCGAACATGCCGTGCACGGGCTGTATGGGCCCGACTGGCCGGGTAGTCGACCACGGCGCGAAGGCGCTGTCGGCGATCGCGTCGCTGATCGACTCCACGGACGAGGACGGGATCGCGACGCGCGCTCAGGAGATCCCCGACCCGGTCGGCACCTTCTACCGATACAGCCTGCCCGCCTCGCTGCTCCACAGGCGCGTCACGTCGGCCCATCAGTGAGGAGGCCCCCAGCGATGAGCACCAAGATCGTGATCGACCCCATCACCCGGCTCGAGGGCCATGGGAAGATCCATATCTTCCTCGACGACGCGGGGAGTGTGGACCGCGCGTTCCTGCAGATCCCCGAGCTCCGCGGGTTCGAGAAATTCGTCGAGGGACGCCGTGCCGAGGACATGCCGCAGATCACCTCCCGCATCTGTGGTGTGTGCCCGACAGCCCACCACATGGCCGCGACCAAGGCGCTGGACGACCTCTACGGCGTCGATCCGCCGGCGGCGGCCAAGAAGATCCGAGAGCTCATCTACAGCACCTTCATGGTCGAGGACCACGCGCTGCACTTCTTCTTCCTCGGCGGGCCTGACTTCGTCGTCGGTCCGGCTGCCCCAAAGGCCGATCGCAACATTCTCGGGGTGCTCGGTCAGGTGGGGCTCGAAGTCGGCAAAGAGGTGATCGGCGTCCGCAAGCAGCTCCGCGAGCTGATGGGGCAGGTGGCGGGCAAGCCGATCCACCCGGTCTTCGGGCTCCCCGGCGGCGTGTCCCGGACGCTCACCGCCGAGATACAAGACGAGTTCAGAGCGGCTGCCGCGCGGGCGGTCGAGTTCGGCACGTTCGCCCTCGGCGTGTTCCGCGACGTCGTCCTCTCGAACCCCGAGTACGTCGAGCTGGTCACCTCGGAGGCCTACACCCACCGCACGCACTACATGGGGCTCGTGGACGCCGCGAACAACGTCACCTTCTACGACGGCAAGCTCAGAGTCGTGGACCCCGGCGGCCACGAGTTCCTGGCCTTCGACCCCCGAGACTACCTCCAGCACATCGCCGAGCACGTCGAACCCTGGACGTACATGAAGTTCTGCTTCCTGAAGGACGTCGGCTGGAACGGCTTCGCCGAAGGCCCCGACAGCGGCATCTACGCGGTCGCGCCCCTAGCCCGGCTGAACGCGAGCGACGGAATGGCCACGCCGCTCGCGCAGGAGGCCCACGACGAGCTCATCTCAACGCTCGGAGGAAAGCCCGTTCACCATACGCTCGCCAACCACTGGGCCCGCATCGTCGAGCTCGTGTACGCAGCCGAGCGGATGTCCGAGCTCGCCGCCGACCCCGAGATCCTCAGCCCCGACGTGCGTACGCTCCCAACCGCGCCCCCGGAAGAGGGGATCGGGGTCGTCGAGGCTCCCCGGGGGACGCTCATCCACCACTATCGCACCGACGAGCGCGGGCTCATCACCAGCGCCAACCTGATCGTGGCCACCCAGAACAACGCCGCTCGAATCGCTATGTCGGTCGACAAGGCAGCCCGGTGGCTGATCACCGCTGGAGAAGTGGACGACGGACTACTGAACCAGCTCGAGATGGCCTTCCGGGCATACGACCCCTGCTACGGCTGCGCCACCCACAGCCTGCCGGGCCAGATGCCGCTCCTCGTCCAGATCCATGACGCCGACGGCGAGGTTGTCCGCGAGCTCAGGCGCGACTAATGCGAACGCTCGTCCTAGGGCTTGGGAACGAGCTCGCCGCGGACGACGCCGTCGGAGTGCTGGTCGCCAGGGCCGCTCGCGAGCGAATCGCCGACGCCGCCGACGTCGTTGCGAGCTCGGCGTCGGGCATGGCGCTGATCGAGCTCCTCGCCGGGTACGACCGGGCGATCGTCGTCGACTCGATCCAGACCGGCCGCAACCCGCCTGGGACGATCACCGAGCTCGAGCTCGAGCAGATCGGGCGCGTGGTCGCTCCAAGCCTGCATCAGGCCGGCCTCCCCGAGATGGCCGCCGTGGCGGAGCGGCTCGGGCTCGGGTTCCCCTCAGAGACCCGGGTGCTCGCCGTCGAGGTGCTCGATCCGTACACCCTGGGCGGTGCCATGAGCACGCCTGTCGCAGCCGCCGTCGACGAGCTCGCACGGAGGATCTGCAATCGCGTCGAACGATGGGCGTCCGAACAGACGCGCACGTAGGGAGCAGCGAGGACTCGGTGGTCGATCGAGCATGATCGACGACCGCGGGACCCCCGGGATGACCAGCTAGTGCGCTAAGGCGGTAAGGACTGGCTCTGTGCACGAGTTTGCGATCGCTGAGGCTGTGGTGCAGACCGCAGTTCGCCATGCCGGCGGCCGCCGCGTGGTGGTCGTCAGCATGCGGCTGGGGGGGTTGCGCCAGGTCGTGCCTGACACATTGTCGTTCGCGTTCGAGCTGGCAGCCCGCGGCACGACGTGCGAGGGCGCACGGCTTGATCAGGAGCTCATTCACTGCCGGCTGCGGTGTCCTTCGTGCCGAGCTGTGTGGACGGCGACGGACCCCGACTTCCGCTGCCGCACGTGCGCCTCGCCGGCGGTCGTGGTGAGCGGGAACGAACTGGAGGTCGAGTCGATCGAGGTGGAAGAGGACGGATGCCGACCGGTCACATGACGGCTCACGATCAGGCGCGGTTTTCCCGGATCCTCGGCCGGGCGTTCTTCTGTCTGGAATAGGTTGGCTCCCGGATGCGGCGTCCAATCGCCGTGGTCAGTATCGAGCCGGTACGTCCAACGGCCGAGGAGGTATGAAATGTGCGTTAGCCTCCCGGGCAGGGTCCTGTCGGTGCGGGACCACATGGCCCTGGTTGAGACGGCAGGGATCCAGCGTTGGTCGAACGCGCTGATGTACCCCGAGATCGAGCCGGGCGACCGCGTTCTGGTCCATGCGGGCCTCGTTGTGTCCGTCCTTAGTGTCGATGAGGCGCGAGACTTCGAGGCTGCCTTCGCTGAGCTCGCAAGCCTGCGAAACTGAGTCCTCGGCACCGCACGGAACAGGAGGGTGGATGGCAAACAAGTTCCTCGTGCTCTGGAAGCTTGAGCTGAGCCGGTTATCGGCGAAAACGATGCAAACCGTGCTCCGGCAGCAGGAGTACGGCGCACGCCTTGAGACGACCGGTAAGGTACAGGCGCGCTATCACCTGATCGGTGCGCACGGTGGCGCCTGGATCTACGACGTCGACTCGAATGAGGAACTCGACGCCCTCTTGGCGCAGGCGCCCGTCTACAACGTCGCCAGCTACGAGGTCCTTCCGCTGGCGGAGATGCGGGGCCCCACTCCGCTCGGAACGGGGGAGCCAGAGTAGTCGCTGCGACTGGACTCCGAACCAGCGCGGTGCCGGCGGCCAATCGCAGAACGCCGAGTTGCGTACGGCGCTACCTGGCCAGGTGCGCCGACGCCGCTGATGCGACAAGCGAAGCGGGCCCGGCCACCGATCCACCCGATGAGCTACGACTACGGGCACACGCTCGCGATGCTGTCCCGCAGCCGGCTAGGCTTAGGCGCGCGCATGCACGGCGAGCCCCACCCGCCGGCGGACGTGGGCAGGGGGATGAGCGTGAACGTGGCGACACCAACCCGGGTTCTCGCTGTCGGTCGGAGGGGTGCGTGCGGGCACAAGCAGCCACCACTTCGCGGGCCTGATGCGCGCGGGGAGGAAAGCGGTTCTGCTCCGTCGCGTGGCCGCGGACCACCTCGTCACCACGTGTAGGAACGACGGCGGCTCCGTGACACGCATGCTGATCGACACTCGCGAGCGGCTCGCACCTCGCCGGCGTGGCGAACGTTGGGGTCCGGAGCGCGGAAGCGATCGTCCGCGACAGGCGCGCTGTCCGCGTCGAGCCAAACGCGCAGACAGCCCTCGGACATGCGCTGCATCACAGCGAAGCCCCTGTTCTCGGCGACCGCTTCCGCATCCTCGTGGCATGACAGGCTTGGCGGAGCTAGACATCCTCGAGCACTTGGCCAGCGTTCTGGGGCTCTCCGCGAGGTCAGCCCCAGCCATCACTGACCCGTGACCCGAGGCGATGATGGCTGGCTGGAGTCCCGCTAGGACCCTCGTCGACTCCCCGGCCACCCATCTGCTCCACGTGCAGTATCGGGGCGGGGCTGGGTTGGCATGCTCGTCTTGACGCGTCGGAACCGGTCGGCACGAAATGGCGCGAGTTCGGGTGGTCGATGGCCGGTTACCACGAACTGCGCGAGCTTCTCGGCTGCGGGTGCTGCGAGTGTCATCCCGAGCATTGAGTAGGCGCCGGCGAAGAAGACGTTCGCGATCGTTGGGTGGCGGTCGATGATCGGCAGGCCATCGGGCGCAATGGGCCGTAGCCCGCACCACAGGGTGTCCTCGTCGGGGTCCGCCCAGCCGTCGATAAGTCGGCTGGCGCCCTGCGCGATTGACTGGATTCGGCGTCGATCTAGCCTCGTGTTCAGTCCGCTGAACTCCATCGTGCCGGCTACCCGCAGCCGATCGCCTAGCGGTGAGCAACCCACGTGGGGATCGAGGAGCAGCAGCGCGTGTCGCGGCATCGACCGCGGGCGAATCTCAAAGCTGTAGCCCTTACCGGCCTGGATCGGGAGTCGCGTCCGGAACACTCGGGCCAGCGGTCCGAGCCACGCGCCGGCTGCCAGGACGACCTGATCGCAGCGGTAGCGGCCAGTGGAGGTGCGCAGCGCGACTATGCGGGGACCGTCGAGGTCGGCGTCGCGCACTTCGCTTCCCTCGCCGATCTCCACCTCTAGCTCCTTGAGCCGACGAGTGAGCGCCGCCAGGAGCGCCTGCGGCTCGACGATGGAGTGCTGCTCGATCACGAACCCGGCGCGCGCGGCATCAGTGAGCGTGGGTTCCAGTGATCGCAGGTCCTCCTGGCCGAGGACTTCGCTCGGAATCCGGAAGCCGAGCCTGGAGAGTGGCTCCAGCCGAGAACGAAAGATATGCGCCTGGCGTGTGTCGATCGCTGCCGCCAGGAGTGGCACTCGGTGCAACTCGACGTCCACGCCATCGGCCGCCATCCGTTCAAGCAGCTCCAAGCACGGTTGGCCCAACGTCCCGAGCGCTAGGCGACCCTCACGGTGATCGGCCTCGTTGCAACGGCGCGCGAAGCCAAGCAGCCAGGGCAGCATCCGAACCAGCTGGCGCGGCTCGAAGTACAAGGGTGCCCGCGGCTCGAAGAGCGACCGCAGTCCGTAGCCGACCAACCCAGGCTCCGGAAGCGGCCCAGCCTGCGCCGGTGTGATCCAACCAGCGTTGCCCGACGACGCTCCGCTACCCACGCGGCGCGTCTCCAGCACCCTCACCGCCGCACCCGCCCGGCGCAGGTAGTAGGCGGCGCACAGGCCCGAGACACCGCCACCGACAACGATCACGTTCCGATCCACAATGTGCATTGTGAGCGACCCGACAACCGAGGAACGACGCGGGATGCTCCTAGGTTCACGCCGAGTCGGCCCCATGTACGTGCACAGGCTTGGCATCGGCCGTCCCTCAACATCTCTCGGTTTCGTCCTGAAGTGGGTGTGTCGCCCCCTGAGACGCAGATGCCTCGAAGCGACCGCCTCCGAGCTCCCGAGCGCCCGGCTCTCTCCTGGTCGAGCATGCGCTTCGCTGTCCGGAGACCGCATCAGTGAGCTGCCGAATCCGCGCGGAAGCAAACGGATCTCCACGAGAGAGTGCCCCCTTCGTAGCGGGAGCAGGTGCAGGACTCGCCGCGGTGCCGGCCCGGGCCGCCGCGAGAGGGTCGCTCGGACGCCTGCGCTAGAACATTCGCATGCCACTCACAGACAAGGTTGCGATCGTGACGGGCGCGAGCCGCGGTATCGGCGCGGCGATCGTCGAGACCCTGGCGGAGAGAGGCGCGATGGTGATCGCATCTGCCCACGCCGCCGATCCGCCGGACGGATTGGTCGCCGGCCTTCATGCTCGTGGACTCCGTGTCCAAGGCCGGATCGCTGATGTGACTGACCCCGGGCAGATCCAGGACCTCGCCGACTGGACCCGGAAGCAGTTCGGACAGATCGACGTGCTCGTCAACAACGCGGGAATCGGGACGGTGGCGCCGTCCGAGACCTTGTCGTTTGACCGCTGGTCGCGCGTACTGGCGGTCAACCTGACGGGACCGCTGCTGTGCTCGCAAGCCGTTGGCCGGCACATGCTCCAGGCAGGCTGTGGTGTGATCATCAACATCGGCTCCATCTTCGGGGAGACCGGCATGCCGATGCGCGCCGCGTATGCCGCCAGCAAGCACGGGCTGGTGGGCTTGACACGGGTCCTCGCGGTTGAGTGGGCAAGCCGCGGAGTGCGCGTCGTCACCGTCGAGCCAGCCTACGTCAGTACCGGTCTTGACGAGCAGGATCAGAAGGACGGCGGCTACTCACGCAACGACATCATCGGCCGTACGCCAATGGGACGGTACGCAGAGCCACGCGAGGTCGCGGCCATGGTCGCGTTCCTCGCTAGCGACGAGGCGTCATTCATCACCGGCGCCACGATTGCTGTTGATGGTGGATGGCTCGCCCACGGAGGCTGGTAGGGGGCGTCTCAGGCCCCACGCCCGCTCAAGGCCAGGGTCCCGGCCGGGGTACCCCTGCCCGGTACCGCGCGTTTTCAGACTGGGAACTCCGCTGCCCGTTCCAGCGGCCCTGGATCTCGTCCCCCCTCCGGGATCGGCTAGTCAGCGCTCGGGACCGACTGGCCGCAATAGGGCGGCATAGACCGAGGGCTCAATCCAAGACGACCGGAAAGTCGCCACGCGATCGTGGGGTAAGCCAGAGCGTGCCGACCAAAGCGGTCGTAAACCAACGGTGCTCACGGATAGCTGCGACGAGCCGCCGCGTGCGTACGGGTGCGCACATCGCCGACGCCCGAGCGTAGGCGTGTGGGTAGCGGTCAACCATCGCTTCGCTGCTGGTCCAGTAGTAGGAGGTCTAGGCATGAGCAGCGGCGTGGCTGGGCCGTGTCTGATCGTCCGCGTCGACGCACAAGACCATCCCCTCGTTCGCCCGACGAGTAACGGCTAGTCACGTCGCCGCTCCGGGCTCAAGCCTCATCATCGCTGTACTGGATCTCGAGCAGGACGCAGCCCTCGGCGGTGGTCCACGGGCCATGAACCATCCCCGGCGGTCGACAGGCATAGAAGCCCGCGCTGAACGTCTGCTGGAGTCCAAGATCGTGCATCGAGCCAGACAAAATCAGCACTTCTTCGAAGTAGTCGTGGGCGACCGGGCCGGCGCTCGAGGTATCAAGGCCCGGCTCCCAGCGGACGATCCGCGTGAGCAGCCCACGGTCCGGATCTCGCGCCAGGACCCGTTCTGAGACTCCCGGACGCTGCGTCACCGGAGTCCAAGGAACTGTTTCGGTGTCAAAGAACTCCATCCGGGTCTTTCCCACGTCCGCCAGTTCATCAGATCTCGATTCAGACACCGTCGGCGGGCCCGGCCCGCCAAATCTCTTGGGGTTCCGCGACAGCTCGCCCCGAACGATCGCATCGATTCGGAGCTGGCGTGGTATCGCGTCGGCGACGCGCATCGGTCGTCAGGCACGCCGACGCTCGGACCGGCGATTTGTTACGAACACGCTCGCTCGCACCGGGACGGTAGGATCGATCGCGTGGAGCGAGGCGTCCACGATCGTGGCGGTCCCCCAACCGACGCGCCGATCGATCGCAGCGAGCACACGCTCGACGATTGGGAGGTCCTGACTGACGCACTCGCCGGTGCACTCGCCAGGCGCGGGCTGATGAGTGTCGACGAGCTGCGGCGGGGAATCGAGAGCATGCCGCGGGGCGAGTATGTGCGGGCTTCTTACTACGAGCGTTGGCTGTTCTCGATGGAGACAATCCTTACCGAGAAGGGTGTGCTCGTTGCCGGTGAGCTCGATCGGAGGGCTGCGGGATGACGTATCGGGTCGGCGAGCCAGTCACGGTCGTGGCCAGAGCTCACGGCGAGCACCATCGCACGCCCTCCTACATCAAGGGCAAGACGGGGCGGATTGAGCGCGTGCACGCCGCGTTCCGGAACCCCGAGACGCGCGCGTACGGCGACGACGGACTCCCCGAGATGCCGTTGTACCTCGTCAGCTTCGCGCGGTCGGATCTGTGGCCCGACGCCCGCGCCGGCGGGGGCCACCGCGTCTGCGTCGACGTCTTCGAGCACTGGCTGGAGGGGGCGAAGTGAGCGAGCACGACCACGACTACGACCACCCGCCGATCACCAACGGGGACGAACCCGCGGCCGCCGTGCGCGCCCGTGCGCTCGAGGAGCTACTGGTCGAGAAGGGCGTGCTGCATCCAGAGGAGGAGCAGCTCGCGACGCTGGTCACGCGCGACTCCATGATCGGCGTCGCAGAGCCAGCCGCCCCCGCGCTCGCCTGACGACACCTGACCTAGACCGCCGCGCTCAACGCCTGCAAGATTGCGTTCGATCGTCGTCCAGAGGAGGGCGTCATGGAATCTGTAGGATGGTTTGATCGTGCCGGGCGCCGCCGGTCCCCGGCAACCGTGTTTGGCGTTCACCAGGGCCGCGTGCCACGCAACAAGGGCCTTCGCTATCCGCCAGACCCTCCGACCGTGGAGGAGATCAGTGCGGTGATGTGAGCCGCGGGGGAAGGGCGGAGGCGATGAGGCTGCGCGGGGTGATCATCGTGCTCTGGCGCGCCGGACTGGGGATCAGCGACGCGCTCGCCCTGTTTGGGACCGATCTTGACCGCCAGCGCGGCGCCACTTTGAGTCCGGGACCTCTCCCGGCCAGCTAACGGCGGTGCCTGGGACTGCCGCGGTCGACGTCACGTTGCTCGACCGCAACGACTCGTTCTTTTTCGGCTTCTCGAAGCTTGAGGTGATGCTCGGCCGCCAGTCGGCCGACGACGTGCTGCTTCCGTACCGCGACATTGCCAAAGAAGGGGTCGAGTTCCGGCGGGAGACGGTGATCGGCATCGATCCGGTTGCCCGGCGGGTGGAGACCGACGTCGGCACCCACGACGCCGACTTCCTGGTCGTGGCGATGGGTGCGGACTACGACACGGCCGGCACGCCAGGCTTCGAGGAAGACGGCTACGAGTACTACTCGCTCGCCCGGGCAGAGCGCCTGCGCGATGCGCTTACCGACTTCGAAGGCGGACGCGTGCTCGTGTCGGTCCTCGGGCAGCCGTTCAACTGTCCGCCGGCGCCGTTCGAGGGGTCGTTCCTCCTGCACGAGCACTTCACGCAACGGGGCATTCGCGATGCCGTGCAGATGGCGACGACGTTCCCGTTGCAGCGCCCCGTGCCGGTGACCGGCCCGGTCTCGCAGATGTTCCGCGACGCGCTGGCCTCGCGCGGGATCGAGGAGCTTCCCCAGCATCTCGTGACCAGCATCGACCCACCGCCCGCATCGCCCGGCTGGCCACCGGTGACACCCTCCCCTACGATCTGTTCGTTGGAATCCCGATGCACCGCGCGCCCGAGCCGCTCGCGACCTCTGGCCTGGCGGTCAACGGCTGGGTGCCCGTCGACCAGACCAACCTCCGAACCGCGTTCCCCCACGTGTACGCACTCGGCGACGTCTGCACCGGCCCACGTACCGTCCCCAAGGCCGGGATCTTCGCCGAAGCGGCCGCGCGGGTCGTCGTCGACGACATAACGGCGCAGATCTCCGGTGAGGACCCGCCGGCGCCGTAGGAGGCGTCGGGCGTCTGCTACGCCGAGTTCCGCGACGGGCTCGTCAGCAAGGTCGAGGTCAACTTCCTTCCTGGGAGGCCCCAGCCGCCGAGCGTCACGACCCCTCGCGCGAGTACACCGCCGAGAAAGCAAAGTTCGGCGCTACGCGCCGTGCCCGGTGGTTCGGATCCTGATCGTCGCCCCACGCGATGTCGCGGGCATCGCCCGGGATAGCGGACGATCGCTCACACGATCCGCGCGGACCTAAGAGTGCAGGGCACCAGGAGCTAGACGGCCCGGGCACGGACGAGAGAGCTTCTAACAATCAGGTTGTCGCCATTGCACTCGCCCGAGTCAACGGGGCGCGCGGGTCAAAGATGACATGAGCAAGGCCCGCGTTCGTGGCGTCGCGGCTGGGCTGGTGGCAGGTGGTCGGCCCTCCGTGTCGAACGACTTGGGTTGAAGGCGTGCGCTTGCGTCGGCCTCGTGATCGTGATAACCGCTATCGGCGGACTCGTTCTTCTGTACGCCTGCGGATCCGTAGCGTTGATGCGTTTCGTTGCAGTCGTCCCGGGCCGGTACCGCCGCCGCGATGCGGCGAAGGAATCGACCCTTCCCTCACCCACCTGCACTCCCACGTCCTGACGGATCTTCCGCACTGATCGGCAGGGTTCCGTGGCGACCGGCCGTGCTCTACGGGCCCGTTGCCGCTGGGTGCCATCGAATGCTCGCACCGGCCAGTTCTGCCTATACGTCTCCCGCCGCCGCCTGTCTGGCTGCGGTCGCTGGTGCGTTCCCATCCACGAGGGTTCCGAGAGCCTCGTCCATGATCGTCACGGCGAGGTCGATCTCGTCCTGGGTAACAGTTAGCGGAGGCGCCATTCGCAGACAGCTGGCTTGGCCGCCCGTGCCACCGCGCACGAGGTTGATCGACAGACCACGACGCTGACACTCGTCGGTAAGAGCCAAACCCAGGGCATCTGCGGGCTGGCGCGTCTCGCGGCTCTCAACCAGTTCCAGTCCGCACAGAAGCCCAAGGCCACGCACATCCCCGATCTGCTCATGGCAAGCCTGCAGATCGCGGAGCCGGTCGATCAGGTACCGCCCGCGCGCTTCCGCGCGCTCAACCAGACCTTCGTCCTCGATCACGTCCAGCACCGCGAGCGCCGTCGCAGCAGGCAGGGGATCCGATGCGTGCGAGGTGACGTGGGTGAAGCCCCGGGAATAGCACTCCCGCTCGATCGCGGAACTAGTAAGCACCGCGCTTATCGGCACCCCCCCACCGAGAGTCTTCGACAGCACGAGCAGATCGGGCACCACCCCGTAGACCTGAAACCCGTACATCGCGCCAACCCGCCCCAGACCGGTCTGGCACTCGTCGAAGACGACCAGCATCCCGCGCTCGTGCGCGAGCTCCTTCAGCCGCGCGAAGTACCCAGACGGCGGGACGATCACCCCTCCGGCCGACAGAACCGGCTCAGCGACCACTGCGGCTGGGGAGCCGACCGACGCCTGGTCAAACAGGTCAAACCCCGCTTCCAAGCACGTGCAGTCACAGACCTGATCGCAATGGCGCACTGGACAGCGATATGCGTATGGAGCTGGCAATGCGAACACGCCAGGGGTGACAGGACCGTACCCATGCCGACTCGCCGCATACGTCACGGCCGAGGCACCCGCCGTAACCCCGTGCCAACTCCGCGTTAGGGAGACCACCTCAAACCGCGCCGAGGCTAGCTTTGCCATCCGGAGCGCTGCCTCGATCCCTTCTCCCCCCGTTGAGAGGAACATCACGCGACGCAGCGGATCCGGGAGCGTCGCCACCAGTCGCTCCGCCAACGCCAGCACCGGCTCGCAGAGCATCCAAGAATTGAGGTGCACAACATCACGGCAGGCGGCTTCGATAGCGGCGACCACACGAGGGTGGTTATGACCAACCGTCGCGCAAATCTGACCCGCAGTGAAATCCAACACGCGCTGGCCATCAACGGTTTCCACGAAGGACCCAGACGCCCGACGCACCACGCCTGGAATGAACTGTCCTCCATAGCGAACCAGCAGGTCTACGCGGTCGTCCACCATCGGCAGACTACAGGCTCCTCGCGACAAAGCCACGTTGCGCCGTCACTCTGCGAATCAACCTGCAACCCCCAATCCCAAGAGCAGAGAGATACACGCCTCAGACGACGCCAAATCTGGATGGCGCACTCTCCTCTTGTGCGATTGCACAGCCGAAGCATCACGCGCTCGCGGCTGAAAACGGAGGCGCGATCGCAAATTCATAGCAGCGGCATATACCACGGCAGGCAGAAATTCTTTCCGGGGGGCGGTGGAGCCCATCAAGCGGGGTCGCTCCTGGTGCGGCTCGGGCCGTGCTCGGGGCTCGACTCCGTCGACGGCACGAATTCCCTAGCAAGACGAGTCTGATGTCGCTGCGATCTGGGCCGTCCCTGGAACGCTTCCGGCTTGGACAATCGCCGTCGCACGCGCATACGCTCGCCCGGTCGCGCGCATGAGCGCCCGGCTCTTCCAGACGACGCATCGGTCCGTGTCCGCGACTTGCTTGGTGTCGCTAGGGAGAAACGGGTGGCCGACGAGAACAAGCAAGCCGCGAGCCGTTAGCGGCGGAGTGGTGCTGTCCTGGACGGCAAATGCGGTCACGCATCCTTTCGCGGTGGCAGTCACGACGTAAAAGGCGTTGCCCGGGCTTGGTCCCCCCGGACCTGTCGATTCGTTGTTGTTCGCATCGAAAGCGCTCACGCGAGCACCCAACCCGCCGTACCCACCGACGTCAACGCAGGACGCCGCTGGCGTGGGAGCCGCTGGTGGGATCTGGATCAACCGAGCTGACCGTCGGGCCGACGTCACCGATGCTGATGATGAGCGGCCCCGCGGCCTACCCAACTCGCGGGTCGCCAATATCGCTGCAGCTGCTGCGAAGATCGCGATGGCCAACGCGAGGTACCTCCAGCTGACCAAGGCGACACGACAACGACCTCCCTCGGTCACGATCAGGTACACCTCGGCTGACACTTCCTGCTCGTGGCCTGAAGAGTCGGCGATGAAGCGGTCGGACTCGGAGCGCTTCATTTGCGGCACATGCTAGCGCGGCAGCGAGCACACCTCGGCGATGGGTGGCGCCACCGATGTACACGAACCTCCGGTCAGGCAGAGCGACGCGCCAGTGACTTTGGCACCCTTCCCCCCGCCCATGGGCAGGGATCCGCCTCCATGACAGATTTGGCTCGTGGGTGCGATCGGACAGCGGGTTTTGGGGCTCCGCCGCACGCTGCCCGCCGCGTTCGCTGGCCCACCGGGTATGGCGGTGAAGCTTGACGTCGTGCGCGTGGCGGGTGATGTGGGTCCGTCTCCGGGCACTGGACGATGGATAGTCCGTGCCGCCACGCCTGCTTAGCCGTCGGCGTCCGTGAGCTGCGGTTCGACGAGCGCTGAGATGTCACGTCGCGGTTCATCTGGCGCTGGAAATACTGGCTGGCGCCGGCGATACCTTATGCGTCTCGAGTTCCCTCAGAGCCCACAATGCTTCGGCGCGGCGCGGTGCGCGCCAGCGCTGCGCCGGCAAGAACAAGAGGCAGTCGTGCGAGTGGCCGGCGTGTCGCGCTCCCGTATTTGCCGAAGCCCGCGCGGGTAGTCCTTCCGGCGACTTCTCTTCGCAGGAATTGCAATGGCGCAGCCTCGCCGACGCGCAAGGCCGCAGGTGGGCCGACAACCGATGTGGCAGGCTTTGGCTGAGGCGTTTCCCGCTCGCGACGCTACGGCTGCCGCGCGGCTCCCCCGCGTGGCTGTCGGGCGACAACACACTAGATCTGACGGCTGCGCCGAGGCGGGAGCCGTCCCTCGGTCTTCCATTTCGAGCCTGGGCGTCCGGGCAACAGCAGCACGATCAGCAATCCAATCGCCGACAGGATCAGCCCGAAGGCCAGGCCGACCCGCTCGCCGTATCCCTTCCGGTCGGAGACCCATGAGCCGATCGCGGCGGACAGTAGCCACACGAACAGCAGGTACAGCGCCTGGGCCCCGATGAACGCGACGATGATCATGTCCCGAGATAAGCCCTCTGCACGGCGGGATCATTTCGCAACTCGGCCGACACGTTGGTCAGTGCCACCTCGCCCGTCTCCAGCACGTAGCCCCGCTTGGCGATATCGAGCGCGTAGTTCGCGTTCTGCTCGACCAGCAGAATCGACACACCCTGGCGGTTGATCTCAGCGATCGTCTCGTAGATCCGCTGCACCAGGACAGGAGCGATCCCCATCGAGGGCTCGTCCAGCATCATGAGCTTGGGGCGGGCCATCACCGCCCGGCCGATGGCGAGCATCTGCTGCTCGCCGCCCGACATCGTCCCCGCCTTCTGGCGCTCGCGCTCCTTCAAGCGCGGAAACAGATCAAAGACGCGGTCGAGGTCCTCGTCAATACCACTGTCACGGCGGAGATGCGCTCCCAGGTCGAGGTTCTCGCGCACCGTCATCCGCGCGAAGCAGTGGCGCCCCTCCGGGGCGAGCGCGATCCCACAGCCGACGATCTCATGCGCCGGGCGGCGGGTTATCTCCTGCCCTTCGAACACGACCTTGCCCGACCTCGCCGGCGTGAGCCCGGAGATCGAGCGCAGCGTGGTCGACTTGCCCGCGCCGTTGGAGCCGATGATCGTCACCACCTCCCCTTCCTCGACCGTGAGCGACACGCCACGTAGCGCCTCGATCGCGCCGTAGTAGGTGTGGATGTCTTCGACCTGGAGGAGGGTCATCAGCTCTGTTTTCCGAGGTACGCCTCGATCACAAGCGGATCCTCGCGGACCTCGGCCGGCGGGCCCTCGGCGATCTTGTCTCCGTGATCGAGCACCGTGATCCGCTCGGAGACGCCCATCACGACCTTCATGTCGTGCTCGATGAGCAGGATCGTCAACTCGAGGTCGTTGCGCAGCTTGCGCATGAACTCGGTCAGCGCCGCTGACTCCTGCGGGTTCATGCCGGCGGTGGGCTCATCGAGCAGCAGCAGCTTCGGATCGGAGGCCAGCGCACGCGCGATCTCCACCCGGCGCTGGTCGCCGTAGGAGAGGTTGCTAGAAAGCTGGCCGAACTGGCTGGGGCGCAACCCCACATATGAAAGTGCCTGGGCCGCCCTCTCTCGCACCGCCCGCTCCTCGGCGCGCACCCACGGCGCCCGCACGATTGACCCGAACAACCCCGCCCGCATCCTGCAGTGCCGTCCCACGATCACGTTCTCGAGTGCGGTCATCGCGCCGAACAGCCGGATGTTCTGGAACGTCCGGGCCACCCCGAGCTTCGTGATGACGTCGGGTCGATCGTGGGTGATGTCCCGACCCGAGAACACGATCCGCCCGCCGGTCGACTTGTAGAGACCCGTGAGCATGTTGAAGAGCGTCGTCTTGCCGGCCCCATTGGGGCCGATGATCGAGACGATGGACCCAAGCGGGATATCGACCGAGACGTGGTTGACGGCGACCAGGCCGCCGAACTCCTTGGAAACATCCTCGGCGCTGAGAATTGGCGGCCGGAAGGCGGTTCGCGTGGCCGCTGGCGCCTCGGCGGTCATCCCACCGCCTCCCCTGGCTCAACCGCGGCCCAGGCCTCTTCCGCTTCGGGCTCCTCCAGCTCGGTCTCGCCGATGCCCCTGGTGAGCTCGAGCTGTCGCCGCTTCTCGGGAATCAGCCCTTGCGGGCGCAGGACCATGACCAGCACGAGCAGGAAGCCGAAGATGCTGACCTGGAGATCGGTGAGGTTGAAGTTCAGTCCGAGCTTGCCAGGCAGCGAGTTCAGCACGTCGGGGATCAGGTAGTAGTTGATGTTGGCGAG
>Ga0187769_10000279_pt1 | contig 28067 bp, 22 predicted proteins | sample 0116_SJ02_MP02_1_FD_133140 | JGI IMG/M metagenome (GOLD analysis project Ga0187769, IMG submission 133140) | Tropical peat soil microbial communities from peatlands in Department of Meta, Colombia - 0116_SJ02_MP02_10_MG | ecosystem: Environmental > Terrestrial > Soil > Wetlands > Peat | place... | reverse complement strand
CTGCTGTCGAGCGTCTATCTGCGCCACGATCCCTCCGGCGCCGTGCGTCCGACCAACCGCTTCCCGCTGCTAACGCTCGCCGACGGCGTCGCTGCGGCGGAGGTGCATTTCGGCGAGCTCGGCTACGCGCGGGAGGCGCGCGCCTCATATCTCGATTTTGTCGCCGCGCGCGATAACGGAATTTTGCCGAAGGGAATCCGCTTCCAGGTCTGTCTGCCGACACCGTTCGCGGTGACAAGTTCGGTGATCGTTCCCGCCGCGCTGCCCGCAGTCGAAGCGGCCTATGAACGGGCCATGATCGCCGAAGTGGCCGCGCTGTGCCGGCACATCCCACATCGCGATCTGTGCATTCAGTGGGACGTTTGCAACGAAATGGTGATCTGGGACGGCCAGTCGAGCACCGCGGTGCCGGCGAACGTCCGGCGCGAGGACATCATCGCACGCATGCAGCGGCTTTGCGCGGCCGTGCCCGACGACGTCGAGCTCGGGCTGCATCTTTGCTACGGCGATTTCGGCGCCAAGCATTTCGTCGAACCGGTCGACGCGGCGAAGATGGTCGACTTCGCCAACGCGCTTGCCAAGGCGGTCAAGCGCAGGCTCGCTTACATCCATATGCCGGTGCCGGTGGCGCGCAGCGACGATGCATTTCACCTCCCCTTTCGCGATCTCAAGCTCGGCGACGGCACCGAGCTTTTCCTCGGCGTCGTTCACGCCAAGGACGGCGTTGCGGGCGCCAAGGCCCGGATCGCGGCGGCGCGCCGCTACGCGCCGGCCTTCGGCATCGCTACCGAATGCGGCATGGCGCGGGCCCGTTCGGAAGCGACGGTGCGCACGCTCCTGAAGATTCACGCCGACGTCTGCGCTACCACCTGATGCCGCGCCAGGTTCATCTCGTCGGCAGCGTGCCGCTAAAAGATGCGCGGGAAGTGTTCGAAACGGTGAGCGCCGCGCTCGGCATGCGGCTGAAGCGGCTGCCCGACGGTGAAACCAGAGCGCGCGGCGACTGGATCACCTGGCTCGAGCCGGTATTCGGGCAAAACCCGGCGTTCGTGAAATCGGGCGAGTTTTTCCGCGTGCACCAAAGCGGCACCAGACGCGAACGCTACACGCTGCGACCGGGCTTAAGCCCAAAGGACGTGCAGTTCGGCAATTTGTTCTATGCCGACGTCGCCAAGCAGTCCTACGCCGTTTTCAATGCGCTGAAGAATTCAAGCGCGATTGCGCCCGACGTCAAATTCCAGGTCGATCTGGTGCCGGCGCATTCGGTGATCTGGCTGTTTTTGGTCGAGGCGCTGCACGCAGCCGTCGATCCCATTTACAACGCGGCGCTCAAGCGCGAGATCGACAAGCTCGCTGCGGCGATACCGCATCATGAGCTGGCGATTCAATTCGACGTCGCGTCGGCGGTATTCGCGCGGCTTCAGCGCAACGAGGCCTCGAGCTACGGCCGCAGCAAGGCCGAGATGCAGGACACCTTCGTCAATATTCTCGTCGATCTCGGCAACCGCGTGCCGGCCGACGTCGATCTGCTCTATCACCTATGCTACGGCGATTCGAACCACCGCCACGTGGTCGAACCGACCGACATGGGCGACATGGTCGAGTTCGCCAATCGGGTGTCGCGGCGGATCGCGCGGCCGATCCAGCTCATTCATATGCCGGTGCCGCGCAACCGCGCCGACGACGCCTATTTCGCACCGCTGCAAGGGCTTGCACTGCGGGACGAGACCGAGCTGTGTCTTGGGCTCGTCCACTACACCGACGGCGTCGAGGGAACGAAAAAGCGGCTCGCCAACGCGAAGAAATATGCCGACGGCTTTTCCATCGCTACCGAATGCGGCTTCGGCCGGCGCGATCCGCGCACCATTCCGGAGCTCCTTCGCATCCACGCCGAAGTGGCGGATTTGGATTGAGCGTGTTGCCGCTATTCGGCGACCATGACCTTGCCGGGAGACTGCATCGCGCGCTCCATGTCGCAGCGGATGCGCACGGCCGGCGCATTGGGATCGAGCGCGACATCGGCCGCGGTCAGGAATCCGCCGGCGGCGACGTCGCGCTCAAGTTTGACGTGATGGGCAAGGCCGATCGGCAGTGCGTCGAGCTTGCGGCTGCGCGCCGCCGGAATGAGTTTGGCATAGACGGTGTAGCCGCCTTCGCCGTCGAGCATTTCGCCGGCTTTCAGCGCGCGCTTGGCGACCGCCACGGCGTCGCCGCGGAAGCCGCGGCAGCTGCCGGTCGCTTCCCCGCGCAACGCGACAGTGAGCACCGAGATCGACAGTTCGAGCCCGATGAGGTGGAACGGCTTGTACATCGCCGCATAGCGGCCGGTCGCATCCGTCGGCAAGCCGTATTGCCTGAAACAGCCCGCGGCGTAATCGTTTTGCGCTTTCAGCACCACATAGACGCCCCAGCGCAGGTCGCGCGGCACCGGCGAGCCGTCGCGCTTGAGGGAGGAGACGACTTCGACCATGCCGTCGCGCTCGAGCGCGCCGCCCAGCGCCCGCGGCCGCAGCACGCCGGCAAGCTCATCGGCGCCGCACGGCGGAAAGCCAAGGCCATCATGCGGCACATCGAGATCGCAGGCATTGGCCACCGCCGCCATTTCGATCGCTGATTTGGTGCCGTCGAGAAACGAGTTGAACATCTGTGAATTCATGCCGGCGGCTTTGGCTTCCGCGGCGGTGAGCCCGTAATGCTGCCACACGCCGTCCGGCGTGACTGTGTGGTAGGCCGGCAGGTATTTGGTGCCCTTGCCGGCTGCCGCCACGGCAAAGCCCGCCGCACGCGCCCAATCGACCATCTCGGCGATCAGCGCCGGCTGGTCGCCATAGGCCAACGAATAAATCACGCCGGCCTCACGCGCCTTGCGGGCAAGCAGCGGCCCGGCCAGCGCATCGGCTTCGACATTGACCATGACGATCGGCTTTTTGGCGTCGATCGCGGCGAGCGCATGCGCGATGCCGGCTCCCGGATCGCCGGTCGCCTCGATCACGACCTCGATGCGCTCGTCGGTGCAGGCGGTAGGGCCATCGTCGGCAAAGCGCGTGCGCGCGATGCGCGAAGCGTCCCAGCCGACGGTTTTGCAGGCGAGCTTGGCACGCGCGACATCGCGATCGCAGATCAGCGTCACGTCAAGTCCGGCGATCGCCGGCACCTGCGCCAGAAACATCGAGCCGAACTTGCCGGCGCCGATCAGCCCGACGCGAACCGGGTTGCCTGCGGCGACGCGTGCGGCGAGGAGGGAGTGGAGGTTCACTCCGCCGCCACCTTATGCGCCCGGGCGTAAGCCAAGAGCGCGTCGTCGGCGACCGGTACGATTGGCGTGAAATTGCGGTGCGCGATCCATTCCGCCCGGGTGAACTTGGTGATGTGGTTCGAGCAGGCGCACAGCGTCAGATAGACGATCTTGCGCGGATACGGTGTGATGTTGGGCGGCGAGGCGTGGACGAGGTTGCCGTGGAACATCAGCACCGAGCCGGGCTTGCCGGTCGGCGCCACGATGCCGCCTTCCGCGGCAAGCCGCGTCACCGTCTCCTTGTCAAGCGTCCACAGCGGATAGGACGTGGTCAGCTTGTCGTGGCCGGCCGCCAGCACCCCCTGCTTGTGGCTCTTCGGAATGAGCAAGAGCGGGCCGTTGATCGGCATCACCTCGTCGAGAAACACCGCGATGTTCATGGCGCGCGGCTGCGGCATGCCGTCGTCGCGCGCCCAGGTGCCGTAGTCCTGGTGCCATTGCCACACGTCGCCCTCGAACGCCGCCTTGGCGTTGAGCTTGAACTGATGGACGTAGACCTCCTCGCCGAACAGCTGGCGGAGCGGTTCCACGAGCCGCGGATGGCAGGCGAGCAAGCGGAACGTCTCGTTGAAGGTATGGGCGGCGAATGCGGTGCGCGGTGCACCCGATTTTTCGCGCCACACTTCCTGGCGGTCGAGCTTGAGGATTTCTTCGGCGTCGTGGCGCAGCAGCGCGATTTCTTCTTCGGAAAAGCAATTCGGGAAGAACAGGTAGCCCTGTTCGTCGAAATCCTTGAGTTGCTCCGGTGAGAGTTTCATGGCGTTTCCCGACGTATTGTTGTTTGCGGCCAAGTTAGCCGATAATTTTGCTCTCGTCATGGCCGGCTCGACCCGCCTGCGGGCCGTAGCGCACGCAGTATCCCTTAAATCCGACATTCGGCTGCGCCGCAATAAGCGTCCGCTTCTCCCTCCGTGGCGGGCTAATCGTCGTTTCGCACCGCGGAAAAACCGTGCGCCTCCCGTGAGTTATTGGCAAAGCGCAGATTTGTGCTGCCAATCACATCTTAGATCGCAAGACCGGGGCACTTTGGCATGGCGAATGTAAAACAAAGAGGGATGCGATCATGACCAATTTGAAAAATCGAAGTGGCCGAGCCGCGCTCAGTGCAGTGATCGCTACAATCGGCGCCTTGGTCTCCACAACCAGTTTCGCTGGACCCGCCTACGACGGAGTGTGGAGCGTGCTGGTCCACACCGAAAAAGGCGATTGCGATCCCGGCTATCGTTACCCGATTCGCATTTCCAATGGCCACCTCGCCAATGCCGGCGATGCCGCCTTCACGATCACAGGTGCGATCGCGCCGACCGGCGCCATTACGGTCACGGTGAGCGCGGCCGGCAAGAGCGCCAGCGGATCGGGCCACCTTGCCGGCACCGCGGGCAGCGGTTCCTGGACCGGCGGTGCCTGCTCGGGCACCTGGACGGCAGAACGCCGCGGCGCCTAGTGGCGAGCAGCGTGGCCATGGCGCGGAGCTTGTCATCGGGCCGCGCTTCACGCAGGCCCGTTGGCGCTTTTGCCCACCCTACGCCTCGGCGACGAAGCGGTTGCGCATTTTGCCCAGGGATTCGATCTCGGTCTCCATAACATCGCCGGCCTTGAGGAAGGTATTGGTGCCCTGGCCGACGCCGCCGCAGGTGCCGCAGCTGAAAACATCGCCGCACTCGAGCGTCAAGATGTCGGAGGCGTATGCGATCTGCTCCTCCGGCGTGAAGATGAACTGCGAGGTGTTGCCGTTCTGCTTGATCTCGCCGTTGACGGTAAGCCGGATGAACAGATTCATGGCGTTCGGCACGAAGGCGCGCGGCACCAGGAGCGGCCCCATCGGCGCGAACTTGTCGTGGCTCTTGCCGCCGAGCCAGTCCGAGCGCAAGGCCGGGCGGTCGGGCCGCATCTGCATGTCGCGGCAGGACACGTCGTTCGTGGTCATGAAGCCGGCGACATGATCGAGCGCGCGCTCGGCCGTGATGTGCTTGCCACGCTTGCCGATGGCGAGCGCGATTTCCGCCTCCCAGTCGATCTTCTTCATGCCGCGCGGGATTTCGATGTCGTCATGGGCGCCGGCGAGCGTGCTCGGGGCTTTCAGGAACAGATAAGGATGCGACGTGGCTTTCTCGCCGGTGAATTTAGGTCCGCCGGCGGGCGTCATGCCGGCGCGGATCATTTCATCGACATGCTCCTGGAAATTTTGCGCCGCATAGAACATTTTGCCGGGCCGTGCGACCGGCGGCAAAGGACGCAAGCTCGCGAGTTTCGTGGCGCCCGAGGATCCTTGCTTTTGGATAAACGCCGCGATCTCCTGCAGCACCGGGAAATTGGCGTCCCAGTTTTGCAACAGCCCGTCGATGGAGGCGGCAGAACTCAGCGAACCCTTCCGCGCCGCGGCTGCCGCCGCCGCAAGGTCGAACGCGTCGTTGCCGAGCACAATGGCGGCGAACGAGCCGCCGCCATTTTTTGCAAATGTGCCGAGTTTGAAGGGCGTGCCGTTCATGGCTTCTTGGCTTCCGCATAGGGATAGATCATGTCGGCGGATTTATAGTCATTGGGCCACACGACGACTTCGTGGCTGGTGTCGCGGAACTGGTCCACCGAATTGCCGGTGACGTGCTGGAACTGGGTGAAGAACACGCGCGACTTCGCCCACTCGCCGTCCTTGCCGAAACTGACGTCGCCGACCACGGTGGAAAATGAGTGGCTGTGGATATAAGCGGCGATCCTCGGTTGATCGAGGCTCTTGGCGCCTTCGACGGCCTGCGCCAGCACCTGGCCGGCGGCATAAGAGAGCGGCACGTAAGCCCAGCCGATCGGGTCGATGCCCTGGGCTTGGGCGATCGCCTGGTACTTGGCCAGCACCTCGCGCGTGCCCGGAAAAGTCAGGCGCGGCGACGGCAAGAACACCTCGTTGTTGACGATACCGTTGATCAGCGGCCCGAGCGATGCCTTGATCGGCGATATCAGGAGTCCGATGAACGTGCCGCCGAACATTTTCGGCGTCAGGGCGATTTCATTTGAGGCGCGGATGATACCGACGGAATCGGTCGGATAGGCCGCGACATAGACGATGTCGGGATTGAGCGCGGCCACCGCGCGCATGACCGGCGTATAGTCGGTCGTCGACGGCGGATATTTCTGGTCCAGGACGGTTTCGAAGCTGCCGAGTTCCTTGATCGACTGCCGTGCGCCATCGGCGGCATTCTGGGCGAATTCGGCATCTGCCGCGACGATCGCCACCGTCTTCGGCCGCGGCTTCTGCGCGGCGGCAAGCTCGAAGAAACCGTAGCCGAAGGCCTTCTGCGGCTCCGGGCCGGTCGGCAGAATGGAGAAATACTGGTCGTAATGGAATTTACTGTTGGCGGCGTTCGCCATGATGCCGATGGTGGTCTTTTTGTACTGCATCAGAACCGAGATCGCCGGCGCCACCATGTTGGTCGCATAGGGCCCGATCAGCAGATCGACTTTGTCGACCTCGATCAGCTTGGTGTACAGCCCGGGCACGTTCTGCGGGTTGCTCTGGTCGTCGTAGAACACGAGCTCGACCGGCCGTCCCAACAGGCCGCCTTTGGCGTTGACGTCGTCGCGCCAGACTTGCAGCGCGGCGAGCACCTGCTTGCCGGCCGGCGCTACGCCGCCGGTCAGCGCCATGGTCATGCCGAGCCTGATCGGTTCGGCGGCTTTGGCCAAGTTCGGCAGAAGGAGCGCGCCTATGAACACGAGCGCTGCAATTTTGGACGCATTGCGCCCGCAGCTCGATTTCCCCATGGGTTCCTCCCTGCGCGCCCGTTGCCGGCGCTTTCCCTAATTTCACATGACGTTATCGCTCGGCGGCGACGTCCGCCAGATGGCTCAGGTGCCGCGAAATACCGGCTTGCGCTTGGCGTGGAACGCCTCGACGCCTTCGCGGAAATCGTCGGATTGGCGCAAACGGCTGTAGCACTGGCCTTCCAGTTCGATCGCCGCTTCGAGATTGCTGTCCTCGGTCTCGTTCAGCAACGTTTTGGCAGTGCGCTGCGCCAGCGGCGAAAAGCCGCGCAATTCGTCGGCCAGCGCATCGGTCGCCGCTTCCAATTTGTCGTCCGGCACGCATTCGGTGGCGATGCCCCAGTCATAGGCCTGGCGCGCCGGAATGCGTTTACTGCGCATGACGATGTCCTTGGTGCGCGTGATGCCGATAATCTTTTGCAGCCGCGCCGAGCCGCCCGAGCCGGGAATCTGGCCAAGCCGCTGTTCGGGCAGCGCGTAAAGGCAGGTTTCCGAGACGATGCGGAAATCGCAGGCCAGCGAAATCTCGAACCCGACGCCGAAGCAGTAGCCGCGATTAGCAGCGATCACCGGCTTGGCGCAGCGCGCCGGCGCGGCGATGTTGAAAGCGAGCTTCGAAACGTGCTCGGGCGAGGCGGCGAGGAAGCCCGCGATATTGCCGCCACTGGAAAAATGCTCGCCTGCCGCGCGCAGCACGATGACGCGCACCCGGGCATCGTCATCCAGCGCCTCGAACACGAGGCGCAGCTGGTCGCGCTGCCCCATTTCGATGACGTTGAGCGGCGGGCGGTCGAGCACGATATCGGCGCGCTCGCGCGCTGGATCGATCTCGACGCGGAAGCCGTCGAGCCTGTGCAGCCGGGAATCGGAAAAATCAAAAGGGGAAAAATCGCTCATGCGGCCGTTCCTTGCGCCCCTTGCGCCGGTGGGGCGGGTTCGTAGTCGCCGGCGACAAGCTTGCGGCGTAACAGCTTGCCGACCGGCGATTTGGGAATTTCTGCAACGAAAATATAGCGTCGTGGCCGCTTGTAGCCGGCGAGCCCCGAGGCGCGGCAGAACGCATCGAGTTCTTCGGGCTTAACTGCGGTGCGGGGTTTGATGAAGGCGGCGATAACCTTGCCCCAGCGCTCGTCCGGCAGGCCGACCACAGCGACCTCCGATACCGCGGCATGCAGCGACAACCGGGACTCGATTTCGACCGGGGAAACGTTCTCGCCGCCGCAGATGATCATGTCGTCGACGCGGCCAGTGACGAAAACATCGCCGTCGTCATCGATAAAGCCGGTATCGCCGGTGAAATACCAGCCTTGGCGCAGCGCCTTTAAGTCGGCGTCCGGCCGCCGCCAATAGCCTTCGAAGGATTCGTCGCCCGCCAACAGCGCGATAATCTCGCCTTCCTCGCCGGTGGCGGCGATTTCGTCGACGGATGCGGCGTTAAGTTTCACCACCCGCACCATCTGGTTGATGCCGGCGCGGCCGGCCGAGCCCGGCTTGTTCGCCGCATTCTGCTCGACGGTGAAGGTATAGACCTCCGACGAGCCGTAATGATTGACGAACAGGTCGGGCTTGAACGCGGCTTGCAGTTTTTGCAGGAGCCCGTCGGTCATCGGCGCGCCGGCAAAGCCGAGTTTGCGCACCGAACTTATGTCGCTGCCGACGAACGTCGGATGATGGACGAGATCGTGGTAAAGGGTGGGCACCAGATAGAGGTTGTTGACGCGCTCGGCGGCGATCGATCGCAGCGCCTCTGCGGCGTCGAAGCGGCGCAGACAAACGAACGCGCCACCGATCACCGACATGGCGATCAGCGAGCGCACGCCCATGGTGTGATAAAGCGGCATGACGCCGAGCGTGCGCTCGCCGTGCGCATAAAGGTTTTGCGCGACATGGGCGACGGCGGCGGCACGCTCGGCGCGCTGGCGGCGCGGCACGCCCTTCGGCCGCGCCGTGGTGCCCGAGGTATAGAGCATCACCGACCAGGCCTCGGCATCGGCGCGCGGCGTTGCGTCCGGCGCGCTCTGCGAGGCGAGCGCGCCGAAGGCGATGTCGCCCGCCTGCGGGTCGTCGAGCGCGATCCGCGGCAGGTTCCGAGCTGCGAGGCAATCCGCTACCGCCGCCGCGGACGCGGCGTCATAAGCCAGGGCTTTGGCCTCGGCGTCGTCGAGATAAAAATCGAGTTCGCTGGCCGTGGCGCGCCAATTCACCGGCGTGATGACGATGCCGGCGAATTGGCAGGCCCAATGCAGTGTCGCCGCCTCGAAGCGGTTTTGCAGCGCGGTGACGAGATGATCGCCCGCTTTGAGCCCCAGACCGTCGAAGCCCGCGACCAGCGCCGAAATGCGGCCGTACCACTGCGCATAAGTGAGCCGCTCGCCGCCGTCGACGATGGCGAGCGCGTTCGGATCGCGGGCGACGCTGCCGAGAAAGCTTAAGCCCAAGTCGAGCATGGCGCATGATAAGCCTTTGCCGGGCGGCGACAAACCGCTTGCGCCGGCTCGCGCTGGCACCCACCGGGGCGATGCAATAGGCTCCCGCCGAAGATTCCGCGAGGGAGAACGAATTTGACCGCGACAGCCGCAGCGGCCGAACGAACGGTCCGAAAAAGCCCGTGGTGGACGCAGCTCTGGGTCTGGGTTCTGATCGGCATGGCGGCCGGGATTGCGCTGGGGATTGTCAACCCCGGCGCGGCCGCCGCGATGGGACCGCTCGGCGACGCCTTCATCAAGCTGATCCGGATGCTGATTGCGCCGATCATCTTTTGCACGGTGGTCGGCGGCATTGCGCACATGGCCGATATGACGCGCGTCGGCCGGGTGGCGATCAAGGCGATCGTCTATTTTGAGGTGATGACGACGATCGCGCTGATCGTCGGGCTCGCCGCGGTCAACATCCTCAAGCCCGGCGTCGGCATGAACGTCGATATAAGCACGCTCAATCCGAACGTGGTCGAGCCGTATGTCAAACTGACGCATGAAGTCGGGCCGATACCGTTTCTGATGAATATCATTCCGGCGACGTTCGTCAGCGCCTTTACCGAGGGCAACATTTTGCAGGTTTTGTTCGTCGCGATTCTCTCGGGCTTCGCACTAGTCTGGCTCGGCAAAACGGCAAAGCCACTAGTCGACATCATCGACATTGCCGGCAAGATGATATTCTGGATCGTCGGCATCGTGATGTGGACGGCGCCGATCGGCGCCTTCGGCGCCATTGCTTTCACCGTCGGCAAGTTCGGCATCGGTTCGCTGACTTCGCTCGGCAAATTGCTCGCCGATTTCTACCTGACCTGCATTATCTTCATCGTTATCGCCTTTGTGCCGCTGGCGAGCTGGTGTGGCTTTAGCCTCTTAAAGCTCGTTCGCTACATCAAGGAAGAACTCTTGATCTGCATCGCCACCACGTCGTCGGAAACCGTGCTGCCGCGGATCATCGGCAAGCTCGAAGCTCTCGGCTGCGAGCAGAGCGTAGTCGGGCTCGTCGTACCGACCGGTTATTCGTTCAATCTCGACGGCACCTGCCTCTATCTTGCCACCGCCGCCGTGTTCCTGGCGCAGGCGACCAGCACGCCGCTCGATCTGTGGCATCAGATCGGGCTGCTGCTCATTCTGCTGTTGACCTCAAAGGGGGCCGCCGGCGTCGCTGGCGCGGCCTTCGTGGTGCTGGCGGCGACGCTCGGCGCCGAAAGCTCGATTCCGGTCGCCAGCGTGGCGCTGGTGCTCGGCATCCACCGCCTGATGTCGCAGGCGCTCACGCCGACCAATCTGTTGGGCAACGCGGTCGCTACAGTCGTCATGGCGAAGTGGGAAGGCGCGCTCGACGAGACGCGCATGCATCGCGTCCTCGACCGCGGCGCGGCCGATCCGGATTGATCCGCTCGCGGCTACTCGCGCGTCGGAAACAGCGCCGCCGGGAAATCCGCGGCGGAGCGGCGCTTGCGCTCGCGTGGCTGCGGACGCGGACGCGGCGCGGCGTCCGGTTCGACGGCGCGGCGATACAGGTGCCAGGTCGCATGGCCGAGCACCGGCATCACTACCGCCAGGCCGAAGAGGAAAGGTATCGAGCCGACGACGAGCAATCCGGCGACGATGAGGCCCCACAACGCCATGGTCACCGGGTTGGCGATCACGACGCGGATCGAGGTCAGAAGCGCCACCGCGGCGCCGACGTCGCGATCCAGCAGCAGCGGAAAGGACACGACGCTGATGGTTAAGACCAGTACGGCAAACAGAAATCCGGCGCCGGTGCCGGCGACGATGAGAGTCCAGCCGGCGTGCGTGGTCAGTACGTCGGTGACGAATTTGCGGATAGAGGCCGGCGCCGCGTAGCCGAAATTGGCGATGTAGATCCATTCCGCGACCGCGAGCCAAACCAAAAAGATCACCATCAGCAGCACGCCGAGCGCCACGATGGCAGGCAGCGACGGCGAATACAAAACGTCGAAGGCATGGCTCGACGACGTGTCGAGGCCGGCCTCGCGGCGCCGGCTCAGCTCGTAGAGCCCGATGGCCGCGAGCGGCCCGACCAGTGCGAAGCCCGCCGCAACCGGAAATGCCAGCGGCAGCATCGCATGTCCGATCGTCAGCGCGATGAGAAACAGCCCGAGCAGCGGATAGATCACGCAGAGAAACACCGCATGACTGGGCATCGCGATGAAATCGTCGATGCCGGCCGCCAGCGACTGATAGAGGTCGGCGGGCGAAATATGACGGATGACGGGTTGCGCGGATCTTAGGCCCGCGCCGACGAGAATGTGCGAAGTGGCCATGGCGCTCCTCCTGAACCGGTTTCGGTTCAAACCAGTCGGCTGCGCCCGCGGCCGGGGCCGCGAGGCGCCCGAACAATCGCGACCATCATGACACTTGGCCCCGCGCAATGCACCAATCAAGCAAGGCATTCGCCTGATGTTCGGTTTCACATTCCAGTGTTGGCGATGAACCAATTTGACGATTGTGCACTGCAGCGGATTTGCCGCGCCGCGGTCATGGCATAAGAAAACAAAAGGAAAGGCTCCTTGCGGAGCCCTTCCAGATATTAGCCGTCCAATCGATACCGCGTCAGCGATGGTGCCAGTGATGCCAATGGTGCCAGCCGTTGCCAACGACGACGTTCGGCCCACCGTAATAATCGTAATACGGCCCATTACACCAGTTGTTGTAATAGTCGCAGCCGTAATACGGTCCCGGGCCCACGCCGAAGCCGAAGGGACCGACGCGGACGCCGATTTGCGCCATGGCAGGCACCGCCGCGGTGAGCAGCATTGCCGCCGTGGCAAGACCGAGCGCAAGTTTCTTCATTGCTACACTCCTCTGATTTGGCCTGCTCGTGAAGGCTCAGCAGGTAAAACGCGCGGCTACGAACGGGCGTTCCCGTCACGGCGCGGCACCACGACGCGGATTCCGGGGTAAAATTCCTGAGACTTTCGGGAACCGGCAGGGAACTATTCGGCGGCGAGCGGCAGCGTCTCCACTTCCGCGCGCTCGTGCGTTTCGCCGCTGAGCCACGACTGCAGCCGGTCGAGATACAGATAAATCACCGGCGTCGTAAACAGCGTCAGCAGCTGGCTGAGCGCCAGACCGCCGACCATCGCGTAACCGAGCGGCGCCCGCAGTTCCGAACCGGAGCCGTGACCGAACATCAGCGGCACGCCGCTCAAGAGCGCCGTCATGGTGGTCATCACGATCGGACGGAAGCGTAGCAAGCAGGCCTGCCGCACCGCCTCGCGCGGCGGTAGGCCGGCGCGTTCGCGGCTGATGGCGAAATCGACCAGGATGATGCCGTTCTTCTTGACGATACCGATCAAGAGGATGATGCCGATGATGCCGATCACCGACAGGTCGAAACCGCCGGCCATCAGTGCGAGCAGTGCGCCCACTCCCGCCGAAGGCAGCGTCGACAGGATCGTCAGCGGATGAATGTAGCTCTCATACAGCACGCCGAGGATGACATAGACGACCACCAGCGACGCCGCGATCAGGATCGGCTCGTTCGCCAGCGCGGCCTGGAAGGCTTGCGCATTGCCCTGGAAGCTGCCGATCAGCGATGACGGCATACCGATCTGGTCGGCGGCCTGCTGAATGGCGTCGACCGCCTGGCCGAGCGCGACGCCGGGCGGCAGGTTGAAGGTCAAGGTCACCGCCGGGAACTGGCCGGAATGCGCGACCAGCAACGGCGCGACATGGCTGGGATCGAGGCTGACCAGCGTCGACAGCGGAACGAGCTGTCCGGTATTCGGCGACTTGATGTAGAGCAAATTCAGGGTTTGCGCCTTGCCTTGCAGTTCTGGCAGCACTTCGAGCTCGACATAGTACGAGTTGTTGGTGAAGTACTGCGTGACCTGGGCCTGGCCGAACGCATCGTCCAGCGTATTGTCGATGACCTGCGGCAGGATGCCGAAGCGCGACGCGGCGTCGCGATTGATCGTGATGTTCATAAGCGGCGCGCTGTTCTGCGCATCGGTGGCGACGTCGGCAAGCTGCGGCAGCGTCTTGAGCTTGGCCATCAGCCGGGCCGACCAGGTATTCAGCTCATGCACGTCGGGATCCTGCAAAACGTACTGGAACTGGCCGCGCGCGATGCGGCCGCCCACGGTGATGTCCTGGGCCGGCTGCAGGAACAGCCGCGCGCCCGGAATCTGGGCGAGCTTGGGGCGCAACCGGTCGACGATCTGCGAGGCCGAGGCGTCGCGGTCGTCGCGCAGCTTCAGTCCGACGACGAAGCGGCCGGTATTCTGGGTATTGCCGTAGCTCGGCCCGAAGAACGATCCGAAGTCGTCGACATCGGGATCATGCGCGATGACATCGGAGAGCTGCAGCTGAACTTCCTTCATTTTCTCCGGCGAGACGTCCTGGGCGGCTTCCGAAATGCCCAGCAGCAAACCGGTGTCCTGGGTCGGGAAAAAGCCCTTCGGCATTGTTACGAATAGAATGCCGGTCAGCGCGACCGTCGCCAGGAACACCAGCAGCGTAACGAACTGGTGGCGCAGCACCAGATCAAGGCCGCGACGGTAGCCGTCCAACAGCAAGTCGAATCCACGCTCGATGATGCGGTAAATACGGCCATGCTCACGGTCGTGCTCGCTGACCAAAAAACGCGAGCACAGCATCGGCGTCAGCGTCAGCGACACGACGACGGAAACGACGATCGCCGCCGTAACGGTGATGGCGAATTCGTGGAACAGGCGGCCGACGACGCCGCTCATCAGCAATAGCGGAATGAAAACGGCGATCAGCGACACGCTGATCGATAGAACGGTAAAGCCGATTTCACGCGCGCCCTTGATCGCCGATTGCAGCGGCGTCGTTCCCGCCTCCAGGTGGCGGAAAATATTTTCAACGACGACGATGGCATCATCGACCACAAAGCCGACGGCGATCGTCAAGGCCATCAGCGACAGATTGTCGAGACTGAAGCCGCCGAGATAGATAACCGCCACGGCGCCGAGCAGCGACAGCGGCACTGCGACGCCGGGAATGAGCGTGGCATGCACGCTGCGCAGAAACAACAGGATTATGAGCACGACCAGCGCGCACGCCAGGAGCAGCGTGAACTCGACGTCCTTGACCGAAGCGCGGATGGTCTGCGTTCGATCGACCACGGTTTCGAGATGGATGCCGGTCGGGATCAGGGCATGCATGCCGTTCAGCGAGGCCTTGATGTTGTCGACCGTGTCGATGACGTTGGCGCCGGGCAGCTTGTAGATGATCAGCATCACCGCAGTCTGTTCGCGGTGCATCGCGCCGAGCGTGATGTCCTGTGCGCCGTTGACCGCCCGGCCGATATCGCGCACGCGCACCGGCGCGCCGTTGCGATAGGCGATGATGACGTCGTTGTAGGGCGCGGCGTCGACGAGCTGATCGTTAGTGGCGATGGTGAAGGTCTGCTGCCGACCGAGCATGGTGCCCTTGGCCGAATCGGTAGTGGCGCTGGCGAGCGCGGCGCGCACGTCTTCCAGCGTCAGGCCGCGCGACGTCAGCTTCGCCGGATCGACCTGCACGCGAATGGCCGGTCGCTGCTGGCCGCCGATGGCGACAAGCGATACGCCGCTGATTTGCGAAATCTGCGTGGCGACGACGTTCTCGGCGAAGTCGTCGACCTGGGGCAGGGGAAGCGTGGTCGAGTTCGCCGCGACGATCATGATCGGTGAATCCGCCGGGTTCACCTTCTTGTAGGTCGGCGGCGTGGTGAGATTCTTCGGCAAATAAGGCCCTGCGGCGGTGATGGCGGCCTGCACGTCGCCCGCGGCGCCGTCGATATTGCGGTTGAGATCGAATTGCAGCGTGACCACGGTCGAGCCGAGCGAACTCACCGAACTCATCTGGGTGATGCCGGCGATCTGGGCGAACTGCCGCTCCAGCGGCGTCGCCACGGTGGCGCCCATGATTTCGGGGCTGGCGCCGGTCAGCGTTGCCGTGATCTGGATCGTCGGGAAATCGACCTGCGGCAGCGGCGCCACCGGCAGCAGTGGAAATGCCACGATGCCGACCAGCGCCAGCGCGGCCATCAGAAGCGACGTGGCGATCGGCCGGCGAATGAAGACTTCGGAGAAGTTCATCAGGACTTGTCCGCCGGCGCTGCGTTGTTTGGCGTGTTGACCGGGGCGCGGATGGCGACATGCGTTCCGACGTCGAGGCGGGTCTGCCCGTCGATCACCACGCGTTCGCCGACGGTCAATCCGCTCAACGCGATGGCCGTGTCTTCGCTGACCGGCTGCGCCTTGATCAACCGCTGCTCGGCGGTGTTATCGGGCTTGATCACCCAGACGTAGTAGCCGTCCGGGCCGCGCTGCAGCGCAACCGCCGGAACGATCACCGCGTCTTTGCGTGTCGTGATCAGAATGCGGATACGCACGAACTCGCCTGGCCACAGCCGCACGTCGGCGTTGGGAAACTGCGCTTTCAGCTGAATCGTGCCGGTGCCCTGATCAATCTGGTTGTTGATGAGCAGAAGCTTGCCTTCGGCGAGTTTTACTTTGTCGTCCTGATCGAAAGCCAGCACCGTGACGTCACCCTGCAGCATCGCTTCGCGCACCGGGCCGAGGTCGTTTTGCGGCAGCGTGAAAATCGCCGTGCACGGCGTGACCTGAGTCAGCACCGTGAGCGGACTGACGTCGTTGGTGTGAATGATGTTGCCAAGATCGACCTGGCGGAACCCGACCACGCCGTCGATCGGCGCCGTGATGGTGGCGAAGTTGAGCTGGGTCTGCGCCGCCTCAATGGCGGCCTGGTCGGCGTCGATGGTCGCCTTCGTCTGGTCGACCTTGGCCTGCTGCGCGTCGACATTTTGCTGGGTCTCGAAGTTTTTCAGCACCAGCGCCCGGTACCGCGCCAAATCCTTTTCGGCGTCGATCAACTGCGCTTGGTCCTCGCCCTTCTTGGCGATGGCTTGGTCAAGCGCGGCCTTGAACGGCGCCGGATCGATCCTAGCAAGGACGTCGCCTCGGCGGACCTCCTGACCCTGGACGAAATCGACGGAAATGATCTGGCCGTTGACCTGGGCGCGGATGGCGACGGTGTTCAGCGCATACACCGTGCCCAGCGCGTCGTAATAGATCGGCACGTCGCGTCGCACCGCCTCGCTGACCACGACCGGAACCGAAGGCGGCGACCCGGCGGTCTGGGCGGCTTGCGAGCTGCCGTGACGCCAAAAAATGATGACCGCGGCCAAGGACGCCAGCGCGATCCCCGCGGCCATGAAAAAAATCTGCCGGGAATTCCACCCGGACAACCACGCCCTCATGGCTTAGCTATACCTTGCTTCCGCGACCGCTCAAACTCGTAAGTTTGCTCGTAAATTTCGTATAACTTTCGTCCGGTTTTGACCGCCGCGCCGACCGGCCGATTGGCGCAGATTGCGAACTATGTCGCGCGAGCAAGCCGTTCAATGGCCGGCGTATTAAAGTTAATTAAGGCCGCCGCCATTGCGGATTAAGGTTGTCCGCTTAACGGTTCGACCAAGACCCAGTTCAAGCTTGATCCCGGGCCCCGCATCGTGGCTAATCCCCTTAAATCTCAGTGGGAAAGTCGGCGTTCGTCGTGGCATCGCGTTCGCAAGTTTCTGTTCCCCTCATCGCGGTGGTGTTGCGCGCGTTTGAAGGCGGAGGTGCGCAGCGGGACATGATCCTGCTATGCAACGCGCTCGCCGCCAAAGGCGTCCGCATTGCCGTTCTGGCGTTGCGCGTCGACGGTCCGTTGCGCCGGCTGCTCGATCCGGCCATTCCGGTCGCTGAGGTTCCCGGACGGCAATTGCGTTATGCGGTTCCTGGACTGCGCCGGCTGATCCGCGCCACCGCGCCCGCGCTTGTCGTCAGTTCGGAAGCCAGCCTCAATCTTTGCGCGCTGGTCGCGGTGCGCACGTTGCCGCGGGCGTGCCGGCCCAAACTCGTTCTGCGCGAAGTCGGTAGTCCCTCGATCGCGCTGTACCACGATCCTTATTTGCAGAATCGCATCGCTTACCGGCTGCTGCGCCGCCTGTACCGCTATGCCGATCGCATCGTGACGCTGACCGACGGCGCGCGCCGCGATCTCATGCAGAATTTTGCCGTGCCCGGCGCGAAGATCTCGGCGATGCTGACCAACGCGGTGGTGCCACCGGCCTTGTTGAGCCGCCTGGCGCAATGGGACGGCGAAGCCGGCCGCGAGGACGATCTCATCGTTTGCGTCGGCAGGCTGTCGGCGGAAAAAGATCATCAGACGCTTATTCGGGCGCTAAGCCTGTTGCCGCAATCGCGACCGTGGCGCCTCGCCTTGGTCGGCGACGGCGCGGAACGTCCTGCGCTCGAAGCGCTGGCGCGCGGCCGCGGGCTTGCTGATCGCATCGTCTTCACCGGCGAACTGCTCGATCCGTTCGGATTGACGATGCGGGCGCGGCTGGCCGTCTGTGCTTCGATCTATGAAGGGCTCGGCAACGCCATCATCGAAGCGCTGGCCTGCGGCACGCCGGTGGTGGCGACCGATTGTCCCTACGGACCTTCGGAGATTCTGCAGGGCGGGCGCTATGGCACGCTGACTCCGGTCGGCGACGCGCCGGCCATGGCGGCGGCGATCGACGCCGCCATGGCTGAAATCCCCGATCGCGCGGCGCTGATGCGGCGGGGCCTGCACTATACGACGGCGTGCGCGGCCGAGCGTTTTCTTGAAATTGTCGCCGACTTGCAGCCGCCGCAGGCGCGCACGCAAGCCTCGCTCGTTGTGGCGCGCGCGTCGTGAGGGGTCAGATGCTGCAATCGCTCTTCAACAGCGTACTGCGTCGCGCCGCGCGGCTGTCGCGGTCGAAGCCGTTTGCAATGCGCAACACCACGCCGCTGGTGAGCTTCACCTTCGATGACGTTCCCGCTTCGGCCTGCAGCAACGGTGCCGCGATCCTCGAGCAACACGGCGTGCGCGGGACGTATTACATCGCGGCCGGTACTTGCGGCACCATGGACGACCACTGGCGGGTGATCGATCGCGAGCAAGTCCGCGCGCTTTACGACGCCGGTCATGAGATCGGTTGCCATACGTTCTCTCATGTCGCCGTCGATCGGATCGGCGCCGCCGATCTGGATGAACAATGCCGGCGCAACGAAAGTCTTCTGCGCGAACTGTGTCCGGGCATTGCAGTGACGAATTTTTGCTATCCGTTCGGCCGCGTGTCGCTGCCGCGCAAGCGCCAGCTCGAACGGCGCTTCGACAGTTGTCGGGGGATTTACCACGGCATCAATACGGGCATCGTCGATCTGGCGCTGCTCCGCGTCGTCGAGCTGTACGATCGTACCCTGAGCCTGGAAAAGCTCGATCGCGTGTTGCGCGACACCCGCGAGCGTAATGGCTGGCTGATCTTCTATACGCACGACGTCGCGGACCCGCCGAGTTGGATCGGTTGTTCGCCGCAGCTGTTGCGCGCGGCGCTGGAGGCGGCGCAGGCGCACGCCATACGCTGCCTGCCGGTCCGCGATGCGCTCAACGCGATCGGCTACGCGCGTGAAACGCGCACCGCGACGGCGGTCAGCGCCTGCGCGGCGACCGCGTCGCCATGAAGATCCGCAAAATCCGCGGGCTGTCCACGAGATAGCGGCGCCACAACCGGCCCGGCTCGTGCGCCAGGCGATAGGCCCATTCCAAGCCAAGCTTCTGCAGCCAAAGCGGCGCGCGCGTTTTCGTTCCGGTCAGAAAATCAACCGAGGCGCCGACACACAGCGCGACGCCCGATTTGCAGCCCAGATCGCTAAGCGCCCGTGCGATTATTTCCTGTGCCGGGCAGCCGACGCAGATGAGCGCGACATCCCACTGCCTCGTCAGGCAGGCGCGCGCCACGGCAAGCCGCAAGTCGGCGCGGTAGGCCAGGGCCGCCGGCGCGGGCAAGATCTCGAACGCCAGATTGGGGTAGGCGGCATGCAATGCAGCCTCGGTACCGCGAGGCGGCCCGACGACGAGGAGGCGCCATGGCCGAAGCGACCCGGCATCGGCATTCAGCCTGGCGAGCAGCGCCGCCACCAGGTCGCTGCCGGTTACGAGCGGCAGCGCGCGCCGGTCGAGCCATGCCAGCGCCCGCACGATGCGGCTGTCGCACAGCGACAACCAGGCGCCGCGGTAGATTGGCAGAAGCTGCGCCGGCGCATCGTGCGCCGCCACGATATGGTAGGCGTTCGGCGTCACCACGTAACGATAAGGCGGGCCGCATGCCGCGGCGATGGTTCGCACCACTTCGTCTTGCTTGAGTCGGCAAAACGGCAGGCCGAGAAATTCGACGTGGTCGACGGCGCGAACAAGCGGCGCGGCGACTGCCGCCTTTACCAGCGTGGCGGACGAAGCGGTCATCGGCTCAAGGCACCGTTACGCGGTCGGGAACGCGATCGACGGTTGGCAGATTCAACAGCCCGAAGTGGCGGATCGCAAAGCTGCCGAACAAAGCGAAGACGACCGCGTCGACGATCAGCGGCGCGTACTGGCCGGGCAGGATTTCGCCGGTCATGTGCGCACCGAACACGAACAGGATCGCCAGCGACGGCATGACACCGAGCGCGGTGAGGTCGACCGGCATCCGGTACCAGCGCCGCCCCAGCACCATGAAAGCGAGACAGGCGAAAATGCAGGCCACCATCAGCGCGATGGCCGCGCCGTGCGGCCCGAAGGCCGGAACCAGCACGACCGACAGCGCCGTCGAGGAGACGAGGAACAAGAGCGCCACCACGAGTTCGAGATAGCTGGCATTGGTGAAATAGATCACTTGCGCGAAGTAGAAATTGCGCATTGTCGCAAAGGCGAAGGCAATGGCGAAGATCGGAATGAGGTCGCTGGTCGGCGCGATGAATTCCGGCTTGAGGATCGCCTGCAGCACGACGTCGCCGAAGACAATGAAGAACGCCGCGCCGAAGGTCGCCGCCGCCAGGCAGGCGTTAAAGGCCATTTGCAGCGTCTTGTTGGCTGCATCGACGTTGCCGCGATTGGCTTGTGTCTTGGCGACGGTGACGAGCGACAGGATGATCGCTTCGCCCAGCACGGTGAAACTCTGCCGCAGCACGTCGGCGACGACGCCGTAAGGGCCGAGCGTGGCCAGGCCGAGATAATGCGCAAGCAACAGCCGGTCGATGCTCTGACCGACTGCGGTGACGCCGAACGACAACAACAGCGGCCAGCCGTAGCTGACGATGTGCAGTGAAGCGGCCCGCGTGGAATGCGACAGGCGGATTTTTGCAAAGGTCGCCAGCGTAGGGACGGCGGCGGCGATGTGAGCAAGCGCAATGGCCAAAGCGAGGCCGCGGGCGCCGCCGCCGCAATATAGGCTGGCGCTGCCCAATCCGACCATCAACACGGTGCGCAAAATCATCGACAGCGAAGCGCCGCGCGCATTGAGCAGTGTGCGCGCCACTTCAAACGCGGCTTCGTAGACGGTAATGCCGCACACCAGCGCGAACACCGCGGCGAGAAAGCTCGGCTCGAACATGCCGCACAGCCCGAGCGCCGCAAGCACCAGCGCCACGACAACGATGCCGACGACGAGCAGCCGCGCCAACGATGCCACGTATTCGCCGAAGCGCTCCGGATGGTAAACGCCGAAATAGGCGAAGCGCATCCACTGCGCGCCGAAGCCGTAGACGATCAGCGACCAGGCGAAGATCAACACGTAGTGGCCGTATTCGGCGGGGCCGGCCATGCGCGAAAAGATGGCGACGGCGAGAAGATTCCCGGCCGCCGACACCGCGCGCGCGCTCAGATAGAGCAGGCCCGACGTGTTAAGCATGCTTTCTGATAAGTCATTGTTGCCGTGAATAGAAGCGGCTACGAAGGCGTTCCTTGAATATCGTTAAGTCGCATCGGAGCGACGCGACAAGAAACGAACCGGCAGCGAGTGCGTGATGCGTATTCTGCAAGTCATTCACGATTGTGAACGCGGCGGCGTGCAGACACTTGCCAGAATGATCGAAGACGGATTAACGCCGCAGCGTTTCACGGTTGAAACCGCGTATCTGTATCCGTGCGCCGGCTTGCCCGTTTACCAAAAGCTTGGCTGTGTGCTGCGCCTGGCGCGGCGGCTGTGGCGGGGCGATTTCGACGCGCTGATCGCTTACCAGTCGACGGCGTCCATTCTGGTCGGCGTCGTCGGCCGGCTTGCCGGCTGCCGGCTGCGCATCGTTCACCAAACCTGCGCGCTGCGCGAGACGCCGCGCCTGCTGCGGTTTTTCGACAAACTTGCCGGTACGCTCGGGCTTTATTCCGCCAATATCATCAACAGCGCCGCCACCTGGGCCGAGTTCGCCCGCTATCCGGCGCGTTACCGCCGCGCGATGATCCTGATCGAGCACGGGCTCGACGCGCCGGCGCCGACGCGCAGCCGCGAAGCGGCGCGAGCGCATTTCGGCCTGCCGCCGACGCAACCGGTCCTGCTCAATGTCGGCCGCTTGACGCCACAAAAAAACCAGGACGTGCTCATTCGCGCGCTGGCCTGTCTGCCGCGAACGCATCTCGTTCTGGCCGGCGGCGGGCCGAACGCCGAGTCGTTTCACGCGCTCGCCGTGACGCTCGGCGTCGACGACCGGCTGCACATGCTGGGGCCGCTGCCCGCCGAGACAATCGCCGATCTCTATGCCGCCGCGGATCTGTTCGTATTTCCTTCGACCTGGGAAACCTTCGGCTTGGCTGCGATCGAGGCGGCGATGTCCGGTCTGCCGCTGGTGGTCGCCGACCTGCCGGTGCTGCGCGAAGTGCTGCGCGCAGACGGTACGGGTCCGGTTAGGTTCGTTCCGCCGCACGATCTCGAGGATTGGATTTCCGCGATCGGCCGGGCGCTTGCGGCGCCAGCGCCGCGCCGCGATGCCGCCTTCGTCCGTGCTTTGGGCAGCAAATATTCGCGGCAGCGCATGATCGAAAGCTATCTGAGCCTGTTTGAGGCGCATCGGCGCCTGACGCGAACCGAACTGCGCGCCTTGCAGCCGGCGACGGAAAAGGCCCAACCTTGACGCGGCGTGTTCGGTTTGCCGCGCTAGCGATCGCTGCTTTGCCGTTCGTCGCCACGTTGCCGCGGGCAGGCGCCGTTGCCGATGTTGCGTTGCCGGCCTTCAAACGCGGCGCCACACTCGTCGAATTCTTCGAGTTCCCCAAGACGGTCGACGACGGCGCGGATAAAAGCTACGCCGAGCGGGCTTATCCCGAACCGCTCTCCGCGCTGGCGCTGTTCGACTTCGACGAACTGCGCCGGCTCGGTTTCGATCACATGCGGGTCCCGCTCGACGTCGGTCCGCTGATGGACGGCGATGCGCAGGAACGGCAGCAAATCCTCGACGACCTCGTCGCAGTCGTCGCCGCGATCAACCATCACGGCCTCGCGGTGCTGGTGACGCTGTTTCCGCCTTCGCTGCATCACGAGCTGCCGGAGACGTATCTCGACGGCCTGGACGGTCCGCGATTCACCGATTATGCGGCGACGGTCGAGGACGTCGCCGTTGCGCTGGCCGCCGTCGATCCCGGCGCGGTTGCGCTTGAGCCGATGAACGAGCCGCAGTCGCAATGCCGCGTCCGCTTCGGTACCGATTGGACCGTCTATCAGAAAGCCATGATCGATCGCATCCGCCGCATCGCGACGCGGCTGCCGCTGTTTCTGACCGGGGGCTGCTGGTCGAATATCGAAGGGCTCGACGCGCTCGGCGGCGACATCGTGCGCGACCGGCGCAATTTTATCAGCGTGCATTTTTATTACCCGTTTCTGTTCACGCACCAAGGCGCCACCTGGTCGATGCCTTATCTCGCCGGCACGATCGGCGTGCCCTATCCAGCCGCGGCAGGAAGTCTCGACGCGACGCTGGAACTGACGCACGCGCGATTTCGCACGGTTGTGCTGCCGGACACTGCCGACCGCGCGGCGGCGGAAGCGCAAGCCGAGACGGAAATCGGTAAATATTTCAGGCAAGCGCAGGGTTCGGCACAGATCGAGGAATGGATGAACAGAGTGGCCGATTGGCAGAAGCGCGAGGGCGTCGATGCCGACCGCATCGTGTTCACCGAATTCGGCGCCATGAAGGTGACCGTCAACGGCCAGCAAATCGACCGCGCGTCGCGCGTCCGCTGGCTGCGCGATGTCTCCGCCGGCATCGAAAGCCACGGTTGGGGCTGGACCGCCTATGTGCTGCGCGACGATCCGTTCGGTCTCTATGCGCGGATGACCGATCGCATGCCCGATCCGGAGCTGATGCGCGCCCTGCGTTTGGGATCGTCCGCCGCCGCGGAGTAGGGCGGCGCGGAAATAGAAATTACGGGGTGGCACGGGCGCGCGAGAGATAACGCAGGCCGAACGCTGACGTCATGTAGAAGAACCACACTTCGCCGACCTGCTGCAGAATCGAGCTCTCGAAACAGGACGCGTAGACGGCATAGAGACAGACGCGCAGAAACAGCATTTGCAGCGGCTCGGTATGCGCATCGGGAGCGCGCCGGCAGAAATCGACGACCGGCAGCACCACGACCCAAACCACCACCAAAAGCATTCCCGGTATGCCGATTGTCACCGCAAGATTGAGATAAGCATTGTGGGCGTCGGTCGCGGCATTGGCCCAAGTCACGGTGTCGGTAAAGCCATAGACGACTTCCGGGGTACCCCAGAACGTCAAATAGCCGTAGCCGGTGATCGGACGGTGCATCACGGCTTGCGCCGCGAGCTGCCAGATTTCGGTTCGGCCGGTGAAGGTTGCGTCCGGCACTATCGCCGTCATCAGCTGGCGTATCGGCTCGAACATCACTGTGCCGATGGAGCAGAGTTCGAAAACGAGCAGTATGACAATAACTAGCGTTACGCCAAACGCCGGGCTGCGGCTGCGGCGGATAATGGCGGAGAGGATCAAGGCCAGCGGCAGCACGCCAATGGCGGTCTTCGACTGGGTAAAGCCGAGAAAGACCGCCGACAGCACGACGATCGCCGCGCCGAGTGCCAGGCTGCGCATCCGCGCCACGTAGAAGCCGATAAACACGAACAGCACCATGGTGGCGCCGGCGTCGTTCTTGTGCGGAAAGACGCCGCGCCAATTGCCGGCGTGTTCGGGTTCGAGAAAATCGGTGGCCTGGTGGATGGCAAGCTGCGGCGCCAGCAGAACTCCGAGATAACATGCCGTCAGCACGATCAGCGTGGCCGCGGCGAGGAGATCGCTGAAATGCCGGAGGTTTTTCGGCAAGAGCAGCGCCATCGCCGAAATGCTCATAACGACGAGCGCGAAGGCGAGGCGGCGCGCGGCGAGCGCCGGTTCCCAGGACGCGACGACACTGAGCACGCACCAGGCGATCACCGCGACCAAAACCGGACGCAGCAGCAACGTCAGCCGCCGCGGCTCGTGCCAGTAGCTAAAGGCCGCAAACGCCAGGAACAGGCTCGAGAAGCCGAGCTGGTTGGCGATGTCGCCGCCCCCGACGACCGCCTGCGGCGGCGTGGAAAGGCTCTGAAACGGATGGAATGAAATCCACGCCGCCAGGAACACCGCCACGAACAGCACGCTACGGATAAGCGTATCGAGGTCGACGGCCGCTCGCGCCGCGACGCGCGGCACGGCTTGGGCGCCAAGCTTTGCCGTCGCGCCCATCGGGCTCATGCGGTTGCGGCGCCAACGGTGCCGGTCAACACCGCGCCGCGCACCTTCGCCGCATCGAGCCCGAGCCGCGCGATGAATTCCTCGGCTGCCGCTTCGTCGTAGGTCTCGGCGGCGGCAACCAGCACGATATGGTCGACCAGCCCGCCGAAGAAGCCAATGCTCGGATCGCCGCGATCCATCGCCGCGACGATGGTCATGTCGTAGCGTCTGGTTTGCTCGAAGGCGCGCGTGATATCGGCGTCGTAGATGCGTCGGTCACGCCGGCTGTGAGGCGCGACAAAGGCGATGAGGTTGATGTTGGTGTCGCGGTCGAGCTTGATCGCGTCGGCCAGAAGCTTGCGGCCGACTGCAACGTCGACCAGGCCGGCGTCGCCGGTTTCGGCATCGATCGCCGAAAGCGTCCGGCGCTGCAGGTCGGCGTCGATCAGCAGCACGCGCTGCGTCGCGGCAGCGAGCGCGGCAAGCATCAGCGCCACCGTGGCGCCGTCGTCCTCGTCGTCGGCGGCGACGACCAGCACGCTGGGATTGCCGGCCGCCGCGTGGCTCGCCCGCAGCTCGTCGTAGACCTTGCGCATCTCCTTGGCGAATGACGAGGTCGGATCGTCGACCGCGTTCAGCCCGAACGAAGCGTCGGCGACCGGCAATACCGCCAGCACCGGAACGCCGGGCGCGGGTGTCGGCCAAAATCCCATGGCCGCCAGCGCCTGGCGCAGCGAATAACCGATGCCGTCCTCGCGTTCGCCGGCCGCGGCCGGTTGCCGGATCAGCACGATGCCGGTGCCGGCGGCGGCGCCGAACAGCATGGCCACGAACGCCACGACCAGGCTCGGCGGCGGCGAGCTGCGCTTTTGCGGCAAATCGGCCTTCGACAGCACGCGGATATTCTTGGTGTCGACCTGCTCCTGCGCGCCGGTCTCGCGGGCGCGAACCAGGAACGCCTGGTAAATGTCGCGGCTCGCCTGGGCGTCGCGCTCGAGCTCGCGCAATCCCACCATGGCCTCGTTGCTGGCGACCGCGGTGTGCTTGAGCGCCGCGAAATTGTCGGCGATCGTGCGTTCGCCGTCTTTGGCGCTGCCGTATTCGGTGCGTGCCGCCACCGCGGCGCGCCCGATCTCATTGTCGATCATGCGGCGCAGCCGTTCGGCCTGGGCCTGAATGTCGATCACGGCCGGGTGCAGGGCGCCGAGATTGGCGGTCTGTTCGGCCTCGCGGCGCATGATCTCGGCATATTGGCTGCGCAGCGCGGTAATGGTCTGCGATTGCAGCGCTTCGGGAAACGCGCCGTTCTCGTCCTTGCTGTGCTGCACCGCTTCGACCTGGTCGAGGCGCGCTTTGGCGACCGCGGTGCGGGCGCGGGCGGCGCTGAGCTGGTTGCCCGTCTCGGTCAGCTGCTGGTCGGTCACCAGCTGACCGTTGGCCGCAAGCAGGTCGTTGCGGGCCTTGAACGCCTCGACCTTTTCCTCGGCGTCGCGCACGCTGTCTTTGAGTTCTTTCAACCGGGCGGATAACGACTGCGATACTTGGCGTGCCGCATCGGCCCGCATTTGGGTCTGCTCGGCGAGGTAGGCCTGCGCGATGGCGTTGGCGATGCGCACCGCTTTCATCGGGTCGCGGCTGGTGACGCCGACCTCGACCACGAAGGTACGCTCGGCGCGCTTCACATAGACGCGGCGTTTCAGCTCGTTGAGCGCGGCGAGCGTGCTGCCGCCGGGAATCGTGTCCTTGCCCAGCAGCACGCTGAAGATCGACGGACCGCGCGCGAATTCGGAATCGTGGTCGAGCCCTTCGGAGGCGACGACGCGGCGCAACACCGCGTCCGAAGTGAGAATGTTGACCTGGCTTTCGACCTGCATGAGCGCGGCGTCGCTCATTTGTACCACTTGGGTGTCGTTGCCGACCGCGCGCAGGTCGAGCGGATCGATCAGGATTTGCGTGACCGCGGTATATTCGTGCGGCGACAGCACGACGAACAGCACCGCCAGTGCGAGCGCGGCGACGGTCGTGTAGATGATGGTGGCGCGGCCGCGCCAGAGCAGGCTCAGGATTTTGCCGAAATCGATCTGCGCAAGCGGCGCTAAGCCGGCGGGAAAATTACCGTTGCCGACGACTGCCGATTGGATTTGACGCGGCGCTTCGAACATTCAGCACTCGAAGATCCTGCATATCGCGGCGGGGCTGAGCCGGGCGGCCGGAGGGAACGAGGATTCGGCGAAAAGGCCCGCCACGCGCCCAGTCAATGGCGATGCGGCCCGCCATGTCCAGACGTTCCGGTATGGTTAATCAATTGATAAAGCATCAAGGTTAACGCGCGGTATATGCCGATAAGCCGTGCCGCCGGAATAGCTTACAAACGGCGCAATAGCCCGGAAATCGCCGCGAGGATGACCAGGACCGCGACCACGGGGATCCAGATCAGCGCTGTGCCGATCAAAATCAGCAGCATCACGGCGGCCAGGAGCCCGACGACCAGCATGATCAGCGCAAAACCGAACGGGCCGATCCGACTGACATAGACCCGGTGCGTGCCATGCATCTCGGTGAAGCCGTAGGGCGGAGGCGGCCCGCGGCGGCCCGCCCCGCCGCGATTCGGCGGGATAATCTCCGGCTCGACGCGCGGCCGCTCCGGCTCGTTGGGGTTGTTCGCCATGTTCGTCCGCGCTGTCCGGCCGTTTTGCTGTCGGCGATGAATTATGTAGGGCCGGCGGGCCTCGTCACAAGCGGCTTCGCCGCCGGCCCGGCGGCGCCCTCAACGCGACTGAGTGCGCGCGTGGTGGTCGTGCAGAAACTTGGCCAATTGCTCGCGCAGGCTCTCGTCGGCCTCACCCTGATGGCCGAGCACGATGGCGCGCTCGAACAGCCGGTGCTGCAGCTCTTGCGGCAAAGTGCTCCACACTTCGGCGGCAGCCGCGCCGAGCACCAGAAAATAGCGGGCGGCGATATCGTTGATGACCTGATCCGAATGCTGGCTCATTG
>Ga0187769_10000277_pt1 | contig 28091 bp, 19 predicted proteins | sample 0116_SJ02_MP02_1_FD_133140 | JGI IMG/M metagenome (GOLD analysis project Ga0187769, IMG submission 133140) | Tropical peat soil microbial communities from peatlands in Department of Meta, Colombia - 0116_SJ02_MP02_10_MG | ecosystem: Environmental > Terrestrial > Soil > Wetlands > Peat | place... | reverse complement strand
GCCGCTTACCGCCTGCGCCACGATGCGAGCCAGGGGTCGAAGGGGCCGCGACTGGCCGAGCCGGTCGGCCGTCTTTTCGCCGGTCACGACCACCGCAGCGGCGCCATCGTTCGTACCGGGAGCGTTCCCTGCCGTCACGGTTCCGCCTTCTTTCTTGAACGCCGGCTTCAGTTTTGCCAGGGCTTCGAGCGAAGTATCCTCGCGCGGCGACTCATCCGTCTTGATCACGACCGCTGTTCCTTTTCTTTGCGTAATCTCAACGGGAACGATTTGATCGGCCACGAAGCACGACTGGATCGCGCGAACGGCGCGCCGATGGCTCTCGAATGCATAAAGGTCCTGCTCTTCGCGCGAGATGGCGTACTTTTCGGCAACCAGCTCCGCCGTCATGCCCATGTGAAAGTTCTCGTAGACGTCCCACAGACCATCAGTGATCATGGAGTCGAGGAGTTCTCCATGGCCGAGGCGGAGTCCCGTGCGCGCGCCCTTCATCAGATACGGCGCGTTCGACATCGATTCCATTCCGCCGGCAACGACGATTTCCGATTCGCCTAGCGCCACCGCTTGTGCCGCAAGCGCCACAGCCTTCAGACCGGAACCGCAGACCTTGTTGATCGTCATGGCCGCAACGTGCGGTCGAAGGCCACCCTTCAGGGCCGCCTGCCGCGCAGGATTCTGACCGAGACCTGCCGAGACCACGTTTCCCAAGATCACCTCGTCGACCTGGCCCGGATCGATGCCCGCACGGCGGACAGATTCAGCGACGACGATCGCGCCCAATTCCGGTGCGGACAGCGGTGAAAGTCCGCCCATAAACTTCCCAATCGGTGTCCGCACGGCGCTCAAAATGACGGGATTTTCCATGGCGATCTATTCCCACCGGGCCTGGCCTTCCCCGTATCCGGTATCGAAAACAACGGCCGAAGTCTGACAACGCGAGATTAGACACCTCCTCCGTCCGTGTCAATGTGGTCTGATGGGGCAATCAGAACGATCTCGTGACGGGCCATTCCTCGCTGAGGATTGCGTAGAGGTAGGAATCGCGCCATTCGCCCTTTTCCATAACATCCTTGCGGAAATGTGCTTCACGGCGCATGCCGAGCTTTTCCATCACGCGGTAAGATGGCCGATTTCGCGGGTCGCATGTCGCCCAAACGCGATGCAGCCCCAGTTCGCGAAAAGCGGCATCGAGAACAGCGCGTGCGGCTTCGACCATATAGCCTTGGCCCCAATAGGCTCGATTGAGGACATAGCCGATATCGGCGGTGGCATTCCGTTCGTCCTTAATCCTAAGAGCAATCGAGCCAATGACACGGCGCTCGGCTGTCGATTCGATAGCCAGCGCGATTTCCAAACGCGGCCAACGTTGTTGTGCTTCCAGGATGCCTTCCAGGTAGCTTCGTGTCATTTCCGGCGTGTTGGGGCCCCAGATCATCAGCTGAACCACCTCGGGATCGCAGGCATAGGCATGAATGTCTCCCTCGTCGGCGGCAGAAAATTCGCGCAGCAGCAGGCGCTTGGTCTCGAGCGGGAACCAACGATTCATCGAGCGATTCTAGCGAGCCGTAGGTTGCGCGAACAAGACCCGACACACCTCACTCGCCGAGCAGCAGGACGGGTGTGATCGCGTTCAGCCCCTCGAAAAGCCCTTTTGAGTGTTCGCCTCATGTTCGCCCTCACCCAGTTCTGCTACAATGACTGCGCCGCACGATGCCGCCCACGCTCATCTCGAAGCCCCCCGGCTTTCCGCTCAATACCGAGCAGCGCTCGGCTGTCGAACATGGGGAAGGACCACTGCTTGTCGTGGCGGGAGCAGGGACTGGAAAGACCCGCGTCATCACCGAGCGCATTCGCAATCTGCTCGAATCGGATCCGTGTCTTGCCGGTGAAAGCATCCTCGGGCTTACGTTCACCGACAAGGCAGCCGGTGAGATGAAGCATCGCGTGGTCGAAGCCATGGGCGAGAGGGCCCAAGGCGTCTGGCTCGGCACGTTCCATTCCTTCTGCCTGGAAAGGATTCTGCGCGAGCGAAACCCGGATATTCAGCCGCTCGAAGACATCGATCATCGAATCCTGCTACGGCGTAACATCGCGGATCTAGGACTCGTGATTTTTCGACGGCTCGCCGAGCCGGCGGAGTTTCTGAAGGACTTTCAGACTTTTTTCTCGCGCTGCCAGGACGAGCTGGTCACGCCGGACGATTATCAGCGATACGTCGACGGCCTTGTGCGCACGTACGAATCACACCAGCAGCTACTCGAGCCAGACGCGCGTGCCATCACCGAACAGGAGCTCGCGCAGCAGCAGGAACTGGCGCGCGTCTATCGCGTGAGCGAGAGGCTGCTACGCGAGCGTCAACTCTGCACGTTTGGCGCGCAGTTGCTGCAGGCGGTCGAGCTACTGCGTACGGACCCGGCGCTTCTCGCGCGGATGCGCGAGCAGTACCGCTACGTCTTGGTGGATGAATTTCAAGACACGAATATTGCCCAGCTCGAACTTCTGTGGCTCCTCGCCGGAGGTCGCCGCAACATTCTCGCCGTCGGTGACGATGACCAGGCAATCTATCGCTTCCGTGGTGCATCGTTCGGCAGCTTCACGATTTTTCTCGAGCGCTTCTGCGGCGTTACGACCGCACAAGGCAGCGCCCGAGCCAAACAGTTTCTCATCTCGCTTTCCGAAAACTACCGCTCGACCCAGCGCATTCTGCGCGTCGCCGCTGAAACGATCGCGCACAACGAGAAATCACCACTGCTGCCGCTGAAAAATCTGACGACCCAAAACATCGACGGTGAAAAGATCCGCGTGGTTGAATTCGCCTCTGCGGATGAAGAGGCCCACTGGGTGGCGTCGGAGATCGAGCGTCTGCATAGCGCCGGAGCGGCATGGCGCGCTTTCGCCGTACTGTACCGCAAACACAGACACCGAGCGCAGCTCCTTGGCGCGCTCAAGCACCGCCACATTCCATTCGTGATTCGCAAGTCTTCGATCCTGCGAACAACCATCGTCCGCGATCTGCTCGCCTGGCTGCGACTGACCGCCGTCTTGCAAGACAACATCGCCTGCGCGCGCCTGCTCTCGGCTCCGTATTGGACTGTCGAACCACGGGATCTGGTTCGGCTCGCCGAACGAGCGGAGAAAAATCGCCGCTCCCTCTGGGAAGAAGTGAAAGCGGCGGCGGCCGAACAGGCGACGTCCCCACCCAGACCGGCTGGACCGAGATTCGCCGAGCTGGTCGAATGGATCGATCGGCTGCGGCAGATGGCAAAAACCGAGACTGCGGGAGCCATACTGGATCGGTTGATCGCAGGGCTCGGAATTGCGCCGCTTTTGTCGGAGATCGACCGTCAGCACGTGGACCGTCTCGCGGAGTTTGTAGACGGATGGCAGCGGAAGAGTGATCCGCAGGGCCTTTGTGACTTTGTCGAATACCTCGACTATTTCGATGAGCTCGAAGGTGACGTTCAGATTGAAGAGGAGACATCGGACGACGCCGTGCAATTGATGACCGTGCATGCCGCCAAGGGACTCGAATTCCCCCACGTCTTCATCTTGCGCCTCAGCAGGCACGACTTCCCTTCTGGCGCGCGGCGGCCGCAGTTCGAGTTTCCTGCCGCACTGATGAAGGAGGAACAGCCAAAGGGTGACTTTCAAAAGCAGGAAGAGCGGCGTCTGTTTTACGTCGCACTTACGCGTGCGCAAAAACGGCTGACTCTCTCAACGATTGTGGGGGCACGGAAAAGGCCGTCGCCGTTTCTCGAAGATATCTTGGGGAACCCGAAGATTCAAAAAGCCGATGTCGTTCAGTCGGCGCCTTCCGTCGCTGTGCCGCCGTTAGAGGAAACGGCCCCACCGATGCCGAGCGCCGCCGCTCAGGCGGAACTCTTCCCGGCGGCGAGAGAAGAGGCGAGAGCTTGCTCAAGGATCGCATTCTGGGCCCAATCCTATCATCCGCCGAGACCCGAACCGCTGCAATTGAGCGCTTCATCGATTGAAACCTATGAGCGTTGCCCGATGAAATACGTCTTTCAGTACGGCTGGCGCCTCCGCAGCGGGCCGAGCGCGTCCATGACATTTGGAAACGTGATGCATACAACCATCCGTGAATTTGTCGCGGAATCGCGCAAACGAGCCCTGCTGCCGCCCGAGGAACTGCTTGCGATCTATGAACGGGAGTGGAAATCAGCCGGCTTCCCGGACGAATACCAGGAGGAGGAATACCGCAAAGCCGGACGCGAACAACTGGAGGCGTTTCATCGCAGCTTCACTGCCCTGGCGCCCGATGTTCTCTATCAGGAGAAACCATTTGAGTTGCGGCTGGAACCCGACCTGGTTGTGAGCGGACGCATCGATCAGGTAAACCGCCTCGATGGGCGCAAGGTCGAGATCGTGGACTACAAAACGGGCAAGGTGCGGAGTCAAGACAAGGCTGCCGATGACATTCAGCTCAGTATCTATGCGCTGGCATCGAGCGAAGCGTTCGATCTTGAGCCAGAGCGCCTGGTTTTTCACTACCTCATGAGCGGTGAGACGGTCACGTCTCGGCGCGATGGCAAAGCTCTTGACCAAGCCAAGGAGAGAATCGCTGAGATTGCAGGTCAGATTCGAGCCGGTGATTTTCAGCCGAAGCCCGGAAGAAATTGCGGCTACTGCGATTTCAAACCGCTGTGTCCCGCACACGAGCAACTGATGACGCTCTAGCCGGCAGAAAACGAACGGGGCGCCCGGATCGGACGCCCCGTTTTCCTCTCGAAGGCTTCTTCATTCGAAGCCGGAGTGGTTCCGCGCATGAACTACAGTGGAACTTCCTCCCGCAACCGAACACTTCCAGATGCAGAAGGCGCCGGTTGCTTTTCCATCTATAGAGGCGGGCGCTGTCGAAGTCAAGAAGAAAAAAGTGGAGAACCACCAGGATGAAAATGCGCTGCGGAAAAAATCTAGCGTCCCGCAGCGACGGCGCTCTCATAATATCCGCGCCGGGCTTCGACCGTCAGATCGGGGCGGCGTACGCGAACTTCGATCTCATGATAATCGCGTCCTGGCGGAACATCGTCGGGAGCAAAAGTCAGTGTATATTCGTTGCGTGCCTGCTCGGTCAGATTGGAGTAGAGACGCTCGAGGTCTTCTTCCTTAGAACCATAGAACGTGTCTCCTCCTGTGTTGGTGGCGAACTTATCGAGTTCCGACTCGCCGTGTTGCAGCAGCGACTTGCCCACAGGTACGGTATGCACAACGGAAATCGAGTACACGGAAATATCGGAGTCGAGCAGCAAACGCAGGGTTTGATCGTACGTATGCGTGTTGCGACCGCCGTTGTTTCCATCGGAAACAACGAACACAATCTTGCGCCGGTCGCGCCCGCGGCTTTGGAGCATCTGGCCTGCGTGAAACACGGCGTCGTTCAGAGCATTCTGCTTCTTGTAACGATCCGAACCATGCAGGGGAATTCCGGTCGAAGAGGGCGGCGCCTGGCCATTGATCAATGGCCCAGCTGTTGTGGGGTCGGCGACGACTTGATCGCCGTGAGTGCCGAGTTCAAGGCGTTTGAGTTTCGTGAACAGCAGATCGTTATTGAAGGAAAAGTCCGAGACGGTCTGGGGAAACTGATCGAAGGTGACCAGGGCCACTTCGTCGGCAGGACCGAATCCTGCCGAAATGGTCGTCAGACTTTTCTGTACGTGCGGCATCACCTTCTGCGAAAGATCGTTGTCCAGCAACACCACAGCAGAAAGTGGAACCGGGTCGGAAGAAAATGTGGCAATCTTTTGTTCAACGCCGTCCACCAGGATGCGGAACTGTTCTCGAGTGAGGTCGCCCACCAACTGGCCATGGCTATCTTTCACCGTCACGGGCACGAGGACACTCCTGGCCCGAACCACGATGGTCGGCGGAAGCTGGTTTTGGGGAGGCGTTTGGGGGGATGCAGCGGGCGGCGCTTGCGCCGTAACGGCACTCGGCAAGGTGAGGACGAGAATCGTGCCTAGCAAAGAACGTCGTCCGAGCATCGTTCGCAACATCCTCACTCACTTTTGGTGCGCGCGCGCGGCTACGTCAGCTAGCTTCCGAACATCCGTCGCCGCCGTCAACGCATCCTACCAACTGAATCTGTTCCTGGAGAGAATTATACAATGCGGATGACCAGCCTCGCCGCGGCTATTGTGACTCTATCTCTGGCCGGATATCCGGTCGCCAACGTACTGGCGCGCAACGCGCACGCCACACCCACGCAGGGGGCTACACCGCAGGGGCCCTTGCGTCCTCCCTCTTCGCAAAACAACCCCGCGCCTTCTGAACAACAGGAGGCGCCGGAACCTCCCGAATCCGGCCAAAGGCTCAAAGTACAGACGACGGTCGTCAATGTCTTCGCCACCGTTCGCGACCACCACAACGCCATCGTGACAGATTTGACGAAGGATGACTTTCGGGTTTACGAGGACGGTGTGGAGCAGAAAGTCGACTATTTCACCAAGCAAGTCGATTTGCCAATTTCTCTCGCCATCCTGATGGATACCAGCGGCAGCATGTCGGAAATTTTGGGTGCCGAACAGGAAGCGGCTTCGCGTTTCGTTCATGAAGTGCTGCACAAGAAGGATGAAGCGTTGGTGATGAGCTTCGATACCGATGTAAACCTGCTGGCCGATTTCACCGAAGACCCCACCGTGTTGGCACGCGCGATTCGCCGCGCCACGATCAACGCGGCCGGTCCGATGATCACGCCGGGAACAGTTCCGCAAAGGGGCGGCGGCACGAATCTGTATGATGCAGTCTATCTCGCCTGTCACGACGAATTAGAGAACGAAGCCGGACGCAAGGCCGTTGTTCTTCTCACCGACGCCGAGGACACCGGCAGCAAGTTGAGCGAAGGCGATGCCATCGAATCGGCACAACGTGCCGATGCCGCGATTCACATTATCTTGATTACCGATCCGCGGGCCACGGAGGGATACGGCCCAGGCGTGGCCTCGAAAATGACCCAGGATACAGGCGGGCGCGTGATCAACGTTCGCAACGACAAGGGCCTGGAGAAGGCATTCGACGTCATCTCGGAGGAGCTGCGCTCGCAGTACGTGCTCGGCTACTCCTCGACGAATACCAAACGAGACGGCACCTTCCGCAAGATCAAAGTCGAAGTGAATCGCCCCGAAGTGAAGATTCTAGCCCGAAAGGGCTATTACGCACCGGCCAGCTAACGCGGGCTTCGGCCGCAAACTACGCTAGCGGGCCGTGGGAGTGGGCAAAACGGCTGCGGCAAAGTAGCCCTTGCGTGTCCGAACGGTCAATCCTTTTTGTGTGGTCTCCACATTAATCTGGCGATACTGCCCGCCCGGAGGAGGGTCGGCCGGGGCGTAGGCGATAAAGTACTGGCTGCGAAGTTCGGTCCCGATCGCAAGGAAGGATTCGGCGAGATCGTCCACGCGGTAGGGGAAAAAAGCGTGGCCGCCGGTTTGATCGGCAAACTGCTGAAGGACTTTGTCGCCGCCGGCAAGATTGTACTTCTTAGGCTTGCTGGCATCGTCGATGGCCAGCCAGTCTGTGTTGGTGCTGACCGCAAAGACAGCCGTCTCGGATCGTATCGCGGCATCGATCGCGTCGCTCAGCGCGTGATCACTCAAATTGTCATTCCCGTCGCTGATCACCACGATGACGCGCCGAATATCTGAGTTGGGCTCCTTCGGTACCGGAGCATGCTGCAGTTTTTCCGCCGCCAGACAGATGGCATCGTTGAGGGCTGTTCCGCCTCCCGCGCGCTGCTCGCGAATCGCGGAATCGAGAAGCTCGACGTCTCCGGTGTAATCCTGGATCACTTCTGGATCATTGTCGAAGGTCATCAAGAAGGCCAGATCCTTGCTGCGGCGGATGACCTTGTCCAGAAAATCGATCGCCGCGTCCTTCTCGAATTCCAGGCGCGCCCGAATGCTATTCGATGTATCCAACAGCAGCGCGATGCGCAGGGGCAAATCTGTCTCACGGCTGAAAAACTGGATCTGCTGCGGCACACCATTTTCGATCACTTTAAAGTCGCTCTTGCTGAGATCGGTGATGAAGTTGTGATGACGGTCGACGACCGTGGCGACCAGGTGGACGAGCCCGGTCGTGCTAACGATAGGATGCTGGCTGGACAGAGTCGGGGAATTTTCCTTGTTTTGTTCTGCCGGCGGCGACGGCGGAGGGGAAGCGGGAGAGGCAGGCGGTGCGGGTTGCTGCGCGGGGGCCGGCGTCAGCAAAACCAGGAGCACTAGGGCCAGTATGAAAATCTGCCCAAACCGCTTGCAGGGGTCGTGCGTAACCACGAGGAATCTTCACCTGAATGGATTATAGGAACTCTCGGAGTGCATCGTCAATTGATCGAGCGCTGATGCGTGTGGCGCGGCCGAGCGCCCCCATATAGTTGGTCAACTCGGGCGGAAGGGGCGCGCGAACTTCGATCGCTTTCCCGGTTCGCGGATGCTGGAAACCTAGCCGAGCAGAGTGCAGAAAGTTTCTTCTGAGCGGCGGGAGGAGCTCGGCACCGACGCGCTCCCGGCGTGGCGCTCCGTACAGCGTGTCGCCCACGACGGGACAGCCCACCGCTGAGAAATGAACGCGAATCTGATGAGTCCTACCGGTTCGCAGATCCGCTTGGATCAATGAGAAACCGTTCAGCCGGAGGCGCACGTGCCAGTCCGTTTGTGCCGCACGGCCTTCGCGGCGACGAGTGGTCATGCGCGTGCGGCGGCGCAGATCACGGGCAATGGGCAGATCGACTGTGCCAGCTTCTTGCTTGATCCTGCCGTGAAGAAGCGCCAGGTAGATTTTCCGCACACGACGGGCACGAAAGTCCTCCACGAGTTTTCGGTGAGCCAGGTCATTTTTGGCGATGACGATCGCGCCGGATGTTTCTTTGTCGAGACGATGCACGATTCCGGGGCGCAGCGGTCCCCCAACGGCGGACAGCCCGCGGTGCCCGCCAAAGTGGTGAAGCAAGGCACCCACCATCGTTCCTAGGTCGGCACCCGCTCCGGGATGAACGGTCATCCCCGCCGGTTTGTTGATTACGGCAAGGTCTTCATCCTCATAGAGAATCGCGAGAGGGATGGATTCGGCGGCCACTTTGGCGGGGGATGGTGGCGGAATTTCGATCGCCACCTCTTCTCCCGCTTCGACACGGTGAGAGGCTTTTCGCGCGACGCCGTCCACGCGCACACGCCCTTCCTCCATGAGCAATTGAATCTTCGATCGACTCAGCTGGGGAAGTTGGGAGGCGAGGAAACGATCCAGACGTTCGCCGGCGCATGCGGGCGAAACGATGAACTCGGAGAATTCAGCCGAAGTTGTCATCGGTTGCGCGATTTGAGTGAATCACGATTGGGCGGAGATTGCTACGGGCGGCTCGTGGCAACCGGAGTCGGCGCGCGAGGCGGCAGCGTAGCCAAACTTCGCAGACCGCGCCACCAAAGGAAGGCACCCAGGAGGACCCAGCCCAGGCTCACCAACTGCATCAGCGATACCGTATCGTGGAACATCAAGGTGCGGCCTGGATCGCCCCGGAGAAATTCAATCCCACCGCGCTCGACTCCGTAGAGCATGAAAAACGCGCCGGCAACTTGCCCTGAGAATTTCTGCCTCACGCCGAGCCAAAGCAACAAAAGGAAGTTCAAAAACTCCGCGGCAGCCTCGTAAAGTTGCGTGGGATGGAGAGAGACGTTGAGCGGAGTACCGGCGATGCGTGCTGCGATGGGGTTTGTAAACGTAACGCCCCAGGGCAGCGACGTCGGCTTTCCGTAGCAGCACCCGGCCACAAAGCATCCGATGCGCCCAATCGAGTGCCCGAGCGCCACAGGGGCGGCCGCGACATCGAAGACCGCCAGCAACGGCGCCTTCCGAATGCGCGAGTAGACGATCACCCACACCATTGCGCCGAGAATGCCGCCATAGAAGGTTCCCGCCGACTGAAATGTCGCGACGCTGAGAATTTGCCCAGGATTGGCGGCATAGTAGTCCCATTCGCTCAAAAGAAGCCACAACTTAGAGCAGACCAGCCCGATCAGGATGGCGTAGATGCCCAGGTTCCAAATGAACTCGGGGCTCAAACCCAACCGGGGGGCCTGCTGCGTCCCATACCACAGGCCCAGCAAGAAGCCGCTCGCCACCAGTACCCCGTAGGTGTAGATCGGAATCGATCCGAGGTGGAAAAGAATCGGATGCATGGCTAGGCCCGCTCGTGGGTGGGATGGCGCCAATCGCGCAACAGTTCGAGGATGACCAAGCCTGCGCCAACGACGATCGCAGAATCCGCCACGTTAAAGGTGTACCAGTGATGGGTGCCGATATGGAAATCGATGAAGTCTGTGACACTGCGCCGCGAGACTCGATCCAGAAAGTTCCCTGCAGCACCTCCCAGGATCAAGACGAGCCCGTACTGCCCGAGCCAGCTGCCCGCGCGGTCGGTCGCAAGCAACCACGCGATCAGGCACATGACACCTAACGAGAAAACGATGAGCACGGGAGCGCGCCAGGGTGTGTGGGAGTCAGAAAAAATTCCGAAAGCGACGCCGGGATTGTTTGTGTGCACCAGATTCAAAAGACCCGGAATCAGCACGCGCAGCGAACCACTGGCCGTAAATTGCTCGACCGCGTATTTCGTCAACTGGTCAGCGACGAGGACAAAGACCCCTAGGAGGATGAACGGCCAGAACGTGCGTGACGGGAGGGCCATTACGAACCTGCGCGACCCGCTGCGCTGCCGCCTTCGCGTTCGATTTCGGCAAGAGCAGCAACGCACCGCTCGCACAGCGTCGGGAAATCGCCGCTCTCGCCAACATGCGTCGAATAATTCCAGCAGCGCTCGCACTTCGAGCCTTGCGCTTTCTCCGCTCGGATCTGCACAAGACCGTCGGGGAGCAAGGACGCGGGCGTCCCGTCCAGCGTCTCGATCGCAACCTGCGAAACGATCAACAATCCCGGAAGAAACTTGGCGTACCGGTTCAACAAGCGGGCCATGTCTCCCCCGGCCTTAAGGATGACGCGAGCCTCGAGGTTGGCCGATATTTTCTTTTCCGAGCGTAGCGACTCGAGCACCTTCAGGACCTCTTGCCGCACCTCCAGCAACCGATCCCAGTCCTTTGAACGCGCTTCGTCCAAGGCGTTCTCGAAATGCTCCGCAGTCGGGAAGTGAGCCATGTGAATGCTGGCCGGGGCAGAGGCCGACGGCGGCAAGTGCTTCCATACTTCCTCGGAGGTAAAGACGAGGATCGGAGCGACCAGACGTACCAGGGCGAGAGAGATGTGATAGACGGCGGTTTGTGCCGAACGCCGCCCACGATGATTCGGCGTGAACGTGTACAGACGGTCCTTCAGGACGTCGAAATAAAATGCACTCAAATCGACGATACAAAAGTCGTGCAGCGCGTGATAGACGCGGTGAAATTCAAAATCGGCATACCAGCTGAGGCATTGACGTACGAGCGCGCCGGTACGACGCAGCATCCATGCGTCCATCTCCCACAGCTCGGCGTCATCGACCTTGTCGCGCTCCGGACTGAAATCGAACAGATTCGATAGCGCGAAGCGAAACGTGTTACGAATCTTGCGGTAGGCTTCGGCGAGCTGGGTCATCATCGCGGGCGAATTGCGCATATCCGCGGTGTAGTCCTGCGAAACGACCCAAAGGCGCAGCAGATCGGCCCCCCATTTGTCGACAATTTCGTTCGGGTAAAGCGCGTTGCCAAGTGACTTCGACATGGGCTTGCCCGCGTCATCCAGTGTCCAGCCGTGCGTCACCACTTGCTCGTACGGGGCAGCACCGCGCGTGCCAATTGCCACGAGCAACGAACTCTGAAACCATCCTCGGAATTGATCCGGACCTTCCAGATACACCTGCGCGGGCCAACGGAGGCCGTTGCGTTCGGTGAGAACGGACAGATGCGTTGAACCGGATTCGAACCAGACGTCGAGAATGTCGTTTTCTTTTCGCCAGTTTGCCGCGCCGCACGAACACTTCATGCCGTGTGGGAGCAGCTCATGAGCCGAATGGGTGTACCAGGCATCGGAACCTTCGCGCTCAAAAAACGGGAGCACGTGCCGCAGGGCCTTGAAATCCATGAGCCGCTGGCCACACGCTTCACAGTAAAAAACGATCAGTGGTACACCCCAAAAACGCTGGCGGGAGATGCACCAATCCGGCCGCTCGGCGAGCATGCCGTGCATGCGCTCGCGCCCCCACAAGGGCAACCATTTCACTTTGTCGATTTCGCCAAGTGCTCGCTCGCGAAGGGGCGGCTGTTCGGCTGGACCCGCCGTGGAGCTGGCTCGATCCATCTGGATAAACCATTGCTCGGTGGCACGGAAGATCACGGGATTGTGGCAGCGCCAGCAGTGCGGGTAGCTGTGGGAGAGCTTTCTTTCTGCAACCAGCAGGCCGCGCCGCTTGAGCAGGTCCACAACAATCGGATTTGCCTCAAACACGGTTTTGCCCTGGTATTCGGGGAGACCTTCGACGAAGCGGCCGTCGTCGTCCTGCGGGGCATAAGCCTCCAGGCCGTATTTTTGCCCGGTGCGGAAGTCATCGGCGCCATGGCCAGGTGCGGTGTGGACGATTCCGGTGCCCTGATCAAGCGTGACGTAATCGGCCAGCACCGCGGGCACGCGAAAGTCCAGAAACGGATGCTGAAACTCTATGCCTTCCAGGTCTTTCCCCTTCCAGCCGCCATGGATCGCGTTCGTTTCGAGCTTGATTTCCTCCGCAAGCGCCCGGACGCGCTCGCGTGCGAGAAGGAGTTTTCCGGCCGGTGTCTCGGCCACGACGTAGTCAAAATCCGGATGGAGCGCGAGGGCGCGGTTCGCAGGCAGAGTCCAAGGAGTCGTCGTCCAAATCAGCGCACTCGTGCCACTGCCAAACGCATCGGCTTTCGGTCCCGGAATCAAGGGGAACTTAACCCAGATCGACGGGCTGGTGTGATCCTCGTACTCGACTTCGGCTTCGGCGAGCGCCGTGCGGTCATGGATACACCAATAGACTGGCTTCAGCCCGCGATAGACGTACCCCTTTTCCAGAAAATCGATAAATGCGCCGGCAATGGACGCCTCCATGACCGGGTCCATCGTGAGATAGGGCTGTTCCCAGCGGCCGAAGATGCCCAGCCGGCGAAACTCCCGCTTGTGGATCTCCACATAGCGGGCCGCAAACTCGCGGCACATTTTGCGAAACTCAGCCGGCGCAACCTTACTCGTCTTCCCCCCCAGCTCCTTTTCGACTTGCGTCTCAATCGGCAGCCCATGGCAATCCCATCCCGGGATGTACGGTGAGCGAAAGCCCGCCATGGTTTTCGACTTCACAATCATGTCTTTCAGAATTTTATTCAGGCCGGTGCCGAGATGAATTTCACCTGTGGGATAGGGCGGACCGTCATGCAGAACAAACAGAGGATGTCCGGCCCGCGACGCGAGGATCTGGCGATACAGGCCCATCTCGTCCCAGGCAGCGAGTTGCTCGGGCTCGCGCTCGGGCAAGCGCGCCTTCATCGGAAAATCCGTCTTCGGAAGGTTCAGGGTGTTTTTCAAATCGAGGACTTTCGCCATCTTGCAAGCTACGGGTGCCCTTTCGTGAAAGACGGGGGTACGCCCCGGCGCTGGTAAGCCTGGCTGTGACGGATTGCGCCGCGGAAACTGGAATTTCCTGTCAAGCAGTGTATGTTACAATGAAAGTTAAGGTATGTCAGCCGCTCGGGGCAGACATCCTTTTTGATAGACAAGCGTCTAAGCAAGTTGGTATGTCTAGTCGACGGAATGGGGCATCGGAAATGTCAGGATTGATCCCCAAGGTGAACAACCCAGCTGGCTCAGAAAGATCCAGCCCCATCGGCCACTATGGCCCGGTTTCAGACCAATCGGGCCTCCGCAGCCTTTTCTCTAATCTGAGGGATTTTCTCGTGGAGCGCCCCGCGAAAATCTCCGCGGGCACGCCGACTGCTTTCGATATGCCACGGTTCGGGGCCACTCTGGGGGCCAATGTGAAGGAGTTCTTTCACGCAGCTCCCCGCGGCAAAGTGAACTCCGCTTGGCTTGTGAACTGGAAGGAAGAACCGGGCCTGTGGCGCAACCTGCGCGATTGGATTCGTCCGCCCAAGCTGCCGCCGCTGAAAACGACGAGCCAGCCGATGGACGTACCCGACATCTGGTCGAAGAACGAGCAATTCAGCCGCGTACAGGTTGCATCGATCACGGTGCACGTCGTCGCCATCGCTCTGGTTGTACTCGTTCCGTTGTTTCTTCCCAACTGGATTTCACCCCCCGTGACAAAGGCGTTCAACCCAGATTCCTCGGTCGACGTGTCGCCGTTTCTGCCTCATCTCGCTCCGGCGGCTGCTCGAGCCGGCGGCGGTGGCGGCCAGCACAATGACCAGCCCGCAACCAAAGGTAAGCTGCCCAAATTCTCCTGGACCCAATTCGCAGCCCCCATGGCGAAGCCAATCGAGCACCCGCAAATCGCGATGACACCGACGGTCCTCGGCAACCCAGAAATCAAAATGCCCAACATCGACGCTCCCAAGTGGGGTGACCCATTCGGCAAGGCTTCCAATGATTCGATGGGCCAGGGCAACGGCAGCGGAGTCGGGAACGGGAATGGCGCGGGTGTGGGTCCGGGCTACGGCTGGAACACCGGTGGTGGACTGCCGAATGCCGGATCCGGCGGCTACGGAGAGCCGGCATGCTACTACATGCCCAAAGCCGAATTCACCGACGAAGCTGTAAAAGTGAAGGTGCAGGGCAGCGTCGAGCTGACGGCGATTGTCACTGCAGACGGTCGCGTAGCCGATCCTCACGTTGCCAAGGGCTTGGGATTTGGCCTGGATGAAAAGGCGATCGAAGCCGTCCGCACCTGGCGCTGCACGCCGGCGCGCGGCCCAGATGGAAAACCCGCCGCTGTGCGAGTCGTGATCGAGCAAACCTTTTCCTTGTATTAGTGGTTGTCGGCAATCCCCTCGTTTGAACGTTTACCAACACGCCCCACGCCTGTCTCTATGCGTACCCGGTTGGCGCAATCTGCTACGATGAGCGGCATGAGAACCGCTCTTGGCATTGCCATGCTCGGGATTCTGGCCTTTGCTTCTCGCGCCGCTGCACAGACAGGCTCGATCGAGTTCGTAGCGCGAGCGGCGCCTTCGGGTGGGTTGGAAGAGCCCGTGCGCGGATTTCCCTTTTATCTGCTGAGCAAGAGCTTCGATGACATTGAGAAGGAAGTGGACCAGGCCAACCCCAAGCCGGACATGAATGCGTTCATCGACAATCTCGATTCGAAGTACTCTCCTGAATTGAAAAGCTGGATGAGAAAGAACCAATGGGTATCGCTTTCCGGTCCCGAGTTCGTCAATAAGCTGACCACGAAGGATATCTTGACCGTCCCGGAGTTCCGCAAAGCGTATATCGAGAGAAATGCCGGCGATCGGACGGAGAATTTTCCGAAGCCGAAAGCAAAGCCATCGGACCAAGCGAAAAACCCCGCGAAGTTTGAGAAGCTCTCGGCTGAGTACGAAGAGGCTGTTCACCGCTATATTGATCAGCACCCTGAGAGCGTCGAAGGAATCGACCTAAACTTCACAGATATCGATCCAGGTCGGAAATGGAGTGCATTGGTGGGAAAACGTCTCCCCGAGGTACGTCGACGAGCTCTGGAACTGGCACAGTCGAAGTACCTGGTAGCACGCGCCGAGACCAATCTGCAGGGTCAGGGCTACTTGAACAGCGTGTTGCCGGGCACCTATTGGATTAGCACACTCGACGTGGCTGCTGTGGTGGGTGACACGCGCTCGCAGTGGGACGTAGCTGTGACCGTCCACCCAGGCCACACCGAGTACGTCGCCCTTTCCAACGTGAACGCGTTCCGACCCACCCAAGAGTCGGAATAGGTTCTTCCGGACGATGATGGCCGGCGACATCGCGCTTTGGATCACGCAACTCGCGGATCCCGATCCAAAGAGGCGCCTGGCCGCAGCTCACGCGCTGCGCGAGGCGGCCTCTACCGAGTGCTTCGGAAGATCGAACCACTGGATTCGTGATCCCGAGTTTTGCGAGCTTTTGGCTCCTTCTGCTGCAACTACCACGGACGATTTGAGACCGCTTCGATTCGTCGCGGGCATCGCCGTTCGACCTGACCGTTTTGAGCAAATCCGCCGAGCCAACGGCTGGCCTCGTCTCGCCGATGTCCCGGACGATCAGGACGTGATTGAATTTGAGCTGCGCTTTGGTCAAGAAGGTGACCTCGATATTCTGACCACGCGTGATTCAAAAGGGTCTGGCGTCATCGCTCGATATCTTGTGAAATTTGGAGAAGGCATTCAGCAAGTGGAAGTAAACGTGACGGACGTGGATCGCGCCACGGAGTTGCTGGCTAGCCGCTTCGGCCTTCGACCGATTTATTCCGGGGCACGGGCGGGTGCGGATCAAACGCGCGTAAACTTTTTCCTTGTGCCGTCGGAAACTGGAAAGAAATGCTTGATCGAACTTGTAGAAGCTCACCAGCTAGGGGTGTAAGAAGTCAACCAGCCTTCTATTCGCCGCTCTGTTCAAGGAGTTTGGCGACCAGCGCCGTCCAACCCGTCTGGTGGTTCGCCCCGAGACCCGCGCCTGTTTCACCGTGGAAATACTCGTAGAAGAGAATGAGATCGCGCCAATAGGGATCGTTCTGAAACAGGGGGACATCGCCGTAGACGGGACGGCGTTCATTGCGGCGCAAGAAAATGTGCGACAAGCGCCGCGAAAGGCCGCTCGCAACCTCCCAGAGTGTCTTCATTTGTCCGGAGCCGGTGGGACTTTCCACCCTGAAAGCGTCCCCGTAGTAGTGATGAATCCGCTGCATGGATTCGATGAGCAGAAAGTTCATCGGAAACCAAACCGGCCCGCGCCAGTTGGAATTTCCACCGAACAGATCGGTTGACGACTCGCCAGGCTCATAGCTCACCGAGTGGTTTTGTCCATCCATGGAGAGAGTAAAGGGATGGTCCGCGTGATATTTTGAGAGCGCGCGAACACCAAACGGAGAAAGAAACTCCTTCTCGTCCAAGACGTAGCGGTAAATTCGCTCGAGCTTTTTGCGGTTTGCAATCGTTAGTAGCAGGTACGGGCCCTTGGGGGTTCGGCGGCTCATTTCGACATGCTCGGCCACGTCCTTATGATGATCAAGAAACCATTGCATGCGCCGCACGAAGTTGGGCATGCGTGCCAACTCGTCCGGGTGAAACACCTCGACCGCAAAGAGCGGAATCAGCCCGACGATCGAGCGTACCTTCATCGGGATGTGCACGGAGCGATCCTCCATGTGCAAGACGTCATAGTAGAAGCCGTCGTTGTCGTCCCACAACCCAATACCCTCGCCGCCCATATCGTTCATGGCCTGCGCGATATGAATGAAGTGCTCGAAAAACTTGCTGGCCACATCCTGGTAGGCTACGTCTTCGCGAGCCAGTTCCATGGCCATGGAGAGCATATCCAGGCAGAACATCGCCATCCAGCTCGTGCTATCGGATTGCTCGACAAAACTGCCGGGGCCGAGGGGCCGTGAGCGGTCAAATACCCCGATATTATCGAGGCCGAGGAAGCCTCCTTCGAAGACATTCTTTCCCTGGGGATCTTTGCGATTCACCCACCAGGTGAAGTTCAGCAGAAGCTTGTGGAACACCTTCTCCAAAAACGCACGGTCCGCTTTTTTCTGGATGCGGGCGGCGATCTTGTAAACGCGTCGCGCAGCCCAGGCATGCACGGGAGGGTTTACGTCGGAAAAATTCCATTCGTAGGCCGGCAGTTGCCCGTTGGGATGCATGTACCATTCGCGCAGAAAAAGGACGAGCTGGTCCTTTGCAAAGTCCGGATCGATCAGCGCCATCGCCACGCAATGAAAGGCCAAGTCCCAAGCGGCGTACCAGGGATACTCCCATTTGTCGGGCATCGAAATCACATCGGAATTGTAAAGGTACGACCATTCATGATTTCGGCCCTTCAAGCGCTGCGGATCCGGCGCGGGCTGGGTCCGATCCCCTCTGAGCCAACGGCTGATGTCGTAGTGGTAGCTCTGCTTGCCCCAAAGCAGGCCGGCAAATGCCTGGCGCTGCACCAGGCGTGGGTCTTCGGTCATTCCGGTGTGGACTCGCTGCTCGTAAAATTCGTCCGCTTCCTTCTGACGCTGATCGAAAACCGCTTCGAATGGCGCGCCGAAAAACTCCTGCGCCGGCACACCGCTTGTCGCCGGGTTGCTATCAAGCAAACGCATCCGAATCTCCCAGCGCGCGCCGGGCGCGATTTCCGTCGAGTAGTGCGCGGCACCTTTCGTTCCCTTCTTCGCGGGATTCACGGCGGCTCGCTCGCCCTGGATCAAATAGCGATGAAAGGCGTCTTTCACGTACGGCGTGCGGCTCTTGGTCTGGAAAAGACGCTCCATGTTCGTTTCATTCTCGGTGAACAAAAGTTCCGGCGATCCTTCTAGCAGCAGCCAACGCTTGACGTAGTGAAACTCCGTCAGCTCGATCAACTCCGTTCCGCCAGGTCCGGCGATCTCAGAAGCATCCGGGGAATCGTCGTAGTCGCCCCAGGACCACCGGTTGCGGAACCAGATGGTTGGAAGCAGATGCAATCGAGCGGGCTCCGGACCGCGGTTCCATGCTGTCAGACGAACGAGCACATCTTCCGACGTTGCCTTGGCGTATTCCACAAACACATCGAAGTAGCGGCTGTCCTGAAAAACTCCGGTGTCGATCAGTTCGTATTCGGGATCGTGCTTCGTGCGTTGAGCGCTTTCTCTGACAAGTTGGTCATAGGGATACGCTGCTTGAGGATACTTGTACAAGAATTTCAGATAAGAGCTCGTCGGAGTGGCGTCTAAGTAGTAGTAATACTCCTTAACGTCTTCGCCATGATTGCCTTCGCGATTGGTCAAGCCGAACAGCCGCTCCTTAAGAATTGGGTCCTTTTCGTTCCAGAGAGCTATGGCAAAGCAGATGTGCTGGCGACGATCGCAAATCCCTCCGATACCGTCCTCGCCCCAACGATAGGCGCGAGAGCGAGCATGGTCATGCGGCAAGTAGTTCCAAGCGTCGCCATCGGGACTGTAATCTTCGCGGACCGTGCCCCACTGCCGCTCGGAAAGGTAAGGGCCCCAGCGCTTCCAGTGGACTTCGCGCTTTTCCGATGCGTAGAGCCTCTGTTCCTCGTTGGTCATCGGAAGATTCCTCGCTGGAGGCTGCAGACTCGGCAGAAAACCCCTGGCATCGAAGGCGGCCTCCCTCACTGTAGCGGCTCGATGCGCACGTGGCAAGCGAGTGCTCGGGTGCGATTCTTAGATCGCACGAACGATGCGGCCACTGGCAGCTCGCGATTTGATCTTGTATCCTCGAGCTACCCGGAAAGCGACGGAGCCGTCTGCTGACTCAACCGCCCACCACTCTAGCGCTACCCCATGCGAAGCCCGCCTCGTCGCAGCCGTTCTGGCACTCCTCGCTCCTCTCGATCTGCCTGGCGAGTACAGTCGTTGTCTTACCGATGCTATTCCACGGAAATATCTCGGGCCACGATTTCCGCTTTCACATCGCGTCGTGGATGGACGTACGAGGGCAGTGGCGGGAGGGGATCCTCTTCCCTCGCTGGGCCGAATGGGCCAACTGGGGATTTGGCGAGCCGCGCTTCATTTTCTACCCTCCGCTGTCATGGATGATCGGAGCGGCGCTCGGTTCGCTGCTTCCGTGGAGGATGGCACCTGGCGCTTTCATCTGGCTCGCGCTGACCCTAGCCGGGCTATCGATGGGGCGTTTCGCGCGAGACGGCCTCTCGCGACCGTACGCAAATCTAGCAGCCGCTCTCTACGTTGCCAATCCGTATCATCTCGTCATGGTGTACTACCGCAGCGCTTTCGGCGAACTTCTGGGTGTTGCTCTTCTGCCCCTGCTTTTCTGGGCGGTACTCCGCATCATCGGAGGCGAGTGGCGCCAGGTTCCCTTCCTGGCTGTGGTGCTCGCCGGCATCTGGCTTTCGAGCTTGCCCGCCGCGGTGATCGCGACGTATGGCTTGGTTGTGGCGATCGTCACGGGCTCGATTTTGAAGAAGAGCTTCCGGCCGGTCGTTCTCGGCCTGAGCGCGGGCGCCGGAGGTCTTGCCCTGGCCTGTTGTTATGTTTTGCCAGCCGCCTGGGAACAGCCGTGGGTTCAGATCAGGGAAGCTGTCTCCGACAATCTTCGTCCCTCTGCAAATTTTCTTTTCACGCGCGCGAACGATCCGGCTTTTGTCGCGTTCAATTGGCAGGTCTCCTGGGTAGCCGCCGGACTCATAGTTGCGGCAGTGGTCGCGGCGCTGTTGACCATAAAGAGACGGGCCGAGATCTTTCCCACCTGGTGGATTCTGTCGGTGCTTGGCGTTGTTTCGACTGTGATGATGTTGCCGCTTAGCCTGTGGCTGTGGCGCGTGCTCCCAAAATTGTGGTTCGTCCAGTTTCCCTGGAGATGGCTGGACATCCTGGATGTTGTCGTTTGCTTCCTTGCGGCAGCGGCCATCGCGGCATTGCGAAGCCGAACCGCCGGATGGATAACGAAGCTGGTCGTTTTCGTTGCAATCGGGACAGCCGGAGCCACGATGCTCAGCGGGGCACCGTGGGACAGCAGCGACGTTTCCGATATTGCCACTTCGATTCGCGTCGGCCGAGGGTATGAGGGTGCCGACGAGTACACGCCTACGGGATGCAATCGGTATCAGTTGCCTGGAAACCCCGATGATTCGGAGCGTCCCGCGGATGTATCGGCCGAGCCGGCGCCGCGAATCGCTAAAATCGATGGGTCCGGCAACATCGTTCCTGCCACAGGTGTGATGCTCGATATGCAGGTTTGGACGTCGATGCGCAGGGTTTTCACGGCGGATAGCGAACAGGCTCTAACGCTTGCCCCGCGGTTGGTCGACTACCCGGCGTGGGAACTTCTGATGAATGGACAACGCGCGAAATTCGGCCTGTATCCCGAAACAGGGCAGATCCTCGTACCCCTTTCACCGGGAAGCACTCGGATCAAAATCAGTTTTTGCCAGACGTGGGATCGCACGGCAGGCGACGTGGTCTCGGCCATTGCGGCAGTGGTGCTGGGGGTGCTGGCGTGGGCGTTCGGTCGACCGAATACGAATAGGGAGGCCTTCGGCTAATCGATACGGCGATGCTTGAATCGCTTCTCGCCCTTGGCGTACTCAGCGACTGTGTGGCCGTCGCCGTACAGCTTGTATTTGTAGGTCGTCAGGCCCTCGAGTCCCATAGGCCCCCGCGCGTGGAGCTTGCTGGTGCTGATTCCCACTTCTGCGCCGAACCCATAGCGGTAGCCATCGGCAAAGCGCGTCGAGGCATTCTGATAAACGCCCGCCGAGTCCACTTCGTTCATGAATCTCTCAGCGGCACCTGGATCCTCCGTTACGATGGCATCTGTATGATGAGAGCCGTAGGAATTCACGTGTTCGATCGCTTCATCCAAATCCGCGACCACCTTGATCGACAAGACTAAGTCACCATACTCGGTCGCCCAATCCTTCTCTGTTGATGGCACGATCGACTCGCCCGGCAACAGGGCCCGCGTCTTGCCGTCACCACGGATTTCGACTCCCGCTTCCTTGAGCTTCGCCACAATTTTAGGCAGGAAATCGGGTGCGATGGCCTCGTGAACAAGCAAAGTCTCTGCAGCGTTACAAACAGCCGGGTACTGCACCTTCGAATCATAGGTGATGTCGGTGGCCTTCTCGATGTCGGCAGCCCGGTCGACATAAACATGGCAGATGCCCTCGCCATGGCCAAGCACCGGTATGTGAGTGTGCTTCTGAATGAAATGGACCAGGTCGTACGACCCGCGAGGAACTATCAAGTCGACCTCACGGTCTTGGCAGAGCAGTTCCATCACGTCCGCTCGCGAATGAAGCAGGTTGATTGAATCTATCGGAACCTCTGGGAACTTCGCGAGGGACTCCCGCCAAATCGAGACCAGGGTCGCGCTCGTTTCGGCCGCTTCGGAGCCGCCCTTCAGGATCAAAGCGTTTCCAGACTTAAGCGCGAGGGAAGCCAATTGTGGTACGACGTCGGGCCGCGACTCGAAAATCACGCCGATGACACCCAGCGGGCACGACTCCCTATAAAGGATCAGCCCATCGTCTAGTTCCGTCGCGGCAAGTCTGCGCCCGAGCGGATCGGCCAGGCGGGCCACATCGCGGACCTGCTGAGCCATCTGAACGACGCCCCTTTCGTTTACACGCAGGCGATTCCACATCGTCGACGACATTTTCCCCGCGACGACATCTGGTTCGGCCGCCTTGCAATCGCGCGCGTTGGCCTCCAGAATTCGCTTGGCGCCGTCTTCGATCTCCTTTGCCGCAGCCACGAGGACTTCGTTGCGCGCCTGGAGGGAGAGCCTAGCAAGGGCCCGGGATGCGATCCTTGCCCGGCGTGCAAGCGAGGCGACCGACGCGCCGTTGGCCTCAAGGGGCAGTGTCGTTGGCTGGCTCATGCGTTTTGCAATAATACAATATTGTCGCGAGTCACAAGCACGGGCGATGATGCGGCCTCACTGCCACGGTCGCGCTTTCCTGAAAATCTCTCTGCTTCCTGGCTCGCGCAATTGGCAATGCCACGCGCAAATTCGCGCCCTGTGGGATCGACGATGCTCACTACATCCATGGGCGCAAAATGGTTCTCAACCCGGACGATTCCGGAGGCGAGCAGGCTGGCTTTGCCTTGCGTAATCGCGCGATGCGCACCGGCATCCACCACGACTCGTCCGCGGACGTCGGCTGCGTAGGCGATCCAACGCCGTTTGCCGCGCATTCTTCTCGAAGGCAGGAAGGCAGTGCCGATCTTTTCGCCGGCGAAAAGCCGGCTGATCGTGTCGGGCCGGCTGCCGTTGGCAATCACCGCGGCCCCACCGCAATTCATAGCGATCTCTGCGGCTTCCAGCTTCGTGCGCATCCCGCCGCGTCCGCTCGTGGAGGGCCCCGCCGCCAGGATTTTCAGCTCTGGCGTAATTTCGGAGACGAACGGTATGATCTCGCCCACCTCGCCCTCATTCGTCGTCCGACGGCGCAGCAGCCCGTCCACGTTGGTCAGCAGTACCAGCGCATCGGCTTCCAGCCCGCTCATCACAAGCGCCGCGAGGCGATCGTTGTCGCTAAAGGCAGCCGAGCGTGTTCCCTGTGAGACAGATTCCAGCTCGGCCGTCGAGACCGTGTCATTTTCGTTGACGACCGGCAGAACGCCGAAGCCGATCAACTTCTCCATGGTCTGACGCACATTCGAATAGCGGCGCCAGTTGCTGAAGTCTTCTTCGGTGAGCAGGACCTGCGCGATCTTGATATCCCACTTCGAAAAAAGGGCCTTGTAAGCATCCATCAACAGACTCTGGCCGACGGCAGCACAGGCCTGTTTGGTGACCAAGTCTTCTAATCGCGACCGATGTAACCCCAGCCATCCTCTCCCAAGGCCTACGGCACCAGACGACACCAGCACGACCTGGCGTCCCGACTTCATTAGGTCTGCAATCGAACGCGCGATGGGCTCGACTCGGTCCTGGCATAGCTCCCCTTGCGAGCCAGTAACTGTGGTCGTGCCGACCTTGATCACCACTCGGCGTGCCGCCCGCAGCAAGCTTTCGCGTTGCCCCTGACTATGGGCCTTTTCGTGCATCAGAACCCTCGTGGAGCCTTTTCGATCCCTGGGCACCGACTGATTCCATCGTAAAGTCGCGGCGCGATTCGCGCAAAACATTTCTCTCGCATCAACCGGCTAAGATTTGGCTGGCTCGTAGTGGAAAAGCATGGTATTCTCCAATTGCGTTTGTTGCTCTTGTAACACCTTTAGATTCGTTTGAAGGGGCTGCGAGTACAAACTCGTGGCCCCTTTTGCTTTACGGCTGGAGGCGGTCGAGAAGCACAAATAGCTCAAACACAAAGTGAGTACATCAGTGAGAGAACAAGGAACTGTGAAGTGGTTCAATGCCAGCAAGGGCTATGGGTTCATCCAGCGCCAGTCCGGCGAGGACGTTTTCGTCCACTTCTCTGCCATTCAGGCCGAGGGGTATAAGTCGCTGAACGAAGGCCAAGCGGTTGAATTCGAAGTCACCCGCGGCCCGAAAGGCCTGCAGGCTGCGAACGTCACCAGCCTCTAGTCACAGGAAGGCGGACCAGCAATCGCTGATCCGCCTTTTTCTTGTCTACGGCAATACACCCCGCACGAGAACCTCAAACATCACTCAGAAAGTGCCTCCGCTTCGGCGTCCTGTATTGACTGATTGAGCCGCTCAGCATCGACTTTGCCAAACACCGACGTTGCTTCAAGGTAGAATCGTCATAGCTTGCGGCCATCTCGAGGCCGCCCGCACCTGGTCAGCGTCGCTCACGTTTCCCAAGCATCAGTTGAGGAGATGTCCATGGCGGATATGAGGGCCCCGGCGCCCAACGAAGCCGGATCGGAACGCCGGCGTTCACACCGGGTCAACATTGCCATGCCCATCCTCGTTCGAGGCAAGACCAGCCAGCCATTTCAGGAACAAACGCACACGATTTCGGTGAATGCACATGGTTGCGTCTTTCGGCTAGCCGCGCAGGTTAAGCGCCTGCAAGAGATCGCCATCGTCAACTCGAAGACCGCGGAAGAGCTCCCCTGTAAGGTGACCTTCCTGGGTCAAAAAGAAAGCGGAAAAACGGAAGTAGGCGTTGAGTTTAGCGAACCCTCCCCGCTGTTCTGGCGGATTGCTTTTCCTCCAGAAGACTGGGATCCTTCCGAGCGAAAGCGCCCCGGCGGATCTAGTCCGTCCCCGAATCCCAACGGGCGGTAATGCCCATTTAAGCCGTCAAGATGGATGACACTCGTTGCGAGCAACCGCAGGCGTCCTTGTGGCTCGCCCTGAGGCGAGTCGTGCACGACGACTGGCCCCGCATCCTAGCCATCTCCGCCCTCATTCTGACGCCTTGCTTCTGGCACCACGAAATCATCTCGGACGACCTCGGCAGCCATCTCTACAATGCCTGGCTGGTGCAGTTGATTCGCCACGGGGAAGCTCCCGGCCTGTGGATTGCGCCGCTCGACACCAATGTGCTGTTTGACCTGCTCCTGAGCGGATGGGGAGCTTTTCTCGGATTGCACACCGCCGAGAAGATCGTCGTCTCGATGGCCGTTTGGATCTTCTTCTGGGGGGTATTTGCGCTCGTTTGTGCGGCCGCGCGACGACCACCCTGGTTTTTGACGCCGGTCATCGCTTTAGTGACATACGGATGGACCTTTCACCTCGGCTTTTTCAATTATTACCTCTCGCTGGGCCTGTCTTTCTTCAGCCTAGCGATCTTGTGGCGCGCGACGGGCTGGGAGCGGTGGGCCGGCGTGGCGATCGCGCCGTTGGTTTTCCTGGCTCATCCGCTGGGTCTGCTTTGGCTGCTCGGTGCAGGCGTTTACGTCTCGATCCACGAAAATGTCCGAAGACGAGGTCACCTCATCCTGTTTGTAATGGCGGTTGCCGCGATCGGGCTGCTCGATTTTTTTCTCGTTCGGCAGTATCACGTCACCGCCGCGGCGAGACCATTTTACTCGTTCAACGGCGCCGACCAACTTGTGCTTTTCGGAGAGCGTTATCGTTTCGTCGCGCGTGCTCTACTGATTTTCGCTCTCCTTGCCCTCGCAGTGGACGTCGTCCGTCGCCGCCACGAGCATAGAGCGTGGAGGAATTACGCCCTTCCGCTCGAGCTCTACCTGCTAACCCAAGTCGCCGTTGTCTTGTTGCCGGAAGCCGTGGCTTTCCCGCCGCCGATCGCCGCGGCTGCGCTTCTAACCGAACGACTGACCTCCGTCTCCGCGGCTGTGGGCTGCTGCCTGCTCGGTGTGATGCGACCGAGCAAATGGCATCTCGCGGCGTCTGTCGCCATCGCGGCCGTTTTTTTCTCATTCTTGTATCAGGACACTTCGGTCGTGAACAAAATGGAGTCGCAGATCGTCGAACTCGTGAGCGCGCTGCCTCCAAATCAGCGCGTGATGGGAACGATTCTCCCACCGCGTGGCTCGCGGGTGTTGATTCAACACATCATCGACCGCGCTTGCGTCGGCCGGTGCTTCAGCTACGGAAACTATGAGCCAGGTTCGGCGCTCTTCCGGGTTCGTGCCTTGCCGGGGAATCCTTACGTGCTAAGCGACTACGATCAGGCGGTTGATGTGGAACAGGGAGGATATATCGTCCAGCCGCGAGACCTTCCCGCTTACCAGATCTATCAGTGCAGCGCGAGCGGGACGGATCTGTGCATTCGCTCGCTCGAGGCCGGCGAGGAAAACGACCGCCTCGGCGAGCACCCCGACCAGGAGTGAATCATTAGCCCGGAGTGCTGCTACCCGGATGGGGTGGCTTGGGGAGTCTTTCCCAGCGATGATGGGGCGTTGTTAAAGGTCTTCTGATGAGTCGTGCTCCCTGATTCGTTAGCCCAAACACCACCACCGTGCCGGGGGTGTTGCTGTTGGGTGAGCCTGTTCCGATGTAGACTTTTCCGTTTGCAATCAACGGCGTCACAAACTTGGTGCTCGAATTTCCAGAAAAGGCGCCATTGAACAGTTCCGTGTTGAGGTTCGCCGCATCGTAGGCATGAAGGGCGTTTGCGCCTCCCCCGTTTTCGATGGCCCACACAATGCCGTCCGCCGTCCCGTTTGCCGAAATACTTGGCGTCGTGCCGGGATAACCAAACGTATCGGGACTCTGGGAAGACGCCGTTGCCGCCACTTTGGCTTGTGTGATGGCAAACGCTTTGACACTGTCATTGACCGCGCCGTAGTAGAGCGTGTTATTGAAGTAGGCAGGGGCGGACCACACCCCATTGCCTGCCAGCAATGCGCCGCTGAGCTCCTGATAGATTCCGCTGTCGCTGCTGGAGCTAAACTTGCCCATATTGTCGCGATCTACCACGAACAGCATCACCGGATTCCCGCTCCGAGTGAGGTCCGCTTTCCCCGCGCCAACCGCCAAATGGCGCGTCTGGCCATTTGCGTCGGTCATGTCCGGAAGCAGGAGTACCCCTCCGGAGCCAAGATCCTGATCGCTGTTCGATTGACTGACCGTGTCAAACTCCTCAAAATAATCCGCCACCGAGAGCGTATTGGTCGCCGTAGAAAGTTTGAGGAAGCCGTTACCGTAGTCGCCGTTGGTCGGGAATCCGTTGCTGAGATTCGTATCGAACGTGCCATTTCCGTCAAGCAGATAGATGTTGCCGGAGGAGTCGGCCGCCAGGCCGTCACCGGCCATCCAGATCCCTCCTCCTCCACCGTTGGGAGTGAGATTGAGGGCGCTCACCTGCTGAAGCGAGGACTCGCTGTATCCCATGACCCAGGCGTTATAGGAACCGCCGTCGCAATGGGAGGTCCAAGCCAGATAGATAACGCCGTTTAACAACAGCAATCCGGATCGCTCCTCATACTGACCCGGCACAAATCCGGTGGCCTCGATGTCGGTGGCGGCCATCCGATCAAGACCGGTCGTGAGGTCAAGGGCGTGCAATCGTTGATGGTAGTTGCCACCTGTATCCTTCGACATCGCCACAACAAAAATTGTGCCGTTCGGCCCTGCGCTGAGATCGATGACGGGCGTTGCGGTGATGCCAATGGTGGGCTCCACTTGACTGCATCCGTGGTCATCGCTGGGCGATTCGCCGGTGTTGTTCAGCACGGCGTTATGCCAGAGCTGGGTGAGCGTGTCGGCATCGAATGCATAGACCGAATCGCTTTCTGTGACAACGAACAAGACGTTGTGAGTCGCACCGTTAATCGTCATGCCGCCCACGTAGAGCGGCTCGGCATCCACCGGACCATCCACCGAGATCGTTCCCAGGAGTCCAAATTGATTGGAGTTGACGTTCGACGTCGTCAGGATGGTCTCATTCGGATTCAGCCCCGTTCGGCCGACGTCGTTGTGATAGGTGAGAACTGTAATGTTCGAGGGGCTCGCAGCGGGATTGACGGTAAGCGTAACGGTGTTGCTGGTGGCAGGCGGGTTCACGCCGTTACTGACCACGACACGAAATTGCATGCCACTTTGCGCTGTCGTTGTGTTGGCGATCGAATAGGTAGAAGAGGTGGCCCCGGAAATGTTCCCGTT
>Ga0187769_10000275_pt1 | contig 28280 bp, 25 predicted proteins | sample 0116_SJ02_MP02_1_FD_133140 | JGI IMG/M metagenome (GOLD analysis project Ga0187769, IMG submission 133140) | Tropical peat soil microbial communities from peatlands in Department of Meta, Colombia - 0116_SJ02_MP02_10_MG | ecosystem: Environmental > Terrestrial > Soil > Wetlands > Peat | place... | reverse complement strand
CTTCGAACAACGCCCGGATTTCACCGTCGCCGAGAAGGCCGCGCTGCGCCTGGCCGAGCGCATGACCCGCGATGCCCATTCGGTCGACGACGAGTTCTGGGAGGAGCTCCGCCGCTACTACGATCAAGGGCAGATCATTGAGCTTGCGGCGGCCATCGGGATGTTAACTACTTCAACCGCTTCAACGACGCTCTGCGCATGCAGCCCACGCCCTGATCTGGAGTGAAGCGACTCCGGGACAAACGGCTCCTAAACAGATTTCATCAACCCCCCTATACTTCCGCGCATTATGCGCTTTCTCTGCCTGCTCATCATCCCTACCGCGGCTTTTGCGGCCTGCCTTCCTGCGGAGGAAGCCGCCAAGCACGTGGGCGAGACGACCTGCGTTCACGGCAGGATTGTGACTGTCTCCGCACAGCCAGGCGGCACCCACGTGCTGGAATTCTGCGGCGAAAGCGGCCAGTGTGGGTTTTCCGCTGTGGTCTTTGCCAGAGACCTGCCCCAGGTGGGCGACGTGCGCTCACTCGCCGGCGAGGAGGTCGACATTCAGGGGAAGATCCGCCTCTATCACGGCCATCCTGAAGTCATCGTGCACGACGCGCGCCAGTTCAAGGGAGAAGCTGCCAAGCTGCCGCCCATCCCCAAGTCCTATGATGTGGCGAACCGGGGCCGGGTCAGCCCCGGCCAGCGGCCCACACACAGCGACAGGACTCCCAAGGCAAAGTATCCGCGTCACGGCGCCGAGACCATTGAAGAGCCCGAGCCGGAACCATAGATGCGAGTACCGAGTGGCGAGTACCGAGTACCAAGTATCGAGTGCCAAGTACCGAGTGCCAAGTACCGAGTACCGAGCCAGATTACGGCGATTTCGGCGATCTCGGCGATCTCTTGGTGACCCGATGACCCGATCACCCGATCTCACGATTCCCTGATGACCTCCGCAATTCCTGCAAGGAATATTTCGTTCCCCGCCAGACCACGCCGCCGTGCCAGAGCGTGGCTGCCATGGAGCGCAGCAGGGCGTAGGCGATGATCAGGCTGTTCACGGGATGCAGCAGCGCATACGCCGGCGTGATGCGCGAATCCAGGCCGGAGTAGAGCATCGCGATGGCAACGAGGGCAAGCGCGAATGGCGTCTTCGACCATCCGGACGCCAGCCACACTCCCAGAAAGGGCAGCAGGTTCAGCGCCAGCCAGAGTAAACAAGCTCCCAGGGCGCGCGGCCAGCGGTAGTCGAGCACCGCGAACAAGTTCTTGGTCAGATTGCTTACAATGCCCCGCACACCGTTTCCCCAGCGCAAGTGGAGTAGTCCAGGACCGAGCACGGTATGCTGGGAGAAGCTGCGCGCCTTCACCAACTCCCCAAGCTCGATGTCCTCCACCACTTCCAGGCGCAGGGCATAAAAACCCCCGATGCGCTCGTATACGCTCTTGCGAATCAGGTTGAATGATCCCATCCCCATCGAATCCCTTGTCCTGGGGTCTGAAACTTTCCATGGCCGGTGTCCGAAGACGAACAGCATTGCGAAGCCGGCAAGCGCCATGCGCTCGCCAATGCTTTCAAGTGCGTGTGTGGGAAACAATACGAGGTGGTCGGCATTGACTTCTTCAGCGTAGACGAGCGCCCGCCGGAGTGCGTCGGGGCGCAGCTTCACGTCGGCATCGGTAAACAGGATCCATTCACCACTGGCGCGCTCGGCCGCCAGCCACATGGCGTGTGTCTTGCCGAGCCAGCCGGGCGGCAACTCGCGGACGTGCAACACGTCGAAACGCAGCCCGGGGCGGGTCGCCATCGCCCGGCGAGCCGCGCGCTCCATGATCTCGCCGGTTGAGTCGCGCGAACGATCATCGACGGCAATGATCTCGAAATTCTGATAATCCTGGGCGGCGAAGGACGCGAGTGCCGATGCAACGTGCTCCTGCTCATCGCGAGCCGGCACGACGATGCTCACGCGCGGCATCGGCTCTGGCAGGCGGTCCCACTCCGGGCGAGTGATGTCCGCTACGCGCCTCATGCCGCGGGCAGCGTCCTGGAGGCGGTCCACCCACACCACCGCTAACACCGCACCCAGCAGCCACCAGAAGATGTGCATTGTCCTCTCAGTCGTAGAGACGTAGCTTGCTACGTCTCTGGTTGCAGCGATCTTAGCGGGAGACGTTGCAAGCAACGTCTCTACGCTGTGCTGGTCAAGGCCCCGAGACGCGGGGCGTAGCGCATGCCGTAGAACAGCGCCGCGGCCGAAAGCGCCGTGGCCACGATAGCGGCGACGAACGCCGTGGGCAGGGAACTGCGGTCCGAGATGTAGCCCATCAGCGGCGGTGAGAAGGCGTCGCCCAGCAGGTGGATCACAATTAGATTCACGCCGATAGCACTGGAGCGGATGGTCGCACTCACCGAGTTTACGATGGCGGCATTCAGCGGCCCGGTGTTCATCAGCAGGAGGAATTCCGCGGCCACGATGCAGGGCATCATCGGCCGCCCGGCCACGTACAAGGCCACCACCATCGCCGGAATGCCCAGTGCCATGCCCGCGCCCGACACCAGGTAGTAGGCGGCATCGGTCTTGCGCAGCAGCCGGTCGCCAAGCCAACCGCCGAACAGCGTGGCCAGGATGCCGTTCGTGCCGATGCTCGCGCCCAGCAACAGGTTCGCATGATCCAGCGACATTCCCCGATATTGCGACAGAAACTTCGGCAAAAAGACGGAAATTCCCCCCAAGGCGAAGGTCATCATGGCCATGCCCAGAGTCGCCGTCCAGAAAGCGCCATTGTGAGCCAGGCCGCGCAAGGTGGCACGGTCCGGCGTGGCCGCAAGATGATCGCTCGATCCGCGCTGCGGCTCTGGCAACAACAAGAACACAAGCGCGAGCAGGAATCCTGGCAGTGCGGCCACATAAAAGGGCGTGCGCCACCCAAAGCGGTAACCGAGCGAGCCGCCGACGATGTATCCCATCGCTGTGCCCACCGGAATCGCCAGGTAGAAGATGGAGAGCATACGGCCGCGGCGCTCTTCCGGGAACAGGTCGGCGAGCAGCGATGGAGCGATGGTGGCGTAGCTCGATTCGCCGATCGCCACGACGGTGTGGCGGACGAGCAGCCCGGAGTAGCTGTGGGCAACCGCCGTCAGCAGCGTGGCGCCACTCCATAGAAAAACGCCGCTGAAGACGATCCACTTGCGCGAGTAACGATCAGCGGCGAGGCCGATGAACGGCGCCGCTACCATGTAGAAGATGAAAAAGGATGTAGTCAACAAGCCGTATTGCGTGTCGGTGAACTTGAACTCTGCCTGCACCAATGGCTGTACGGCGAACAGCACTGAGCGGTCGATGTAGTTGACGAAGTTGATCGCAGTCAAAAGCGCCAGCGTGGCCAGGGGATAGGTTTTGCGCGCCATCGGGTGGCGCGACTATAGCATGGCGATCATGAGTCGTTGGTCGTTAGTCGGTGGTCGTTAGCCACTGTCATTGTAGATTTTCGACCTGCCCTCAGAGGCGCGCATGGGCGATATGTCTAGAGCTTGTTTCGTATTTCAAAAATCCGGATTCGTGTCAGGGCACGGCTTCAGCCGTGCCGCAACAGAGCTCAGGAGAAATCGGGCTTTAGCCTGTGAGGGCTTTGCAGGGGCTGAAAGCCCTGAGATTATGGTTACCGCCCGGTCGGCACGACTAAAGTCATGCCCTGACACTTCAAACGATTCTTGAAACAAGCTGTAGTCATCCATCCCTTTTGCCATCGACTACCGACTGCCGACCAACGACTGCCCTCTGCGTGCATAGAGCTTCTTCAGCTCCTGCACGTGGCCGCGGTGCAGCGCCGAGTGCCGCAGTTCCTCGGCGATCTCATCCAGCACGCGGCTTTTTGCCTTCCAGGGAAAATCCATTTCTTCCGAGAAGCGGGCCGGAGGCAGGGAAGCGATCTCCGAGTTGGTGAGGTTTCGGACGCGATCGGCAAACTGGACGTTGTCGCTGACGGTGAACCTGGGCTCGTACCACACTCCGGGATTGGCCACCAGCTTCTTCACTACAGGATCGGTCTCCCATCCTAGGCAGTACAGTTGTTCCTGGTTCGGCTGGCGACCGATCATCACGTGCACCAAGGCGTAGCGCCACTCGATGGTGTGCCGCACGTGCCAGCCGATGGAATGCACATTCGGGTCAGGCTGCCAGGTGAAGGTTTCGGGCGTGAACTGCACGAACTCGTGCAGCAGGCGATCCCACTCGTCCTCGATGTGGTGAAGCACGAAGCGCAGCAGATCATTCATTTTCTTTCCTTGACGAGGGTCTATTGCGTCCGTCTGGACGCGGCCAACGCGCTTCAATTACCGTCCCGATGCCGCCGCGCGGGCGGAACTCGCCCCGCACCACCGCCCATACCGGACGCGCTGCTCGCACTACGTCCTCCAACACGCGGTTCACCACGTTCTCCTGGAAGATGCCAAGCTCGCGGTAGGCGAGCAAATATTCCTTGAAAGACTTCAACTCCAGGCAGCGGCGGTCCGGCATGTAACGCAGGCTGATCACGCCGAAGTCCGGCAGACCAGTCTTGGGACACACTGCGGTAAACTCCGGAGCGTCGATGGTGACCTCGTATCCTGGGAACTGGTTCGGCCAAGTTTCGATTGCCGGAAAGCGCGCGCTGAGCCCGGAGCGCGCGTGCTCCGGCGTGTAGGACGGTTTTTTCGGCATGCGGCCATTCTAGAGTACGACGAGACCAGGCGCGAATGTTCGCGCTCAGGTACTCCATGGCGAAACCGCCCAAGGGTGGGCACCCCAACGACTGTGGCAATTTCCATCGTCCATTGTGCCCTTCATGGGACTCTGCGCATCTAACTACCTACCGCAGGAATTCAGGAACCGAGTTCGCCAAGGCCACTACAGGAAGCATTTCCGCGCCAGGAGGTAACATCTCGCGGTCTACGGACTATACTGAGCTGGGCGGAGCCCTAATCGCGTCAAGGTTAAGGAAACCGGACTCCATGCTTAGCAAGCGGCTGGTGTTGATCATAGCGGGCGCAGCGGTCGCGGTCATCTTGTTGGCCGCTTTCGCTTCTTTGCGCAAGGATGAGGTCCCGGTGCGCGCCGATCACGCCTTCCGCGAGAACATCACCAACGTTATCTCCACCAATGGCAAGGTGCGACCGCTGGATAACTTCGAGGCCCATGCTCCTGCCGCGACCACCGTGCGCCGGGTGTTGGTGCATGAAGGCGACCATGTCAAGGCGGGGCAGTTACTTCTCCAGCTCGATGACTCCGACGCCCGGTTAGACGCGGCCAAAGCCCTGGCTCGCCTGAAGGCTGCCGAAGCCGACTTGCACTCCATCCAGACTGGTGGCACCCATGAAGAGGTTCTCACGACCCAGTCCGAGTTGGAGAAGGCGCGCTCTGACCTCGAGGCCGCTAAGCGCAATCTTGCGACGCTGCAACAGCTACAGCAGCAGGGCGCGGCTTCTTCGGCGGAGGTTGAGGACGCGCGTATCCGCCTCACGCGCGCTCAGGCTGCAGTCAGCCTGCTGCAGCAGAAGGAGACATCCCGATACTCGCACCCGGAGATTGCCAAGGTCCAAGCCGAGGAGGCCGAAGCCCAGATCGCTTATCAGGGAGCCCAAGATACGCTGCGCCAGTCAAACGTGCGTTCGCCGCGCAATGGCATCGTGTACTCGCTGCCGGTGCGAGAGGGGGCGTATGTGAACCCCGGCGACCTGCTGGTGCAGGTTGCCGACCTGCGCACCGTGCAGGTGGTGGGCTATGTCGATGAGCCGGAAATCGGCCGCCTGGCTCCCGGACTCAAGGTGGCCGCAGCTTGGGACGCACTGCCCGGCCGAACTTGGCAGGGGACCATCACCCGCGTACCTGCCACCGTGACCCAGCTCGGCACGCGCAACGTGGGCGACATCACCTGCACGGTGGACAACAGCGACCTGAAGCTGTTGCCCAACGTCAACGTGAGCGTCACCATCACCACCGCGCAGGAAACTAATGTGCTGACCGTTGCGCGGGAAGCCTTGCACCAGGAAGGGAGCCAGCAGTACGTGTTCGAGATCGTCAACGACGAACTGAAGCGCCGCAACGTCACCACCTCGGTTTCCAATCCCATGCGCATCGAGATCACCAGTGGCTTGTCCGAAAGCGCCTGGGTGGCCCTTAGCGCTCTCGATAATCATCCACTGACGGACGGCTTGGCCGTGCGGGTGGTGCAGCGTTGATGCGAAGGTTTCCTGTTCTCCTAGGCCTGTGGGGAGCGCTAGCGGCGCTTTCAGCGGCAGCCGACCCAGCTTCTCCTGCCGAGTTGCTCTCGCTGGGCAAGGTGGACGACGCCATTCGCCTGCTGAAGGACCGCGTGGAGGCTGCTCACAACGACGCCGCCGCCTACAACCTGCTCACCCGCGCCTACTTCTACATGGGACGCTGGGAGGATGCGGCGGCCGCCGCCGAACGCGCGGTTGCGCTTCAGCCCGCGCGAAGTGACTATCAGCTCTGGGTAGGGCGCGCAGTGGGGGAGAAAGCTGCTCACTCCAACTTCGTGACCGCCGTGCGCATGGTCCCAAGAATCCGCGGGGCGTTTGAGCGCGCCGTTCAGCTCGACGGCTCCAACGCCGTCGCGCGCACGGATCTGGCCGAGTTCTATATGGAAGCTCCGGCATTTCTGGGTGGCGGCAAAGACAAGGCCCTCGCCCAGGCTGAGGTGCTTGCTTCACAGGACGCAGCCGCCGCTCACTGGGTCAGGGCGCGTCTCGCCGAGCGCGCCAAGCAGTTCGAAACCGCCGAGCAGGAGTATCGAGCCGCCGTTGCCGCTAGTCCGCATCCCAGCGATCGCTGGCTCGATCTCGCGGCCTTCTACCGCAGCCGCGGACGCCTCGACCAGATGGAAGAGGCCATCAATAAGGCCGTGGCCGAAGACAAGGGGCAAAGCACCGTGCCTTACGAAGCCGCCATGTTGCTGTTCCAGGCAGGCAGGAATTTCCCCGGGGCCATCACCTTGTTACGGGGATATCTGGCCGGCAGTGCCCAACCTGAGACCGCGCCCGCCTATCAAGCGCACTACTTGCTGGGACAAATCCTGGAGAAGCAAGGGAACACCCACGCTGCTGCCGGCGAATATCGCGCCGCGATCGCGCTCGCCCACGAGTTTGATCCTGCGGAGTTAGCGCTGAAGCGCGTGGGTCAATAGCAGTAGCGAGTACCAAGTACCAAGCACCAAGGTTTTTGCCCAACTCGGTACTCGGTACTCGCAACTCGGTACTCGTCTATACTCCCCATTCGAATACAACCATCCCAGGTGATCTATGAAAACAATGCGGTTGAGCTTGATTTTCCTTCTGCTTGCGTCTGCGGCTCATGCCGAGCCGCTTCCCTTTCGCCAGGCCATCGAATTGGCGGTCAAGCGCGGCGCTATAGTCAGTGCCGCCGAGCAGAACCGCGCCCACCAGGCTTACCTGGAAGCTGCACGCATGTATATCCCCCAAATAATCGCGGGCTCGGGACTGGCCAAAACCTGGGGTTTTCCCCTGAGCATCGAAGGTTCGGCGCCGTCCGTAGTGAACGTGAACGGTACGGGATTTCTTATCAATCCTGGCCAACGGGAAATGGTGCGCGCCGCGCACGCGGAGTGGAATGCCACCGCCTTTAGCAGCGAAGACAAGCGACAGCAGGCCATCCTCGATACCGCCCTTACCTATTCGCAGCTCGATCGCGTGGTGACAGCGCTCCACCTGCTCCAGCAACAGGAGCAGGAGGCCGTGCGGGCCGAGCAGATCGCTGCCGAACGCGTGCAGGCGGGCGTCGAACCCGCGCTCGAGCTCACGCGTGCACGCCTGGCCACCGCGCGGGTGCGCATGGGCATTGCCCAAGTTGAAGGCAATGTGGACGTGCTGCGTAACCTGCTGGCGCAGCTCACCGGTGTGCCGGCCCAAGGGATTGAGACGGTCACCGAATCGATCCCACAGCTCCCCGAGGTCAACCAGAGTGAGGAACTGCCCGCCAAAGCCGCGCTCATCAACCCGGCGGTCAAGCTGGCCTTTGCCCAGGCCGACGCCAAGCACTTCCGCGCCCGCGGCGAACACAGGGCATTTCTGCCGGCCGTCGATCTGGCCGCGCAGTACGGCCTGTTCTCCAAATACAACAACTACAGCGCCTTCTTTGTCCATTTCCAGCGCAACAATGCCCTAGCCGGCGTGGCCATCCGCTTTCCTTTCTTCAACATGTCGCAGCGCGCGCGCGCCGCCGCCGCGGACGCGGAAGCCGTGCAGGCCCGCCGTCAGGCCGAAGACGCGAAGAACAAAGTGTCCAATGAAACGCGCAAGCTGCAGCACGAAGTGGCGCAGCTCGCCGCCGCCCGCGAGGTGACGCGCCTGGAATACCAACTGGCCCGCGCCGACGTGGACACGATAGAGACGAAAGTCCAAGCCGGGACCGCCACGCTGCGCGATGAAGCCAATGCCCGGCTCGCCGAGGGCCAGAAATATTCCGCGTTCCTCGATGCCAGCTATGAGTTGGAGCAGGCGCAGATGCAGCTCCTCCGCTCGACGGGCGAGCTGGAGAAATGGGCGCTCGCGCAGCAATGAGCGAAACCTACGTCTTCTTGCCGTTAGTGGCGGTAGGGGCGCTCGCTTGCGGATATTTCGTGGTGCGCTACGACCTGCGCCGCCGGCGGGTTTCGGCGAGCGCTGTCATGGTAGCGCTTACATTTCTGGCACTCAGCGGCGCCGGTGCCATGGGCGCCGAATTCCTGCGTGACGTCGCAGCTGCTGGCGGTGTGCTGGGGTTGCTGGTAGCCGCACTGCTGTTGGCACGCACTTATCGGCTGCCGGTTTTGCTCCTGCTGGACGTGGGAGCGACCGCTCTTACTCTCGTCGTCGCTGCATGCCATTTGCTCGTCTCCGTGTCGTTTCGCAGCCTCCAGCAAGTGGGCGAGCGCGATTTTGGAATTGCCGGCGTCATTGTCTTCGCTTGGCTTTGGGGCGAAGGACGGCGCTCCATTCAATGGCAGCGTCCTCGCGGAGTCGTCTTCGGCGAATATTTGGTGCTCAGCGGTTTGCTGGGACTCTTACAATACCCATATTTCTGGCGTTTTGGTTTCCGCCCTTGGCACATCGCCGCGCTTGGCACCGCTCTCGGCGGCGCCATCCTGCTAGTTATCATCGTGCCCCGGTTTGTCCGCACGCGCGAGGAGCACCGGATCATGGCCGATGTCAGCGCCACCGGCGAATCGCTGCAGCCCGAGTACACGCCGGCTACGCCCGAGTGTCCACACCCCGAGCTGTGGAAGATGTACGACTCGATGAGCGCCGAAGCCGAAGTGCTCGATTTCCTCAAGCAGTTAGTCATTACCATCAAGCCCAATCTAGTAGTCGAAACCGGCACGTTCATGGGAGTCAGCACCCTGGCCATTGCCCAAGGCTTGAAGCAGAATGGCTTCGGGCGCGTCATCACGGTGGAGTTCGACCCCAAAGTTTTTGCCAAGGCGAAGGAGCGCATCGACGCATCCGGCCTCGCCGCCTGGATTGATGCCCGCAACCAGTCCAGCCTCGATTTAAAAGTGGACGGTTCCATCGATCTGCTCTTTAGCGACAGCGACATCAATATCCGCGAGCGCGAAGTTCGGCACTTGCTGCCCGCAATCTCGCCTTATGGGCTGATCCTTATCCACGACGCCAGCTCACACCAGAAGGTGGTGCGCGAAGCCGCCTTGCGCCTGGAAGCCGAAGGCCTGATCTCCGTTGTCCTGGTTCCTACTCCCCGCGGACTTGTGGTCGCCCAGAAGCGCGCCGGATGCCGCTGAAAGCGGGAAGATTCGCGAAGAGACAATAATTTACGCGATCTTTACAAATCATTACACTTAGGCGGCTCCAGCCCGTGTTCAAGCAGCCAGGAGGCTAGTACGCAGAGTCGAAGTGACCACCGGGCCGCTGGAAGGCCTACGGTCAAAGGTAGGGAGACATGAAATATTGGACGAAAGTGATGCTGGCCTTGTTTCTAGTGGCGGGGCTCTGTGGGGGGGCGTGGGCCGATGGTTGGGGTTCCTCTAACAGGAACTATAAGTATAACGACCATCAGGCGCGCGCGGCCGCCCGTGCTAGCGCCCACGATTGGTCTCGCGGGCAGCACGGCGCTTGGAATCACACCGGGAACCAAAACGCCGGTTGGAACCAAAACGGCGGTTGGAACCAAAACCGCAACGCGACTTATCGCAACAATCCAAACTATCAGTACCGCAATGGCCAGTGGGTCTATTTGCCACGGACGGCGGGCTGGGGCAGCGCATACCCTAACGGCACCTACTATCCCAACGGGACCTACTATCCCAATGGCCCGTACAATCCTTACCCCAACCAGGGTGGGTGGGGCTGGGGCGGCGCATACCCTAACGGTACTAACTACCCTTATCCCAACCAGGGCGGCTGGGGCTCCAGTCCGACGGGCGGTTGGGGCTATGGCGGTAACGGCGGCGGTTCCAACGCTGCCTATCAGACGGGATACACTGACGGGGTGAATGCCGGCCGCATTGACCGGCGTTCCAACCGCGGCTACGGCGCGGGCAGGGGCGGCTTGTACCACCATGCCGATCACGGCTACGGCGGCATGTACGGTAACAAGGGCGCCTATAAGCAGGCCTACCGCGAGGGATATTTGGCTGGCTATCGCGTCGGATTTGGCAGAGGGTGAGACGCAGTTACTACGCCCGAAGCAGGGCCGCCGCCCAGGCGGCCCTTAGTTTTCTTGCCCGAATATTCGGTTCTCACCTGCAACGACTTGCCAGTTTACCTTCCGGACCGGCAGTTTGTAATTCTTCCGGAGGTTTGCGGCCGCAGGTGGCCATATCCTTTGGCCCCGGCTACCAAACTCCTTTTGCCGAGCGCATACGGAAGGAAGCAGGTATCCTGACGGGTGCGGTGGGAATGATTACCGCCGCCGAGCAAGCCGACCACATTCTGAGAACTGCAGGCTGAAGTGGTGGTGCTGGCGCGCGAGCTGCTGCGGCATCCGTACTGGCCGCTGGAGGCAGCGCGCAAGTTGGGTGTGGATGTGGCTTGGCCAAAGCAGTATTTGAGGGCGAAAGCGTGATACCAGGTCTTTGAAGGGGTGCAGCTTGAGCCGCACCGTCATAGGCCTTCCTTTTAAACTCTCGTCATTCCAAGCGGGCTCAGGCCCGCTTGGAGTGACGTAACCATGAAGAATGAAAGAGCGGTCATGCGGCGCGGCTGAAGCCGCGCCCCTTCAAGAACGCTCAAGCACAACCTGTTCCAGATTCGTTCTCTGTAACAATGACGGACTTCCGCGCCAAGGCGGCTAAACCCGCTGCTCCGTCCCGCGTTCCACATGGTCTGCGCTCGCTGCGCCATCGCAACTTCCAGCTCTTTTTTGGCGGGCAACTGATTTCGCTGATCGGCACCTGGATGCAGAACGTGGCGCAGTCCTGGCTGGTATACCGCCTGACGGGCTCATCGTTCCTGCTGGGTGCGGTGGGATTTGCCGGACAGATTCCGGTGTTCCTGATGGCGCCCGTGGGCGGCATCGTGGCCGATCGCAAGAATCGCCAGCGCGTAGTCATTGCCACTCAGACGGCCTCCCTGCTGCTGGCCTTCATTCTAGCCGGGCTGACGCTGACCCATCTCGTCCAGGTGTGGCACATCTTCGTGCTGGCGGCACTGCTCGGTGTGGTGAACGCCTTCGACATCCCGGCGCGCCAGTCCTTCATCGTGGACATGGTCGGCAAGGAAGACCTCATCAACGCTATCGCCCTGAACTCTTCCATGTTCAACGGCGCGCGCGTCGTGGGTCCGGCGATCGCGGGACTGCTGGTGGCCTCCATCGGCGAAGGCTGGTGCTCCTTCGGCAATGGGGTCAGCTACGTCGCCGTGATCATCGGCCTGCTCTTGATGCGTGTGGCCTGGCAACCCGCTAAACCGTCCGGTTCACCTTTGGAAAACATTGTTGAAGGATTTCAGTATGTGCGCGGCACGCGGCCCATCCGTGCGCTCTTGCTGCTGCTGGGGCTGGTAAGCCTCGTGGGCTTGCCCTACGCGGTGCTCATGCCGATTTTCGCTGACCGCATTCTGCATCGTGGCGCCAACGGGCTCGGCATCCTGATGGGCGCAACCGGGGTGGGCGCGCTCCTCGGCGCGCTGACGCTGGCGTTCAAACGCGGGCTGCACGGGTTGAGCAGTTGGGTGATGATCTCCTCGTCGGGATTTGGCGCCTCGCTCATCCTGTTTGGGATTTCGAAGAATTTCTGGCTGTCGGTGGCGCTGCTGGTGCCGGCGGGCTACTCGATGATGGTGCAGATGGCCTCGTCGAACACACTGATCCAGTCCATGGTGCCCGACCGGCTGCGAGGGCGCGTGATGTCCGTGTACTCGATGATGTTCATGGGCATGGCGCCGATCGGAGCGCTGGGCGCGGGCGTGGTGGCCTCCCACCTGGGCGCGCCGCTGGCGGTCTCCAACGGCGGCATGGCCTGCATCCTTGGCTCCGCCGTTTTCGGCACTCGCCTGCCGGTGATGCGCGTGGAAGCTCGCCGGCTTATCATCGCGCAGGGTTTGGCGGGCGGCGACCCGCCACAGGAGATCGTGTCCCAGGAAGTCTCGGAGAAAGCGTGAGACATCGGGTCATCGGGAGATCGGGTCATCGGGTGATTGTGGACTGGGGGTGTTACAATCCTGACATATGGGTCACACGCTTACCATACGTATTAAAGATGATCTTCTGGCCTGGCTAAAAGAGACGTCGCGGCGCACCGGTATCCCTGTCGGACGCATTATTCGTGAACAACTGGAAACGGCCAAAGCCAAGGATGGAAAACAGCGCTTCCTTCGCCACGCGGGGGCCATCCGGGGAGGGCCGCCCGATGTTTCTTCTCGCAAGGGATTTTCCCGCTCATGAAAGGAATCGCCGACACTGGCTTCCTTGTGGCATTCGCCAGGCGCAACGACCAACACCATGTCTGGGCGGTCAATGTGGCCAAGCGAATCACCGAGCCCTTGCTGACCTGCGAAGCCGTTTTGGCCGAGACTGCCTTTCAACTTCAGTCCAGTGCCTATGTTCTGGCGCTGTTGCAGGATGAGATGCTGCGCCTGGCTTTCGACTGCAGTCGCAATCTCGCGCGGTTGGCAGAACTCGCCCGGCGTTACCAGGACCGCAACCCGGATTTGGCCGATCTCTGTTTGATACGAATGAGCGAGCTTTATCCCCATCACCTCGTGATCACAGTGGACAGTGATTTTCGCGTCTACCGAAGGAACCGCCGGGAGGCAATTCCGATTCATACCCCACCCCGGCAACCCTGACGCAGGTCTGGGGCGTCAGGCCTCTGCCGCCCCAGACGCGATGGACCTTAGGAATCGGGTCGGGAGATCGGGTCATCGGGTGATTGAAAGGACCAATGGTCACTTTTGAGAAGGCGATTTCACGTCAACGCCGCTATGGTGGACGGCATGGAGTTGCGGCCATTCAGCGCGGACACGGTCAAAGGAAATTCTCAGTGGCTAACTGTTGCTATCGTTCAGAGTCAACGTTGAAAATAGGGCGCAACATGCCGACTGCCAAATCTTCAAGAAAGAACCGCTCAACGAACGCTTCTATCCTTGCATAACTCAAAGCAAGATTATCGAGTGCGAGCGACCGCGTATCCGGTAGGTTGGGAAACAGACGATCTAAGCGATCGCGAACCTGGCAGGATGTTGTCATGCGCTCGCAGACACCGTTAACGGCTCCTGGGGCAACGGTGCGAGATGTTTTCAACTTAAGGTGAAGCCCGATTCTCTTGGCAAGATCTGAGGCCTTTCCGACATACACGCCGCCAAACGACGGACGGCCGCACGATGAGCGACTCCAGTCCAACGCTGTCTCCTTGTGAGGCAGCGGAGACTCTTTAATATTCAGCAGATCCGAAATGCTTATCATTATGATGTTTTCAAGACGGCCTAAAAGGGAGGCGGTTATTTTACGCTTTTGTTCCCGTTTGGTACGGCGTGTTGATGTGGGCCGAAAATCGTCCCCGCGACTCTCACCCGTTGTTAACAGACTCTTACACTACCGTACCAACACCTAGCGTCTCAATCACCCGATGACCCGATCTCCCGATGACCCGATGCCTCAAAAGATTCCCAGAAACTTCTTCGCCGGCAAAAACGCCGACACGCGCGCGTGGCATTCGGTGCAGAAGTGGCTGCCCTTCACGTCGATGCGCTCCACAGCATGCGAGGCGGCCATCACGCAATCGTAGTCTCGGCAGTGAGTGAGGCCGAAGGTGTGTCCCAACTCGTGGATGGCTTCCTTTACCAGGCGTTCGCGCAGCAGGTCGGGGCTCGGAGGAAGGCCGTAGAATTCTTGCCGCAAGCGGTGGCTCGACACCACCGCGCAGGTGTTGTTGAGTTGCGCCTCGCCGAAGACGAAGGTCAGGATGGGCATGTACAGGTCATGGGTGGTGACGCCCAGCAGACGCCAGCACTCCCGTGGAGCTGTCTTCTCCATCTGCCGCAGGATTTCGGTGGAGTGGTACTGACGGCGCTGGCTATCAAAGGCGAACTCCGGGTCCAGCCGCCGTGGCAGGATCTCGCAGCGGGCGCGGAACTCGGCCGCCAGGCTCCGGCGCAAGTCCTCGAGCAGCGCGGACCCGATCTCTCCCACCGGCAGCAGGTGGAGGACGCTCATCAGCCCCCCACAGGTGTAGGTTTCTTCCAGCCGTACTTCTTCAGCTTGTTGTAGAGAGTGACGCGGTCGATGTCCAGCTTCTCGGCGGCGCGCGTCTGGTTGCCACCGCACTCTTCCAAGACCTTCAGGATGTGAATACGCTCGATCTCCTCCAGAGTTTGGGGCACGCCTTCCGCCGGCGTGCTCAGCTTCAGGGTGAAATCCTCTTCGCGCAGCTCCGGCTCCTGGGCGACCACCATGGCGCGCTCGACGGCATTTTCCAGCTCGCGCACGTTGCCAGGCCAGTCGTATTGCTGCAGCCGGCCCATGGCCGCCGGCGCCACACGCACGATGCGCTTGTTCATGGCTTGCGAGAATTTGCGGATGAAGTGCTCCACCAGTAGGGGAATATCCTCCTTACGTTCGCGCAGCGCTGGTACCTCCAGCCGGAAGACGTTCAGCCGGTAGTACAGGTCAGGGCGGAATCTTCCGTCCTCGACCAACGTCTCCAGCCGCTTGTTGGTGGCGGCAATGCAGCGGAAATCGACCTTGAGGGGCTGGTTGCCGCCCACGCGGGTGATCTCGCGCTCCTGCAGGACGCGCAGCAGGTCGGTCTGCGTCTTCAGGCTGATGTCGCCGATCTCGTCGAGGAAGACGGTGCCGCCCTCGGCAATCTCGAACTTGCCTTTCTTGCGATACTGCGCCCCGGTGAACGCGCCCTTTTCGTGGCCAAAGAGTTCGCTCTCCAGCAGCGTCTCGGTGAGCGCTCCGCAGTGGATCGCGACCAGGGGATTGAACCGCCGCGAACTCTGAGCGTGAATAGCGCGTGCAACCAGCTCCTTTCCGGTGCCGCTCTCTCCGGTAATGAGAACGGTTGCGTCAGTAGGCCCGACGGTCTCAATGGCATCGAACACTTTCTTCATGGCGGTGCTCTGCCCGACCAGCTCGGGCGAACGCGCCACCTCGGCCACTGTCTCCTTGAGCCGCACATTTTCGCGGGCCATACGCCGGTGCTCCAGAGCGTTGCGCACCACATGCGCGATGTCGTCCGGATCGAAGGGCTTGGTCACGTAGTCGTAGGCGCCGTTCTTCAGCGCCTGTACCGCGGTCTCCACCGAAGCGTATCCGGTCATGATGATGACGATGAGTTCAGGATCGATCTCCTTGAGCCGCCGCTGCAGCTCGATGCCGTCGGTGCCGGGCATCTTGATGTCCACCAGCGCCGCATCCCAATGATGCTCGGCCATACGCTGCAGGGCCTCGCGCGCGCTCTCTGCGATCCCGATCTCGTAGCCTTCTTCGCGGAACCACTTGCCCAGCGAATCGTGAACAATCTTCTCATCGTCCACTACCAGCAGGCTTCCTCTGCCGTTGTTCATGGCTTACCTCGCTTTCCCGCGGTGGCGGCCGGGGCCGCCGCCACTTCCGCGTACACGTCCACCGGCAAGGTGATGGTGAACTTTGTCCCCTGCCCCGGCTTGGACTCCACATCGATGCGCCCGCGATGGCGTTCGGCGACGCCTTTGCTGATGGCCAGTCCCAGTCCCACTCCGTGTCCCTTTTCCTTGGTCGTGACGAAGGGCTCGAAGAGGTTAGGCAAAATCTCGTTGGGGATGCCCACGCCGTCGTCCTGCACCTCCAGTTGAACAGAGCTGATCTCCGGCACCATGCGGCTGCGCACCCACAGGTTGCCGCCGTGGGGCAGGGCATCGATGGCATTCATCATCAGCGCCAGCAGCAGTTGCTCGATCTGCGCCGGATCGCACTGTACCTGCGGCAGGTCTTCGGCGAGCTGTGGCTGAAGTTGCACGTTGTTCAGCTCCGTCTGGTGCTGTAGCAGGCGCACGCAGCGATCGATTACCTGGTTCAAGTCCGCCCACTGCAGGTTCATGGGCGCCGAGCGGGAGAAGGTCAGCAGGTTCCGCACGATATCGCCGCAGCGCCGGCTCTCGCTCTCGATCAGCTCCAGCGAACTCCGCACCTCGTCGCGCCGCTGCTGGTCCCAGCCGTCGCGGTCCAGCCATTTGCGCAGCAGCTTGGCGTAGGTGAGGATGCCGGAGAGCGGATTGTTGATCTCGTGCGCCACCGTGGCCGCCAGCTTGCCGATGGAGGCCATCTTCTCCGCCTGCATCACCTGCTGGTGGGCGTGCTTGAGTTCGCGGGTCTTCTCCTCGACGCGGCCTTCCAGCATCTCCGCCCAAGCGTCGCTCTCCTCGCGCGCCTCGCGCAATTGCCGGCTCATCTGGTTGAAGGAGAGCGCCAGCTCGCCCAACTCGTCGCGGGAAACGATGTCGAGCTGGTAGCCAAGCTGGCCGTGCGTCAAACGCTCCGTGCCGGCTTTGAGTTTTTTCACCGGGATGTGCACCACCCGCCAAACGAAGATTCCGCTCAGCACCGCAATCAGCACTACTGCGAACACGGTGTAGGCCAACATACGAACGCTGCTTTCCTGCAGGTTGGCATCGGCGCGCGCTAGCGACACATTCGTATCCAACACCCCTAGCACATGCTGTTCCGCCGGGTGCGCATGGCACTGCGCCGTCGAGCACGAAGGCTGGTTTTCGATGGGGGTGATGATCCCCAGTACCCGCGAGCCGTTGGCCTTGAAAATGCGGAAGCGGTCGGGACGATTCAGCTTGGCCAGCGGCTGCGCCTGAGCGTGGCAGGCGTAGCAGGCTTCCGCTTTTTTGTCGATGTACGTGCTGACCTCGGCGGCATCGCTTGAAAAGCTGATCTTACCTTCCTGGTTGATGATGCGGATGCGCACGACCCCGGGCTCACTGGCCATGGTATTGATGGAGCGATAGAGCGCCTCGCGATCATTGCGCAGCATGTGGTAGGTGGTGGCGTGCTGGATGACGTCGCTCATGCGCTCGGCGGCGAGCAGCGAAGCCGCTTCCAGGTGCTGGCGGTGCAGACGAATGTTGAGATAGCCCAGCAGGGCGAAGATCACCACCATCCCTGCCAGCAGCAGGACGATCAGCTTGGCGCTCAAGCTGCTTCCCAAGCGCCTCCAGCGCATTACCCGACCGGCAGTATCTCCAGACGCCATGGGATCAATCTCCCGCTACCGGCTGTTCCAGCGCACTCGCGAGAACCCGGACCGCCGCCGGTCTGGCGTGACCACTCTCTGCGGGGAAGATGGGCAGGTACTTGGTGGCCAGACCAAACAGGGCGAAGCCGCCGGCAATGATCATGGCGGTTACCGCCATCTCCGTCCACTTTGGAACGTAATGCATGCCAGCCGCACCCTCCATGCCGGTGATGCTCACGTTCAGGCGATTGGTGATGAAACCCAGCACCGTGAGCACTGCCGCCAGATAGAGCCCGCCCTGGCTCTCGCGAACGTGGCGCGTGAAGAGCAACGCTATGGGCAGCAGCAGCCCCGGTACCACCTCCAGCAGCAAGAGCCAAGTCTCATAGCGCGGCTGCAACAGTAGCTTTAGGACGCCACGGTGATAGAGGTCCTCGAAGCGCAACACGGCATAAACAGAAAGCACAACCGCCAGGATTCTGCCCAGATCGGTCAACAGCGGTAGCTCCAGTTGGCGCTGAAAGTACTTCGAGCTCATGTAAGACTCGAAGATGGTCATCGCCAGCCCGACGCCAATGGCAGAGATGAAGAAGAATACCGGCAGCAGCGGCGTGTACCAGAACGGGTACAGTTTGTTGGGCATGATCAGATAGAGCGTGCCTAGCGACGACTGGTGCAGCGTGGAAAGGATTACGCCAAGGATGACGATCGGGATACCGATTGCGTGGAGGATGCGTAGCGGCCGCTCCATTCGCAATCGCTCGAAGACTATGGGCGCGAACTCGATGGACAGCACCGTGGTGTAGAACATCACGCAGTAAGCCACCTCGAACATCACCGAGTGCGGGTTGCGCATGATCAGCGGGTGCCAGATGCGGTAATAGCGGCCCAGGTCGAACATTAGCGCCACGCACACCAGCAGATAGCCGAGGAAGGCGGTGAGCACCGTGGGGCGGATGATGGGCTTGAAGCGCTCAATGTGGAAGATGTGCACTGCCGCCATCAGTGTGAAGCCGCCGGCCGCCAGCATTACCCCGCACAGCACGTCGAAGCCGACCCAGATGCCCCAGGGAAACTGGTCGCTGAGGTTGGTGGAAGCGCCCAGGCCTCGGGTAAAGCGCAGCACTGTGGCATAGACACCTGCCGCCATAATCGCGAAGAAGACCACTTTCCACAGCGTGAACCGCATCAGTTTCTGCTTCACGTTACTTCTCCTTCTCGTTCGTCTTGGCTTTGCCTTCGGCGGCGGCGACCTCGCTGCGACGGTTGGTGATCCACCAGATTCCGCCCAGCAGCACTCCGCCCAGCCCTACCAGGTCGGGAATGCGCGACAGCACCCGGAAGGTGAACAGCGGCAGCGGCTCGCGTACCAGGTCGGTGCGATAGCCGAAGGTCTCGAACGGCACCGAGGAGAGCAGCAGCACACTAGTGCCGCCCACTTCTTCCAGGCCGTAAATGTGGTTCACGTAGTTGCCGGGATTCTCGTGCAGGCGCTGCTTGGCTTCAGCGACCAGTTCATCCCGCTCGCCGAACTTGGTGGCGCCGGTGGGGCAGGCTTCGGCGCAAGCGGTCATCTTGCCGGCCGCCAGACGGTCAGCGCACATGTCGCACTTGCGGACCGCCGGCAACGCCTTCTCCCACTCGTACTTGGGAATGCTGAACGGACACGCCGCTACGCAATAGCGGCAGCCCATGCAGCGCACCTCTTCGTAGATTACCGGCCCGGCCTTGGTCTTGCGCAGCGCGCCCACTGGACACACCGAGGCGCAGGTCGGGTCCTCGCAGTGCATGCACAGGCGGCGCATGAACTTCTCGCCCTTGGTCTGGATGACAGTGAGCTTGTGGGCCGATTGCACCTGTTCGGCGGCAATGCTGTCGTTGTACGGCAATTTGTTGCGTTCCGCGCACCCCTGCTCACAGGCCTTGCAGCCGATGCAGAGGGTAGCGTCGTATAAAATGGCTTTGCTCATCTTCCGATCTCCGAGGCACACACCCGACCCTCCTAGGTGGCAATTGCCTCGCCGCCGAAGGTCCCAGAATGGGGAATACCGCGCACCGCCAAGTGTCACGCAATAGCGCACTTAGCGAGGTGCGTAGGTATTGGACAGGGCACTCCAGATTCTTCTCTGCGAGTGCTGAGAAATTAAGCGCACCGTCTGCGTGTGCTGCCGCACTTGTAAAGAAGTTCAGCGCTTACAAATCTGGAGCGGCAGAAGCCGCCTCTGGCTCGGCCTCTGCCGCTCTTGCTGCGTAGGAAAGCTCATCAGGGAGTTTCCTTAGCTCAGGAAGAACTCGCTGGTTATGTCTACCCATTCTTTATCGCCGAGGTAGGTGCTCAGATCGCTGATCGTGGTGCCGCCATCCTGGGCTACGCCTGCGGGGATGGGCATGTGTTTGCGGAGGCGTGCCGCCGCTTCGTCCATCCACCAGCGCGCCAATTCGCCGCTCAACAGGTTGCGGAAGTTCAGCTTAGCGTCAGGCGATTCCACGCTCACCAGCCAGCCGTCCCCATAAGGATCGCGGTGCGCCAACTTGGGATCTTTGGCGGCGTTGTCATTGATGTCGGTAACCACACCCTCTACCGGCGAAACCATGTCCACCTTCGCTCCGTCGCGCTCCAGCGTCCAGATTTTCTGTCCCTGCCGGACCCATTGTCCGCGCTGTGGCAGCATGATGGTGTGTACTTTGCCCAGCAGCCGGGCAGCGAAGTCATCGATCCCGATCCGCACCATTTTGGGACCCTCGTTGAGCGCCCAAGTGTGTCCAGGGTGATATTTCAAATTTTCCGGAACCTGGAATCCAGCCACTACGTTAGGCTGTATGACAGCGCGGGCGGCGGGCTGTGGTTGAACTTCCATTACTGGCCGCACTGCGGGACGGCGGCTGTAGAAATGATCGATTAGTAGGAAGACGATGAAAGTAGCGAGTACGAGGATGACGGTCATGATGAGCCTCCTGGTGCGGTCTGGCTTCCTAACCCGCTTTCCAGTCTTGTTAAAGGCAACCTCCATGCCGTCCGAACCAATCTCTCCGCTGTGGCCGCATGTGGCTGAGGCAAAAGAGGATGGGGTTAGTTGCGCGAAGCGCCTGCGGAAATCTGCAACGGCGATTTGTTGCGAATCGCAACGCTAAAGAGTAGGCTAAGTGCCGGTTTTTCAGTGAGCCTATGCAGAATCTAAGGTTTACGCGACGAGCTGGACCGTTGAATTGAGCAATACCTGTTGTTCAACAATTCAACGCTCTTTGCGGCTGGTGAGACCTTTTGGTTTTGGCATTCCAACCCCCCCCGGAGGACGACATGAAGAAAGTGCTGGTTGTCTTGTTCGCCATGGCGATGGTGGTGGCGATCGCGGCGCCGACCGTCTCAGCAGAGGATGGCGCTAAGGTCTTTGCTTCAAAATGTGCCGTCTGCCACGGCGCTGATGGCGCGGGCAAGCTGAAGGGCACCCCAGATCTCCGTTCCGACGAAATTCAGAAGAAGAGCGACGCGGACCTGACCTCTTCCATTTCTAACGGTCCTAAAGGCAAAGAGTCGCACGCTTTCGCCAAGAAGGGCTTGGACGACGCCACCATCAAGTCGCTAGTGGCCTATATCCGCACCCTCAAGAAGTAACCCGCTCGGGACACCTGGTAGAGACGCAGCTTGCTGCGTCTCTACTTACGCTTGTGCAGGCGAGGGCCGGCGCTATCCCGCGTCCGCTATAATCTTCTTGCGTTGAAACCGACCCTTGTCATCACCCTCTGGCTTGGACTTTGCGCTTCGGTGTGGCCCCAGAGCACATCGCTGCCGGGCAAGACCCTGCTGGTGCTCCCCTTCCAGAACAACTCCGCGGTTCCAGGCCTGGATTGGATCGGAGAATCCTTCCCCGAGGTACTGGGTCCGGACTTCAGCGCCTTCTTTGTGATCGACCGTCTGGAGCGAATGAACGCGTTCGACCGGCTGGGGCTACCTGCCAACCTGCGTTTTTCGCGCGCAACCGCCTATGAGGTGGCCCAGGCGATGGACGTGGATTACGTAATCCTGGGCAGCTACGCCTATGATGGACAAAGCTTTTCGGTGCGCGCGCAGGTGCTCGACATGCAAAATCTTCACCTGTCGGCGCCGGAGACCGCGTCTGGTTCGCTGCCGGCACTTATCCAGGTGGAGAACCTGCTGGCGATGAATCTCCTTCACATCCTGGCGCCGAACAATGGGTCTTCCCGCGACGAGTTTCTGGGCGCGCAGCAGGTGCCGCGTCTGGATGCCCTGGAAAGTTACGTGCGCGGCCTGGTGGCCACATCTCGCCCGGAGAGAATCACCCGCTTGCGTGAAGCGGTGCGGTTGAACCCTAACTATGCCCAAGCGATCTTGCAGTTAGGCAAGACGTATTACGAGGCCCGCGACTACTCCTCCGCTGCCGCCTGGCTGGAACGCATCCCGCAAAGCGACTGGCTGGCGCGAGAGGCTAGTTTCTATCTCGGCATCTGCGAGTACTACCTGGGGCAGTACGAAAAAGCGCAGAATGCCTTTGAGTTCGTGGCGGCCCGCTTGCCGCTCACCGAGGTGTACAACAATCTGGGTGTAGTTGCTGCACGGCGCGGGCAGAAGTCGGCGAGCCAGTACTTCGAACGCGCGGTCGAGGCTGATCCCAGCGATCCCAACTACCGCTTTAACCTCGCCGTCGCCCTGGCACGCAACGGCGACGCAGCCGGAGCCAGCCGCCAGTTACGCGAACTGCTGGCGCTCGCGCCCGCGGATGATGAAGCCAAGACGCTGCTGGAGACGCTCAGCCGTCCGCAAGTTATCACCGGTGCCGCCAGCAACGCTTCTGGCTTGAAGCCGGAGGCGACGTTGCCCTTGGAACGCATCAAGCGCAACTACGACGAGGCGTCTTTCCGCCAGATCGCCTTCGAGTTGCAGAACCTGAGCGAAATGAAGCTGTCCGCCAAACCGCCGCGCGAGCATGCCGCCTTCCACGTGGAGCGTGGACGCGAACTGCTGAATCAGGGCTTTATGGGCGAAGCGGAGAGGCATTTCCGGGAGGCGATTGTGCTCGACCCCACAAACGTCGCCGCACATCTCGGTATGGCTAGGGTGCTGGCCGCCGACAAGCCTTCTGACGCCCGCGCCGAGGTTCGTTCCGCACTGATCCTGCAACCTTCCGCTGAGGCGTACTTGATTCTCGCGCAGCTTGACTTGCGAGACAATAATGCTGAGGCCGCACGCGCCGACGTGGAAAGCGCTCTCGCACTCGAGCCGTCGAATGCCGCCGCCGTGGCGCTGCAGCGCGACATCGCCGCCCGCCTGGCCGACAAATCGCACCCCTTGGCGCCACGATGAGAGCGTCTTTCAAGTCCGTTCTGCCGATCATCGCCGCGCTCCTGCTGAGCAGTCTGGCGCGTGCCGATGTGCTGAAGATCGTCGTGCACGACACCATCCATCCCATCTCCGACGAATTCATCGGACGCGCCCTTGAGCAGGCGGAGCGTGAGCACGACGAGGCGGTGATCATCGAGCTCTCCACCCCTGGCGGGCTGGTGGATTCCACGCGCTCCATCATCCAGAAGATCCTGGCCTCGCCGGTGCCGGTGATCGTCTACGTGGCGCCCAGCGGCGCCCGCGCGGCTTCGGCTGGTTTCTTCATTCTGGAAGCGGCGGACATCGCGGCCATGGCTCCCGGCACCAACACCGGCGCCGCGCACCCAGTCGTCTTTGGCGGGGAGAAGATGGATGACGTGATGAAGGCGAAGATGGAGAACGATGCTGCCGCCTTCATGCGGTCGTTTGTCTCCAAGCGCGGGCGCAATGTGGAACTGGCGGAATCGGCGGTGCGGCAGTCCAAGAGCTTCACCGATCAGGAAGCGCTCAAGGATCACCTTATCGACGTGATCGCTCCCGACGTTCCCGAGCTGCTCAAACAGCTTGATGGCCGCAAGGTGACGCGTTTCAACGGCTCCACCGCGGTGCTGCATCTGGCCAACCAGCGCGTGCAGTCGCTCGACATGTCGCTCAAGCAGCGCATTCTCGACTTCATCATGGATCCCAACGTGGCCTTTATTCTGTTCGCCATCGGGATGCTGGCGCTGTACGTTGAGTTCAACCATCCTGGGGTAATCCTCCCGGGGGTAGTGGGATTTGTCTTCATCCTGCTGGCTATCTTTGCCTTCAACATCCTGCCGACACGCTATGCCGCGTTGATTCTCATCGTGGCGGCGTTCGTCCTGTTCATCCTCGACGCCAAGTTTGCTACCCACGGCGTGCTGACCGTGGGCGGGATCGCGCTGATGATCCTGGGCGCGTTGCTCTTGGTGGATGCTCCCATCCCCGAGATGCGCGTGCGGCTGGTGACGGCGCTGACAGTCAGCGTGCCGATTGGCTTGATCACAGTCTTCCTGGTGGGTCTGGTGATCAAAGCGCGACGGAGCAAGGTGGTCACCGGACAGCAGGGCCTGATTGGCGAAATCGGCGTGGCGCAGAGTGCGCTTCAGCCCGAAGGCAAGGTGTTCGTTCACGGCGAGTTGTGGGACGCCGTGTCGTCCGCGAATATCGCTCCCGGCGCGCGCGTGGTCGTGAAGCGCGTCGACGGCCTGCGGCTCGAAGTCGAGCCGGTGAAGGAAATCGCGCCCTCGCCCCGCACACCGGCAACGGTGTAGATTCGACCGCCCCTTTCTGCTTTCCTACACCTTCTGCCTGCCCTGATACAATCCCCTGTTCCTCTGGAGGTCCACATGCCGGAAGGGTATGGACTGGTCGTCGTTGGCGCCATTTTCGTACTTTACATTCTGAGTTCCATCAAGATTCTCGCCGAGTATGAGCGCGGGGTAATCTTCCGTCTGGGGCGGCTGCTCCCGAAGGCGAAGGGTCCGGGCGTGATCCTGGTGTTTGCGCCCGTGGACCGTATGGTGCGCGTCTCGCTGCGCCAGGACGCGCTGGAGGTCCCGCCGCAGGACATCATTACCCGCGACAACGTCACGCTGAAGGTCAACGCGGTCATTTTCCTTCGCGTCATCGATTCCAACAAAGCGGTGGTCGAGGTCACCAACTACCTCTACCAGACTTCGCAGTTCGCGCAGACCACCCTGCGCTCGGTGCTAGGCGAGGTGGAGCTCGACGAGTTGCTCTCGCACCGCGACAAGCTGAACACGCGCATCCAGTCCATTCTCGACCAGCACACCGCGCCCTGGGGCGTGAAGGTGGTCAATGTCGAAGTGAAGCAGGTGGACCTGCCCGAGACCATGCTGCGCGCCATGGCCAAGCAAGCCGAGGCGGAGCGCGAGAAGCGCTCGAAGATCATCCACGCTGAAGGTGAATTCGCCGCCGCGCAGCGCCTGTCGGATGCCGCGCACGTCCTGGCCGCCGAGCCCGTCACCATCCAGCTCCGCTACCTGCAGACGCTCACCGAAATCGGCGTCGAGAAGAACACGACGATTGTGTTCCCGTTGCCGCTCGATCTGTTCACCGACTTGGGTAAGCTGATCGAGCAGGCCGCAAGCAAAGCGAAATAAGCCGGCCACGGTTGAGCATCGCCGTGATCGCCGAAATCGTCCGGAATCGCCGGAATCTGAATCTGCCATCAATTTCGGCGATTCCGGCGATAACGGCGATTTCGGCGATGCTCCATGGTCGTATTTTGGCGCTGCTATACTGCTCGATCCATGCTCAAACAGACGCTGGAGGAAGGACGGTGCCTGGCCGATGCCGCGTTGGAACGGCTGTTGCCGCCTGCGGCCGAGCATCCTTCGATCATCCACCGAGCGATGCGGCACAGCGTCTTTGCCGGCGGCAAGCGCTTGCGTCCCATCCTGGCGATGGAAAGTGCGCGCCTCATCACCGGCGCGCTGCCCGAAGGCGTCGAGGAACTGGGCGCGGCGCTGGAGATGCTGCATACCTATTCGCTGATTCACGATGACCTACCGGCGCTCGACAACGACGACCTCCGCCGTGGCCAGCCCACTTGCCACAAGGCCTTCGGCGAGGCAGTGGCTATCCTTGCCGGCGACGCCCTGCAGACGCGCGCCTATGAGGTACTTTCACGGCTGCACTGTCCCGCCGAACGGTGCGTGCGCATCATCGAAGAGATCGCCCACGCCACCGGCACGATCGAGGGCATGATTGGCGGACAGGTGATGGACCTCGAAGCCGAGCACACCCGCGCCGATGCTGCCACGCTCGAGTACATCCATCGCTCCAAGACCGCCGCGCTAATCACCGCCAGCGTGGTCAGCGGGGGCTTCTATGCCGCAGCTTCCGAAGCGGAGATCGAGAAATTGCGGCAGTTCGGGCGCGCGGTGGGCGTGGCCTTCCAGATCGCCGACGACGTGCTCGACGTCACGCAGTCCTCTGAACAACTAGGCAAGACTGCCGGTAAAGACGTGGCTAGCGAAAAGGTAACCTACCCGGCGCTGTTTGGGATCGAACAATCGCTGCGCAAAGCCGAACAACTGGTGGATTCAGGCTGCGCCGCACTGGATTCGTTCGGCCCGCGGGCTGAGATATTGAAAGCTCTGGCGCGCTTTCTGGTGGAACGAAAGAAATGAATCCGGCTTTGTCGGTCCTCGCCATTGCCGCCCATCGTGATGATGTTGAGCAAACCTGCGGCGGCACGCTGCTCAAGATGGCGGAGCGCGGCCACGCGACCGGCATCCTCGACCTCACGCAGGGCGAGATGGGCACGCGTGGTACAGCGGAAGAGCGTGCGCGCGAGGCGGATGAGGCGGCGCGCATTCTGCGCGTGGGCTGGCGGCGGGCCCTCGACATCCCCGACGGGCGTGTGGAGAACACCTGGGAGAACCGCCTGAAGATCGCGCGCGTGTTTCGCGAAAACCGCCCGCAGGTTGTTATTCTCCCCTACTGGCAAGGCCGCCATCCCGATCACTACACCACTTCAGTCCTCGGCTACGAGGCCTGTTTTCTCGGCGGTCTTGCAAAGCTCGATCTTGGGGGCCTCGCGCCGCATCGGCCGTTCAAGATTGTTTATGCCACGCTGTACTACGATGTCCGACCGACCTTCGTGGTAGACATCACCGAGCAGTTCGAGGCGCGGCTGGAGTCGATCCTTGCCTACAAATCGCAATTCACCGACCAGGAGGCCGGGCACGGCATCTTCCCCGCACACGCCGAAATTCGCGAGCGCGTTGAGGCCATGGCGCGCTTCTACGGCTTACTCGCCGGCGTGAAGTACGCCGAGCCTTTCGTGCAGAAGGAAGTTGGACTGGTGGACGACCTTACGGCAATCCCAGTGAAGTCAATTTAGTTCAGGAATGCTCCCCGTCCGTTCTGTCAGGGATGCGCCCGGTCTGCACCCCCATCGGTTGGGTACCCCCCCGCCCTCCTGTAGAATCAACAGGTTAGCCGCTGTTAACAGTCGCGAACAGTCGATCTAAAGGACTTACACGTAAATACAGTCAAGCAAAGGACTTAGAGGCAAAGATCTCATCAATAAATGACTTAGCTATTTAATAATTCATCTGTAAACAGAATAGCAACATTAGAAGAGGAGTCAAGTAATTTGCTAACAATCTTTGGTAATCAATATCTAATTGGTTTAGGCTTCGGCGAGCCGCAGGTTGCGGCAAAGGTCGGCGGACCTTCCCGGGAACAGGGTGGTTGCGAGAGGATGAGACGCAGGCCCGGGTTGGCCATCGTTGCGTGCTGCACTACAATCGCGAGTGTGTACTCCGCCAAGCTGCTCGATCATTTCGAGCGCCCGCGCAATGTGGGCGAGATCGTCGGCGCCGACGCTTCCGTACGGGTAGAGAATCCCGCTTGCGGCGACATCATGGAGCTCACTATCAGGATTGAGGCTGGACGCATTGCCCAGGCACGCTACCGGACGCGCGGATGCGTTGCTTCCATCGCTTGCGGCTCCGCGCTGACGGAGATGCTCATCGGCCTGACTTTAACTGAGGCTGGGGCACTCCAACGCGAGGCGGTGGTTTCCGCCCTAGGCGGCCTGCCAAATGAGTCCCTCCATGCCAGCCATCTGGCGATGGATGCGCTGCGGGCGGCATTAAAGCAAATTAGTTCCTAGCCGCCGGTTCTGCGTAGGTCAATTGGAATGTCATCCTGAGCGACCGAGGGCTCCCGCGCGTTTTCTCAAGCGCGGGAGACGGTCGCGAAGGACCTCGGTTTTGAGCTTGGGTTGCCGGAAAAACCTAGGTCCTTCGCTCGGGTTTCCCGGGCTGGTAACTGCCCCCGGGTCCCTCCCTCGCTCAGGATGACCATTTAGAGGAAGAGGAGGCGGTTAGAATTAAGTCGTGTCTGACTTCAGCCCGCGCCGTGTGGTTTCGCTCCAGCCCAGCGCCACAGTGACGCTGGCGCGCCTAGGCCTGCTGGACCGCGTAGTCGCCTGCACGCGCTATTGCAAGGACGTCTGCTCGGAGCTTGCGTTTCGCGATGTGACGATAGTCGCCGATTCCTGGAGCGCGCAGGCGGAGCAGATCATCGCGGCACATGCCGATCTGGTGATCGCCTCGGTGCCATATCAGCTTGAGGCAGTGGCCGAAATTCTTAAGACGGGGGTGCGCTTTCTGGGTCTGGCGCCGCGCTCGCTCGCCGACATCTATGCGGACATCGCGCTCATCGCTGGCGCTATGGGCGCTTCGGATCGTGGCGGTTACATCATCGAGGGCATGCGGTG